>Ga0302157_10000375_pt1 | contig 59511 bp, 55 predicted proteins | sample I_Bog_N3_3_FD_193502 | JGI IMG/M metagenome (GOLD analysis project Ga0302157, IMG submission 193502) | Peat permafrost microbial communities from Stordalen Mire near Abisko, Sweden - I_Bog_N3_3 | ecosystem: Environmental > Terrestrial > Soil > Wetlands > Peat | place: Sweden: Abisko, Stordalen... | reverse complement strand
CGGGTACGGGCTCGCTGCGCCGAGGCTGGCAGCGGCTCGGTCTGGGTCCTGGAGGGCGGCTATGACCTCGAGGCCCTCGGGGAGTCGGTGGCCGCGACCCTGCGCGGGCTGGTCAACGGAGATGGCGATCCCACCCCGGGATAACCGCTTCGGGGACTCCCCGTTAACCTTGTTGACGTGCATCCATCCCGCCCCCGCCTGATCGCCGCCCTGGCCGCGGCCGCCGCCGCCACCCTGGCCGGGTGCAGCCTGGCATCCCCGGCGTCCCCCAGCCCGACCGGAGTGGCCACCAACCCGCCAGTGAGCGGGAGCACCGGGACGGTGACCCCGGCAGCGTCCGGGTCGGCCGGGGCCCAGACGAGTGGCGAGCGCACCGTCCTGGTCCAGGACGGGCTTCGCATCCACAGCTCGGCCTCGCTCTCCTCGGCGGTGGAGGGGACGGCGGCCTGGGGGGTGACCCTCACCGTCCTCGGCTACAACGCGTCCGGCGGGCCCTGGCCGGATTCATCCTCACCCGGCGGCTGGTACGAGGTCCAGGGGTCGACGGTCACCGGCTGGATCATCGCCGACCCCTCCTACACGGCCTCCGGGCTGCTCAGCTCGATCGGTTTTCAGGACAAGCAGATCGACGGAGTCCTCTACCCGACGGACTGGACGTACTCGGACAGCAGCGGCGAGGTCATCTTCGAGCCCCAGACGGGCACCGACCTCCCCACCCTGGTCATCCGGGAGGCGACCACCCTGAGCGCCCTCGGCCCGGCGGGCCTCACCGGTTACGCCTCGGTGTCCAGCAACTCCGAGGTGGTGGCCTGCGGCTACACCGGCACCCTCGTCAAGTACGCGGCCGGCTCGGCCACGTCTCCACAGCCGACCACGGACCCAGGGGGCGGGAGCGTGACCCGCCTCGCCGACTTCGCCCAGTTCCGGGCGACCCTTTCCCCGAGCTACGCCATCGACATCGAGATGAACTACTCGACCGCTGACGACTTCGCGGTCTTCGAGAACCTGCTCGACAGCATCCTCTACCCGTTCCCCGACTGCGAGGCCGTGACCCCCACACCGAGCGTCGCCAGCTGAGTGGTGCCGATGCGGACCACCCTGATCGATCTCGAGATGGGCCGTTCGTCGATCGCCGACATCACCGACGAGGCGGCGGGATTCGTACAGGGCGCGGGCGACGGGTTGCTCTCCGTCTTCGCCCCCCACGCCACCGCCGGGGTGGCCCTCATGGAGACGGGGAGCGGCTCCGAGCCCGACCTGGTCGCCGCGCTGGAACGGCTCCTCCCCCGTGACGATCGTTACCGGCACCGCCACGGCAGCCCCGGCCATGGCGCCGACCACCTGCTGCCGGCCCTGGTGTCCCCCTCGCTCACGATTCCCGTCCATGCCGGGCGGATGCTGCTCGGGACCTGGCAGCGGATCGTCCTGGTGAGCCTCAACCGTGACAACCCCCACCGCCGGGTGCGCCTCTCCCTCCTCGAGGGCTGAGCGGCTCCCGGGAGCGGCGCGGCCTCAGGCCAGGTTGACGAGACCGTGGGCGCTCAGCCAGCCCGCGCTCAGGCTCATGAACAGACCGCTCAGCGCCAGCAGGACGATGTAGCCGGCCCCGATCAGCACCCGAGTGCGGACGGGGAGAGGTGGCGCCTCCCGGCCCAGCCGGGCGGCCTGGAACCGGCCCCAGACGGAGTAGCCGCCGAGGAGGAGGATGAGGATGAGCATCGGGTTGACCACGGTCGCGCCGAACCACTCGCTGACGAGAAGGGCGGCGACGATGACCAGCCCGGCCAGATTGAACCATTTGCTGACGGCGCTGGTGACCCGGCCCCCGTCGAGCGGGAGCATCGGGATCAGGTTGAAGAGGGTGATGAAGAATCCGAAGTAGCTGAGCGAGAACGCGAAGGCCACACCCTGGGCGAGTGGGGCCTGGGCCAGGGCCCAGACGTAGACGGCGAGTGTCGCGAGGAAACCGGAGACAGGCCCGGCGATGGCGATGATCGCCTCACGCCGGCGGTCACTGGTGAGGCCGCGTCCGGCTGTGGTGAAGGCGCCGAGGAAGGGGATGAAGACCGGCGCCGACATGGGCACCCCCATCACCCGGGAGGTCAGGAAGTGCCCCATCTCGTGGACGAAGATGATGAGGACGAGCCCGACCGCGAAGGCCCAGCCAAAGATGAGCGCGTATGCGCCGATCGCGACAACCATGGTGATGGCGGTCAGCCCGAACTTGCCGAAGTAGCCCAGCTTGGCAACGAAGGCAAGGGCCGTCAGCAGGCCGCCGACGAAGCCGCCCCGGCGCTTCACCGGAGTTCCCGGAGCCCGGCCGGGCGCGCCGGCGCCCTGCTGGCCCCAGCCCGGTGGGGTGTATCCGGTCCCGGGAGGCGGGTAGTAGCCGGGCGCGTACCCGGTGTCGGGGGGCGGGTAGAGGGTGCCGGGCGGCGGGTAAATCGTGCCGGGAGGGGCGTAGCCGGTGCCGGGGGGCGGGTAGATGGTGCCCGGGTGCGGGGCGGGCGGCCCCGGTGCCCACGTGTTCGGCGGATAGGCGGCCCACCCCCAGGGGGCGCCGGCGGGGGGGGCGGGCGTCTGCCCGGCATCCGGCACGGGTGTCGGGTCGGGCGCCTCGGGCGTTGCGGGCATCCGTTCGATCATCTCACGGCCCTCGACGTGGGGCCTCGCGGCGAGCGGCGCCAGCGGAGGGGGGGCGCCCTTCTGTATCGTCCGGCTGGTCATGGACGAGTCCAGTCTGCGCGGCTCCAAGATCGCCATCGTCGGCGCCGGGGTGATGGCCGAGGCGATGCTCTCCGGCCTGCTCGACCGCGGCCTCATCGACGCAGCGTCGGTTACCTGCAGCGATCCGCGGGAGGCGCGACGCCGGGAGCTCCAGGAGCGTCACGGCGTGTCGGCGATCGCCAGCAACGCCGAGGCGGCAGCGCTGGGGGACATCGTCCTGCTCTGCGTCAAGCCTCAGGTCCTCGGGGCCGTCATGCCCGAGCTCAAGCCCGTGATGCGCCCGGGGCAGCTCGTCATCAGCATCGTCGCCGGTGCTCGCAGCCGGGTCCTGGCCGAGGGCCTGGACCACCCTGCGGTCGTCCGTTGCATGCCCAATACGCCCGCCCAGATCGGCAAGGGGGTGACCGTCTGGTTTGCCTCCCCGGCCGTCGACGCCACCGGGCGGGCCCAGACCCGGACCCTGCTCTCGGCCCTCGGGACCGAGCTCGAGGTCGACGACGAGCGCCAGGTGGCCATGGCCACCGCGGTGAGCGGCAGTGGCCCCACGTACGTCTTCCTCTTCATCGAGGCGCTCATCGACGCCGCCGTCCATCTCGGCTTCCCGCGCCACGTCGCCCGCGAGCTGGTCCTCGACACCGTGGAGGGGTCGGCGGCCTTCGCCGTCGCCAGCGGAAAGCACGTCGCCGAGCTGCGCGACATGGTGATATCGCCGGGTGGCACCTCCGCCGCCGCCATGTACGAGCTGGAGCGGGGACGCCTCCGGACCGTCGTGAGCGATGCCGTCTGGGCCGCCTTCGAGCGGACCCTCGCCCTCGAGGCCGCCCTGGAGGGACGGCCCCCGGAGCCGTCGACCCGACCTCGCTGAGGCCAGCCCCGAGCAGCTGTCGTTCCGGGTTGCGCCGTGGCGTCGCAACCGTGGCCCCCGGCAGATGGCTTTCCAGTGAAGCGGCGGTTACGCTGTTTGCAGCGTTGGGTGCGATGGTGTAGCCTCGGCGTCGAGCAGCGTTGCCTGACGCCGCCCCGTCATGTCAGTTTCGATCGAGAGAAGGGGGCGCGTGTCGCCCGTCATTCGTCGCGCGGTGCTCGGGATGGGGTGCCCCAAGCCACGCCAGGTCCGCATCGTGACCGTCGCCCTCGCAGTGGCGGTGCTCGCGGTGGGTGGCTGGGCGCTCGTCGAGCGCGCGGAGACCGTCGAGACGCTGCTCTTCCTCGCGCTCGCCGTGAGCATGGTCGGCGTCAGTGCCGGGTATCTCTCGGAGCGCTACCAGCGCCGCCATCTGGAGCACCTCTCCGAGTCCCGCGATCTCCTCCAGCAGACGGTCCGTTCACCGCTCTCGGTGGGGGCCCTGCTCGACCGGCTCTGCCAGATCTTCGGCGCCGGCTTCGCGGAGGTGGTGGTGCTCCCCGACGCTCCCGACCAGGGCGCGCTGCTGGTGCGGGTGCGTGACGGCCGGACCACGGAGACGTCGGAGGCGGTCGACGAGAACCTGCTGGCGGATGTCTTCTCGGTCATCGTCCCCGCCAGTCTCAGCCTGGTACTCCGCGCGGGCGCGGGCCCCATGCAGGGTGACGCCATGCTCGCCCGTCGTGGGCTGCGCGGTGCTGTGATGGCCGCCCTCGCGGTGGAGGGGAGGATCCTCGGCAGCCTGATGGTGGGGCGCTGTCAGGGCGACCTGACGCCCTTCACCGAGGAGGATCGCCGCCTGCTGGAGGCGCTCGCTCCCCAGGTGGGAGTGACGGTGGAGAAGCTCCGCCTCGACGAGCGGATCAATCACCAGGCTTTCCACGACTCTCTGACCGGCCTCGCCAACCGCGTCCTCTTCGCGGATCGGGTCGTTCACGCTCTGGAGCGCCGCGCCGAGCCGGGCCGCCTGAGCGCCGCCATCCTCTTCATCGACCTTGACGACTTCAAGGTGGTCAACGACACCCTGGGCCATCCGAGCGGGGACCTCCTTCTTCAGGGGGTGACGCGGCGGCTGAGGCGGGTCGTCCGGCCCTTCGACACGGTTGCACGCCTGGGTGGCGACGAGTTCTCGGTCCTCATCGAGGACCTGGCCGGGCCGGCAGAGGCGGTGGCTGTTGCCGAGCGCTTCCTGGAGGAGCTCACCGGCGCCTTTGATCTCCACGGGACCCCGGTCACCATCGGAGCGAGCGTCGGCATCGCCATCGCCGACAGGCCGTCGATGACGTATGAGCACCTGCTCCGGGAGGCGGACGTCGCCATGTACCGGGCCAAGGAGCGGGGCAAGGCGACTGTCGAGACTTTCGACGCCGGCATGCAGCAGACACTGGAGCGGCGACTCCGGCTCAAGGCCGACCTGGAGCAGGCGGTATCCGCCGGCGAGCTGTTCGTCGAGTACCAGCCGATCGTGGCGCTCGAGAGCGGCACGATGGTTGGCGTCGAGGCCCTGGCCCGCTGGGACAGCCTTGGCCTTGGGCGGATCGGCCCCCGCGAGTTCATTCCCGTCGCCGAGGCCAGCGGCCTGATCCGCGAGATCGGCCGCCAGGTGCTGCGCACCGCGTGTGAACAGGCGGTGCGCTGGTCGGCGGGTGAGGCCGGCCGGGACCTCTCGGTGAGTGTCAACCTCTCGCCGCGCCAGCTCCTGCACCCGGACTTCGCCGAGGAGGTCGCGACCATCCTCCGTGAGACCTACCTCAGCCCGTCACTTCTCAACCTGGAGATCACCGAGAGCCTCCTGGTCGAGAACACGGCGACGACCCTGGAACGCCTCCGCGCCCTCAAGGATCTCGGGGTGACGATTGCCATCGACGACTTCGGGATGGGGTACTCGTCCCTGGGAGAGTTGAAGTTCCTCCCTGTCGACGTCCTCAAGATCCCCAAGGCATTCGTGGACAACGTCGCCACCGACGAGCGGGAGCGGGCCTTCCTCGCCGGCATCATCGGGTTGGGCAGGACGCTCGACCTTCGGGTCGTAGCAGTGGGGGTGGAGCGCGCCGACCAGCTCGACGAGCTGCGTGACATGAGCTGTGACCTGGCGCAGGGATTTCATCTCGCAGCTCCGCTCGACGCCGCGGGGGTGACTGGGCTACTCTCCTCTCAGACGGTCAGTTCGGCTGCCGGGCCCGGGCAGCCGGCGTGGAATGCGATCCAGTCTCGGCCTCCGATCGGCGACACGAGCGCCCTGCCCCGGATCGCCTGAAGCCGGCTCTCCAGCTCTTTGGGCGGGACTGCGCCTCAGTCTCGCGGCAGCGACGCCAGGATCGCCTCCGCGAGCGCGCGTGCCGACGCCGCGGTCAACTCGACCGCGACCCTCGCTGAGGGGCCGCGCTCCGGGTTGAGGAAGTCGACGTTGAGCGTGTGCTCGGCGCTCGCGTGCTGGGGGTGGTCGAAGTAGACGGTGGCGGTGGTCACCGGGAACCAGGTGGCCACGCCCTTGCCGCTGCCCTGAACCGCGACGGTCTCGGTCTGGTAGGTGCACATGGGGAAGCCCTCCGCGCTCGCCTGTCAGCTGTTGAGGTGGCGGCCAAACCACTCCCAGATCCGCGCCCACCCGTCCAGGGCGGCCTCGACGCGGTAGCTGGGGCGGTCAACGCAGAAGAAGGCGTGACCGGCGCCCTCATAGCTGTGGAACTCATGGACCTTGCCCAGGCGGGTCAGCTCGGCGTCCAGCTCCGCGACGTGTTCCGGCGAGGGGAAGCGGTCCTCGGCGCCGAAGAGGCCGAGCAGCGGGCAGGAGAGGTCCGGGGAGAGGCCGATCAGCGGCTCCCACCTGAAGGGGGCCTGGGGCGGCGGGGTGCCCACGACCCCCGCGCCGTAGCAGTCGACGGCGGCGTCGAAGGGGAGCTTGCAGGCGGCCAGGAAGGTCTGCCGCCCGCCGGAGCAGTAGCCGATGACGCCCAGCTTGCCGTTGGACGAGGGGAGGGAGCGGAGATGGCGGGCGGCGGCTTCCACGTCACCGACCAGGCGGCCGTCTGGCACTCCGCCGGCCGCCCTGACGGCCGCGGCGGAGTCATCGGGGCCAGCGCCCTTGCCCTCGCGATCGTGGAGATTGGGGCAGATGGCGAGGTACCCGGCCGCGGCGAAGGTGCGGGTCACCTCCTTGCTCCAGCGGTCCCACCCCGGCATGTGGTGGATGACGACGACACCGCCGAAGGGCCCGTCGCCGGTGGGCTGGGCGAGGTACGCACGGATCTCGTCGCCGTCGTGGCCGGCGATCCGGATGGTCTCCGCCGTCAGCGCGTCGGCGACGTGTGGCATGGCTCTGCTCCCGATGCGATCGCTGGCAATGGCGGCGACCAATGTCGCACAGACGGGGCGCGCGGCGCCGGCGCGGGCGCGCCATTCGAAACCGGCCGCGGCGTCCCGTCGCGAGGGCTGCGGCGACTGCCTCTCAGAAGAGGGCGGAGGCCAGCTCGCCGCGCAGCGCCTCCAGAGCCGGATCGCCCTGATGCTCGACGAGAGCGCCGAGCACCACCCGGCGGAGCTGCGCCCGGTGCGCCGGGGCACCGTCGCGGATGGCAGCGATCACGCGGCGCACGGCCGTGGGGTCGTCAGCGTCACCGACCAGGGCTGCCAGCGCGGGATCACCCTCCCGGCGGATCTCGATCCGGGCTCGAAGGCCGTCGCACACCTGGTCGTCGCGGGCAGCGGAGAGCACCGTGTCGGCCTCGTCGATCCGACCGGTCTTGAGCAGCAGGGCCCCGAGGGCGCGGCGCAGGGTCACGTCATCCGGCCGATCTAGGACGGCCGCGCGCAAGCTCGCCTCGTCGGATGGAGGTGGTGGGGGAGGAGCCGCAGGGGCAAGCTGGGCGAGGAAGCGCTCCACCTGCCCTCTCGGCTGGAGCCCCACGAACTCTGCGACCAGCTCCCCATCCCGGAACCCCTTCACCGCGGGGATGCCCTGGATACCGAAACGGGCGGTGACCTCCGGGTTGGCATCGACGTCGAGCTTGGCCAGGGTGACCCCGCCGTGGAGCGCGACCGCCTGCTCGAGGATGGGCCCGAGGGTCCGGCAGGGGGCACACCAGCCGGCCCAGAAATCGACGACAACCGGGCGGACAGACGATGCGCCGATGACGGCGGTGTCGAAGGTGGCGTCGGTCACGTCGAGGAGGGGGGTGGCGGCGGTCATCGCCCTCGATTCTGACCGCCTGGAGCTGACCGACGGCTCCGTCGCGTCCCGGCGCGGCGCCGTCGCTCAGGAGGCCCTCCCGGGTGCTTCGCAATGCGCTACCTTTCATGACGTTCGTGGCGAGGACGCGCCGTCGCCGTCGCCACCATCCACGGCCGGGCCGCCGGATCGCCACGGCGCCGCCCACGCCCCGCCCACGAGGACCCCATCAGCCGATGTCGCAGGAGCAGCGCGCGCTGACCGCCCGGAGCCGAGACCGCCTGGCGCGGCGCTCCATCCTGGCACTCGGCTCAGCCCTGCGTGGGGGCACCCTTGTCGTCCGTGAGGACTCCGGGATGAGCGTCCTGGGCCACGGTGGGACGTGCGCCCACATGACGATCCACGATCAGCGGGTGTGGGGCATGACGGCGACCGCAGGCGGCAACGGGCTGGGCGCCGCCTACATGCGTGGGTACTGGGACACCCCGGACCTCACCGGTCTGCTCCGCCTCCTGGCCCACAATGTCGACCGGATCAACCGGCTGACGGCGCCCCTCGCCGCTGCCCGGCAGGTTACGGGACGGCTCCGCTCGCACCGTCCGACGCGCGTCGCCGATCGGCGCAACATCCATGCCCACTACGACCTCGGGAACAGCTTCTTCGAGCTCTTCCTGGACCCGACGATGGCCTACTCGTGCGCCATCTTCGAGCCCGGCGACGATCTGGAGACGGCCTCCCTGCGCAAGTTCGACCGCATCTGCGACCGGCTGCACCTCACCACTGGCGACCACCTCCTGGAGATCGGCACCGGCTGGGGCGGTCTCGCCATCCACGCCGCCCGGCGTCACGGTTGCCGCGTCACGACGACCACGATCTCGCAGGAGCAGTGCGAGTATTCGCGCGCCCGCGTCGCCGCGGCCGGCCTCTCCGATCGCATCACCGTGCTCGACCAGAACTACCGCGACCTCACGGGCACGTACTCGAAGCTCGTGTCGGTCGAGATGATCGAGGCCGTCGACTGGCGGCTGTACGACGAATTCTTCCGCTGCTGCGAGAGGCTGCTCGCCCCGGATGGGCTGGCGGTGCTGCAGGCCATCGTGATCGAGGACCGCGCCTGGTCGGCCGCGCGCTGGCGTGAGGATTTCATCAAGCGCTACATCTTCCCCGGGGGATTCATGCCCTCGGTCAGAGCGCTGGTCGATGCCGCCAACCGGGCCAGCGGGCTCCGGCTGGTGGAGCTCGACGACATCGGCGCCAACTACCCGATGACACTGGAGCACTGGCGCGAGGCGCTCGACGCGGCACACGACCGCGCCATCGCTCTGGGTTTCGACGAGCGCTTCCTGCGCATGTGGCGCTTCTATTTCGCGTACTGCGAGGCGGGCTTCCTGGAGCGTCGCATCAGCGACGTCCACATGACCTTTGCCGGCCGCGCGTGGCGGCGCATGCCGCCAGCCGGCGACGCGACGGCCGAGGTCAGCGAGCCGTCGGTCGCGGCCGGCGCTGCTCGAGGGCCTGCCTAACCCTGCCGGTGGCCTTGCTCGCTCCCCTCCCGGAGAGGGGCAGCAGGTGGGCTCGGAAGCCGCGGAGGTGACGTGCCATCTCGTCGAGAGCCGCGTCCGGCGTGTCCGCATTGCGGATCAGGGCGAGGAGCACCTGCGGGTTGCGATCGCGGGCCAGCCGGACGAGAAGCTCAGCCGGCGTCGCCGGGCTGGCGGCCACCTGCGCGCGGACCGTGTGAGACCAGTCTCGCGCGAGCCGGGCGGCGAGGTGCGGGGAGATGGTGTCGTTGGCCGCCGCGCCGCGGCGCACCCGTGTCCGCCAGTCGCGAGCCAGACGTTCGAGCAGCTCCGGGGGCGTGATCGGATTGAGCGCGAGCCCCTCTCTGACCTCGGCGGAGGCATCGGCGGCGAGCTGGGCCGCGACCTCCGGAGGCACCGCTCGGTTCGTTGCGACGGCGGCGCGTACCTGGCGCGCGGGGTCACCCGCCAGCCGGACCAGTACCTCTGGGGGTCCGGTCGCGCCTCGGGCCGCGCGCATGCGGATCTCGCGTCTCGGGTCGGAGGTGATCGGCGCTGGCGTGTCGGGTGCGGCGACTCCGTCGCCGGCGACCCCGCTTTCCAGGTGGGGGGCGTACTGGCCGGTGTCGAGGCGAACCAGGGTCTCCCCAGGGGCGCGCGGATTGTCGGCAACCCGGCGGCGGACCTCCCGGGCCCGGTCGTGGGCGAGCCGACGGAGGGCATCGGCCGGAGTCGCGGGGTGAGCGCCGACCTGGGCGCGCACCGTGGCGTCGCGGTCCCGGGCGAGCGCCCTCAGCACCGCGACGCTCGTCGATGGGTTGGTCGCCACCCGGCGGCGCACCAGTGGGGTGTGGTCCGTGGCGAGCCGGGCGAGCAGTGGGGGAGGGCAGGCGGGGTCGGCAGCGACCCTGCTGCGGACGCCCCCATCGGGGTCGGCGGCGAGGCGGGTCAGCTCGCCGGGTGCGGTCGTGGGCTTGGCGTCCCCGTAGCCCGGAGGGGAGACGATGACTGGCGCCAGCGGGTGCGGGCTTAGGCGGGGCACACCGGGATGGTGGCACTCGAGCCACCTCGCCCCGTCATCGCTGCAGGGCGAGAGAACCGAATCGGCCGTCGATCAGCGCTTATAGAGAGAGGAAGCCGCGCCGCTTGCAACTTCAGACCGTGCGGGACCGGTTGAAGAAGGAGGGGAGGTGCGCGTGTCCGCATCTTGGTGCGTCCCTGCGCCCGAAGGTCCTGGTGACAGTGGGTCGCATGGCCGTGGCACCGGTGGATGCCGGTTTCTAGACTGACGCTACATAGCGTCTCTCTCCCGGTGCAACGGGAGTCTCGCTCCGCTATTGCGTGTGCCATCCGCACATCATGAATGGAGTGCAATTGGTAGATGTGGACTTCTGCACGGACGCCACACAGGGTGTGTCTGCCGCCACAACGGCAGTCTCGCTCCACTATTGCGTGTGCCATCCGCACATCAGGAATGGAGTGCCCGAAAGAGGTGCCAGAGAATCGCCGTGGCGAAGCGTGTTAGACGAGTTTCGTTCGTCGCAACGCGGTCCCCAGGCACCTGTGCATCGTCGGGGGAGGCATCGCCCGAATGGCGGTCGCGAATCTCGCCATCCGGGGTGCTAGAGTTCGCGAGCCTCAGCATTCTTACTACCGCATCCGGCACGCCAGAGTCGGCATCGAGGCCCTGGCGACCGGCCTCAAAAGATAGTCGCCGAGCAATGGGCCCAACCCAATAATCCGGTTAGACAAGGGGATTACTCGTGGCCAAGCGCCTCATGTCCGATCTTGGTTCCACCTTTCTTGAACTTGACCGTCTGAGCGACGAAGACCGTCTGTTGCGGGACGAGGTTCATCGTTTTGCGGTTGATGTGCTGAGGCCGGCGGCGGCCGAGCTCGACTCGATGGCACCGCAGGATCGGGCGGCGCCCGGCTCGCCCTTCTTCTCCGCCATGATCGAGCTGAAAAAACTCGGTTTCCACGAGCTGTTCCTGCCCCTCGAGCCCGGAACGGAGGACCCCGACGGGCGCATCGCGGAGAGCAAGGCGCTGACGCAGGCGATCGTGCTCGAGGAGCTGGGTTGGGGAAGCCTTGGGCTCGCGACCGCGTTCGCGTGCGACATGGTTCCGTTCATGTCGGTTGCCTCCTTCGGCTCACCGGAGCTCAAGAAGGAGATCTTCGAGCCCTGGCTCAACGACACCGAGGGCAAGTTCCACGGCTGCTGGGCCATCACCGAGCCGAATCACGGAAGTGATTACGTGTCGTTGTGGGACACGGGGGACGGGGAAGCCCCCAAGGCCCAGCTGATCGCCGTCAAGGAGGAGGGTGGTTGGCGGCTCAACGGCCAGAAGTCGGCATGGGTGAGCTCGGCCCCCGTGGCCACGCACGTCGCTCTCCACGCCCAGGCCGGTGCCGAGGGCAATCTGCGCCGCGGCCTGTTCGCAGTGCTGGCCCTCGACACCCCGGGGGTCACCAAGGGCCCGGTCACCCAGCTGCTGGGCATGCACGACGAGCCGATGGGTGAGCTCTTCTTCAACGACGTGTGGCTTCCCGACGCCAACGTGCTGGTCCCCCCGGGACCTCTGTACATGCTGTTCGGCGACCAGCTGCTGTGCATGACCAGCGCCCTCATCTCTCAGGTCGCGGTCGGCGTGGCCCGTGCCGCGTTCGAGGAGGCGCTCGACTACGCACGTCAGCGGGTGCAGGGCGGCAAGGTGATCGCCGAGCACAAGAATGTCAGGCTGACTCTGTACAGCATGTTCGAGAAGGTCGAGTGCGCCCGCGCCTATGCGCGCAAGGCCCTCGAGCACGTGGTGCGCGAGACCGCCATGCTCGGTGGGACGGCCCCAGCGACGGCTTTCGCGTCGCCCCGTCACACCCGGGCCGCGCAGATCCTGACCAAGCGGATCGCTTTCGAGGTCGCCAACGACGCCGTGCAGATCTGGGGGGCGGGCGGCCTCAGCGAGGTGGCGCTGGTCGAGAAGTTGTTCCGTGACACCCGGTGCCTGTGGGTCGAGGACGGCACCCTCGAGATGCTGGCTCTGAACGCTGCGACCGATATCGTCCGCCACTACGAGCACGAGACCTACAACCCGTCGGAGGTCATGGCCCGCTAGTACAGCTCGTGAGTGGACGAGTTCCACTCGTCAACACTCAGCTCAACGATTAAGGGAACATCCCATGTCTTCTACGATGCTGGCCGGACGGCTGGATCTGGTGAACACCAAGTTCGAGATGACCCATATCGACGTGCCCGAGCCGGGGGTCGGCGAGGTGCGCGTGAAGGTCCGTGCGGCAGGGATCTGCCTGTCGGACGTCCACCTGATCGACGGGACCTTGACCAAGGACGACATCGCCGCCACGGGTGCGTGGCAGCCGACCGTCACCTTGGGCCATGAGGTCGCCGGCGAGGTGGAGAAGGTCGGGCCCGGGGTGCCGCCGATGTGGAAGGTCGGGGCGCGCGTCCTGCTCGCCGCGGGCAAGCGGTGCGGGTCCTGCCCGCCGTGCATCTTCGACAGCGGGCCATGCCTGCGGCCCCAGACCCGAGGTGTCAACTACGACGGGGGTTGGGCCGAGTACGCCATCACTCACTACCAGGCGCTGATCCCCATCCCTGACGACCTGCCCTTCGAGCAGGCCGCCGTGATTCCTGATGCCGTGTCGACGTCCTACGCGGGGCTGGTGCGGACAGGAGGCCTGCGTCCCGGTCGCTCGATCGGGCTCTGGGGCGTTGGCGGCCTCGGTGTGCATGCCGTCCAGATCGCCCGGGCCGTGGGCGGTGCCCCGGTCATCGCTTTCGATCCGTTGCCCAAGGCACGTGAACGTGCGCTGGCCGCGGGTGCCGATCTGGCGTTGGACCCGGCTGACAGCTCGTTCGCCAAGCAAGTTCGAGCCGCCACCGGTGGTCTGGGTCTGGATGTCGCCGTCGATGTCGTGGGCGACACCGTGGCACGCGACCAGGCGCTGGCCGTTCTCGGGCCCAAGGGTGTCTTCAGCGTCATCGGTCTGACCCCTCTCCCGCTCGCCATCCACAACTCCGTCTTCTTCTGCTACATGCAGCAGCAGATTCGCGGCCACTATGGCTACGAGAACAGCGACCTCCTGGACGTCGTCGGCCTCGTCCGCTGGCACCGGCTCGACCTGTCGGCGTCCGTCACCGGGCTGCTGGCATTGAAGGACGCGCCGGAAGGCGTACGCCAGGTGTCTTCCAAGGAAGGTGACCCGATCCGGCTCATTCTCCAGCCCTGAGCGGCAGGAATCGGCTCCAGATGATGAGGAGATCGGAATGAGGGTCGTCGCTCTCTACAAATGGGCACCGAACCCCCAGGACGCTCAGGTCGATCCTGAGGGCATCGTCGACTGGCGCCGCGCGACGGAGGCGTTGAGCGAATACGATCCGGTTGCCTTTGAACTTGCCCGAGGCTTTGCGGACCTCACCGGAGCGGAGGTGATCGGCGTCACCGCCGGTGGGTCCGCGGCCTCCAGCTCTCTGGCGCGCAAGACTGTCCTGTCACGAGGCGTCGACAGGCTCGTGCTGGTCGCCGACGATCGGCTGAAGGCTGCCGACAGCACGACGCTGGCGGCGGTGCTTGCGTCGTTGATACGGCGCATCGGTCAGGTCGACGTGGTGCTGGCAGGGGTGTCATCGGTTGACGTCAACGAGGGCCAGGTATCCATGACCCTCGCCGCCCATCTCGGTTGGATAGGCCTCGGCGGCATCCGCGCGCTGGAGGCGACCGACCAAGGATTGAGGGTGGACCGCGACGTGCCGGGCGGGCGTGAGACGCTCACGCTCGCCGGCGGGGCGGTTCTCACGACAGTGGCCGACGCGGCAGTCCCGCGACGCGCCGGCATGCGGGACATCCTTGCTGCTGCCAAGAAGCCGGTGGACGTCGTCGAGCTCGACGACCTGGGTGTCCCGGCGGCCCACGTGGTGGTGTCGAGGGTCGCGACGTCCCGCCCGGACAACGCAAAACGCCAACACGTGATCGTCGAGGCCAGCGAACCCGCGGCGGCCGCCGCCCAAGTGATCAGCGCGCTGCGTCAGCGCAACGTGCTGTAGGCGGGCGGGTAGTGTGCACAGAGAGGACCAACAGCAGATGAGCGCTGCAATCGACACGTGGATCATCGTCGCTGACGATGCAGCGGTCGGCGGACTGATCGAGTTCGCCCGCATGCGGGCGGGCCGGCTGGTTGCGGTCGTGGCTGGGCGCAAGAGTGTCGCCGACGAGGTGGCCACGGCCGGGGTGGACCGGGTCATCTGGCTTGGACAGCCACCGGAGGCAACCCCCGTGGAGGCGTTCGCACCCGAGGTGGCACGCCTGGTGGGGGAGGGGCTGCCGCGGGCCGTCCTCGGCCCCGACACCACCGCGGGACGGGCCCTGCTCGGCGCGGTCGCCGTTCGTTGTGGCGGTCCCGTCTTCACGCGCGTCAGCGCGCTCGAGCTGGATGGGGACCGCGTGGTCCTGACACGGATCCTCTTCGGCGGCATCGCCGAATGTCGCGAGTCCGTTGATGGCGGCCCCGCCATACTTGCCCTACCGTCCGGTGGGCACGTCATCGCGACCGGGATCCCGACACCGGTTGAGCAGGTCGAGGCCAGTCCGATGACGAACGCCGAAGTCGTCGACAGGCGCAGCGCCGAGCTGGTCTCGGTGGACCTGCCCTCTGCGCCGATGGTGGTTGGGATTGGGCGCGGGCTCAAAGCCCAAGCGGATCTGACCCTCATCGAGGAATTGGCCACCGCCCTGGGCGCTGAGCTCGGCTGCAGCCGGCCGCTCGCCGAAGGTGTGGACTGGATGCCCAAGGAGCGCTACATTGGAATCTCCGGCCAGCACATCGCCCCCCGCCTCTACATGGCGGTCGGCATCTCCGGCCAGTTGCAGCACATGTTCGGGGCGCGTGACTCAGAGGTGATAGTCGCCGTCAACTCGGACGCTGATGCGCCGATCTTTGCCGAGTGCGATTACGGGCTGGTCGGGGACCTGTACCGGATAGTGCCGGCTTTGGTCGCAGCACTCAAGACTCCCCGGTGACCAGTTCCGGCGGGCCGGCCATCGATTTCGATGTGGCCGTGGTTGGCGCGGGCCCGGCTGGCTCGGTCGCTGCCTACCGGCTCGCGAAAGCGGGGCTGTCGGTGGTGCAGATCGAACGAGGTGTCACGCCCGGCTCCAAGAACGTGTCCGGGGGTGTGCTCTATGGTCGGGTGCTCGACGACCTCCTTCCGGGTTACGCCAACGAGGCACCCGTCGAACGCAAGATCACGCGTCACGCTGCGATGCTGATGACAAAGGACTCGGCCGTCGCCCTCGACTACAGCAGCCGCTTGCTGGCCGAGCCTGTCAACGCCGTCACCGTCCTGCGGGCAAACTTTGACCCGTGGCTGGCGGCCAAGGCCGAGGAAGCGGGAGCGTTCCTCATGACGGGGGTGCGGGTCGACTCCCTGCTCACCGAGCCCGGTCTGAGCGGCGCGCCAACGGTCGTCGGCCTGCGTGCCGGTGACGACGAGCTGCGGACCCGGGTCGTGATCGCCGCGGATGGCGTCAACTCCTTCCTCGGGCGCAGCGTCGGGCTGACCACCAAACCGCCGACAAATCAGCTGGGCATCGGGATCAAGGCCGTCGTCGGGCTTCCACGGCGAGCCATCGAGGATCGCTTCGCTCTGGCCGACGACGAAGGCGCCGCCTTCGCCCTCGTCGGTGACTGCACCCTCGGCGTCGGCGGGGGAGGATTCCTCTACACCAACACCGAGTCTCTCTCCCTGGGCGTCGTTCTACGCCTGGACGACCTCCTGCGGTCGGGTCGTGGCGCCGCCGAGATCTTTGACCACCTCTGCGAGCACCCCATGCTGGCGCCCTACCTCCGGGACGGCGAGATCCTCGAGTACGGCTGCCACCTCATCGCCGAGGGCGGCTACGCCATGGTCGGCCAGCTGGCCATGAATGGCATGCTCGTCGCCGGCGAGGCAGCCGGACTGACCATCAACAGCGGACTGGTCGTGCGAGGCATGGACCTTGCCATCGGCTCCGGCATCGCCGCCGCCGACGCCGCGGCGGAAGCCATCGCCAAGGGTGACACCTCGCAGTCGGGCCTGGCCGGCTACCGCCGGCGCCTCGAGGACAGTTTCGTGCTCCAGGACATGCGCACCTACGCCCGCGCCCCGCAGTTCTTCGAGCGGCCCGAGCTCTACGGCGCCTACGGGGAACTGGCCGCGAGCATCCTGCAGAGCACCTACAGCTTCGACGGCACGCCCCGCAAGCACCTCGCGCGCATGGCCCGCCAGGCCCTCAAGACGTCATCCATCAAATTGAGACGACTGCTCCGCGATGCAGTGGCAGGGGTGCGATCCCTATGAAGCCGACCACCATTCCGCAACGGCTCGCCGCTGACAGCTTCCACATCGACGAGGGCGAGTCGCACATCACCATCGACCAGGAGCTCTGCCGGTCCACCGGGACCGCCAAGGCGCTCATCGCCGTCTGCGCAGCCGGCGTGTACCAGGAGCGCGATGGGCAACTCGTCGCCGACTACGCCGGCTGCCTCGAATGCGGCTCGTGCTTTGCCGTTGCAGCCCCTGGCGCGATCCAGTGGCACTACCCTCGCGGCGGGTTCGGCGTCAACTATCGACAAGGGTAGACGTCACCTACGCCGTCCAGGGAATGGATGTTCGTAGGTCCACGATCGGGTAGGGGAGGGGCGTAGCGGCCCAGCTATGGGTGGACCTGCGAGGTGATCCCGACGCCGTAGCGCCGCCTGTTGTCCAGGAGGACGTTGCCGTGAAGCGCCACGCCGATGTCACCGAATTTGGACAGGGTCTGGCTGGAAGGACGGTGGTGACCTGACCGTGGTGACCTGACCTCGGAAACGGGGCGGCGCCATGTTGCGGGTTCCACCAAGGCCAACCTGGTCAGGAGGAAGCAGGAAGGCCAGGAGACACACTTCGGAGAAGATCGTTCGGAAGCTCCCGGAGGGGGGGACCGGTGCCGGGCCAGAACGTATCTCTGGTCCTGCTTCTTACTCCTGATAATGTATCTTATCAGGAACAACAGGTAAGGGCACCTGCGCGGGTGCGGGTTCCGAGGCCCGCCAGCCTGTGGGCAAGCGCCCCTGCCTAAGGGCGCCCGTAGGGTCGCTGAGCCTGTGCCATGATCGGCGCCGTGACCGGTGAGATCGACCGGCGGCTCGGCGTGCTGAGACGCCGGTCCGCGACGACGCTCGTGGTACTCGTCGTGCAGTTCCTGGTCGGCGTGTCCCTCAACCTGTACGTGACCATCCCGACCCATCACCCCGGGGCCGGCAGCGGCCCGTACCTGAGCGGCGCGGTCAGCGGCGTCCTGTGGAGCTTCACCAGCGGGTTGCCGCTGCTCGTCGTCCATGTGGGCATCGGCGTCGTCCTGCTCCTGAGTGGCATTGAGCTGGTGATTCACTCGGTGCGCGCCGGACGCCGGGCCGCGATCTGGCTGGCCGCCGTGGGACTGACCGCGATCATCTTCGCCGGCTTCAACGGGGCCAGCTTCCTCAAGTACAACCTGAACATCAGTTCCATGCTGATGTCGGTGGGTTTTGCGGTGGCCGTGGTTTGCTACGTGGTGATCCTCGGCCTGTCCGCCTGAGTCCGCCAGCCCCCTCCCCCACCCCACCCTGGAACGCACCAACTGGTGCATGCGCACCCGATGGACGTACCGAAAGCCGTCTCCCGCCGTCGCGATGGCACTCGCCTTTGACGAAGGCCGGTGGCAGTTCCCTGCACCGCTAGGGGGTGAGGTCCGGCTCCCTATTGATCGGTATCCAGGCCTCAACGACCGTGCCGCTGGCCGGGTGGTCGATCCGGAGCCAGCCGCCGGCCTGCTCGGCGCGCTCTGTCATGCTGCTGACTCCGATGTGGAGGGCACTGTCGGCCGCCGGAGGACCGCCGGTAAAGCCCACGCCGTCATCGGCAACGTGCAGCAGGATGCCCCCATCGACCTCCTCAAGAGACACTGAGACTGATCGCGCACACGCGTGCTTTCGCACGTTGGCCAGCGCCTCCTGTCCGATCCGAAAGAGAACAGCGCGCTCCTCGGTGTTGGGCAGTGTTGCGAGGTTGCTCCTCACGGTGACGCTGACGTTCTCCTCGCGAGCCCAGTCCAGAAGGGAATCTCGGAAGGCGACGTCAAGACCGTCGCGGTCGAGGGACGGTGGCCGAAGCTCGAATACCAGACGCCGCAAGCTCTCGATGGAGCGGGTCAGTAACGATGAGAACTCGCCGAGCCGTCCGCTGAGTGTGGGGTCCGTCATCTGGGCACGTATCGCACTCAAGCGTAAGACCGCAGCGGCAAGCATCTGGATGGGGCCGTCGTGAACGTCACCGGCCACGCGGCGCCGTTCCGTCTCTTGAGCGCTGACAATCGCGCCGAGAAGGCGGCGGCGTTGCGCGTCCGAGATCCGCAGCTTCTCAAGCGAAGAGCGAGCCTGGTCGGTCTTGAAGCGGAGCTCCTTGTTAGCACGCTCAAGTGCGATCGCGGCGACCTTCGCCTCGGTCACATCCTGGCAGACACCCAGGATGTGACTGGGCCGGGCGCCGGGTGAGGCTGGTACCAGCTTGCGGATGTACCGGATGTCTCCGTTCGGGCGCACGATGCGGTGCTCAAGGTCGATAGCTTCGCCCGAGAGCATCCGATCAAAGCCCTCCATAACGGAGGCTCGGTCGTCCGGATGCACCAGGTCCAGAAAGGCCTCGCGTGTGCCCCGCCACTGGTCGGGCGCAATTCCATGGATGGTGAACATCTCGTCGGCCAGCCAGTCCATGCGGCCGCTGGCCAGATCCCACTGCCAGTGGCCCACATGCGCGATGGCCTGCGCCTCGCGGAGCAGCGCCTCACTCCGGGCCAGACGCTCGGCGTCCCGGAGCCGTCCAATCCCGTACGCCAGGTCAGCGGCCAACTCGCTCAGGGCCGCGAGTGAGGCCGGATCAAAGGCCCCGAACTCACCGTCGTAGATCATGATGGCTCCGATCGCCTCGTCACTCACAATGAGTGGGAGGGCGCACCCGGTGCGAAAGCCATACTGATCGGCTGCAGCTCGCCAGGGAACAAACCCGGACGAGCGGTGCATGTCCTTCAGGACTTGAACTGAACGGGTTCGGATCGCCGTGCCTATTGGGCCAGACCCAAGCTGGTCGTCACCCCAGCTGACGCGTATGCGCTTCAGATACTCGGTCCGCCCCGCCGACGCGAGCGGGCGCACCGTGTGTGCCGTGTCCTGCTCGGCGTACCCCACCCAGGCCAGCAGGTATCCGGCCGCGACGAATGTCGCGCACACGTCAGCCAGTAGCGACGCCTCGTCGGTGGCACGCACCACCACCTGATTGCCTTCCGTCAGGGTACGCAGCGCCCGGGACAGGTTCGTCTGCTCGGTGACGTCGTGGGCATTCACCACGATCCCAGCGATGGCTGGGTCTTCGAGGCAGTTGGTCGCAACTGCCTCAAGAGAGCGCAAATCGCCCGATGCCATCTTGACTCGGAAGACGATCGAGGGGTGGATCCCAGGCTGATGGATACCTTCCCGGAAGGTTGTGGTTATCGCGTCGCGATCGTCCGGATGAATCAGCTCGAGTGCACTGCGTCCGAAGCGCTCACCCAGCGTGAAGCCGAGCATGCGCTCGGCGGTGGGATTGGCGTAAAGCACCCGCCCTTGCGCGTCGAGGACGGCGATGAGGTCACTTGAGTTGGCCACCAGCATTCGGAACCAGCGCTCGCGGACTGCCGATTCTCCACTCGAGCCAGGGTGGGTCGGCTCCGCCGCAGAGGCGTCAGGGAGGAACTCGTCAGGAGGCATGCATCCGCCCAGAACAAGGGGTGTTCCGACTCCGGTGGAGCCGATCCTAATTCAGGGTAGTCGGTGGGGCGCAATAATCTCAGCAAAGGTTGGGTGCGACCCCCTCCCCCTCCCCACCCTGAACCGCACCAAATGGTGCACCCGCGCCCGATGGACGTCCCGAGAGCCGTCTCCAGCCGTCGCGATGGCCGGGCTCACCCTCCGTTGACGAAGGCGGGGGCGCATAGGCGGGGTCTGGATAGCGATAGAAGCCTTCCCCCGCCTTGATGTCGGTGCAGCCGCGGTCGACGCAGCCGCGCAGCAGCTCCCGGGCGGGCAGAGCTCGTTGAACTGGGCGAGAACCACATCCTCGATGCGCGTGGCATGCCTCCTGCCGACACACGCGAACCGAATCCGGGTGGTGATCCGACCGGGGATCGGGAACCTGCGGCAGTCTACCCCGCTCCGCTGGGGGCAGTCGCCGGGCGGGATCGACCTCCGCGCGTTCCAGGACGGCCACCGGGCCGCATCATTCTCGCCGGGCTTGCACTGACCCCATGGGCCGCCCGGTTATGTGAACACCCAGTCCAGGCACCTGGCCCTCGCGGTGCGCACTGACCGCTGGACTAACGTGTGCGCCTGAGCGGGTATCGCCGTCTCCGGGGTCACCTCTACTGGGCGCGGGCGCGACCGAAGTACATCAGTTCCCAGATCGCTTCATCCTGGTAACTTTCAACCAGCTCTCCACTCCGGTGGTGGGAGATTTCGATGTCGCCGGCGAAGCGCAGGTAGGCACCGTCGAAGTGGGCGAGCCTCGCCGCGATTCGCTTGAAACCCTTGAGGGAGTCGGCGAGATGATCGGCCGTCAGGTTTCGCCTGCGGATAAATGACACCTCGTAGCGGTCCTCGCCGTCACTGTAAACGTAGCGGGTCGTGGCCGCCACCGGTTTTCCGGTCGCTTGGTCCGTGTATACCCCATGTCTTTCGAAGCTGACCCGGGCGGGATCGTCGCCAACCAAGACGTTGTCCCGGGCGAGCATGAAGATTGGTATCGGCTCATAGCCGAAGGCTCCCGCGGCGGTGATGTACGAAGCGATGACCGAATACGGACCAACTTGACCTCGGGCCCAGTACCAGTTGTGCACTATCTTCAGAAGCCCGACGTTGCCCCAGTTGTGGTCGTGGTACCCGACGCCTGTCGTCTCGTGGTGCTCCCCAGCGACGGAGTACCTGACCGTCACGGCGCCCTGGGGCACTGACGGCAGCCAAGCGAACTCCAATGACCGGTCGGCGCCGAAGAGCAGGTACCCTGTCGACGGCCGCCAGGGCGGGACCTCCCCGGTCAGCGTCACGTCGACAGAGATCTCTTCCGCAGTGGCGTTGATCCGGTAGCTATGCAGGTCCCCGGCGAACCGGTTGTCTCCCAGGCGTACGTCCGGGTGGTCCTTGGCCGCCGACCAGGCGCTGGCTGGGTAGTGCACGAGCTTCTCAAAGTGCCGTCCGTCGGCAAGATCAAGGCCCAGCCGAAGTACTGGTGCCAATGGCTTCTTGGGCTCGGCGATGGTCTCCTTGTTCATGAACGACACGACAAGTTTCGCTCCGTCGGCCAGGTGGGCATCGAAGTACCACCATTCGTACGTGCCGGGTGAGTCATCGGTGCGGGCACCATCCTCCCACGGCGCGATTTCGCTGCGGGAAAGTCCCAGACGCTCGTAATCGGCAGGTGCGTCGGCTATCCCGGCCAGTCGTGCCGTCATCATCTACTCCTTCTTTCTGCGGTGCCCTCGGCGATCGGGCACTGACGGTAGTTGCTCCATGTTGTACCTGCGGGACTCCAGCCACTGCTGGTACTCCGAGAGCAGGTCGTCGAGCCGGCTGCGATCCACTCTCTCTTCGATCTGTTGGGTCCCGACCAGGATGGTGAGCCCGATGCGGGCGAGGATCCGCACCTCGTGCCCATCGATGCCCGCGTCAAGGAACGCCTGTGTGAGCAGGTCCTCCCGGGTCTGGTCGACGCGGCGCTGGAACTCGGCGACCACTGGGTTAGTGCGGGCCCAGCCGCGGATGGCGCTCTCGGCTTCGTGATTAACGGACACGGCGATGTGCCGAAGGAGGCCGATGCGCGCCACCGGGTCGGTCGTGGCGGCGACCTGCTCCTTGAGTTGGTAGACCCGGCCCTCCTCCCACTGCTCGAGGAACGCCCGATGGAACTCGCGAATACCGGCAAAGTGGGAGTAGAAGCTGCCGGTGGTGACGCCGAGGCGCGTGCAGAGATGGGCAATGGTCAGGGCGTCGACGCCGCCCTCGGCGAGGAGGTCCAAGGCGGTGCGGTAGTAGCCTTCCTTGCTCTGGCTCATCAGCGGAATTCCTCTTTCACCATAGCGTAACGTATGTTACGTTATCTATCAAGGGGCGGTCCCCCCCTCGCGCCCGCCTTTCTCGTGGTGTGCTCACCTCGGCGAGGTGACAGGACGTCATCGCCGGGCCTGAGTCCGCCAGCCCCCTCCCCCCACCCAACCCCGGAACGCACCAAATGGTGCACGCGCACCCGATGGACGTACTAAGAGCGGTCTCCAGCCGTCGCGATGGCACTCGCCTTTGACGAAGGCCGGTAGCAGTTCCCTGCATCGCTAGGGAGTGAGCTCTGGGCCCCTAGTGATCGGTATCCAGGCCTTGACCACCGTGCCGGTGCCCGGGCTGTCTATCTGGAGCCACCCGCCGGCCTGCTCGGCGCGCTCTCTCATGCTCGTGAGGCCGATGTGGAGGGCCGCGTCGGTCGCCGAAGGACCATCGGTGAAGCCCACGCCGTCATCGGCAACGTTCAGCAGGATGCCCCCACCGACCTCCTCAAGAGACACCGAGATTGACCGCGCCCGTGCGTGCTTTCGCGCGTTGGCCAGGGCCTCCTGTCCGATTCGAAAGAGAACCGCGCGCTCCTCGGTATTGAGTGGCGTTGCGAGATTGCTCGTCACGGTGACGCTGACGTTCTCCTGAGGAGCCCATCCCTCGAGGGACTCTCGGAACGCGACGTCAAGACCGCCGCGGTCGAGAGACGGTGGCCGAAGCTCGAATACCAGATGCCGCAAGCTGTCGATGGAGGTGGTGAGTGACGACGAGAACTCGTCGAGCCGTGCGTTGAGTGCGGGGTCCTTGATATCGTGACGTATCGAGCTCAAGCGTAAGACCGCAGCGGCAAGCATCTGGATAGGGCCGTCGTGAACGTCACCGGCCACGCGGCGCCGTTCCGTCTCTTGAGCGCTGACCATCGAGGCGAGAAGGCGCCGGCGTTCGTGGTCGGCAATCCGCAACTGCTCAAGCGATGAGCGAGCCTGCTCGCCCTTAAGGCGGAGTTCCTCGTTGGCGCGCTCAAGTGCGAGCGCGGCGACCTTCGCCTCGGTTACATCTTGGCAAACACCTAGGATCTCACCGGCAGCGGCGCCGCGGGAGGCCGGCGTCAACTTGCGGACGTATCGAACCTCTCCGTTCGGGCGCACGATGCGGTGCACGAGGTCCATCGCGTCACCCAAGAGCATCCGATCAAAGCCCTCCATCACGGCGGCTCGATCGTCCGGGTGCACGTAGTCCAGGAGGTATTCCTCGTGTGTGACCGGCTTATGGTCGGGCGCGATTCCATGCATGGCGAATATCTCGTCGGCCAGCCACTCGAAGTGGCCGTTTGGATCCCGCCGCCAGTGGCCCACATGCGCGATAGCCTGTGCCTCGCGGAGCCGCGCTTCGCTCAGGGCCAAACGCTCGGCGTCCCGGAGCCGCCCAATGCCGTATGCCAGGTCAGCGGCCAACTCGCTCAGGGCCGCGACTGCGGTGGGATCAAAGGCCCCGACCTCACCGCCGTAGATCGTGAGGACTCCCATCGCCTCGTCATCCACGATAAGTGGGAGGGCGCACACGGTTCGAAGGCCATGCGCATCGGCTGCAGCTCGCCAGGGATTGAACCTCGCCGTGCGGTGCGTATCCTTCAGGACCTGAACGCAACGGGTTCGGATCGCTGTGCCTGTTGGACCAGACCCCAGCTCATCGTCGCCCCAGCTGACGCGAACGCCCCTCAGGTGCTCGGTCCGCCCCGCCGACGCAACCGGGCGCACAGTGTGCGCGCTGTCGTGCTCGGCGTATGCGACCCAGGCCAGCAGGTACCCGGAGGCGACGATGGTCTCGCACGCGTCAGCCAGCAGCGACGCCTCGTCGGTGGCCCGCAGCACTACCTGATTGCCCTGAGTCACGGTACGCAGCGCCCGGGATAGGTGGGTCTGCTCGGTGATGTCGTGGGCATTCACCACGATCCCAGCGATGGCTGGGTCTCCAAGACAGTTGTTCACAACTGCCTCAAGACGCCGCCAATCGCCCGATGCCGTCTTGTATCGGAACGAAACCGGAGAGTGGATCCCGGGCTGACGGCCCTGCTTTCCCGGAAGATCGTTCTTATTGCGCCACGATCGTCAGAATGGATTCGCTGAAAGCTACTGCGTCCGACGTGCTCATCCGGTGCGAAGCCGAGAATGTGTTCGGCGGCGGGATTGGCGTAGAGCACTCGCGCGTGGTCGTCGAGGACGGCGATGAGGTCGCTTGAGTTGGCCACCAGGGTGCGGAACCACCGCTCGTGGGCTGCCGATTCTCCACTCGAGCCATGGTGGGGCGAGTCCGCTGGAGAGGTGTCAGGAAGGAACTCGTCAGAAGTCATGGGCCCGACCGAACAAGGGGTACTCCGACTTCGCTAAAGCGAACCCTCGTTCAGGGTAGTCGGGGGGACCGAATCAGGCAAGCACTGCCCCGAATTTCTGCCCCGAATTTCACGTTCGGTGGTGACCCGACCCTCTTCGACCCAACTATCCTTTGACCCTGTCGATAGGCCGAAGGACCTATGCAGGGGCAGTTGCCTGCATCGCTAGGGTGTGAGCTCTGGCCTCCCCTCCCCCACCCTGAAACGCAACGAGTGGTGCACCCCGCCCGATCGAGGGGCGAGGGCTGCCTCCAGCCGTCTCGTTGACCGGTCTACGCGCCCCTGACGAAGGCGGGGTCCGCATAGGCGGGGTCTGGATAGCGATAGAAGCCCTCGCCGCTCTTGACACCGGTGCAGCCGCGGTCGACGTAGCCGCCTAGCAGCTCGGCGTTGGTACGGAGCTGGGGATCTCCGGTCACCTGCGCCCAGTACTCGGTGATGTGCCAGGCGGTGTCGATGCCGACAGCGTCGAGCGCGCCGAAAGGCCCGACCGGCATCTTCATGATCGCCATGCAGGCGCGGTCGACGTCCTCGACGGAGGCCACGTCGTTGGCCACCAGGGTGATCGCAGCCCGGTTCATCGCCGTGTACACGGCGTTGAAGACGTACCCGATGCTCTCGCGGTGCATCCGGATCGGGATCTGTCCGAGCCGGCGGGCGAACTCGACGAGCAGCTCCACCGTCTCCTCGGACGTGCCGGGATGTGGCATCACGTCGGCGACGTTCGCCGACCAGACGGGAAGGTGGAAGTGGAGCGCCGCGAACCGGTCCGGTCGCCCGGTTGCCTCGGCGTACATCGAGGGGAGGAGCGTCGAGGTGTTGGTTGCGAACACCGCCCGGGACGGGCAGAGCTCGTTGAACTGGGCGAGAACCCGTCCCTTGAGCTCGGGATCCTCCGGCACGCATTCGATCAGGAGGTCGGAGGCGGCTCCGGCTCCGGCCGCATCCGCGGTCACGGTCAGCCGGGCCAGCGATGCGTCGAGCTCGCCGGCGTCCAGAGCCCCCTCCGACACCTGAGCTTCCGCGTATCCGTGCAGCCGACCGGGCGCCGCCTCGCGGGCGGCGGGGCCGGTCTCGTAGACGACGACGTCATAGCCGTGGGTTGCAGCCTGAAGACCGATCTCCAGGCCCATGGTCCCACCGCCGATCACGAGCACCTGGTGGACGTCCTCGATGCGCATGGCATGCCTCCTGCCGACACCCGAACTGACCCCGGTAGGAGAGACCCGTGGCGTGCAGAAGGGCCCGGCGGTCACCGTGCCAGCCTGCCCATTGGTCTGCCGACCGGTGGTGCACAGCCTAGCCTCGCCCGGTTCGGGCCGCCAGGGGCCTTCGATCCCTGCTTCGGGCAGTCGCCGGGCGGGATCGACCTCGGCGCGTTCCAGGACGGCCGCCGGGCCGCATCATTACCCCGATGCCGGCTCGAGTCCCCGAGAAGCGTCGCCCCACCGCGCCGCATCGCCCCCGCCTCCCCGCCTGGGTCGGCCAGGTTCCGGGTCCTGACGACCCGCTGCCCGATCAGATCCAGCAGTTCCTCGACTACCTGCGGGTGCAGCGAAATCGCCCGCTCACGACGGTTCGCGCCTACCGCTACGACCTCGCCAAGTTCGTGGCCTTTACCCACGTGCGCGACCCGGGCGGTGTGCTCTGCGACGGGCTCGACGCGGCCGTCCTCCGTCGCTACCAGATCGAGCTGGCCGAGGCCCTCCCCAACCCGCGCACCCGGGCCCGTGCTCTGGTGGCGCTGCGCCAGTTTCTCCGCTACGCGTACGACGAGGGCTGGACTGCGGCCGAGCTGTCGCGACGGGTGGTCGTGCCCCGCTACATCGTCGGCGACCCCCACCCGATCGCGACCGAGCTGGTCCCCCGCCTGCTTGCCGCCCTCCCTCGGGAGGGATTGCGCGATCTCCGCGATCGCGCCTTGGTCCATTTCCTGATCAGCAGCGGCTGCCGGATCAGCGAGGCGTGCGGTCTCGACCGGGGGGACATCCGGCCCGAGGGCTTCCGGGTCCTCGGCAAGGGGGGCAAGCATCGCACCGTCTTCCTCACCGAGGACGCCTGGAAGGCCGTCCGCGAGTACCTGCTCGCGCGCGGGCAGGACGCCTCTCCGGCGCTCTTCATCAGCGTCGCCCACCCCGACATGCCGGGCGGTCGGGTGCTGGCCGGCAACCGCCTCACCACCGACGGGGCACGCCGGGCACTGACGGCGCTGCGGCGGCGATTCGCCCAAGACCCGGAGGCGTTCCGCCTGATCGAGGGGCTGCGCAGCCCGCATGCCGCCCGCCACACCGCTGCGACCACCCTGCTCGAGGCGACCGACGGCGACGTCCGGCTGGTGCAGGAGGTGCTGGGCCACGCCACCCTGGAGACGCTCCGCGTCTACACCGAGATCACGGACCGCCGCAAGCGCGCCGCCTATGCGCGCCTCGGGGACTACCTGCGGGAGGTCGGTGAGGACTGACCCGGAGCCTCAGATCAGCTTGAGCTCTGGTCTCCCGTCCGCATGCAGGATCTCCGGCTCGATGGTGATCACCGCGTTGACGCTGTTGGCAATGAAGCAGTCGTGGTGGGCGCGCTCCATCAGTGCGCGCACCCGATCCGGGTCTCCGGTGGCGACGACCACCCTCGGCCGCAGGGTGATCCCCGTGATCCGGACAGGTTTGTCGTCAACAGGCATCAAAGCCTCGGCGCGGTCCTCATAGCTGACCACGTCGATGCCCTCGCCCGCGACCAGTGCCAGGAAGCTGAGCAGCTGGCAGGAGCTGGCCGCGGCGAGCAGCAGCTGCTCGGGGTTGGGCAGCTCCGGGTCGCCCCGGAAGGCCGGGTCGGCGCTCATGGTCAGGCTGACGTTGCCAGGAGGCGCGTCCACCCGATGGGTGCGGTCGTAGGCGGCGTAGCCGTCGCCGGTGGAGCCGTGCCAGGCCAGCTCGGTCCGGTACCGGTGAATGTGATCCCTCATCGCGAGATCGATTCTAGACGCCGGCCGGCCGGAACGGGCGCGTCCCGGCGGACTCCAGGCCCGCGGTCCGAAGCCAGACGTTGACGATCTCCAGGAACCGTTCGGGCACCTCGAGCATCGGGATGTGGCCGACATCGTCCATAACCTGGAGGTCCCAGTCTGGGCGCTCCCGGTGCGCGTCGAGTGCGGCGTCCACCCGCACCAGCCGGTCGGCGGCGCCGTGGACGATCAGGGTCGGGACCCGAACCCGGTCGACAATCCTCGCCAGCATGCCCGGGCGGGCGAGGGCGAGGACGATGGAGCGGGCGGCCTCGACGTAGGCACCGTCGTTGTCCGGGATGCGGCCGCGCGTCCGCTCGAGCTGCACGTGCGCCTCGACCACGTCGGGCGGGATCCGCTCGAAGTGCTCCGCGTTGAGGCGGAGCGCGCCCTTCACCAGGTCGCCGACGGAAGCGCGATCCCGGACGCGCCGGAGCAGGCTGCGACCGAGCGGTGACAGGAGGTAGGAGGCGAAGGAGATGACGACCGCTCGGGGGCGCCGCTGGCGCCATGGTCCTGGGAGCACCGCGTCCACCAGCACGAGGCCGGCGACGAGCTCGGGGTGCAGCGCCGCCTCGGCGAGGGCGGTGAGGCCGCCCATCGAGTTGCCCATGAGCAGGATTGGCTGGTCGCAGGTCTGGCGGATCAGGCGGTGCAGGAGGGCCCGCTGGGCGGCCACCGTCGCCCGGCGGCCGGTGACCGGGCTGAGGCCGAATCCGGCCAGGTCGGGCGCCAGCACTCGCCCGTACCGCGCCAGCTCCGGCGCCACGCGCATCCAGTTGAGGTGCGAGCCGCCCAGGCCGTGCACCAGGACGGTCCGGACCGGCCCCTCGCCCCACTCGGCGACGTGGACCGGACCGTGGACGTCGACGGTGGTCGAGCGCATCGTCGGGTGCCGACCGCCCACCTGATCGGCCGCAGGCTGCATGGCGACGCTACCTGCCGGGTGGCTCGGCGCGGCCGTCGGGGCGGCTCGGGTCCGCCGCCCAGACGTTGCCGAGCACCTGAACCTCGCCGGCGAAGCCGCCGGCCCAGGCGGCGGCGATGGCGCGCGCGATCGGGGGGTGCAGCTCCAGGCCGAGCAGGTCGTCGCGGCTGACCCAGCGGACCTCGTCGATGGCGGGGTCGAGCGCCGGATTGGCCCCCGCACCGACGGCCGCGGCGAACCCCGCACTGCCAGGCGGCACCACGGCAGTGGCGGCGAAGACCAGGTTGACGAGATGGCGCCCGCCAGGCTCGATGGCGTCACAGACGATCAGGAGGCGGCCGATCTCCGCCTCCACACCGGTTTCCTCACGGACCTCCCGGCGGGTCGCCTCGACGAGGGTCTCCCCCATCTCCACTCCTCCCCCCGGCAGCAGCCAGTATTGATGCGCCCCCTTGCGGTGGGCGACCAGAAGGAGCCGTTCGGCGGCGGTGAGGCACACGGCGACCCGGACACGTGGCTCCATGGCAACGAATTATCGGCGGAACCTTGACAGCGAACGGGTGTTTGCCCTAAGCTTGGCGCCATGCAAACAGACGTTCCCTCCGGGCGGCACTGTCCCAGCCCCGGCTGCGAGGCGCCGCGCCGCGCCGGGACTCCGGCTCGAGCGACCCGGCCGTGATCAGCGACTTCCAGCCCGCGCAGCGCGTCCTGCGGCACCGCCACCGCTCGATCGGGCGAGCCCTCCTCGGCGCGGCGTCGGTCGCCTGCATCGGCTGGGCGCTGATCGGAGGCGTGGGCGTGGGCGCGACCACAGCTCCCACCGCTGCCGTGACCGTGGTCGTGAGTCCCGGGGACACCGTCTGGAGCATTGCCGAGAGCCACGCTGGCGCCGGTGACGTCCGCAACGAGGTGGCGCAGATCCTCTCCGCCAACCACCTTGGCTCTCCGGTCATCCAGGCGGGCGAGACCCTCGTCATCCCTTCCGACTGACGCATCCAGAACGTGGCCGGATGACGCGGACCCCTCGCCGTGGGGCCTCGTCTCAGAGAGCCGTGTACCCAATCTGGGCGAGCGCCGTGTGGATCGGAATCGCGTAGGCGAGGTGCAGCGGGCAGATCGCCCCAGGCGCGCAGGGCGCGCCTTCAGAGCCGGCGGCGATGAGCCCGATGACGTGGCCGGTGGCGTCCACCAGCGCTCCACCGGAGTCGCCCGCGAAGATCGAGGCCTCAGCCTCGATCACGCCGTCCAGGTCGACGGTGCCGGACCCGACTCCGTAGCTGACGCTGCGGTGGAGCGCAACCAGGCGGCCCGCCACCGCCTGGGGCACCTGCCCGAGGCCCATGGCGTTGCCGATGGCGAGGACGGGGTCGCCGACCGCCGTGGAGGAGGCCTGCGCGAGCTCCGCCGGTTTCAGGATCGAGGCGTCCTGGACCTGGAGGAGGGCCAGGTCGTCGTCGGGATCAGTGAGCACGACCGTCGCCGGATGAACCTTCCCTGTACCCCCGACGCGCACTCCGACGAAGACGTCATCGCGGATGACGTGGTAATCGGTGAGGACCAGGCCCGAGGAGGAGACGATGATCCCTGTGCCCAGGATCTGGGTTCCCGCCGGGTCGGCGAAGGTGATCGTGTCCACCAAGGACAGCTGCACCTGGCGGCTCAGGCGCGCGACGCTCACCCCGGCCGGCGTGGGGACGGCGCCGCCGCCCGAAGCGCCGGCAGCGCTCAGCAGCCCCACCTGGAATGCGATGAGGACCGGCAGGGCCCGGCGCGCGAGGGCCTGAAGACGTCCCTTTTCTCCCCCTCCGTGCCGGACAGGCTGGGCGGACATGCCAGGATCGCCTCTCAGAATTCTTAACGATTCTTAAACCGGTCCCATCCTAGTCCATAACCTGCGGCATTTCCTGGCAACCGGCGAGTTGGCCAGGGCCGGGTCGACGGCTCGGATCCGCCCGCATCCCTGCTCGGAGGGGGCATGATCTCCGGTACCGTACGCGCAGGGGAATTAGCGCCACGTGGCCTCGCAGGGGTCGCCCCGATGGCCGCGTGACGGCATCAAGCGTCAGGGACACGTGAGAGAACAGGCAGTCATCCAAAAGAGGGCGTCGACCGTCCCCTACCAGATCGCGGCCCGCACCAGCCGGCCTGCGCAGGAAGTCCTCGCGCAGTTCGACATCGAGCGGGTGCCGGGAATGGTCGTGGCCGAGCGCGGCGTCCACTACCTGGTCATCCGGCCGGTGCGGCGAGTCCGCTACGGCGGCGAGATGGCCGCCGGCTTCGCCATCGTCATCGTCCTGGCGCTGCTCATCCTCACCGCGGTCAGCCCGCTCGTGCTGGTGGGGCTACCGCTGGCTGTCGTGCCAGCCCTGCCGCTCCTCCTCGATCACCGTCCTGACCTCGCCCTCAGCGCCATCGAGGAGGACGGGGAGACCCGAGTGACGGCTCACGGGCAGGCATCCGCGGACCTGGCCGAGTACCTGGACCGCTACCTCGAATCGCTGCCGGTAGTGAAACCCGCGCCCCCAGAGACGGGCGGGGAAGACGACGGGTGGGCCGACGCCGAGATGAGCGAGGACTTCTTCAGCGAGTAGCAGGGCCCTGGCAACCGCTGAGCGCCGGCTGTGCCCGGCCCGGTGGGGTCAGCGGACGACGCGGATCACCGCGGCTACCACTCCCTCGAGGGAGAGCTCCCCGCTTACGAAGATCGGCGCGTAGCTGGCGTTTTCGGGTTGGAGGCGCACACGACCGCCCTCGCGGAAGAAGCGCTTCACGGTCACCTCGCCCTCGCCGGTCGCCTCGTTCTCGATCCGAGCCACGACGATCGTCCCGTTCGGCGGCGCATCACGCCGTGGCCTGACGACGACCAGGTCGCCGTCCAGGATGCCGGCGTCGATCATGCTGTCGCCGTGGACGGTGAGGGCGTAGGCCCCGTCGTCACCGGCCAGCTCCTGACCCACCGTGATGTGGTCCTCGACGTTCTGCTCGGCGAGCACCGGGGTGCCCGCGGCGACCCGGCCGATCAGGGGGAGGGTGAGCACCCGCGGCGTGCTGCGGGTCGAGGCCGGCTCGTGTCCGACCACCTCGACGGTGCGCGACTTGGTGGGGTCGCGGCGGATGTAGCCCTTGGCTTCGAGGGAGTTCAGATGGTTCTGCACCGTCGAGGACGAGCTGAGCCCGACTGCGAGCCCGATCTCGCGGACCGTGGGAGGGTAGGCGTGCGTGCGCGCGTGCTCGCGGAGGAACTCGATGATCTGCCGCTGGCGCGGGTTGAGGGCGTCTGCCATGTCGTCTGTCTCACCTCTCAGCGTGTCGGGGCACACACCCGACTGTAGCATGGCCGGCACCGAAACGCAAACGGATGTTCCTGACGTATGTTCGGTCTCCGGGCCACGGGGAGAGGTCGAGCCGGCAGCATCCAGGGGCCCCCGGGGGTCGGTGGCGTCAGGCGCCCTCCGTCAGCGCAACCGCCCTCGTGACCAGCTCGTCGAGATCGTCTCCCCTCTCCCGTCGCAGCCAGACGACGCCCGGGTCGGCGCGGAACCAGGTGCGCTGGGCCTTGGCGTAACGGGCCGTCCTGCGCACGATCTCGGCAACGGCCCCGGCTTCCGACAGCCTGGCGTCGAGGACCGCGAGGGCTTCGCGGTAACCGATGCCGGAGGCATCCAACGCCTCCGGGGACACCCCGCACGCGAGCGCCGCAGCCGTCTCCTCGAGCAGGCCGCCGGTCAGCATCGCGCGCGCTCGGTCGGTGAACCATTCACGGTGAAGGTCGGGTGCCACGTCAAGACCGATCCTGACGCTCGGACGGGTCGCGCCCCTCGGGGCCCGTCCCGCCAGGCTGCCGCGCGTCTCGACGATTTCGATGGCCCGCACCACGCGGCGGGGGTTGCGGAGGTCGATACCGGCGGCACCCTCCGGATCACGCCGCTGGAGCTCTCCGGCCAGCGTTGCGAGCCCTTCGGGACTGACGGCTCTGGCGTTCAGCCCGGCCCGGCGGACCGGGTCGGGCGGGGCCCCGTCCAGCTCGAGGCCGTCCAGCAGGGCGCGCACGTAGAGACCCGTGCCCCCGACGACGATCGGCCGCACCCCCCGCAGGTCCAGGGAGGCGAGGCAGGCGCGCGCGGCCGCGAGCCAATCCGCGACCGAGAACGGTGCCCCGGGGTCGGCGATCCCCAGGAGGTGGCAGGCCACGCCCTCCAAGTCCTCGGGGCCGGGCCGGTTGGTCCCCACATGGAGTCCCCGCAGCACCTGACGGGAGTCGGCATTGACCAGCTCGGCGGAGCCGGTGGCCCGGGCCAGGAGCACCGCGAGCGCGGTCTTGCCGGTGGCGGTCGGCCCCACCACGGCGATGACCCGAGCGGGTGTCGTGGTCATGAGGCGGAGGGAGCCCCGGCAGGGTGCTTCGGCATCCTGCTAGACGGTCGGGCGGCCGAAGGCACGCCGCAGGCTGTGGTCGTCGAGGACGATCACCGTCGGTCGCCCGTGGGGGCAGGTCAGCCCGCCCGGGGTGATCACCAGGCGTTCCAGCAGGCGCAGCTGCTCCCGCGGGTCGAGGCGGTCGCCGAGGCGGACGGCCGCGTGGCAGGCGGTGAGCGCAGCCAGGCGGCGCCGGCGGGCGGGTGCGTCGCCGCCTGCCGGGAGGCTGTCGAGCAGGTCGCGGACCAGCCGCTCCGGGTCGAGGAGTGCCGTCGCGGCCGGGACGGCGCTGCAGCGGATCAGGCCGGGGCCGAACGGCTCGATCTGGAAGCCGAGCCCGGCCAGGATGTCGAAGCTCTCCGAGAGTCGCTCGATGCCGGCGGCTTCCACGCTCACCACGCTGTCGACGAGCAGAAGCTGGCTGGTGGCCGCGCGGCTCTCGCGGACGGCGGCGTCGCCCTCGGCGAGGAGCTCGGCGTAGAGGATCTTCTCGTGGGCCGCGTGGGGGTCCACCAGGACCAGACCGCGCGGCGACTCCGCCACCAGCCATCCCTCGGAGGTCTGGGCCAGGGGCCGGAGCGGGGCGAGGTCGGCGAGGCGGTGGCCGGCAGTCTCCGCCTGCTCGCGACCGGGGAAGGGCGCGGTGCCGGCGCCGTCCGCCTCGCGCACGGCCGCCTCCCTCAGCGCGTGGGGCCAGAGCTCCACCGTCCCGCCGCCCGGCCCCTCCCGCAGCTCCAATTCCGGCTCTCCACCGCCGGCAGCGCCGGGCACGCCGCCGCCGAGCTGGGGCAGGCGGGTCCCCGCCACGCTGAGACGGGCCTCCTGAAGTGCCGACCAGCAGGCGTGCTGGACGGCGGTGAAGACCCGGCCCTCCTCGCGGAGGCGGACCTCACGCTTGGTGGGGTGGACGTTGACGTCGACCATGGCCGGGTCCAGGGTCACCTCCACCACCCCGAAGGGATGGCGCCCCACCGGCAGCAGCCCGGCGTACGCCTCCTCCACCGCCACCACCAGGGCGCGGTTGTGGACGCGGCGCCGGTTGATGACGATGACCAGCCCGGTCCGGCTCCCCCGGTGGCTGCGCGGCTCGCTGATCAGACCGCTGACGGCGATCGCGCCGGGGCCCTCGACGGCGAGCAGCTCCCCGGCGTCACGGCCGAAGACCGCGGTGGCCGTGTCGATCAGGCTGCCCCCGGGGCTGCGCAGCACCAAGCGGTCGTCGCTCCTGCAGGTGAAGCCGACCTCGGGATGGGTGAGGGCCAGGTCGGAGACGGCATGGACCGCGGCCGCTGACTCGCTGCGCTCGCTGCGGAGGAAGGCGAGCCGGGCCGGGGTGTTGTGGAAGAGGTCGCGCACCTCGACCGTCGTGCCGGGGGCGCGTGCCGCCGCTCGCTGCTCCAGGGCCTCGCCGGCCCGCGAGTGGAGCAGCCAGGCACCCTCATTCCCGGCGGTGCGGCTGGTGATCCCGAGGTCGCTGACCGCGGCGATGCTGGCCAGGGCCTCCCCGCGGAAGCCGAGGCTCCGAACCCGGACAAGGTCGTCCACAGTCGCGAGCTTGGAGGTGGCGTGGCGGGCGACCGCCAGATGGAGCTGGTCACCCGGGATGCCGGCGCCGTCGTCGGCCACCACGATGCGCACCAGCCCGCCACCCTCCAGGTCGACGTCGATCCGGGTCGCTCCGGCGTCGAGGGCGTTCTCGCAGAGCTCCTTGACGGCGGCAGCCGGCCGCTCGACCACCTCTCCGGCCGCGATGGCGTCGGCGACCTGCGGGGGAAGCAGGCGGATCGGGGCGGTCACCGGCCCATCCGCTCCTGCAGCTCGGCCAGCTTGCTGAGAGCCTCCCGCGGGGTGAGATCGTCGAGGTCCAGCCCGGCCAGCTCGTCGAGCACGGGGTTGGCCGGCGGCGTCGCCAGTCCCAGATCGAGCTGCGCCGGCGCGGGCCGGTCGGTCTCGATCGGGCGGTGCAATTCCAGCTCTCCGAGGATCTCGCGGGCCCGGGCCAGCAGGCTGGCGGGCAGCCCGGCGAGCTTGGCGACCTGGATCCCGTACGAGCGGTCGGCGCCCCCCGGGCGGATGCGGTGCAGGAAGGTGACCGTCTCCCCCTCCTCCACCACCTCCACGCGCGCGTTGACGACTCGCGGGAGGTGTTCGGCGAGGGCGGTCAGCTCGTGGTAGTGGGTGGCGAAGAGGGTGCGGCAGTTGAGCTGCGGGGAGTCGTGGATGTGCTCGACGAGCGCCTGCGCGATCGAGAGGCCGTCGTACGTCGAGGTGCCGCGGCCGATCTCGTCGAGGACGAGCAGGGAGCGTGCCGTCGCCTGGCGAAGGATGGCTGCCGTCTCGGCCATCTCGACCATGAACGTGGAGAGGCCCGCGGAGAGGTCGTCCTGCGCCCCCACCCGGGTGAAGATGCGGTCGCAGACCCCAAGCCGGGCGCGCTCGGCCGGCACGAAGCTGCCGATCTGGGCGAGCAGGGTGATCAGCGCCACCTGGCGGAGGTAGGTGGACTTGCCGGCCATGTTGGGCCCGGTGAGGACGACGATCCGGTGGGCCACGTCCAGACTGGTGTCGTTGGCCACGAAGGCGCCGCGGCCGAGGCTCGTCTCGACCAGGGGGTGACGGCCGGCCTCAATGTCTGTGACCGTGGAGCGGTCGACCTCGGGGCGCGTCCAGCCCTCCTCGTCGGCGACGGCGGCGAGCGACTGGGTGACATCGGCGGTGGCCACGGCGGTGGCGCACGCGAGCAGCCCGGGGGCGTGGGCGGTGACCAGCCGGGTGGTCTCGACGAGCAGCTCCATCTCGCGTGCCACCGCCCGTTCCCGGGCGCTGAGCACCACCGTCTCCTGCTCCTTGAGATGGGGTGTGATGTAGCGCTCGGCTCCCACCAGGGTCTGCTTGCGGACGTAGTCGGCGGGCGCCTCGTCGCGGTGGGCGTGGGGGATCTCCAGGTAGTAGCCGAAGACGCGGTTGTACCCGACCTTGAGGGAGCGGATGCCGGTGCGTTCACGCTCCCTTCCCTCCAGTCCCGAGATGAACTCGCGCGCCTCTGCCGCGGAGGCGTGAAGCCCGTCCAGCTCGGGATCGGCGCCGTCCCGGATGAAGCCGCCCTCGCGCGCGGACAGCGGAGGATCCTCCACCAGCAGCTCGGTGAGCTGGGCTCCGACCTCAACAGGGGGCACGGCCCTCTCCGCCAGCCCGGCCAGGTCGCCGGGCAGCCCCTCCATGAGCGTGGCGACGGCGGGCAGAGCCGCACACGCGTCTCGGATCGCCCCGAGATCACGCGGCGTGGCGAGTCCCTGCACCGCGCGCCCCACCAGCCGCTCCAGGTCGCGGACCGCGCCGATGCGCTTGCGCAGCTCCTCGCGGCGGGCGCGGTCGGTGACCAGGGCCGCCACCGCGGCGAGGCGGGCGACGATCGGTGCCGGCTCGGTGAGCGGCTCCTGGAGGCGGCGCCGAAGCAGCCGCGCCCCCATGGGGGTGCGGGTCCGGTCGAGCAGCTGGGCCAGGCTGGGGCCGCGGCCGAGCGGCTCCAGCAGCTCCAGGTTGCGCCGGGTGGGAGGGTCGAGGCGCATCAGCTCGCCGCCCTGCCGGGGGACGAGCCGCAGCAGCCCAGGCTCGAGGGCCACCCGCGAGCGCTCGCAATAGCCGAGAACCGCCCCGGCGGCACGCACCCCGACGGGCATCTCCTCGAGGCCGAGGCCGAGGAGGCTCACCGTCCCGGTCGCCGTGGCCAGCCGCTCGGCGGCCCGACCGGCGTCGAAGAGTTGCGGGGCCAGCACGGTCCGCACCACCCCGGGCAGGAGAGAGGGGGGCAGCGAGGCAGGGTCGCCGGTCAGCAGCTCGGCCACGTCGAGACGCTCCAATTCATCGCGCAGCGCGACTGAACCGGTCCCGCCGGTGACCTCCGTCACCACCAGCTCGCCCCCGGCCAGGTCGAATGCCGCCACCCCGACCCGTCCGTCGGCCTCGATGAGGGCGACCAGCCGGGCCACCCGGCTCGCCTCCAGAAGCTCGGCGTCCACCGCCGTCCCCGGGCTCAACACCCGGGTGACCTCGCGGCGGACCAGGCGGCCGGCCACCACCTCGCCCACCTGGTCCCAGAGGACCACGCGGTGGCCGGCGTCGAGGAGCCGGCGCAGGTGCGCCGCGATGGCGTGATGGGGCACCCCGCACATCGGCAGGCGGCCGGCACTACCGAACCCCCGGCCGGTGAGGGTCACCTCCAGAATCGGCGCGGCGACCTCGGCGTCGGTGCCGAAGAGCTCGTAGAAGTCCCCGAGCCGGGCCAGGACGAGCGCGTCCGGATGCTCGGCCTTGACGGCACGGTATTCGCGGAGGATCGGCGTGTCCCCGGCCTCGTTGAGGTCGATGGTGGGACCGGCCGCGGGCAGCGCGTTGGAGCGCAGGTGCGGGGGCGTCGCGCGCTCTCGGCCCCTCACAACCACCCCATCCCCGCCGGTCAGGCCGCCGCGGCCTCGACGTCCGCCGTGAGCTGCCATGCGTTGGCGGTGCGAACCGTTGCCTCGCACAGCTCGCCGGCAGCCGCGGAGCCCGCGGGCAGCAGGGCGATCTTGCCCTGGCGGGTGCGACCGAAGGGGCGCCCGTCATCAGTCGTCGATTCGACCAGGATCTCGATCCGCTCCCCGACCAGGGCGAGGTTGCGCTGCAGAGCGATGTCGCGCTGGAGATCGAGGAGATGATTGAGCCGCCTCTTCTTCTCCGTGAGCGGCACGTCGTCGGGCCGACGGGCGGCCGCGGTGCCGGGCCGGACCGAATAAGCCTGAAGGTGGACGACGTCGAAGCGCACCGTCCTGAGCAGCCGCTCGGTGCCCAGGAACTCGGCCTCGGTCTCCCCCGAGAAGCCGGCGATGATGTCGGTGGTGACGGCGAGGGCGGGGACGGTGGCGCGGGCCGCGGCGATCTTCTCCAGGTACTCGTCGACGGTGTACATGCGGCGCATCCGCCGGAGCAGCTCGTCGTCGCCCGCCTGGACGGGCAAGTGGAGCTGCTCACAGACGGCGGGAAGGTCCCGCATCGCCTCGAAGAGCCCCGGGACCGCGTTGCGCGGATGCGAGGTGAGGAAGCGCAGGCGCCAGAGCCCGGGGACACTGTCGACCGCGGCGAGCAGTTCGGGCAGGCCGGCACCGGTCGTCGGGTCGCAGTAGGAGTTGACGTTCTGGCCGAGGAGGGTCACCTCGCGCACCCCCCGCTCCACCAGGCGGTGAACGTCCTCCACGATCGCGCCCAGCGGGCGGCTCGCCTCCCGGCCACGGACAAAGGGGACGATGCAGTAGGTGCACATCTCGTTGCAGCCGCCCATCACCGAGACGTAGGCGAGCAGCCGGTCGGAGGCGGGCATGGGCATGGGCCCGTCGAGGTCGGTGCCGTGCACCGACTGGAGCCGCGCGAAGAAGCCGTCGCAGTCGCGCACGTCGAAGAGGTAGTCGAGCTCGGGGAGCTTGCGCAGGAGAGCTGAGCCGTGCTCGACCGCCATGCAGCCGGTCATGGCGACGGCACGCCCGGGGCGCGCCCGCTTCCACTCGATGAGGTCGCGGAACTTGCCGTAGACCTTCTGCTCCGCGTTCTGCCGCACCGCGCAGGTGATCAGCACCGCAAGATCCGCGTCGTCCAGGGCGGCGTCGGGGACGCAGCCGATCTCCGCAAAGCGCTCGGCGAGCATCTCGTGGTCGGCGTCGTTCATCTGGCAGCCGATGTGCCAGAGGTGGACGCGGGGCGGTCTTCCGAGCACGGGGACGATCGGTTGGCGACCGGCGGGGCGCTGGGCGAGCGGGATCGCCTGGAAGCCGCGGGCAGACGGGCTGAGCAGGGGAAGCGACGTGGACATTGAGGTTCAGAGGGTACCCCGTGCAACGGGGGCAGCGGCGAGAGCGTGCCGGCCGAGCTTCCTGCGCCTGCAGACGGTCTCCCCCGTGGCACGGCCGGCGAGGCCCTGCCATGATGTCCTCCCGTGGAGCAGGCGGTCTATGTTGGGGTGCTTCTTCTCATCCTCCTCGGGACCTTCGGGTTGAGGTGGTGGGCACTGCGGAGCCGCACGGCCGAAGACCGTGACGCCGCTGCCGATCGCCTGCAGCACTGGGTGCGGCACGTCACCCGCGGCGACGACGACTGAGCCGCGGAACCGTGCCGGCGAGTGCCGGGCACGGGCCGGCAGCCCGGCGGCGTGTGGGCGCCGGCGCGTCAGACCGCTCTCTCTGGGCTCGACCGGCCGGGTGCACAATGGAGGAGCGTGTTGTGGTTCATCCTGGTCGCCTCCCTCGCCGTCGCCGCGGTGCTCGGTGACATCTGGAGAAGGAAGCGCGGCGGCGAGGACCCCGAGAGCGTGAACTGGCGTTCCCGCTACTTCCGGGGCTACCGGAACCGCTGACTGCGATGTCGAGTCCGGACGGGTCGTCGGAACCTGCGACGATAGCCGCGTGATCGGGGTGATCATCATCGCGGTGCTGGCCGTCTTCTTCGTCGCCCTGATCTGGGTCAGGTCCGGGGGCCCGGATGACGAGGTGGCGAGCCTCGGCGACAACCTGCCCTACCCCGAGACGGTATTTGGGCCCTCGTGGGTCAGGCCGCGGCCAGGCACTCCCGAGTCGCTGGAGAGCCACGAGGGGGCGAACTGGGTCGACGAGGAACTGGAACGCGAGCGGGACCGGGACCGCACCGGCCCGACCTGAGCTTCGCGGGCGAGGGTCGGCCGGCGGCGCGGCGGAGTCGAACCTGACGTCGCAGACCGCGCGCTCGGCGGCGGTCAGCGTGGAAGGCGCCGACCTCTGGTAACGGCAGCGCGCGTGGCGGTCAGCGCGATTCGATCAGGAGGCGGATGCCGGTGCGCTCCTCGCCGTCGATCGAGATGTCGATGAACGACGGGATGCACACCAGGTCGATCCCTCCCGGGGCGACGTAGCCCCGGGAGATGGCAATGGCCTTGATGGCCTGGTTGATCGCGCCGGCACCGATGGCCTGCACCTCTACCCGGTGCTGGCTGCGAATCACCCCAGCGATGGCGCCGGCCACAGAGACCGGCTTGCTGGTTGCCGAGACCTTGAGGATTTCCACGAGCGCTGCCCTGCCCTGTGTGGGCGGTTGCTGAGATCCCTGCGACGACGAAAGCATATCTGTGAGTGCGGATTGTCCTCACCCACTGGCTCGCACCGCCACCTGCGACCCGATTGTTACGAGGGATCAGAGGTGATGGCTGCCGCGCCTACGGTCACTTGGCGTATTCGACGCTCCGGGTCTCCCTGAGCACGACGACCTTGATCCGGCCGGTGTAGCTCGCCTCGGCGTGAAGCCGCTTGGCGATCTCGCGCGCCATGATCTGCGCCCGGTCGTCGTCGACTTCCTCCGGCCGGACCATCACCCGCAGCTCTTTGCCGGCCTGGATGGCGAAGCTGCGCTCGACACCGGGCAACTGGTCGGCGATCTGCTCCAGCCTCTCCAGTCGCTTGATGGAGGAGGCGAGCGTCTCCCGCCGCGCTCCGCGCCGGGAAGCGGTGATGGCATCGGCGGTCATGAGCACGAAGGCCCCGATGGACCGCGGCTCCTCGTCGTAGTGATGCGCACGGACCGCGTGGACGACCGCGGCCGGCCGTCCCAGCCGGGCCAGGATTTCGCCGCCGATGATGGCGTGGGACCCCTCGACGTGCTGCTCGACGGCGTGGCCGATGTCGTGGAAGAGGCCGATCTCACGCGCCTCCTGGACGTCGTAGCCGATCTCTGCGGCCAGCAGCCCGGCGACCAGGGCGGTGTCCTTGCTGTGGACCAGGACGTTGGCGCCGTACCAGCTCCGGTAGCGGAGCGTCCCGAGAAGCTTGACGAGCTCGGGGTGGACGCCGGTGATGCCCATCTCCTGGATGGCCGCCTCGCCCTCCTCGCGCAGCCGGTCGGCGATCTCCGAGCGGCTCTTGGCCACCACCTCTTCGATGCGCGCGGGGTGGATGCGGCCGTCGATGAAGAGCCGCTCCAGGGCCACCTTGGCGACCTCCCGGCGCACCGGGTCGAATCCGGAGAGCACCACCGATTCGGGGGTCTCGTCCACGATGACGTCGATGCCGGTGGCCGCCTCGAGGGCTCGGATGTTTCGCCCCTCACGGCCGATGATCCGCCCCTTCAGGTCGTCGGTGGGGAGATGCACGACGGTGACGGCGGCCTCGCCCGTCTGCTCTGAGGCGTGGCGCTGCATGGTGGAGATGAGAATCTCGCGAGCGCGCTCATCCGCCTCCTCGCGCACCCGCTTCTCGGCGGACCGGATGCGTTCGGCGATCTCGTGGTCCAGCTCACCCTCGACCTCGCGGAGCAGCTCGCCCCGGGCCTCCTCCTGGCTCATGCCCGCGACCCTCTCCAGCTCCTTGGCGACGCCGGTGCGCTCGTCCTCGATCTGGACCCGGGTCTGCTCGAGCTCCTCTTCGCGCCGGGTGAGCCGCTGCTCCCCCTGCTCGACATCGCGGTTGCGCTTCTCGAGCCCCTCCTCGCGCTGGGCGAGGCGCTGCTCCAGGCGTGCCATCTCGCCGCGGCGTTCACGGACCTCGGACTCGGTCTCGGAGCGGAGCCGGTGGGCCTCCTCGCGCGCGGCGAGCACGATCGAAGCACGTTCCTGCTCGGCCGCCCCCCGCTCCTCGTGGAGGCGGGCCGTCTCGACCTCGCGCGACGCCGTGACGGTGTCGCGAAGGCGCCGTGCATAGACGAGGCCAGACACGGCGATGACCACGCCCAGCCCAAGGGCAACAAAGGCCAGGATGTCGATAGGAGGTGTCCTCGGAGTTGTCGGGAGGTTGAGGTGGCCCGCCACCTCGTTCGGGGCGCCACCCGGGGGACGCAGGTCGTGAGTGGTGCGGCACCCGCCCGTACTCACGTCCGAACCGGCCGCTAATGCCGGACGGTCCCTGGGGTTGTGACGGCATTGTACGGACCTTGGACACGGATCGGGAGGCAGGAGCCTCAGGAGGTGATCCGCGGGGGCCCCGCCGGGGCGTTTGCCGCGCCTCCACGGCCTCTCCACGAGGCAGCTGGCGGCCCCAGTGAGATCGCGGGCGACGAGCCGGGAGGGTTGGTGGCCGGAGTTCGCCCCGGATGGGGTCCCTCCCGCCAGAATGGCCGGGTGAGGCGGCGTCTGACCGTGATGGCGGGAGGGACACGGGCGATGGCACGCACGATGGAACCGGGAGGTAGCCCTCGGTCATGACCGAGGGCACCGAGGGCCATCGCGTCAACGGCGGTGTCGCCGCCGGCGCGGCGACGAGCGGAGACCTCGTCGCCGACTTGGAGCACGGGCTCCGCGATACCCGCCAGGCCTCGATTGCGGCGCTGCTGACTGGCACCGCGCTGATCAGGGTGGCGGCGGCGGGAGCCACCGTGGCGGTGCAGTTCTACCTCGCCGACCTGGCGCACGGGCATCCGCACGGGACGACCATCGGGCTCGTCGGCACTGCTCAGGCGCTCAGCGAGATGGTCTTCGCCCCCTTCCTGGCGCGCTTCGCCGACCGGCTGGGCCGCAAGATGTTTGTGGTGGGCGGCCCCGTGGTGGGGGCGCTGGGATTGCTCCTGGTCGGGGCATCCCTCCATTCCCAGCAGATCTTCGCGGCCCGGATCCTGGAGGGGGTGGCCGCCGCCGCCTTCGTGCCGACCGCTCTGGGGGCGATCGCCGCGGCGACGTCCCTGAGCGTGCGGGCGCGGGCGCGGGCCAGTGGCGCCTTCGAGGCGGCCACCATGGCGGGCTACGCCGGCGGGTTTGTGCTCGGCCCGTTCGCCTACCACTACCTCGGACGGGGCGCGTTCGTGGTGCTGGCTGCGGTCTACCTGCTGGCCGGCCTCATCTGCCTACGCTTCGTCGCCCACGTCCCGCCGCTCCCCATCACCCGCCTCTCGACACTCCTGCGAGATGTCTGCGGCCCGGGCCCCATCCGGAGCTTCCTCCCCGCCTGGGTGGGCACATTTGCCCTCATCGGCGCCTACGCTTCCAACCTTGCGTCCCTCCTCCACCACTCCCCCGTCAGGGGCCAGAGGCTCGTCCACCACTTCGACACCCGGTTGGTCTCCTTAGTCCTCGTCAGCGCCATCGCCGTGCTGGTCATCGGAATCGTCCTCTGGACCCCGTGGATCAACCGCCTGGGACCGGCGCGGCAGATGCGGCGCGCCATCCCGGGCGCCTGGCTCTTCTCAGGCGCGCTCCTCGCTGCCAACAGTCTCCCTCACGTTGCCCTCTTCCTCCTGCTGCCGGTGGCCGGACTGGGCATCCTCTGGCTGGCCGGATTCGGTCCGGCCGCCGTCGCCTACCTGGCCAACAGCTCGGAGACGCACGCGGCGGACCGGTCGGCCCTCATGTCCATCTACACCGTGACCCTGGCGGCAGGAGGCGCCATCGGCGCCGCGCTGGGAGGGGTGGCGATCAGCCTGGCGTCCTTTGACGGGCTGGTGGTCTTCGGGTTTGTCCTTTCGGTGTGCACGTTCGTGCTGCTCGGGCGGGTGCTGCGGTGGGAACGTCGCGGCGCTGTCCCCTCTCCGGCGGGCTGAGCGGGACCGCGGCGTCGGCGCCCGGCTCAGCTGGCGGTGGCGGGGTCAGCCCTCGTCCGGCGGCAGAGAGGCGATCTCGGTGGCCATCTGGCGCAGCACCGCACGGATGTCCGACATCTCGAATCCGCGCCGTTGAAGGGCGGCGGCGAGACGGCGGACCTCCGGGTCTGTCAGGAGCCCGGAGTGGCCACGGCGGAGCCGGTCGGCGGCGATCCGGACGGCGTCCGCCTGTCCCTCGCCGAGTGCCGCCGCGGTGCGGTTGACGGTCTCCGCGTCGACGCCGCGTGACACCAGGTCTGCGACCACCCGCCGGCGACCGTAGCCGTGGCTGAGGCGGCGCCGGGCCAGGTCCTCGGCGAGGCGATTGTCATCGACCCAGCCGCGGGCCTCGAGGCGGTCCACGGCCGCGATCGCCGTCTCGGGCGCGTAGCCTCGGCGCTCTAGGCGGCGCTGCAGCTCGACACGTGAACGATCGGTCACCGCAAGCAGGCGCTGTGCCATTGCGGACGCCGCAGCGCGGTCGTCCGGGTCGACAGGTGGCGGAGGCTCATACCGGCGACCGCGCTGGCCACCGGAGCCGGCGAAGGGCATGGCGGCACCGGCCGGGGGCCCGGTCAGCCGACCGGAACCGCGGGCGGGACCTCCTCCGCATCCTCGGCGACGACGGGGTCGGGCAGCGCGTGCTGCCGGACCTTGTTGGCGATCTCTTCGAGGAGCTCGGGATTCTGCTTGAGGAAGTCGCGGACGTTCTCCCGGCCCTGACCGAGGCGAAGGTCGCCATACGAGAACCAGGCTCCGCTCTTGTCGACGATGCGCGCGTCGACTGCCATGTCGAGGACGCTGCCCGCAAAGGAGATCCCCTCGTTGTAGAGGATGTCGAATTCCGCGTTGCGGAACGGGGGGGCCACCTTGTTCTTGACGACCTTCACCCGGACCCGGCTGCCCACGGCCTCCAGCCCGACCTTGATGGTGTCGATCTTGCGGATGTCGAGGCGCACTGAGGCGTAGAACTTGAGGGCGCGCCCCCCGGAGGTGACCTCCGGGTTGCCGAACATCACACCGATCTTCTCGCGAAGCTGGTTGATGAAGATGACGGAGGTGTTGGACCGGCTGATGGCAGCGGTCAGCTTGCGCATCGCCTGTGACATGAGCCGCGCCTGGAGACCGACGTGGTTATCCCCCATCTCGCCGTCGATCTCGGCCTTGGGAACCAGGGCCGCGACCGAGTCGATCACGACCACGTCCACAGCGCCGCTGCGGACGAGGACCTCGACGATCTCCAGCGCCTGCTCACCGGTGTCCGGCTGGGAGATGAGCAGCTCCTCGGTCCGAACCCCGATCCGGGCCGCGTACTGGGGGTCAAGGGCGTGCTCGGCGTCGATGAAGGCGGCTACCCCTCCCCTCTTCTGAGCCTCGGCGATGACGTGGAGGGTGAGCGTCGTCTTGCCCGAGCTCTCCGGCCCGAAGATCTCGACGACCCGGCCGCGCGGGATGCCACCGACGCCGAGAGCGATGTCCAGGGTCAGGGCACCGGTCGGGATGAACTCGACCCGCTGGGTCTGGACGTCGCCCAGGCGCATGATCGCGCCCTTGCCGTGGCTGCGCTCGATCTGGCTCAGGGCCGTCGCGAGGGCCCGCTCCCGCTCCGTCGTCACCGCGTCCGCCTCCGTGGTGGCGGCCGATCGCCGCCCGGTCACCTCAACTGTACGATTGATGGTACTACTCTGCTGTGTGCTTGTCACGGCTTGGTCTCCTGGGGCGGCGGCGGCGATGCCGAACAGATGTACGTCGGTACTGTAGCGGGTTCGCGGTCAACCTGCAAGGCCCTCGGATCACCGCCCTCGGATCACCGCGCCCCGACTCGCCTCCCATCGCCAGCGGCCCTGACGCCCCCCTCTCTGCCGCCCTCTCCGGGGGGCCGCCGACCGGCTCAGGCTGAGACGCAGGCGCCTATTCCCCGCCGCTAGGGTGGAACGGCTGGAGCCGGGCGATGTCGGCCTCGGTGAGGTGGGCAAAGAGGGCGAGGTCATCGCTCCGTCCGAGGAAGCGGATCTGGAGGAGGACGTCCTGCTTGAAGAGGCCCTCGAAAAGCCCCTCCGGGCGGATGACCACCCCGGCCAGCTCACCCTCGTCGAGCACGACGTCCTGCACCGTCCCCAGCTTGTGCCCGCTGTGGCCGAGCATCACGTTCTCGCCACGGGAGATCTCCAGCTCGTCGAGGCGCTTGTGTGCCTCCTCCACGAGGCGGGATGCGTACCCGACCTGCCCGGCGTGGGACAGGAGGAGGCGGCCGGCGTCTCCCTTCTCGGGGGGCGCGTACTGATAGGTGAGGTACGGCTCGGTCCGCCGGACCTCCGCCGAGGTCATCGAGAGGGTGATCAGGTCGCGCGTGACGTCCTTCACGGCACCGACGGGGATGGAGATGTCGTCCTCCATCAGCGCGGTGGCCGCCACGGAGTGGCCGGAGAAGTGGTGCGTCTCCTTGACGACGATGGAGTGGATGTCGAAGCTCTCGCCGTCGATGATCATGAAGTTCAGGGAGCCGATGTGCCTCCCATCGGCGGAGACCACCTTGGCTCCGAAGTGGAAGTCCTCGACCGAGCGGCGCGGTTGCTTTTCTGCTGGGGTCATGTGACGTCAGTCTAGCCGGTCACCCGAGCCTGAGCCTGGCCGCAGGCAGCGCCCTGGGCGCCCCGACCACGGAGCCCCCCTGGCCGCGGTCTGTCGGGCCAACAGCCCTTGGGACCAGGGCCGGTGGCTCAGGCGTCACCGGCGAGCGCCAGCCCCACCCCCAGAGCGACGCGCACCGCGGCGGCACGGTTGGCCTCCCGATCGCCGCCCTCGCGCAGCTCGACCGCCTCGGTCCGGCCGCCCAACCATCCCGCGACGTGGATGAGCCCGACCGGCTTGGTGGTCCCCTCAGCCCCGGGGCCGGCCACGCCGGTGATGGCGATGCCCAGGTCCGCGCCCAGGAGCTGCGCCACGCCGCGTGCCATGGAGGCGGCCACCTCGGCGCTGACCGCGCCCAGCCGGGCCAGTTGCTCACGATCCACCGCCAGGAGGTCGATCTTCACCGTATCCGCGTAGGCGATGACCCCACCTCGGACGTAGGTGGAAGCCCCGGGCACGGCGGTGAGCGCGGCTCCCAGCAGCCCGCCGGTGCACGACTCCGCGACCGCTACGGTCAGCTGGTGCGCGACCAGTCGACGGCCGAGGCTCGCGCTCTCCGGGAAGGCGGCGGCGAGGCGGGGGTCGTCGCTCACGCCACGCCACCCGCCCCGCGCCAGCTCATATCACGAAGCGGCGATAGCGCCAGAGGTAGTCGAGGCCGCTCAGCACCGTGGCGACCACCGCCAGGTAGACGAAGACCGTCGCCGGCGTGGCCAGCAGCGGGTAGGGCTGGGCCAGGAGCACCAACACGATCATGCAGTTCTGGGTCAGCATCTTCGACTTGCCCCACGAGCTGGCGCCGATCACGACCCCCTGGGTGGCGGACAGTGTGCGCAGGCCGGTGATCACGAACTCGCGGGCAAAGACGACCACCACCACCCAGGCCCACAGCAGTGACTGGTCGACCAGGATCACCAGGACCGTGATCACCATGATCTTGTCGACCAGGGGGTCGAGGAACTTGCCCAACTCGGTGACCTGATGGCGGGCTCGGGCGATCCGGCCGTCGAGCGTGTCGGTGAGCGCCGCCAGGGCATAGATCACGACGGCCACCTGGTAATGGCCGGTGAACGTGATCGCCATCGAGACGCCGATGACCGGAACCAGCAGGAGGCGAAGGATGGTCAGCTGGTTGGGCAGGTTGAGGTGGCGTCTCACCGATAATTGTTGAACTGCAGGGGGACCTCGAGATCCATCTCGCGCAGAGCCTGGATCACCCCCTGAAGAGCGTCCTTATCCTTGGAGACGACCCGGAGCTGATCACCCTGGATGCGGGACTGCACCTTGGGATGCTCGCTCCGGATCTTCTTGGTGAGCGTGCGCGCCAGCTCCTCGGCGATGCCCCGCCGCAGCTTGATCACCTGGCGCAGGTTGCCCTTGGCGGCCGGCTCCGCCTTCTGGGGGTCGAGAACCTTGAGGTCGATCCCCCGCCGGTGGAGCTTGCTCTGGAGGACGTCCAGGATGGCCTTGAGCTGCATGTCGCCCTCGGTGAGGAGGATCAGCTGCTCCTTCTCCAGGGTGATCTCCACCGTGATTCCCTTGAAGTCGTACCGGGTCTGGATCTCCCGGCGCGTCTGGTCGACGGCGTTGACCATCTCCTGGTGATCGAAGTCGCTGACGACGTCGAACGAGTACTCCTGAGGCATCCCGGTGAGCAAGGATAGCAGCGGCCGTCAGCAAACCTTGCGCCGGGGGAGGTCTCCCCTACTCCTCCCCCAGCTCGGCCAGCAATTCGTCCACCTGGAGGACGTCCATGAGGACCTCCCGCGACTTGCTGCCCTCGAAGGGTCCGACCACGCGCTGCTCGGCCAGCTGGTCGACCAAGCGGGCGGCCCGGGTGTAGCCGACGTTGAGCTTGCGCTGGAGCAGGGAGGCGGCCGCCCGGCCCTCGGCGGCGACGGTGTGGGCAGCCTTGGCGAAGAGCGGGTCGCGCTTGCTAGCGTCGCGGGCCCACGAGACCGTCGCCTCGACCTGGAAGACCTCCTCCTGGTAGTCCGGCTTCCCCTGCTGCTTCCAGAAGTCGATGAGAGCCTCCAGCTCGCGGTCCGAGCAGAAGGCGCCCTGCAGCCGTCGCGGCTTGCCCTCGTCGATGGGCAGGTAGAGCATGTCGCCCCGACCGAGCAGCTTCTCGGCGCCCATCTCGTCGATGATGACCCGGGAGTCGACGCCGCTCGAGACGGCGAAGGCCGCCCGGCTCGGGATGTTGGCCTTGATCAGCCCGGTGATGATGTCGGCCGAGGGCCGCTGGGTGGCGACGATCAGGTGGATACCGACGGCGCGGGCGAGCTGGGCCACCCGGCAGACCAGGTCCTCGATCTCGCCGGCCGCGACCATCATCAGGTCGGCGAGCTCGTCAATGACGATGACGACGTAGGGCAGCGGCGAGAGCCCGAGACCGGGGGCGCGCTCGTTGAAGGCCGCGATGTTGCGGGCGCCGTGGCTGGCGAACAGCTTGTAGCGCTCCTCCATCTCCTTGCACGCCCAGCGCAGCGAGGCGACGGCCGCCTCCGGCTCGACCACCACCGGTACCAGCAGGTGGGGCACGTCGGCGAAGGTGGAGAGCTCGACTCTCTTCGGGTCAATCAGGATCAGCTTGAGCTGCGCCGGTGTCGCCTGGAGCAGGAATCCCGCCAGGATCGCATTGATGCAGACCGACTTGCCGCTGCCCGTCGCACCGGCGACGAGGAGGTGGGGCATCCGGCAGAGGTCGCCGACCACGGGGTGCCCGGAGACGTCGGCGCCGAGGGCCACGGCCAGCCGCTTGCGGGGGTCGCTGAAGGCCGGGGCGCTGATGATCTCCTTGAGCGAGACCAGCTGGGCCGCCTTGTTGGGCACCTCGATCCCGACCGCCGACTTGCCCGGGATGAAGGGCTGGATCCGGATCGGTGCGGCCAGGGCCAGCGAGAGGTCGGTCTGAGCGCCGACGATCTTGCGGACGGGGACGCCCGCGGCCGGCTGCAATTCGTACTGCGTGACCGTCGGACCGCTGTTGGCGCCCACCACCCGAGCCTGGATCGAGAACGACGCGAGGGTGCTGGCGATCAGCGCGGCGGTCGCCTGCACCTCCTTCTCGAGGCGCTCGCGCTTGCCGCTCACGGTGTCGAGGAGCTCGGGGCTGGGGAGCACCCAGACCCGCTCGGGCTCGTCCTCGGAGGCCTCCTTGCCGTGCAGGATCGCCACCTCGGGGATCGCGCCCAGCGGGCGCGCCTCCACCTTGCCCTCGAACTCGCGGGTGAAGGTCTCGGCGGAGGCCGCGATGAGCTCGTCTTCCGGCGGTTCGCCGGGATGCGGCGTGGCCAGGGGTGGCAACGGCAACAGTGGGAGGAGCGGCTCGCGTAGGGCCGGCGGAGGCATGAATCCGAGCGGCGCGGCGGTGCCGGTCAGGCTCACCGCCGGCTCGCGTCCCTTTTTCGCCGGCTTCACGGGGCTGGTGGCCGAGCTGGCGACGGTCTGATTGGCCAGCCAGCCGCGCACCGCCGCGACTGCGGGCGCGATGCGGAGCTCGATGGCGAGCACCAGCCCCGCGAGGATCAGGACGAACATCAGGGCCCCGGTCGCGGCACCGCCCAGGCGGTCCGCCAGACCGGCGCTGAAGTGCTGGCCGATCGTGCCGGCGCTTCCCGAGAAGATCAGGCCGAAGAAGCCGAGCATGGCCACAACCACCAGGATGCTCCCAGCGGCTGCCATGGCCCCTCCTGTCCAGGCACGCTGGCCGAGCAGGCGAGCCCCGGTCACGATCAGGCCGCCGGCGATCACCCAGGCCCCGACGCCGAGCGATCCGAGCATGGCGTCATGCACCGGCCGGGCGAGGGAGCCTCCCCCGGGAAGGGCGAGGACGACCCCGAGCAGCACCCCGAGGCCGACCAGTCCGATGCCGCTCAGCTCCCGGCGCTGGTCCGCGCTGATCAGCTGCTTGCGAGGTGGGCGGACCCGCCTGGCCGGGCGGCGGCCTGCGGGGCGGCCGGTGGGGCGCCGCGCTGCGCTGCGCGCCGCACTTGTGCGGGGTCGGGTCTGGGTCCGGGGAGGCATGTCGGTCTCTGAGCCTCGTGTGTGACGTGTGGAGGGCGGCGGGCCGCGTCGATCGTAGCAGGGCTGGGCAGGTTGCGAATGGGCGTTCGGGAAGTTCGGATCGGGCCGAAAGCTGGTGGCGCACCACCTGATCTGGCCGCCGCCCCCACCCGGGAGTCGTCGCGTCCTCCTACCATTCACGGCGTTGGAGGCGGAAATCGACTTCCGGATACCGCAGCCCTTTCGGGCCTTCTCCGTCGGCTGGTTTTCCGTCCTCGCACTCGCAGCCGTCCTCTCCGCGATCGAGGCCGCCCTTCATGGCGGTCTGGCGGAGCTGCTGATCGCTGTGGTCGCGGCGGGGCTCTTCACGGCGATCGCCTGGCGCTGGAGAAGGGTCGGGGTACGGGGCACCAGCGACGCGCTCATCGTGCGCAATTTCGCCTCGTCGCGAACGATCCCTCGCGAGTCGGTGGCGAGCTTCCGGCTCGGCGAGGCTCGATTCAAGTACCAGGGGCGAGCCATCCGGGTTCTGCTGACGGATGGATCCTCCGTGGTCATCGCGGCGACCGAACGGTACTCAGGTTCGCCGGTTCACCACGATGAGCAGCTGGCCGACCTCCGAATCTGGCTCGCGGGAGTGGGGGTCACCTGAGGGCGGGGCGGGAACCGCTCCTCGACGCAGGCGACGCCTCAGACCTCTGTCACCAGGGGGAGGATCAGCGGCCGGCGATTGGTCCGCTTGAAGAGGAAGCGGCTCAGGGCCTCGTGCACCGCCCCCTTCCAGACCGCCCAGCCGGCGTCGGGGGCGAGGTGCTCCAGGATCTCGCGAACCCGGATCTGCGCCTCGTCGAAGAGCGCCGCGCTGTCGGCGTCCTCGATGAAACCGCGGGCGATCAGCTCCGGGCCGGCCACGATGGCGCCGGTGGAGCGCTCGACGGCGAGGTGGACGATGATCAGCCCGTCTTCGGCGAGCTGGCGACGGTCGCGGAAGACCACGTCGGTGGCGTCCTCCAGGCTCAGACCGTCGACGTAGACGTAGCCGGCCGGCACCCGGCGGTCGAGCACGTGGAGGCCCTCGCCGTCGATCTCGACCACCTTCCCGTTGTCGACCGCGGCAACGTTCTCCGGGAGCACCCCGGAGGCGATGGCCAGCTCGCGGTGGGCGGCGAGATGCCGGTACTCGCCGTGCACCGGCATGAAGTACTGCGGCCGGCACAGCGTGAGCAGCAGGCGCAGCTCCTCGCGCGCGGCGTGGCCGGAGGCGTGGAGACCGCGCGCGCTGCCGCGATAGGTGTGGGCCCCCAGCCGGTCCAGGTTGTTGACGGTGAGGTGGACCGCCTCCTCGTTGCCAGGGATGGGGTTGGCGCTCAGCACCACCGTGTCGCCGGGATGCAGGGAGACCAGCGGGTGCTCGCCGCCCGCGATCCGGCTCAACGCCGAGAGGGGCTCGCCCTGGGAGCCGGTGCAGAGGATGCACATCTCCGCGTCAGGCAGACGGTTCGCCTGCTTGGGGGAGACGACGGTGCCGCGACCAACCTCGAGGAAGCCGAGCTCCTGGGCGACCTTGATGTTGTTGAGCATCGAGCGTCCGATGAAGAGGCAATGCCGGTCGGCGTTCTCGGCCGCCTGGACCACCTGCTGCAGTCGCGAGATGTTGGAGGCGAAGGTGGCGACCAGTACCCGGCCTGCCGCTCCGCTGATCAGCGACGCGAGCGCCGGGGCCACGGACCGCTCGCTGGGGGTCATCCCCTCCACATCGGCATTGGTGCTGTCAGAGAGCAGGAGGAGGACGCCGGCATCACCCAGCCGGGCCAGGCGGGCGAGGTCGGGGGGCGCTCCGTTGACGGGGGATTGATCCACCTTGAAGTCGCCGGTGTGGATGATCACGCCGAGCGGGGTGTGGAGGGCGAGGGCGCAGGCGTCGGGCACCGAGTGAGTGGTGTGGATCCACTCGACGGCGATGCAGCCGAGCTGAACCGTGTCGCCGGGGGTGACCGTGGTCAACCGGGTGCTCGTGAGAAGCCGGTGCTCGCGCAGCTTGTTGCGCAGGATGCCGAGGGTGAGGGCCGTCCCGAAGACGGGGACGTCGAGGCGGGGCAGGATGTACGGGAGGGCGCCGATGTGGTCCTCGTGACCGTGGGTGAGGACGATGCCGCGCACCTTCTCGCGCCGCTCCACCAGCCAGCCCACGTCGGGGATGACCAGGTCGACCCCGAGCATCTCGGTCTCGGGGAACATCAGGCCGGCGTCGACCACCACGATGTCGTCACCGCATTCGATCGCGAGGAGGTTGCGGCCGATCTCGCCGAGGCCCCCCAGGGCGACCAGGCGGAGGCGCGAGACCCCGGTCCCGGTGGGTGTGCCGACGCCGGATGACTGGGTCAAAAGAGGCTGAGCTGGTCGCGGCCGGGCGGTGCGGACGGCGGCACGGGCTCGATCGGGTCCGGGGATACGAGGCGCAGAGCCGGCTCGGAAGCCGCAGCCTGTCCCCCCGGGGCGGCCGCAGGCGCCGGCTGACGCCGCCGGGCATCCGCCTCGTCCAGGTACCCGCGCACCTTGCGCATGTCGTCCTCAAGTGTCCGCATCAACGACCCCTGGTAAAGGGCGGCCGCCGGGTGGTACAGGGGGACGTAGAGGCGGTCGCCACGGACCACCCTGCGGCCATGCAGGCCGCTGATGCCGCCTGCCCCCGGGAGGAGCCGGGCCAGGGCGTGGCGACCCAGGATCAGGATGACGTCGGGCCGGATGATCTCGATCTGGGCGTCCAGGAAGTGGGAACAGGCCTCCATCTCGGCCGGCTCCGGGTCCCGGTTGCCCGGGGGCCGGCACTTCACCACGTTGGTGATGTAGATGTCGTCGCGGCGCAGACCGATGCTCTCCAGGAGCTTGGTCAGGACGTTGCCCGCGGCGCCGACGAAGGGGCGGCCGAGGCGGTCCTCGGTCTCTCCCGGGCCCTCCCCCACCGCCATGATGCGGGCTCCGGCGGGCCCGGTCCCCGGCACGGCCTGGATGCGCTTGAGGTGGAGAGGGCAGTCCGTGCAGACGAGGATGTGTTCGTGGACAACGGCCAGGGCATCCGTGGCGCCGCTCTGCATGGTCCTCGATTGTACGTTCGGAGCGTCCCGGGGCACTCCGGGGCGACAACCCCGGACGTAAGCTTCATGGAACGGTGCCGGGCCCCATTGCCGAGACCATTGCCGGTCTGCTCCTCGTGGCGACGCTGGTGTCCGCCGTGGTTCGACCGTGGGGGTTGCCGGAGGCGCTGGTCGCGGTTCCGGCCGCCGGCTTGCTGTTGCTGCTCGGGATCCTGCCGCTAGGCCAGGCCGGGGCCGAGGCCAGCAGCCTCGCGCCGACCATCGGCTTCCTGGCCGCCGTCCTCGTCCTGGCCAATCTCTGCGATCGGTTTGGGCTGTTCGAGGCCGCCGGGACCTGGATGGCGACCGGCTCTCGGGGCCGACCGGTCACGCTCCTCGCGCTCGTCTTTGCGATCGCGAGCACGGTCACGGCCGTGCTCAGCCTCGACGCCACCGTGGTGCTGCTCACTCCGGTCGTCTTCGCCACGGTGGCGCGCCTCCGGCTGCGGGCCAAGCCGCACGTCTATGCGTGCACCCACCTCGCGAACTCGGCCTCCCTGCTCCTGCCCGTCTCCAATCTCACCAACCTCCTGGCCTTCAGCGCCAGCGGGCTCTCGTTCGTCCGCTTCGGCGCAACCATGGCGCTGCCCTGGTTGGCGGCGATCGCGGTGGAGTGGCTGGTGCTGCGGCGGTTCTTTGCCGTGGATCTCGTCGGACACGCCGAACCCGTCTCCGACACTCGCGGCCCGGTTCCCGTGTTCGCGTGTGTGGTCGTGGTGCTCACGCTCCTCGGCTTCTTCGTGACCTCCCTCTTTCACGTCGCCCCTGCGTTCGCCGCACTCGGTGGCGCCGTCACCCTCGCCGTACCGGCGCTGGTGAACCGGCGCGCCACCGTCCGCGACATCGGCCTGGCACTCGAGGTGCCCTTTCTCGCCTTCGTGCTGGCTCTCGGGCTCATCGTGAAAGCCGTCTCGGTCCATGGGCTCGGCACGCTCGTGACCCACCTCATGCCGGGGGGAACGTCGCTCGGCGCGCTCCTGCTGATCGCGGTCATCGCAGCCGTGCTCGCCAATCTCATCAACAATCTGCCGGCGGTGCTCCTCCTCCTCCCGGCGGCGTCCGTCGCCGGTCCCGGCGCGGTGCTCGCGGTGCTCATCGGTGTCAACACCGGGCCCAATCTGACCTACGTCGGCTCGCTCGCCACCCTGCTCTGGCGGCGCGTCCTCCGGCAGCGCGGAGAGGAGCTGCCCCTCTCGGAGTTCGTGCGCCTGGGCGCCCTCACGGTGCCACTCGTGCTGGTCACCGCGACCGTCGCCCTCTGGGTTTCCCTGCGATTGATGGGATGATGCCAGCCATGCGGATCGTCATCTGGGTGGTCGAGGGGACGTGGCAGGGATGCATCGACGCAGCCAGCCACAGCCTTCCCGCAGGAGCCCAGGTCGCCCTCCTCCACGTCACCCCGTCCGATGTCGCCGAGGTTGCCGGCGCGGCCACCACGGGGCTGCTCGGCCGGGCATTTGCCGGACGCCGACCCGCCCGCTCCTTCCAGGACGTCGCCGACGCGGCCGCCTCCGAGTTGCTCGCCGCCGCTGCGGCGCGGCTGGGGCGTCAGGACGCCGCGCTGCTCCGCCGTCGGGGACGCGTCGAGCGCGAGGTCATTCGAGCAGTCGCCGAGAACGTTGACCTGCTGGTGGTGGCCCGCGACGGCGACCACTCGCGTCTGGGCCCCCACAGCCTGGGCCCGACCACCCGGTTCGTCGTCGACCACGCCCCATGTGCCGTGCTGCTGGTATGGCCCGACGAGCCGCCAGGTATCGAATCGATACCGCCGCCCCCTCCGCCCGGACACCACCCCCCGCCACGCCGCGACTGAGCGGTTGAGGAGGAGTTCGTCAGCGAGGACGCCCGTCTGGCAGTGACGCGGGGGCAGCAGTTGATGACCGCCGTGACCCGGGGTCGAGGTACCGCACCAGCCCCTCGACGATCAGCCGGTGATCCTCAGCCTGGGGCAGCCCGGACACGGAGACTGCCCCGACGACCGGACCGTCAGGGCTCAGGCGCACCGGAAACGACCCTCCGTGCGCGGCGTAGCGGTCCGGGTCGAGCCGCGACGCCTCCTCGAAGGTCGTGCCCTGAACCCGAAAGCGCTCCCCCACCAGGTAGGAGCTCTCCGCGTAGCGCGCGACGACACCCCGCTTGCGGTCGATCCAGGCGTCGTTGTCCGCGGTCGAGCCGGGCAGCGCGCAGTGGAACAGCTGCTGGACGCCGCAGCGGATGTCGATGGCGACCGGTGCGTGCCGCTCGCGGGCGAGCTCGACCAGAAGCGACCCGAGACGCCAGGCATCGTCGTAGTCGAAGCTCGGGAAGACGAGCCGGCGCTCCTGCTCCTCGAGGGAGGCGACCAACTCGCCCGAACCTGGAGATGCCATCAGCCTCCCCCGCTGTCGAGTCGGACGGTGCGTCCCTCCCGGGACGGAGCGCGCGACGGGCTGCCGGAACTCAGGTCCACGGATCCACTATAGGTGGGGGATGTCCTCGGTGGTGTCGATGACGTCACCATACGAGGGTTGGACCAGTGCCAAAGCCATCCGACACCGCGGCGGCGCCAGCCCCCATGCAGCCGCACAAGGGTGCAGTCAGCGAGCCGGTGGCCGCGCAGCCGGATCCGGATCCAGCTCCTGCTCCCGTTTCTCCTCCTGGTCCTGATGTCCTGCGGCCAGGGCTCGTCCCTCCGCACCTCCGCGGATGCGCCATCAGCGACGGCGAACGCGCCGACCCCCCAAGTCAAGGCGACGCCAACTCCGAGCCCCACGCCGGCACCGACGCCGACGCCGAGCACGACGGTCAAGCTCCCCGTCCAGGTCGAGCTCGAACCCAATGACTATGCACATCGGAACTACTGTGCCGAAGGTGCGATCGCGGTCCTCCTCTCGACCTGGACCACCGCACTGCCCTCGCTCGATGCCATCGGCGTCACGGCCCATGTCATCGAGTCCTATGGGACCACTGGAGACAACGCGGTGGGGGCCATCAACACATACCTGCAGCAGATCACAGGGACGACGAACTACGCGTACACCGGAACCCACGTCACGTCACTGCCGGTTTTCGAATCCCAGCTTGAGACGGACCTATCGGGGATGGGGCGCTTCACCACCGCGGGTCACGGAAGCCCCGTGCTCGTGCACGTCATGACCGCCACCCTTCCAGGATGGGGCGGGTATCAAGCTCAGCACATGATCTCGGTCTTCGGGTACAGCTTCGCGGCGGGTACGCCCGCCGGCGACACCGTCACCTATGTGGAGAGCGCAGGCTCCGTCGCCGGATACAACGGCCCTCAGGTGGAGACCATCTCACTGGCCGCGCTCTGGACTGCGATGCAGAACTACAACACGGACATCACGACCGATCTCGTGACCGTGATCTCCTGAATGCCCCTGAGGCCAGCTTCCCTCACACTCATCTGGCCCAGTGTTGGGGAAGGACGCTTGACGGCCGGAACCCCTGGGTTGGCCACTCGCCGCGGAACGACCTGCCCGGCGATCCTCGAGGCCGTCCCGCGCCAGTCGCCGACCTAGCCGCAGACCCTCTCCACCACCCTCAGCACATTTCCCCATGTGAGCTTGCCCAGCTCTGCCTGGGCCCAGCCGCGCCCGGCGAGCTCGGCAAGGAGCCGAGGATATCCCGTCACATCCTCCAGGCCCCGAGGCAGGGCGTCGGTGCCGTCGAAGTCCCCACCGAGCCCAACGTGATCCAGGCCGGCGACCTTGCGCACGTGCTCGACGTGGTCGGCCACCTCCGACAGAGTCGCCGCCGGCTGCGGATGCTCGAGCTCGAAGGCGGAGAGGAAGCGGGCCCGCTCGCCGAGGTCCTCGGGGTCCAGCCCCCGGTCCTCCATCGTCCGCTGGGCCATCTCGGTCCAGACCCGGCAGGCCTCGGAGACGAAGGGGGGCACGAACGTCACCTGGCAGACCCCGCCATTGTCCCGGAGGCGCCGCAGCACGTCGTCGGGGACGTTACGGGGATGGTCGACCAGCGCCCGACTCGATGAGTGGGAGAAGAGCACCGGTCGTGAGCTCGCGTCCAAAGCTGCGTGCATCGTGGTCGCGGAGACGTGCGAGAGGTCGACGATCATCCCGATGCGGTTCATCTCGGCGACGACCTCCCGGCCGAAGGCGCTCAGCCCCCCGGCTCTGGGCTCGTCGGTCGCGGAGTCCGCCCAGCCGGTGCTGTGGTTATGGGTCAGGGTGAGGTAGCGGACACCCAGCCGGTGCAGGTCGCGCAGGACGGCCAGGGACGACGCGATGCAGTGGCCGCCCTCGGCGCCAAGCAGCGAGGCGATACGGCCGCCGGCCACCGCTCGGCGGCAGTCCTCGGCGTTGGTGGCCAGCACCAGGCGGTCGGGATGGAGAGCGATCATTCGGTGGACCAGGTCCACCTGCTCCAGGGTCACCGCGAGGGCCTCAGCCTCGGGCAGCGTCGAGGGCGCGTAGACCGACCAGAACTGGGCGCCCACTCCGCCCGCGCTCATCCGGTCCAGGTCGGTGTGGGTCCGCCCGGCCAGCGAGGTACCCGGATCCAGGGCCCGGAGGTCACCTCCGGCCAGCCGCCGGATCTCCCACGGAAGGTCGTTGTGGCCGTCGAAGACCGGGGCCTCGGCCAGCACGGCTTGTGCGGCGGCGATCCTCTTGGCTGTCTGCCTCTCGGACGCGCCTGGCTGGTGCATGGACGGATGCTGCCACGCCGCAGCCCTGGCCGGCTCGGTCACCGGGCCGGCCCCTGGCCTGGGGCGCGCCTCACTCGTGTGACAGGACCCAGCACAAAGGGCTGGCCGAGACTGATGCGCAGCCGGGCCGCGGAGGTGGTGACCGACCCAGCGGGCTGCGACATCGTCCTCCTCGCCGCCGAGGATCCAGCTCAGCTGGCCCAGGTCGCGCGCCTGGCCGCGATGCGGCGCTCTGGATCGTCCGCCCGCGGGGCAGCTCCGCCATCAGCGAGAAGGCGACGCTCGCCGCGGGCCTGGAGGCCGGTCTGGTCGACGTCAAGGTGGTCCACTTCTCGGAGACGCACAGCGCCGCCAAGTTCGTCTTCCGGCTACGGGACCGCTGAGCCCGACCTGGCCGCCCGGTCGTCGCGCGCGCCCCATGAGAGGCCAAACAGCAGCGTGATGACCACCGCCATCCCCGCCGAGGCCGCGATCCCGACCACGGCCCCGGTGCCGGCGGGCAGCGGCAGGGTCGGCTCGATCGCCGCGAGCACGATGGCGCCCGCGGCGAGGAGCAGCGGCACCGCCAGCCTCCAGCTGACGACCCGCCCGGGACACCCCAGCCACCAGATGGCAGCGAAGACGTAGGGGTCGAGGAGGTAGTACGGCCAGGAGGTCTTGGCGAGCATCGGGACGCATGCCGCCGCCACCGCCAGCAGGCCGTACACACGCGGCGAGGCCCACCCGCCACGCGGCCGCCAGGCGAGGGCCGCGACGCTCAGCACGAGCGCCGCTCCCATGAAGAGCACGGCATCCCAATGGCGGACGAATGCATCCCACCCTGATCCCAGGAACGCCACCCAGAGCGAGCCGCCGACGATGGGCAGCTCTCCGCGGTAGGTCAGCAGCGAGTAGACGACGCCGGAACGGTTGGCGACCAGGAAGGGGGCGATGACGACCGCAGCCGTGACCACGGCGGCTCCCGCCAGCGCAGCCGCCGACCGGACGCGCCGGTCAAACAGGAGGGCGACGAGCAGGGGGATGAGACAGACGGCGGAGACGCTCTTCGTCATCACTGCCAAGCCCAGGCAGATCCCACCCCACACCGTCCTCCCCCGACCGAGCAACCGCACCCCGAGCAAGATCAGCCAGAGCTCCAACGGCTCCTCGATATGACCGAATCCGACCAGGGCCACCCAGAGCGGCGGTGCCAGGAGAAGGACGGCCGCGATGAGGAGCCGCCCGGTCAGCCGCCCCTGCCCCTGCCCCTGCCCCTTCCCGCCTCGCGCCGTGCCCCGCGCCTCCCGTCTCCTCTCCCGCCCCACCTCGATGGCGAGCACTGCCTC
>Ga0302157_10000374_pt1 | contig 59570 bp, 57 predicted proteins | sample I_Bog_N3_3_FD_193502 | JGI IMG/M metagenome (GOLD analysis project Ga0302157, IMG submission 193502) | Peat permafrost microbial communities from Stordalen Mire near Abisko, Sweden - I_Bog_N3_3 | ecosystem: Environmental > Terrestrial > Soil > Wetlands > Peat | place: Sweden: Abisko, Stordalen... | reverse complement strand
GTGAGAACGCTCAGACAGCCAGAAGGTTGGCTTAGAAGCAGCCATCCTTTAAAGAGTGCGTAATAGCTCACTGGTCGAGTGGTCTTGCGCGGATAATGTAACGGGGCTCAAGTCCAGAGCCGAAGCTTAGAATTGCGCATTTATGCGTAGTGGTAGGGGAGCGTCGAATTTGCAGTGAAGCGGAGGTGTAAACCTACGTGGAGCGGATTCGAGTGAGAATGCTGGTATGAGTAGCGAGAGAGGGGTGAGAAACCCCTCCGCCGTAAACCCAAGGGTTCCTGGGGAAGGCTAATCCCCCCAGGGTAAGTCGGGAGCTAAGGCGAGGCCGAGAGGCGTAGTCGATGCACAACAGGTTGATATTCCTGTACCACCGTGTCCACGCCCATTCCAAGATGGGGGTACTAAGGGGCTGATCTTCGGATCGAACTGACCAACCCCGTGGAGGAAAGCGAAGGAGGGACGGAGGAGGATAGGTGAGCCCAGGCGTTGGTTGTCCTGGGGTAAGTGCGTAGGGCGAGGTGTAGGTAAATCCGCACCTCATGATGCCTGAGACACGATGCCGAGCCATTAGGCGAAGTCACTGATTCCATGCTCCCAAGAAAATCTTCTAGCGAGTTGACACGGTACCCGTACCCCAAACCGACACAGGTGGGTGGGTAGAGAATACCAAGGCGATCGGGAGAACTGTGGTTAAGGAACTCGGCAAAATGCATCCGTAACTTCGGGAGAAGGATGGCCTTACTAGCGTGTAGGACTTCGCGTCCGTAGCGTGAGAAGGTCGCAGAGAATTGTGGGAAGCGACTGTTTACCAAAAACACAGGAGCGTGCTAAGTCGTAAGACGCCGTATACGCTCTGACGCCTGCCCGGTGCTGGAAGGTTACGGGGACTGGTCAGCTCTTTTGAGCGAAGCTAGGAACCTAAGCCCCAGTAAACGGCGGCCGTAACTATAACGGTCCTAAGGTAGCGAAATTCCTTGTCGGGTAAGTTCCGACCTGCACGAATGGCGTAACGACTTCCCAACTGTCTCAACCACAGACCCGGCGAAATTGAAGTACGAGTAAAGATGCTCGTTAGCTGCATCAGGACGGAAAGACCCCGTGCACCTTTACTACAACTTGATGTTGGGTTTTGGTTTAGTTTGTGTAGGATAGCTGGGAGGCTTTGAAGCATCGGCGCTAGTCGGTGTGGAGCCAACGTTGAAATACCAGCCTTTCTACGCCGGAACCCTAACCTTGGTCCGTAATCCGGATCAGGAACAGCGTCAGGCGGGTAGTTTGACTGGGGCGGTCGCCTCCTAAATTGTAACGGAGGCGCCCAAAGGTTCTCTCAGGCTGGTTGGCAATCAGCTGTTGAGTGCAATGACACAAGAGAGCTTGACTGCGAGACCTACAAGTCGAGCAGGTACGAAAGTAGGGCATAGTGATCCGGCGGTTGCTTGTGGAAGCGCCGTCGCTCAACGGATAAAAGGTACGCCGGGGATAACAGGCTTATTTCCCCCAAGAGTCCATATCGACGGGGAAGTTTGGCACCTCGATGTCGGCTCGTCGCATCCTGGGGCTGAAGCCGGTCCCAAGGGTTGGGCTGTTCGCCCATTAAAGCGGTACGCGAGCTGGGTTCAGAACGTCGTGAGACAGTTCGGTCCCTATCCGATGCAGCCGTAAGTGAATTGAGAAAGGTTGTCCCTAGTACGAGAGGACCGGGACGAACGCAGCTCTCGTGTGACAGTTGTCCTGCCAAGGGCATGGCTGTTTAGCGACCTGCGGGTGGGATAAGCGCTGAAAGCATCTAAGTGCGAAGCCCGTTTCAAGATAAATTCACTCACTGGGTTAACCAGGTAAGGCCCGTGGCGAGATCACCACGTTGATAGGCCGGAAGTGTAAGTGCGGTAACGCATTCAGCTGACCGGTACTAATCGGCCGAGGGCTTGGAGTTTGATGTTCGTGCTCGTTCTAGGACGCTCAAAGAGCGGGTTCGCCCGTTCTGATCGACGAGAGTCGGTCGAGCGCATGATTTCCGGTGGTTATGGCGGTGGAGATATACCTGTTCCCATTCCGAACACAGCAGTCAAGCCCACCAGCGCCGATGGTACTTGGGGGTTCCTCCCTGGGAGAGTAGGTCGCCGCCGGGATTTCTTGAAAGCCCCCCACTTCGGTGGGGGGCTTTCGCATTCCTACGCTGGGCCCGACCAGGCACTGGCTGGCGCGTTCGGCAGGGGGATCGCCGAGAGAGGACCATTGTCAGAGCACTGTCGGTTCGCGAAGGCTCGAAGGCGCAATCGCGTGCGAGGTGAGGTGCCCGGTGGTCGCTTCGAGAATTGCAACAAAACGTGGGCTTACAATGACTAAAATGTGCGATAGCCGTCAGAAAGCCGCCACGATACGTAATGTACGAACTGGAGGTTCCATTTCGGTTAGAACAAGAGGTTGACGCTGTGCAGGAGTGACGAAATGGACGTCGCAAAAGTGGGGAAGTAAAGAGCAGTCCGAGGCGCATACACCAGAGGAGTCGCATGACCCTAGACGAGAAGGATCCACCGGCTCTCGAACGGCGCCTCCGCGATCCCGGGCGGACGAAGGAAGAAATTCTCGAAGTCTCGACCCAGGAATTCGCCGAACGAGGATTCGCGGGAGCGCGCGTTGACGAGATCGCGAACCAGACCCGAACAACCAAGCGAATGATCTACTACTACTTCGGATCGAAGGAGCGACTCTACCTGGCGGCACTGGAGAGGGCGTATGAGGACATTCGTGTGACCGAGGCCAATGTCGACGTCGAGCACCTCGATCCGGTGACCGCTATTCGCACGCTGGCGCAGTTGACGTTTGACCGTCACGAGGCAAATCCCGACTTCAGTCGACTGATCAGTCAAGAGAACGTCCAGCGCGCCCAGTTCGTCACCGCCGCGAGCGGTTTTCCCGGCCTGGACCGTCCCATCATCAAGATGCTCGAGAACGTCCTCGAGCGCGGGCGTGACGAAGGCGTCTTCGTCCGCGAGATCGACGCTTTGGACGTGCACATGTTGATCAGTTCGTTCTGCTTCTTTCGCATCAACAATCGCTACACGTTCGCCGCGAGTTTCGGTCGGAACCTGGTCGAACCCGAACGAAGGTCGACCTATCGCGACATGATCGGCGATGTCGTGGTCGATTACCTCACCACACCCAGAAAGGTCTGACGCTCGCTCTTCGTGAGAGGTCAGTTGTGGCGTGCCGTGGCCTGGTCGAGTTGCTCCTGTAGTTCGCCAAGGACCCGGTAGCAATCGATGACCGAGCGTATCGACGCGTTCGGTTCGTCGTGCTCGACCATCGCTCGCACGAACTCTCGATCCTGCAACTCGATGCCGTCCATGGAGACCGCCACGCCGGTCACGTCGACTGGTTCGTCGTTACCAGTCACCAGTTCGTCGTAGCGTGCGACGTAGGTTCCGTGATCGCAGATGTAGCGAAAGAACGTGCCGAGTGGCCCGTCGTTGTTGAAGCTCAGCGACAGGGTGCAAAGTTGCCCAGAGGCGCTGCGCAACTGGATGGACATGTCCATGGGGATCCCGAGTTCGGGGTGCACCGGTCCGGCGAGCACGTTCGCTTTCGTGATGGGTTCGCCACACTGGTAGGAAAACAAATCGACCGTGTGGGCCGCGTGGTGCCACAACAGGTTGTCCACCCAACTTCGTGGCTGGCCCAGCGCGTTCATGTTGCTTCGTCGATAGAAATACGTTTGGACGTTCATCTGTTGGATGGTGAGATTGCCCGCCACGATGCGCTGGTGGACCCACTGGTGTGAGGGGTTGAACCGTCGGGTGTGTCCCACCATGCACACCAGGTCGCTCTGGGCGGCCACGCGGGCGACCTCGTTGGCGTCGGCGAGAGAGTCCGCGAGGGGAATCTCCACTTGGACGTGCTTGCCCGCTCGAAGCGCGGCGATGGTCTGTCCGGCGTGCAGTTGCGTGGGCGTGCAAAGGATGACGGCGTCGACGTCGTCGGATCCCAGCGCGTCGTCGAGCTCGGTCGAGGCGAGGGCCGCACCGTATTTCTTGGCGACATTCTGAGCCTGGTCCAAGGTGCGACTGATGACCGTGGTCACCTCGACGCCGTCGATGCGCGCCAGGGCGTCGAGGTGCTTGAGGCCGAAAGCTCCCGCGCCGGCGACGGCGATTCTCATGAACCGTCGTCCTGGGGTGATTCGAGGATCAAGTGACCCACGGCGGTATTCGAGGCGGGCACGTGATAAAAACGGTGCAATTCCTGGCAGTTCGCGTGCAGGGCGCCGCGCATGATCAACCACATGACCAGTTCGATGCCCTCGGACCCTGCTTCGCGCACGTACTCGAGGTGGGTGATGGCGCGCAGCGACGAGGGATCCGTGTTCATCTTCTCGAGGAAGGCCTGGTCGAAGGGCTGGTTGATCAGCCCCGCCCGGGGGCCCTGTAGTTGGTGACTCATGCCGCCGGTACCCCAGACTTGCACGTTGAGGTCTTCGTCGAACGATTGCACCGCTCGTCGGATGGCCTGACCCAGTTTGAAGCACCGTTCTCCGGTCGGTGGTGGATACTGCACGACGTTCACGGCGATCGGTACGACGCGCGCGGGCCAGGCGTCGACGCGACCGAACATGAGCGAGAGCGGAACGGTCAGGCCGTGGTCGACCTCCATCTGATTCATGATGGTCATGTCGAACTCGTCCAGGATGAGTGATTGGGCGATGTGACACGCCAGTTCGGAGTGACCCATCACGCTGGGCACCGGTCGTGGGCCGAATCCCTCATCGGCGACGGGGAATTCGTCGGCACACCCGATGGCGAAGGTGGGTATGCACTCGAGTGAGAACGCGGTGGCGTGGTCGTTGTAGACAAGGACGATCACGTCGGGCCTTTCGGCGGCAATCCATTTCTTGGACCATTCGTAGCCCGCAAAGAGGGGGGCCCAGTAGTCGCTCTGGTCGTCGCCGCGGTCAAACGCGGCGCCGATGGCGGGCACGTGGCTGGTGGTGACCCCGGCCGTGATCCGTGCCACCGCTAGTTCCCGTCCCGCTTGGAGCGCACGCCGTCGGGCGAACGACCTCCGTGCAGCATCATGGCGGCGTAGTCCTCGACGGACATGTCCGTCATCGAAGCGGCGGCGATTTGAAAGCTCTGGCCGTCCGTCGCGAATATCTTGGCGAGGAAATAGATGTTCCCCCCCAGTGCGATCATCGCGTTGTAGTCGCGAGCGAGCACGGCCTGCTTCTGGGCTTCGGTCATGGGCCACTCGTCAAGGTAGGTTCGTTCGTCACGTTTGAAGCGCTCTCGGTTCGAGGCGTTCTTGAGGCTCATGCAGAACTGGTTGAGGTGGAAGCCCTGGTGTGAACGTTGGGCGGTGAAGACCGTGGTGCCCGGGATGTCGTCGAACTCAGCGTTATCAACCATGGTGTTCATCCTTCCAGTAGAGGCGCATGGGATTGTCGACGAGCAACTTGCGCTGAGCCTGTGCGGTCGTGGCGATGCGCGGTATGAAGTCCACCAGCCTCCCGTCGTCGGGCATGAAGAACTTGAGGTTCGGGTGAGGCCAGTCCGTGCCCCAGAGCACACGGTCCGGGAACGCTCCAATGATTCGCTGGTAGAAGGGCACGGTGTCGGCGAACCCCTCGGGCCCGTTCTCGCTCAAGCGTTCGGGACACGTCACTTTGGACCAGACGTTCGGGTTCTCCTCCATGAATCGAACAAAGAGATTAAACCCTTCACCATCCACGGGTTGCGAGACGTCGGGCCGTCCCAGGTGGTCGACCACGAGGGTCGTGGGAAACGATGTGAAGAGCGACCACTTCTCGGCGAGGTCGCGGGCCTCGAAGTACACGACGACGTGCCAACCTAGAGGAGCGATCTTCTCGACGATCCGTTGGTAGTACCCGTCATCCTCGGGATCGACCAGTCGGCGCACGTAATTGAACCTCACGCCTCGAACACCTGCTTCGTGGAGTTCACTGAGCAGGTCGTCGCTCGCCGTGGGTTCAATCGTCGCGACGCCCCGGGCCCGCCCGTTGGACGCGCGAAGCGCGTCAACCATGGCGTCGTTATTGGCACCGTGACACGTGGCCTGGACAATGACGTTTCGAGCGAAACCCAAGTGGTCGCGCAGGGCAAACAACTGATCCTTGCCGGCGTCACAGGGCGTGTACTTGCGCTCGGGCGCGAACGGGAACTCGTCACCTGGACCAAAGACGTGGCAGTGGGCGTCGACGGCACCGGGCGGGAGAGCGAACGTCGGTGTCGAGGGGCTGGGGTCGAAGCAGAGCCAATCCCGGTCGACCACGAACGTCGTCATCGTCATCGACCTTGTCGCTCGAGCAGTTGATCAAGTCGGGGATAGACGCGCCGCGCGTTCTTGGAATAGACCTTCTCCCGGTCCTCGGGACTGAGACCAAGGGCGTCGACGTAGCGTTTAGTGTCGTCGAAGTAATGACCGCTGGTCCGGTCGATGCCGCGGACCGCGCCCACCATTTCTGAGCCGAACAGGATGTTGTCGATGTCGATGACTTTGAAAAGCAGGTCGATACCCGCTTGGTGGTAGACGCAGGTGTCGAAATAGACGTTACCCATGAGGTGAGTAGCGAGGTCGGGTTTGTCGAGCATGTCCGCGAGACCTCGATATCGACCCCAGTGGTAAGGAACCGCTCCGCCACCGTGAGGGATCACGAAACGAAGTTCTGGGTATCTACCAAAGAGGTCGCCTTGGAGGAGTTGCATGAACGCCGTCGTATCGGCGTTCATGTAGTGCGCGCCCGTCGCGTGGAAATTGACGTTGCAACTACTCGAGACGTGGATCATGGCGGGCACTTCAAGTTCGACCATAACTTCGTAGATCGGAAACCAGGACGCGTCAGTGAGCGGAAGGCTGTCCCAGTGACCCCCACTCGGATCTGGACTGAGGTTCAGTCCGACGAACCCGAGTTCCTCCACGCATCGTCGCAACTCGCCAATCGAGTGCGCCACGGGCACGCCGGGGGATTGGGGGAGTTGACACACGCCCACGAACGTCTCGGGAAAGAGCGAGACCACCCGAGCTATCAAGTCATTGCAAGCCCTGGACCACGCCAGACTCACGTGCTCGTCGCCGACGTGGTGCTCCATCGCCGAAGCTCGTGGCGAGAAGATTGTCATGTCCGCACCCCGCTCTTGGAGCAGACGCAGTTGGTTCTTCTCAATCGTGTCGACGATCTCGTCGTCCGAGATCACCGGGTAGGAAGGAAAGGGTTCGCCGGCTTTGAAGGCGGCCACTTGGGCTCCTCGCCACAGCGTGTGCTGCTCGGGAGCGGTGGTGTAGTGACCGTGACAGTCAATGATCATCGGGACTCCATACCGAGCACGGCACGAGGACCTGACCTTGCATGAGTAGGCGAGCGGTTCGCAACAGGGCCGCGGAGGTGACCTCAACGTCGCCTCCATTGGTACGAATGTTCATCGTGATGTCGAAATAGCCCGACGGATGCTCAATCTGCAACGTCGTCTCGCCTGAAGTGCTTACGAGTCCGCAGAGATCATTCGCCACCGAGCCAGGCAAGAGACAGGCAGTGGCGACCGATACCGCCCCGAAGACGCCAATGGACTCGTGCACGCGCTTGGGTATGAAGGTGCGCGTCGTAAGCAGTCCGCCGTGCTCGGCCTTGGCGAGCAGGCTCATCTTGGGCACCGTCTTGGAGGTCACGTCGCCCAGGTTCATCATCGCGCCCGCGGTCAGTCGAAGCGACTCGACTCGAGCGCAGACTTCGGCGTTGGCTTCAATGGTCGCGGGGTCCTCGTAGCCGCTCAGGCCCACGTCGCTCGCGCGAAGGCACACGACCGGCATGCCGTTGTCGACGCAGGTGAGCGACACGCCGTCAACGACGTCAACGACGTGGCCGGTGGGCAACAGACTGCCGCAGGTGGATCCCGCGATGTCGAGGAAATCAATCGGGATGGGGGCGGCGAACCCCGGAACCCCGTCGATGCGCGCCTCACCGTCGTAGCGAACCTGGCCCTGAGGCGTCTGGACGTGGGCGACCGCGAGACTCTCGGTGTTCTCCATCCAGATCCGCACCGCCGTGACGTCGCCGGTCGCCTCGACGAGGCCGCGTTCGAGCGCGAACGGCCCCACGCCGGCCAGGAGGTTGCCGCAATTCTGATTATCCGAGACCTCGGCGCGGTCCGGCCAGACCTGCAAGAAGAGATAGTCCAAGTCCGCGTCGTTGCGCGACGACCGGCGCACGACCGCGACCTTGGACGTGAGTGGATGCCCGCCACCGACGCCATCGATCTCGCGCACGTCGGGTGAACCCATGGCGGCGAGCAAGACGCGGTCGCGCGTCAAAATGTCAGCGGGAAGGTCTTCGGCGAGGAAGTACAACCCCTTGGAGGTGCCCCCCCGCAGCAACGAGGCCGAGATCGCCGTCTGCGTGCTCACTCGGGTTCGGCCTCGCCGTATCGCAAACCCCGTTCGCGCAGTCGGTCGCGCATCGCGTAGATGTCGAGGCCAAGTTCGCCCGAGGCCAGGCGAGAGCGCTTCTCTTGTTCGTTGCTCTCGCGTAGGGTGCTCGCGGCGATGACGCGTTCGACGTTCGCTTGACGCACCACGACCACCCCGTCGTCGTCCGCGACGATCACGTCACCCGGTCGTACGTACGCGCCCGCGCACACGACGGGCACCTGCACGTTGCCCAATGTCTCCTTGACGGTTCCTTGGGCACAGATGCTCTTGGACCAGACCGGAAAACCCATCGAGGTCAGTTCGGCGACGTCGCGCACGCCCGCGTCGATGATCAAAGCCCGTACGCCGTGCGCGCGCACACTGGTGGCGAGCAATTCGCCAAAGTAACCGTCATCACAGGGACTCGTGGGCGCCACGACCAGGACGTCACCACTCTGGGCTTGTTCGACGGCGACGTGGATGGACCAATTATCGCCCGGCGCCACTTCGCACGTGAGGGCGTTTCCCGCAATACGTATCGGTCGGAAGATCGGCCGAAGGTGCGAGCCGAGAAGACCCGTTCGCCCTTGTGCTTCGTGAATCGTGGCGACGCCGAACTGGCCCAATTGGTCCACCAGTTCGAGGGGGGTTCGAATGGTGTTCGTCACTACCACTGCCATAACTCTTCCCCCTGCGGTCGTTTCTGCTCGGCCCCGCGTCCTTGGGACTAGGGGTGTAATTAACTGAACAGTACACTACAAGATAAAGTGTGCAAAGCGGTATTTAGCCCGACCCCGGGGACGTGAGTCGGCTGAAAGTGTGGGAAACGACATGAGAGAAGTTCGTACGCAGGTCGCCATCGTGGGGGCGGGGCCAGCGGGCTTGCTGCTCGGCCACATGCTCCATCTCGAGGGAATCGACAACGTGGTGCTCGAGCATCGCAATCGTGAGTACGTCGAGAAGCGAGTTCGCGCGGGGGTCATTGAGTTTGGGATCGCCAACCTGCTCGAGGAAGTAGGCGCGGGTGAGCGAATGCGCCGCGAAGGGCTCGTGCACCACGGCATCGAGTTGCGCTACGACAATCAAGTGCATCGCATTCCACTCAGCGAACTGGCCGACGGACGTGCGTACACCGTCTACGGACAACAGGAGGTCGTCAAGGATCTCATCGATCTTCGCCTCGCCCAGGGTGGGCCTCTGTACTTCGACGCCGAGGTCACGTCCATTGAGGACGTCAACACCAAAACTCCCTACGTTGATGCCACCAATGCTGGCGAAGCGCTTCGCGTGCGCGCTGACTTCATCGCGGGGTGCGATGGATCGTTCGGAGCGTCGAATCGCGCGATACCGAGTGACGTCCTTCGTCGCTATGAACGCGTCTACCCGTTCTCGTGGCTGGGCATCCTCGCCGAGGCCCCGCCAGCGACCGAGGAGTTGATCTACGGACGCCACGAAGAAGGGTTCGTGTTGTACTCCATGCGTTCACCCACCCTCAGTCGCTTGTACCTGGGGGTGCGCCCCGATGACACCTTGGAGCAATGGTCCGATGACCGGATCTGGAGCGAGCTCGCGGTGCGTCTTTCCACCGACGAGGGCTCCAAGGTGAATCGCGGACCGATCATCGATCGTGGTATCACCGCGATGCGCAGCATCGTGGTTGAACCCATGCGGTACGGCCGACTCTTCCTGGCGGGTGACGCCGCGCACATCGTGCCGCCGACGGGAGCCAAGGGTATGAACCTCGCACTGGCCGACGTGCGTGTCTTGACCGAAGCGCTGCGCGCGTTCTATTCGAAGAGAGATGAGCGGCTGCTGGACGCGTACTCCGCGACGTGTCTCGAGCGAGTGTGGAGGGCCGAGGAGTTCTCGAATTACATGACCCAGATGTTGCACCCGAACTATGACGACGGCTTCGAAAATGGGGTACAGCACGCTCGGCTCCGACAGGCCACTCAGTCGCGCGAAGCGGCGACGGTCTTGTCACGCAACTACGTGGACCTCAATACGCTCTAGACCCGAGCGCCTGCTGGGACCTTCTCCTCGTCGCTAGTTAAGTCCGCTGAGACTCGGATAGGCAGTTCCCTCAACTTCTTCGAGTCTGCGCGCCAGACCGTTCGTGGCCCGCAGCAGCGCGGGAACGTACTGGCTCAGATCGTCGCGTGCGGAATAGTTGACGATGCCGATCGCGGCCTTGACCGTGCCGCTGACCATCACTGGTGCGGCAATCGAGGTGGCACCGATCTGATACTCCGCGTCGCTTTGGGCGTACCCGTGCTGAACGATCTGATTCAGGTTTCGCGACAGCGCCCGGCGCTCGGTCAGCGTCGAAGGGGTGTACGCCTTTAGTGGCATGGTGAGAATCGCGTCGACGAAAGAGTCGGGGCTGAACGCCAAGAGGGCTTTGCCGACGCCGGTGGCGTGCAGGGGGATGTGTGCACCAACCCGGCTCTTCACCGGCACGGACACCTCGGAGGTCAACTTCTCGATGTAGATCGCGTCAGTTCCCTCACTGACCGCCAGCTGCACGGTTTCACCGCACTCGTAGTGCAGATTGAGCAGGAAGGGCATCGCCGTCTCGCGCAATCCGCCGTGAATTGGCGTGAGCAGACCCATCTCCCACAAGCGCACGCCGAGGCCGTAGCGTCCGGCGCCGTCGCGATCGAGGAAGCGGCCATCCTCAAGCTCACCGGCGAGCCGGTACACGGTGGCGACCGGCAAACCCGCACGACGGGCCAGCTGGCTCAGCGTGAGGAGCGGATGCTCGACGTCGAACGCGCCGACGACAGCTAGTGCACGCGCGATGACGGACTTCGCGTGATTCTTGTAAAGTTCCTCGGTCACGCCCTAGTCCCCGCCACGAGATCGCCAGCGTTCGACGCGATGGTCGCACCGGTGCGCGACGGGACGATGCACCAGATCGCCATGGGGCGAGAAACGCGAAGAAGTCATGCTTGGGTGGGTGAGAGCGACAGCCAGCAGCGCAGGGGAGATGCGCTCGGTCGCCGACTTACCGGGTGTCTTCGTGGTGGATATCGCCATCGTCACTCGCTCCCATAATGTTGTGTCACGCTCGAAATTACTTTGCGAGGAATGGAAAACTAGTCCAGAATACCTTAGAAACCCCGGACTTCTTAGGACTTAGTCAGAATTCCTTTTCATTCAATGAAAAGAATACTGGTATTGCGTGCCGCGGATGCTTACAATTGGGCCACCCCACGGACCCCCGTGGTCGTAAAGGAGCACTCATGACTACTACGGATAATGCACGAGACGGCGCCACGAACTCCTCGCCAAAGTCTCGCACTCCAGAACGGCGCAGCTTCCCCGATCCGTACGATCTCAAGACCCCCGCCGGCGCCGAAGGTTGGGAAGAGATGTACGCCTACCACAACCGGTTCCTCCAGAGCCGCCGAACAGAAGACTCCGCCAAGACCTGGTTCCGCAATTCGCTGCACTATCCAGAGGTGTCGTACCCCTTCGACCAGTTGACGATCGACGGCGCCTTCATGGGCACCGGCGTCACCAATACCCGTGTTTTTGCCCTGCCTCCGGCCAAGGGCCTCGACGTGCGCATCATCAATGGCTACACCTACATGAGCGCCATTCCGAGTCCCGACCCCGAGGAGCAGGCCCTGCGCGCGGTCGAGTTCGGTAAGCGCGCCGGCTATTACTTCCAGAATTGGGATGCCCTCTACGAAGAGTGGGTGACACGGATCACCGTGGCGATTCGTGCCGTGCACGACCTCGAGGTTCCGCCGCTGTCTGAATTCGAGCCGATTGAACGCGTCCTGAAGGACCGCGGCCCCTCCCAGGGCAACCAGCTGCTCGCTTCCTACCACCGACTACTCGAATACGGTGATCAGATCTGGACTCTGCACTCGGAGTTCCTGAACCTGGGCTACGCGGCCTACTTGCAATTCCTCACCCTTTGCAAGGAGCACTTCCCCGAGATCGATGACCAGACGATCTCGCGCATGGTGAGTGGCATCGACGTGTTGCTCTTTCGCCCGGACGACGAGTTACGCGCGTTGGCGCGAAAGGCGGAACAACTCGGCGTCGGCGACATCGTGTCCTCCGCGACCAGCGAGGCCGACCTGAACAACGGCCTGGGTGGAACCGACGCCGGCCGCGAATGGCTCGCCGCACTAGAAGAGAGCAAGGACCCGTGGTTCTACTTCTCGTACGGCTCGGGAATGTACCACTCGCACCGCAGCTGGATCGACGACCTCTCCTTGCCGATACAGGCGATCGGCGACTACATCGCGCGCCTGCGCACCGGCGACGAGCTCACCCGGCCGATCGAAAGACTTCAGGCGGAACGTGACGAGCTCGTCGCGCACTACCGATCGTTACTCGACGGCGAAGACGTCGGTGCTTTCGATGAAGTGCTCGGCTTGAGCCGTACCGTGTTCCCTTACGTGGAGAACCACAACTTCTACGTGGAGCACTGGTTCCTCACCAACTTCTGGAACAAGGCCCGTGAGTTCAGCCAGCTGTTGCAGACGTGGGGATTCTGGGACGACGTCGAGGACATCTTCTTCTTACGTCGCGCCGAGGTCGAAGAGGCGATCGTGGACCTTCAGATGGCGTGGGCTGCCGGCGGTACACCGCAGGGCGGCCACTACTGGCCGGGGATCATTGCCCGCCGCAAGGAGATCTACTCGGCGTTGATGGAATGGTCCCCGCCTCCGGCTCTCGGACCGGTACCCGACGAGATCAACGAACCGCTCACCATCATGCTCTGGGGAATCACCCCCGAGACTGTCGAACGTTGGCTGGCCGCTCAAAATGGCGACAGCAGCACCAACATCCTGACCGGATTCGCTGGTTCTCCCGGAGTCGCCGAAGGTCTCGCCCGCGTGGTGTTGCGACCCGATCAACTGGACACCGTCCAGGAGGGCGAGATCCTCGTCGCACCGGTCACCAGCCCGAGTTGGACGCCCGTCTTCGGCCGTATCCGCGGCGCCGTAAGCGACATCGGCGGCATCATGTGCCACGCGGCAATTGTCTCGCGTGAGTACGGCCTGCCCGCGGTCGTCGGCACTGGTTTCGGTACGTCCACGATCAAGACCGGTCAGTTGATCCGCGTCGACGGCAACGCGGGCACCGTGACCATCCTCGACGGAAACTGATCCTCAGAGAAACTCCATGGCCAACTACACCAAGAAATTCGAGGAGTTGTCCTCGAGCGACCGCTCATTGGTGGGTGGCAAGTGCGCGAGTCTCGGCGAGATGGTCCAAGCCGGCCTGCCCGTACCGGCCGGCTTCGCCGTCACGGTGGACGCGTACGAGGACTTCCGCGACACCGGCGACCTGCGTCAGCGGCTGCTCGGCATCGTCATGGGTGCCGACGCCTCGAACAACGCCGCATTGCAGCGGGCCCACGACGAAGCGGTCGCTCTGATTCTGGAACGAGAATTAGCGTCCGCGATTGAACAGCAGATCCGCGAGGCCTACCTCGAACTCTCGCGCGAGACGGCCCGGCGACGCGGAACAGGCGATCCGGATCGGATTCCGGTCGCGGTTCGCTCCTCTTCGACCGACGAGGACGGCGACGCCGCGAGTTTTGCGGGCCAGCAGGAGACGTACCTCTGGGTCGTCGGGGCCGACGAGGTCATCGCGAAGGTGCGCGAATGCTGGGCGAGCCTGTACACCCCCCAGGCCATTGCCTACCGCTCGGGCCTCAGCGTGACCGAGGCGACGGAGGCATCTAAGATTTCGGTGGCCGTGCAGTTGATGGCCCACGCTGACGTCGCGGGGGTCACCTTCACGGTCAGTCCGCGCACCGGTGACCGCTCACTCATTGCCATCAACGCCAGCTGGGGCCTCGGCCAGGCCGTGGTCTCGGGTGAGGTGACGCCCGACGAATACTGGCTGAGCAAGATCGGTCCGGCGCTCACCAGCAGCCGAGTCGCCTCGAAGGCGCACGAGTACGTGCCGGATCCGAGCGGCGTCGGCGTGCTCTTTCGCGACGTCGAGGAGTCGCGCCGTGAGATCCCTTGCCTGACCGAGGCGGAGCTCGTGCAACTGGCCGAGATCGGACTCCAGGTCGAAAAGCATTACGGCTGTCCTCAGGACATCGAGTGGGCGTTGGAGCACAACGTCGACGGCACCTCCCAGGTGATGTTGCTGCAAGCCCGACCGGAAACGAACTGGAAGAAACGAAAAGAGGAGAAGGGCAAGAACACGGCGTCGGCCACCACCAACCTGCTCGGATTCCTCTCGCAGGCCTCGAAGGGAAATGACAAGTGACCGACGACGCCACACCCAGTTGGCAGCACCTGCTCGACCTGGTCGCCCAACTGGACTCGGGGTCCTACGACTCGGCGTCGGTCACCTACGGCGATGTCTCGGTGCAACTGTCGCGTTCCGGACCCTTGTCCGCTCCCGTACCCTCTAGCGCGAGTACAACTCCGGCGACGACCTCGCCCAAGCCGTCGGGAACGATCATCGCGTCGCCCATGATCGGCGTCTTCTATCGCTGCCCCTCGCCGGGTGCGCCCCCCTTCGTCGAAATTGGCGCGAGCGTCGAACCCGACACGACCATCGGCATCGTCGAGGTCATGAAGATGATGAACCCCGTGAGCGCCGGCGTGAACGGCACGCTCACGAGTTTTCTGGTGAGAGACCACGAGCAGGTCGAGTATGGTCAGGCCCTCGCCGTCGTCGCTGAAGCCAGTTCGCAATGAGCGAGAAGGGCAACGCAGACTCTGAAGCGCCACCCGTTGTCCTGGTGGCCAATCGAGGCGAAATCGCGGTGCGCATCATCGCGGCGGCGCGGCGTATCGGGGCCAGTCCCGTTCTCGCCGCGAGCGCGGCCGACGCTGACTCGCCGGCCGCGCGACTCGCCGACCGAGTCATCGTGATCGGTCCGGCGCCGGTCGCCCAGTCATACCTGCGCCCTGAACTGATCGCGACCGCCGCGCTGCAGGCCGGAGCGAGCGTCGTGCACCCGGGCTACGGATTCTTGAGCGAGCAGCCCGAGTTGGCCGAGTTGCTCGAGATCGAGAAAATCGCCTTCGCGGGTCCTCGACCAGAGACGCTGCGAGCTGTCGGTGACAAGAGCAGCGCACGAAAAGTTGCGTTGGCGGCCGGCGTGCCCGTTGCTCCGGCCGTGGAAGTCGACGATGTTGAAACCGTCGCGGGCCTCGGCGACTCCATTGGTTACCCGCTGCTGATCAAAGCAGTCTTCGGGGGCGGTGGGCGCGGCATCCGTCTGGTGAACGACGCTGGGGAACTGGCCCGGTTGGCCCCTCAGGCGGCGGCCGAAGCGCTGGCGGCATTCGGCAACGGTGCGCTCTATCTCGAGCGCTTCTATCCAGCTGCTCGGCACGTGGAGGTGCAGGTGTTCGGCGACGGTGAGGGTCGCGCACAGATCTTCGGGGATCGGGACTGCTCGGTGCAGCGGCGACACCAGAAACTCATCGAGGAGTGCCCCGCGCCCGGGCTCTCCGTGGCGACCCGAGCCGTGATGCACGACGCCTCGCGCGCCCTCGTCCAAGCGCTGGCCTACCGCGGAGCCGGCACGGTTGAGTTCCTCGTCGATACCCAGTCAGAGGCGGTGGTGTTCCTTGAGGTCAACGCCCGCATCCAGGTCGAACACCCGGTCACCGAGGAGGCCTACGGCATCGATCTGGTGGCCGCTCAACTGCGCCTGGCACTCGGTTGGGACCCCGAACTTCCCGACGTTCCTCCGGTCCCCTCGGCCACGGTCATCGAACTGAGGATCAACGCCGAAGATCCAGAGAACGATTTCCGGCCCAGCCCCGGCACGATTAGCCGGGTGCGCTGGCCGGGCGGGCCCGGCATCCGCGTGGACACCCAGCTCGAAGACGGCTACCGCTTCCCTCCGTTCTACGACAGCCTCATGGCGAAACTGATCGTGCGCGCCCACAGCCGCGACGCCGCGGTAGCGGCGGCCCGGTCAGCGGCCGCGACGGTCGAGATCAACGGAGTGACCACCACGCTGGCGCTGCATGAGTTCGTGCTGTCGCACCCTGACTTCATCCGAGGCGGTGTCACCACTTCGTGGTTCGGCCCCACCTGGGAACACCGAAGCGAACAACGAATGGCGTCCGTTCGATGACGTCTGCGCGCCAGCCGATCCGCCTGGTCGACACCAGTTTGCGCGACGGCAACCAGAGTTTGTGGGGTGCCACGGGGCTCACGACCGGCATGGTGGAGGCGGTCGGGCCTCATCTGGACCGGGTGGGCTTCGAAGCGATCGACTTCACCAGCTCCACCAACCTCTCGGTGGGGGTGAAGTGGCACCAAGAGAATCCGTGGGAACGAATCTCACGTATGCGCGACGTCACGCCGAACACGCCACTCTCCGCTATCACCACCGGAATGCGCTTCATGTCCTGGGAGAGGGCCAGTGAACCGGTCATGCGCATGGCGCTGCGTCTGATGGCCAGCCACGGACTGCGCCGACTGCAGATACTCGAACCGATGAACGACGTCGACGCCTTACTCCGAGTGGCCCAGTGGTCGAAGGAGGAGGGTTTCGAGGTGGTCGTGGCGGCGGTTACCTTCACCGAGAGCCCCGTGCACACCGACGCGCGCTACAGCCACAACATCGCCGCCTTCGCCGCCAGCGAGTACATCGATTCGGTCTACGTCAAAGATCCGGGCGGCCTGCTCACGGCCGAACGCACTCGTCAGTTGATCCCCGGTGTTCGAGCGGCCGCGGGTGCCAAGACCCTCGAACTGCACAGCCACACCACCACGGGCGCGGCGTCGCAGCTCTACTTGATCGCCGCTGAACTGGGCGTCGACGTGCTGCATACGGGACTCGGTCCACTATCGAACGGCACGGCCCAGCCGAGCTTCGAGAACCTCGTGACGAACTTGGATGCCCTGGGCATCCCGGTCCAGGCCGACCGCGACGCCGCGGCCGCAGCGGCCGACGTTCTGTACTTAATCGCCAAGTCGCAGGGTCTCGCGGCCGGGGTGCCCACCGAATACAACTTGAGTTCCCACGTGCATCAGGTCCCCGGCGGCATGATGGGCACCCTCAGACGCCAGCTCATCGAACTTCGCATGCTCGACAAGTTGTCCGCCGTGATCGAAGAGTCGGGTCGCGTGCGCGCCGACCTCGGCTATCCGATTATGGTCACTCCCTTCAGCCAGTTCGTCGGCAGTCAGGCGCTAATGAACGTGCTGGCCGTCCAGAGCGGCCAGGAACGATACAGCAGGATTCCCGACGAGGTCGTGCGGTTCGTCCTCGGCCACTTCGGTACTCCGGAGGGAGAGATCGCACCGGAATTGTTGGAGAAGGTCTCGCGCCTGCCGCGCGCAAAAGAACTCGCCGAGCCCGCGGCCGTGAAGTCGCTCGAGCAACTTCACGAAGAATACGCGGCACGGCTCGGGCGCTCACTGGCCGAAGAAGAGCTCCTGTTGCGCCTCGTGCTTCCCGAGGAACTCGTCGACACCATGCTCGCCGCCGGAGCGGCGCCGCACTGGCCCGCCGGCGGTGCGACTCGAACTCGCAAGGCGGTGACGTCGAGGGATGAGTTCGTCAGTGCCGCCCACGAGTTGCCGAACTGGAAGTACCTCGCCGTGAACTTCGCGGGGGAACGAGTCGAGCTGCACCGAGCCGAGAACGAAGGAACGTCGTGAACCCCGAAGAACTAACCAGAAGGCTTGCGAGTGTTCGAGGGGTCATGTTCGACATCGACGGATGCCTGATCCTCTCTGATGGACCCAGTGGACTGGGCGGGAGCGTTCTGCCCGGCGCGCGCGAGGCGATCGATCTCGTCCGCAGTAGCGGGCGAAGTTTGGCCGTCTTCACCAACGGCTCGGGACAGACCCCCCACCAGATCGCCGATTCGTTACGCGCACTGGGCCTGGACCTCGGTGATCACGAGGTGCTCACCCCGGCCGTCGTCGCCGCCGAGACGATGCAGGCGCTCTACCAGGACCAGCCGCTCCTGGTCTTTGGCGGTGTTGGACTGCATCATGACTTCGAGAAACTTGGGCTCAACGTCATCGACTTGGACCGCGTCGTGGCCGGTGAACCGACGAACGCCGTGGCCGTCGTGATTGGCTGGGACACCGACTTTGGCCGGGACAAGCTCCAGGTCGCCGCCGAGGCGGTGCTCGCTGGTGCGGCGATTTACTGCACGTCGGATGCTCCGTCCTTCGCCTCGGTCCACCACCTCAACGTGGGGGTCTCGGGCTTCATCGCCACCGGGCTCTCGCACGTCACGGGACACCCGTACCGAGTGTTGGGCAAGCCGTCACCAGAAGCGATGCAGACCCTGGTCCAGCGACTCGGGGTCGCCGCCGAACAGGTGCTGATCATCGGTGACGACCTGATCTTGGAATGCTCGATGGCCCGCGCGAGCGGCGCCCTCGGCATCCTGGTCACGACCGGCACCAACTCGGCGGCAGACGCCGAAGCCGCGCCGACGAACCAGAAGCCCGATGCAGTACTCGACAGCATGACCGAATTCGTCGAACTCCTCTCGCTGGCTTCCGAGTCCTCCGTACCCCGTGCCGTCTAACCCGCCCCACGCCGCGTCGACGGATGCCGCAACGGAAAGGACACCGATGTCGAGTCCAAGCGCATCCGCCGATACCCGACAGGTGTCGTGGCAGCCGACGAGCGAACAACGTCAGCAGAGTCGAATCGGGCACTTCATGAGCTGGGTCGAATCGACCCGCCGCGTGCACCTGGCCGACTACCGCGAGCTCTGGCGCTGGTCGGTCGACGATCTCTCGGGTTTCTGGGAAGCGGTACGCGAGTACTTCGACGTGCTGGGCGAAGGTTTCGACGGACCGGCGTTGAGCGAAGAACGGATGCCTGGGGCGCTCTGGTACCCGCGCGCGAGGCTGAACTTTGCCGAGAATGTTCTGCGCCACGCCGATGCTCGTGGGTTGGGCGACACGACGGCCATATTCAGCATCCGCGAGGACGACTCCACCTCCGAGTTGACCTGGCGTGAACTCCGAGACCGGGTCGCTTCGCTCGCCGGGAGGCTGCGGGGGCTCGGCATCGAACCGGGCGACCGCGTCGCGGCGGTCCTTCCGAATATCCCTGAGGCCATTATTGGCCTGCTCGCGACGGCCAGTATCGGAGCAGTCTGGAGCATCAATTCGCCGGAACTGTCGGCGAACGCGACACTCGAGCGGTTGCGTCAACTCGAACCCACCGTTCTCATTGGCGTGGATAGCTACCAGTTCAACGGCAACGGCGTCGATCGCGTCGAGTACCTCGCCGAGATCGAGGCCGGCCTGCCGTCCCTGGCGCACACCATCCTGGTGCGCAACCCCGACCGGGCACACCACGCCACCATCACCGAAGGTGCACGCGCGCGACGGCTGGACTTCAGTGCGCTGCTCAGCGACACCGTCGAGCCACACTACGAGCACGTGGCCTTCGACCACCCGCTCTGGGTGCTGTTCTCCTCGGGCACCACCGGTGTGCCTAAGGGCATCGTCCATGGGCACGGTGGGATGACCTTAGAAGCGCTCAAGGGCACCGCGCTCAATCAGAACATGGGAGCGGGCGAGCGGTACTACGTCGCCGCAAACACCTCCTGGATGGTCTGGAACACCCTCGTCAATAACCTCATGTCCGGGGCCTCGGTCGTGACCTACAGCGGCTCGCCGCTCTTCGGCAGCCCGGACCGCCAGTTCCACATCATCGCGCGCACTCGAACCACGATGTTCGCCACCGGCGCGGCGTACCTCTCCCTGGTCGAAAAGTCCGGCCTCGAACCAGGCCGCGCCCACGACCTCACCGCGCTGGTCGCAGTCATGTCGACCGGATCGCCGCTGCCCAGCTCTACTTGGCGCTGGTTTCACGAGCACGTCAAGTCCGACGTGCACCTGGGGTCCGACAGCGGTGGTACGGACATCTGTAGCGGCTTCATTGGTTCTAATCCGCTCGAGCCGGTGCACGTCGGCGAGATTCAGGGGCCACTGCTCGGTGTAGCGGTCCAATCCTGGTCCGAGAGCGGACGCCGGGTCATCGGCGAGGTGGGCGAGATGGTGATCACCCGTCCGATGCCCTCCATGCCCGTGTTCTTCTGGGATGACGACGGATCACGGTATCTGAGTTCCTACTTCGAGAAGTTTCCAGGCGTCTGGACCCAGGGCGACTGGATCACCGAGACCGAGGACGGGGCGTTCGTCGTGCACGGGCGCTCGGACGCGACACTGAACCGGGCGGGGGTCCGTCTCGGAAGCGCGGAGATCTACGCAGCGCTCCAGCACATTCCCGACGTTCGCGAGTCACTGGTGATTGGCCTCGAACAGCCTGATGGCGGCTACTACATGCCGCTCTTCGTCGTCCTCGCCGACGGACACGAGCGCAGCGAAGAACTCGAGCAGAGAATCCGGTCCACGATCCGCGACCTAGCCTCGGCCCGTCACGTGCCCGACGAGATCATCATCGCCCCGGCCATCCCCGTCACCCACGCGCACAAGAAGATCGAGGTGCCACTAAAGAAGCTCTTCTCGGGACACAGCGCCGACGCGGCGATCAACCGTAGTTCGCTGGCCAACCCTGAATCCGTTGACTGGTTCGTCGAACGGGCCGAACGCTACCTCACCGAACTCAAACGCCACATGTAGAGATGGCGTCACTCTTTGTTCACCTCAACTCGCTCTCGACGATGAAGTCCTCCCTCGTGATTAAGTCCATGTCACACGACTTCGATGACCTGAAGAGTGGGGATCAGCGAATGGTAACCTCGCGCGACCTGCTCGGCACCGAAGATGACAAAGCACCATGGGAGGCAGTATGACGAACGGCACGCTAAACGTTGAGACACTGACCGCGATTGACGTGCACGTCCACGTCGAACAGGACGCGCACGGACACTTTTCACTCGACCAAGAGTTGATGGACGCTTCGGCGAAGTACTTCAAGGCGGGCGAGGACCGCGCGCCGAAACTAGAGGTAATCGCCGAGCGGTACCGTTCGCTCAACATGGCGGCGGTGGTCTTCACCGTTGACGCGACGACCGCCACGGGTCACGCGGCGATTTCGAGCGAGGAGATCGCTCAGGAGGCCCAAGCGTTCGCCGATGTCTTAATTCCTTTTGGTTCGGTCGATCCCCACGATGGCAAAGGGGCACTCGACAAGGCGCGCCACCTGGTACAGGACTGCGGCGTTCGGGGGTTCAAGTTTCACCCGAGCCTGCAAGCGTTCCGTCCGAACGCATCCGAGTACTACTCGCTCTACGAGGTCCTCGAAGACCTCGCGGTGCCGGTCATCTTTCACACGGGACAAACGGGCATTGGCGCCAACCTCCCCGGGGGACGCGGTATCAAGCTCGCCCTTTCAGACCCGCTGTTGCTCGATGAGGTCGCGGCGGATTTTCCGGGTCTGTCCATGGTGCTCGCGCACGCGGGCATGCCGTGGTACGAGAACGCCTTGGCGATGGCGACGCACAAATCCAACGTGTTCATCGACCTCTCCGGTTGGTCGCCGAAGTACTTGCCCGCGCCACTCGTGCGGGCGGTGGGCAGCTACATGAGCCACAAGGTGCTCTTCGGTTCAGATTTTCCGGTGCTCACGCCCGAGCGGTGGCTGCGCGACTTTGAGGGCCTCGAGATCCCTGACGAGGCGCGAACACGAATACTGAAGGACAACGCCAGAGGCGTGCTTGGTCTATGAAATGAGCGTCAAGACGTGCCTCGCACTCGGAGGTCGATGAGCGTACCTAGAAGGGATAGTCCGGCAGCACGCTCTGGGCGGTGACCCACTGCGTTTCGGTGAAGGCGTCGAGGTTGGCCTGGCCACCAACTCGTGAACCATTGCCCGAGGCACCGATGCCGCCGAAGGGGATGACCGCTTCGTCGCCCACGGTCTGGTCGTTGACGTGAATCGCTCCCGAAGGGATCCGACTCGCCAGTTCGAGCGCGTGTAGCCCGTCGCGCGAGAGAATTCCCAAGGACAGTCCGTAGGGGGACGCGCTCGCGAGGGCGACCGCCTCGTCGTCAGAATGAAACGCGATCACTGGCGCTACCGGACCGAAGACTTCTTCGCAGTAGGCGATCGACGAGGCGCTCACGTCGGACAAGACCGTCGGCCGATAGTAGAGATTCTCAAACGTGCCCCCGGCGAGCAGCGTGGCGCCGTCGCCAATGGACTCGGTGACCATGGAGTGCACGCGGTCTCGCTGGCGTTCGTCGATCAGCGGTCCCAGCGCCACTTGACCGGTCGTGGGATCGCCCACGGGCAAGTGGTTGGCGTGTTCGGCGAGCAGCGCGGCGTAGTCCTTGGCGATCTTTGCGTCGACCAGGTGTCGTCCCGTGGTCATGCAAATCTGGCCTTGGTGCATGAACGAGCCGAAGGCGCCCACCGACACGGCCTTTTCAAGGTCGACGTCGCCCATGATGATCAGGGCCGAATTTCCACCCAGCTCGAGGTGGACGCGCTTAAGGTGCTCGGCTCCGAGTGATCCCACTCGTCGGCCCGCTTGGGTCGAACCAGTGAAGGCGATCACGTGCACGAGCGGTTCGGTGACGAGTGCTTCTCCCACGTCGTGCGCGCCTGGAAGCATTGAAAAGACACCGGCCGGTACGCCGGCTTGTTCGAATACGCGCGCCAGAATCACCCCACCACACACCGCAGTACGCGGGTCGGGCTTTAAGATGACGGCGTTACCCAGCGCGAGTGCGGGCGCCACGGAGCGGATTGACAGTATGAGTGGAAAATTGAAGGGAGCGATGACGCCCACCACGCCGGCCGGGACGCGACGTGAAAAGCTGAGTCGCGGCATCTCACTGCGAAGAATCTCGCCCGTGGGGTGCGAGGCGAGTGCGGCGGCTTCGAAGCATTCCTCAGCAGCGATGTGGAGTTCCAGATCTGCTTTTGGTCCAATGCTGCCCGACTCGCGGATCAACCAGTGCGCCAGTTCTGGTGCGTGTTCAACAAAGAGATCGCCAGCCTTGCGCAAGATCGCGGCGCGTTGGTTGAAGGGAAGCGCCGCCCAGTCGCGCTGCGCGTCGGTTGCGGCTCGCGCAGCCTCGCTGACGTCGGCGACGCTCGCTCTGCCCGATTGGGCCAGGACCGCACCGGTCGCGGGTTCGACTACCGGCGCCGCGCCCGCGCCGCCAGGGTGCCAACCGCTCAAGAAGATATTGTCCTGCCAGGCGGCATCGTCAAGAAATGTCATATGTACCTCCCAGTACAAAGGTGACCGATTTCTTATCACAGGCACGCGTTAGACGCTTGGAGCCGTACATTCGAAGCGAATTGCCGGGGTATTGAAGGACCAGAGCACCGTGTTCGTACGTGTTGCTCGAGGGACCGGGACGTGCCCCGCGTGCGTTGTTGGCAGTAGAAATCTAAAATCTTGTCGAATTGTCGCACTATGTACGGAACGGTGTGTTAAGAAGTCAACCAACACTATTGGTTGGGGGGCAATATGAGTGAAGAGAAAATCTTCGAAGGTGATCGCGCGGGGCATGCACTGCGAGAATTCGAGTTTGGGCGTCGCCTAGGACTGCAAGCTTTGGGAGTAATGGTGGCCAGTGGCGCCGTCGCGACGCTCGCGGACGTGTCGGCAGCCCAGGCGGCAGCGAAGTCAGGCACGATCAAGATTGGTTACGTCTCACCACGGACCGGTGCCTTGGCGGACTTCGCGGGGCCCGACGCATTCGTGCTGGCGCTGATCAAGAAGTCGAGTTACTTCCTCAAGGGCATCAAGATCGGCGGCACGACGTACCACATCGAGATCACCGAAAAGGACACGCAGTCACAGCCGAATGTGGCGGTCCAAGTAACCCAGGAGTTGATCAACTCGGGTGTCGACCTCGTGCTGACCAGTTCTGCCCCGGAGACGGTGATCCCGGTGGCGACGACGTGTGAGCAGTACAAGGTTCCCTGTGTCTCGACCGTCGTGCCGTGGGAAGCGTGGTGGGGTGGCTTCACGGGCGCTTCAATTTCGCCCCAAGGAGGAGCGGCTGGAACAGGACCGACGTACAACTCGATGTTCTTCTACGGCGTGCCGCACTTCGTCGGTTGCTTCGTGCCGATGTGGGAGAAGATCCAAAAGAAGGTCAACTGCAACACGAACGTCGCCGAGATGTTCCCGAACGACTCGGACGGCAATGCCTTTCGCGCGGCCTTCGCTCCGACGGTCGGTGCCATCTACCCCAACGGGGGCTACAACTTCGTCGATGGTGGCGCGTACACCGACTTGACGACGGACTACAGTGCGATGATCCAGACGTTCAAGACCGGTGGAAAGAACGGTGCGGCGTGCGACCTGTTCGTCAACGTACCCTTACCCCCGGACTTCCAGACATTCTGGACCCAGGCATCCCAGCAGGACTACAACCCGAAGTTGGCGACCGTGGCCAAGGTCATGCTGTTCCCGACCGACGCCTACGCCCTGGGTGACCTTTCAAACAACGTCGCGACTGACTCGTGGTTCACGCCCTACTCGCCCTACAAGTCGTCGCTGACCGGGCAATCGGCGTACAACTTCGCGGCCGCGTACCAGACGGCGGGACATGGTCAGTGGGTGCAGTCAATGGGCTCGACCTATTCGCTGTTCGAAATCGCGATCCAGGCACTTAAGGCCGTGAAGAATCCACACAACCGGCTCGAACTTGCGTCGGCTCTGCAGGTGGTCAACTACGACGGCATGTGCGGACCGATCAACATGAATCTCAAGAGCGCCAACCCCTTCTTGGCGAGTCCCGCGAAGGGGATCGGGATGATCCAGCCCTTTGGCGTGCAATGGAAGCCCGGTTCGGCCGACCTTGTAGGTCACCGCAAGTACGCCTGGTCGCAGTGGATTGTTGACAACTCACTCAACCCGCACATTCCCCTCAACGGCACCCTTGAGCCCACCAACGTCTAGATTGCTTTTTCATGTCGTTGCTCCAACTGGAAGGTGTATCTAGACGATTTGGCCAAGTAGTGGTCGCGGACGAGATCTCCTTCCAGTTGGACAAGGGTGACGCAGTAGGGATGATTGGACCAAACGGAGCGGGCAAGACAACGCTCTTCGCCATGATCTCGGGTGACGTGCGCCCGAATTCGGGGCGGATACTGCTCGACGGTGACGACGTGGTAAAGATGGCGCCGAGTAAACGTGCCCGAGCGGGAATTGGACGAACGTACCAGGTCCCTCGGCCCTTCGAACACATGACGGTGTTCGAGAACGTGCTCGTCGCCGCTCAGCAGGGAAATCGAGCTCGAGGCCAGCGCAGTTACGACATTGCCTACGAATCGCTCGAGCGCACGGGCCTCGCCAACTTCGCGAACCGTAGCGCCGGTTCGCTCAGTCTGTTGCACCGAAAACGTCTCGAGTTGGCGAGGGCCTTGTCCGTGGGTCCTCAAGTCCTACTGCTCGACGAAATCGCGGGAGGTCTCACGGACCTTGAAGTGAACGAACTCACCGGCATCATTCGCGACCTCAAGGTTGAGGGAATCGCCGTGGTGTGGATTGAACACGTCGTGCGCGCGCTGCTATCGACGGTCGATCGATTGCTCTGCCTGGCGGGTGGGGCGATTGTCGCCGACGGTGAGCCTAAGAGCGTACTGGCATCAGACGCGGTGCGGTCCGTGTACCTGGGTGGGAAAACCATCCTCGAGGCGATGCCTCAATGACCGAATCGCTTCTCGAAGTGAAAAATCTCGTCGTTCACCACGGACAACTCAAGGCAATTGACGACGTCAGTTTCGGTCTGAACGTCGGCGAGGTGCTTGCCATGATCGGCGCCAATGGAGCGGGGAAGTCGACGTTGCTGCGCACGATTGCGGGTCTGCATCGTCAAACCTCAGGTTCGGTGTTCTTCGAGGGAGTGGACATATCCATCGTCGCGCCTCATCGTCGAGTCTCGATGGGCGTGTCGCTCGTCCCCGAAGGCCGCCGACTGTTCTCGTCGATGACCCTTCAAGAAAATTTACAAGTCGGCGCCTTTCACGCCAAGAAGGGTCCGTTCAATATTGATCGCATCTACGAGTTGTTCGACTGGATGCCGTCACGACGTCGACAACGAGTGTGGCAGTTGTCGGGAGGTGAGCAACAGGCAGTGGCCATTGGTCGTGCGCTGGTCGCCAATCCAAGACTCTTGCTACTCGACGAACTCTCACTTGGTCTCGCGCCCATCATCATCGAACGGATCTACGCGTTGATCCCCGAGATCATTGCCCAGGGCGTGAGCATCTTGGTCGTGGAACAAGACGTATCGCAGGGCTTGGCAGTCGCCGACCGCGTGCACTGTCTGCTCGAAGGCAAGACCTCGCTCACGGGCGTGCCCGCTGACTTCACGCCCGAACAAGTCGAACGTGCGTACTTCGGGGCTGGTCTCGCGGCGACAACCTCGCGCGAAGGAGAGTCGTAATGGTCTGGTTGAACGTGCTGGTTCAAGGCGTCCTTATCGGAGGCTTCTACGCGCTCTTCGCCTGCGGGCTGTCACTCATGTTCGGCGTCTTAAAGGTCATCAACCTCGCCCACGGCGACATGGCGGTTGTGGCGGGTTACGTAGCGGTCTTCTTGACGCCACATCTCGGTCTACCCGAGGTGTGGTCCTTTCTCATCGTCGTACCGATCTTCACGCTCGCTGGCTACGTCCTTCAACGCACGCTCATCCAAAAGAGCATCGATCGCGATCCCTTCACCACGTTGTTGGTGACGTTCGGTCTCTCGGTAGTGATTGAGAACCTCTTGCTCGAGATCTACTCCGCCAACGGCCAGACGGTGAACATCGGGGACCTTATCGCCAAGTCGTGGCACCCGGCGTCGATCATCTACGTGTCCTACGTCTCGCTCGGTGTGCTCGGTGTGGCCGTGTTGGTTCTCTTCTTGTTGCAGTTGTTCTTGTCAAAGACCGGCACCGGTCGCCTGATTCGCGCGGTGGCGGACGACCGTGAAGCGGCGCAGCTCAGTGGCGCTAACTATCGTCACATCTTCGGCGTGGCCGCGTCCCTCGCTTTCGCGACGGTGGCGCTCGCCGGTATTGCCTATGGCATGATGACCCAATTCGCCCCCACGTCGGGAGGCGTCAATCTGTTGTTCGCATTCGAAGCGGTGGTGATCGGCGGCATCGGTTCACTGTGGGGCACGCTCGTGGGGGGCATCGCCCTGGGCATCGCCCAACAATTCGGGGCACACATCAACGTGCAATATCAAGTGCTCGCCGGCAACGTCCTCTTTTTAGCGGTGTTGGCGATCAGACCTCAGGGACTGTTCGGGCGAAAGACGGCACTCGCGTGAGTGAGTCACTCCTTAACCCGTCCGCAAGCGGATCGACGATCTCGGTTCGCCGCTCGACGCATTCACCACTCATTACCTTGGTGGGCGCCTCGGTCGTCGTGGTCGTGTTGACGATCGCACCGTGGATCTTCCCTGCCCAATTCGCGTCGACGCTGATGAACTTCTTCATTCTGGTCATCATGGCCACCATGTGGAACCTACTCGCGGGCTACGCGGGGATGGTGTCCATTGGCCAGCAGGCGTTCGTTGGTTTGGGTGCCTACGCCACGCTGTATTTTGCTCTCAAGGGGATGAATCCTTTCTTGACGATTCCTTTCGCCGCGTTGGTCTGTGCCGTGCTCGCGGTACCGGTGACGTACCTGTTGTTTCGCCTGCGTGGCGGGTACTTCGCCATCGCGACCTGGGTCGTGGCCGATACCGTGATGCTCATCATCGGCACCATCGCCTTCCTCGGAGGTGGGACGGGCCGCTTGATGCCAGGGCTGCAGAGCTTGACCCCCGCCCAGACCGCGCACTACTCGTATCTGGCGACCTGGATAGTCGCCTTCATCGTCGTGGTGGGCACGTACCTGTTGTTACGAAGTCGCGTGGGGCTCGTGCTGGCGTCAATCCGCGACGATGAGGTCGCGGCACGAAGCGCGGGCGCGCACGTTCGTTCGGCGCGCCGACTGGTCTTCGTCATCGCCGCGGCGGGCTGTGGCGCGGCGGGTGCCGTGCTGGCGATCAGCCAGCCCTTCGTGCAACCAACCAGTGTCTTCAGCCTGCAGTGGGCGGCGGAGATGCTCTTCGTATCGATGATTGGCGGGCTCGGGACCATCGAGGGACCCATTGTGGGTAGCATCATTTTCTTCGCGTTACAACAGACGCTCCAGCAACAAGGTGCCTGGTACCTGATCATTTTCGGTACGGTGGCGGTCCTGGTGGCGCTGTGGCAGCCTCGGGGTATCTGGGGTGCGATTCGAGACCGATTCCATACCGAACTGCTCCCCGTGGGCCATTGGGTGAGTGAGGGTCCCGCAAAAGAGTGACGGTCCTTCCGTCGTCGCGTCTACCCGCAGTCCTGGAACGATTGGCTCGAGTCGTGCATCAGGGAACGTGCGCTGGAGGATCGGGTGCGCACTCAGTAGGATTGAGTCATGCCCTCTCCTCGACCCGCACCCCGTCGCGCCTCGAGCGCGGGGCGTCCGGCGCCTCGAAGCGGCCCACGAACTGGAGCGGCTTCGGGCCGCGATGCTCGCACCGGAGGGTCAAAATCTAACTATCGGGCTCGACCCGCCCGCGAGGGCGCCGAGCGGCGCATCGAACGCAAAGATGACGGTCGTTCGGAACGCCCGACGGGCTTTGGTCGCGAGCGCGACGACCGCGGGTCCAGGCGGACTGAAAGCCAACGTGGGGCCCGCAACGAGCAAGACGCACGTCGACCGCGACCTTCGGCGAGCGCACGCGGCGCCAAGTCAACGCCGCGACCGCGAGACCGCGACGCTCGAACGGTCCCTCGCGACGGTGCGCCTTCGCGTGGGACCCGCGACGACTCGCGCTACCAGCGCCCAGAGGCTCGTGAGCGTCGTGAAGGCGAGCGGACAGAGAGACATTCGGACTTTCGTCGTGGCCCAGATCGTGGCGGCGCCAAGGGACCAGTTCGCCCCGCTCGCGGTGGTACTGGTAGAAGCGAACGAGGCGAGGAATCCTTCGACGCGCGAACCGGTCCCCGTCGCCGTGGACCCGCGCCCGCGCCCGCGGGACGTCGTCCCGCGGGGGCGCGTCCGCACACGAGGACCGCGCGCGGCCCTACGCCCGAAGAGATCGATCGCCAGAAGATCGAATCGCACTCGCGTGCGAAGGGTTGGGGCGGCGTCGCGCGCAAGGGCGCTGCCAATATCAAGAGCTCGGGTCAGGCGATGGCGGTCACGCCGAGTGCCGGTCGCACGCCCGACCCACTTGAGCCCTGGGTCCAGGAGGAGCGTGCCACCAAGGGCGTGGTGCCCGCCAAGGCTAGGGCGAAGGTCAAGTACGCGCTCCCGGGTGACGTCGCGTCCGACGTGCGCAAGGCATTCATCGGCACGGCCTACGCCCGCGAGAAGGCAGTCATGACCCTGACGCGCGCCGCGGAGGCTTACGACCGCAAACGATACGAAGAAGCCCTACGCCTCGGGCGCACGGTAGCGGACGTGGTGCCTGGGGTGGCACCCGTGCGAGAACTGACCGGACTCGCCGCCTACCGTGCCGAGCGTTGGAGCATGGCCAAGATCCACCTGCGCGCCCACTTCGCTATTACCGGCGACCCCGAACATCTACCCCTCGTGATGGACTGCGAGCGCGCGGGCCACCGCTATCGGGCGGTCGAGAAGACCTTTGGCGAACTCGAGGCCAGTGAGCCGACCGCCGAGGTATTGGTCGAAGGGCGCATCGTGATGGCGGGTGCCTGGGCCGACCAGCAGCGCTACGAAGACGCCATCGAATTGCTCACCAAGGCCGGAGCGACGAAGCAATTGCGCAACCCGTCGTATCGCCACGTTCGCCTCTGGTACGCACTGGGGGACGTCTTTGACCGGGCGGGTGACGCCGGGTCGGCACGAGAACTATTCGCGCGCGTGGTGATCGCCGAGCCCGACGCCTACGACGCCCAAGCTCGCCTCGCCGAACTGGGTGCGAGCGCGCCGCGCAAGAATCGCAAACGTCGCACGACGCCGGTCTCGAAGAAAAAGTTCGACTAGCCGAGCGAGGAAAGCGCCGCACACAGCGCCAAAGTGGCACCGCGGGTGTCATCGGTGAGGCTGCCGCGCATCAGGTTCATCATGTAGGCAACCGTGAGACCGGAGTCTTGGTCCATGGCGATAAGCGAACCTCCGTACCCGCCCCAGTAGCAAGCGCGAGGCCCGATGGGCACGGTCGAACTCGAGAGACCGTAGCCCATGCCGAAATGCGTCTCCGTGCCGAGGGCCAAATCCACGCCGTTGGCTTGGGTCTCGAAGATCGATTCGCCAGTCTTTTCTGAGTAGAAACGGTGACCGTTCGCCTCGCCGCGATTGGCGATGATCTGCTGGACCTGGGCCACGGACCGGGCGTTGCCGTGTCCGTTGGCGGCAGGGATCTCGGCCGCGCGCCACCAACGGTGCTGGGGCGTCGTGGCGTCCAACGGGGGCGAACTGAAGGTACGAAACGTGATCGAATCGTGTGGCACGTTGGCGATGTCGAGTGGCGGGGGAGCGATAACCATACTCACGCGATCTTCTTCGCTCTCGGGCAGGCCGATGTAGAAGTCGGCACCCAAGACGTCGGCGACCTCGGACTTGAAGAAGTGCCCGATGGTCGTGCCGGTGATACGTCGAACGATCTCGCCCACGAGGTAGCCCTGGGTCAACGCGTGGTAGCCCGAAGCGGAACCCGGTGTCCACCACGGCTCTTGGCGCGCGAGGATTCCCACGCACCGGTCCCAGTCCGCGAGATCTTCAGGTTCGATCCGCTCGCCGAAACCCGAAAGTCCCGCGGTGTGGCCCATGACGTGACGCACCTCGATTGACGACTTGCCGCCCGCGGCGAACTCGGGCCAGTACGTGGCGACCTGTTCGTGAAAATCCAACTCGCCCCGGTCCGCCAGCATCAAGGCGACGAGGAACGTCATAGTCTTGGTTGTCGACCATACGTTCACCAGCGTGTCGCTCTGCCATTCGATGGTCTTTTCAACGTCCTGATAGCCGCCCCAGATGTCGACAACGGGTTCGCCGCGATAGAAGACGGCTACCGAGGCGCCGACGTCGTCGCCGACGTCCAGGTTCTTCTCGAGTTGCTCACGTACCGAATCGAACTTCGGGTCAAACGTTCCTCGCACCTCGGCCATGGCCACCCCCAAGTGTTTGCTGGGATGACTCTATCCCGAGACCTATGACGTCATACCGCCGAGGCCCACCAGGGCGCGAGCGTGTTCGATCTCTCCCATGTGACGAAGTCCGTGTTGGTAGATCCAGCACTCCAACGCGTCACTACGTGAGATGCCCCGTTCGCCGCCCACGCGTGCCGAGAACGTGTGGTCGATGCCGGGACCGTAGGGGTAGGGCACCACGATGTCCTCGAAGGTCTCGGGGTCGACCGACGCGACGAATCCCTCGGTGGCCTCGAAGACCAGTCGCTGAAAGATGAGGAATTCGCCGTAATGACCAATGCGCTGGAGCGTCATCTCGGCAACGGACTTCGCCTTGCCGTGGTCGGCGATCGCCAGGCCCATTTTCTCGGACCACTCGTCGTTGAACTGTGGCAGGGGACCGCCTGCGAAGACGAGTCCGCCATCTTCTATCAGGACCTGGTGGACGAGTGAGAACGCAATCGGCAAGACGCCCTCGCGTTCCACGTGGTTCACTTGATCCAACGTCATCGTCGAACACGCTTGGTCGTAGAGAGAATGCATCGCGCGCAGACGTCGTAACAGCGAGGATCGATAGTCGAGTGTCACCTAGGTAGTCTGTCCGATGCACGAGTGACCCACAAACGAGCAACGCGTTTGACTACGTTTACTTAAGAGCACGCGCACGATCTCTTGTAGGATTCGTGTATGGACATTGCCTCACTCTTGGGCGCCGAGGCGCCTACGCTGCTGGATCATAAGGCGACCGCGTTCCCCAAGGACTGGTTGACGCTTCCGGGACCAAACTTCCTCCAAGACATTTTCACGATGAGCGACCGGTCACCGACCGTGCTGCGCAACCTAGGTACCCTTTACCGCAACGGGCGGCTCGGGGGCACGGGGTACCTGTCGATTCTGCCAGTTGATCAGGGCATCGAACATTCGGCCGCCGCGAGTTTCGCACCGAATCCGGAGTATTTCGATCCAGCCCGGCTCTGCGACCTCGCGATCGCGGCGGACTGCAACGCGATCGCCTCGACCCTGGGGACGCTGGGCATGGTGTCGCGCCGCTACGTGCACCGCATCCCCTTCATTGTGAAGCTCAACCACAATGACCTCTTGCGCTACCCGAACTCCTTTGACCAGCACATGTTCGCTTCGGCGCAGCAAGCAGCGGACCTGGGTGCAGTGGGCGTGGGAGCGACCGTCTACTTCGGTTCCGAGGGTTCGATTCGCCAACTCGAGGAAGTCACGGCCGCCTTCGCCGAGGCGCACCGCCTGGGTCTGTTCACAGTGCTGTGGTGCTATCTGCGTAACGACGCCTTTAAGACCAAGGACGTCGACTACCACCTCAGCGCGGACCTGACGGGACAGGCCAACCACCTCGGCGTGACCATCGAGACCGACATCATCAAGCAGAAGCAGCCCGAGAACAACGGTGGCTACAACGTCGTCAAGTTCGGCAAGACCGATCCGAAGGTCTACCGCGAGTTGACGACGGATAATCCGATCGACCTCACGCGCTGGCAGGTCGTCAACTGCTACGCCGGACGAATCGGGCTCATCAACTCGGGTGGCGAGGCGAAGGGCAACGACGACTTGGCGGGCGCCGTGCGCACGGCCGTGATCAACAAGCGTGCGGGCGGCCAGGGTCTCATTCTGGGTCGAAAGGCCTTCCAGCGCCCCATCGACGAGGGCGCCGCGTTGGTGCACGCGGTCCAGGACGTCTACCTGGACCAGTCGATCACCATCGCCTGAGGTACCGTCCAGACATGGCGAGCGACGCGGACGCGGGGTGGTTGACGTGGGCGAACCTCGTGACCGTGGTGCGCCTCCTGCTGCTGCCGGTCTTCGTGTGGATCCTCTTCACGACCGACCACCGCGCGATCGCGGCGTGGCTGTTGGCGTTCCTCGGGGCGACGGACTGGATCGACGGGTTCCTCGCCCGAAGGCTTCACCAGGTCTCCACGGTCGGCAAGATCATCGACCCCGTGGCTGACCGGCTATTGGTCGTGGTGGGTCTGCTGAGCGTGGCGGCCTCTTCGGGAGTCCCGTGGTGGTTCGCTCTCACGACACTCGCGCGCGAGGTGATCGTCTCGGTGCTCACCCTCGTGCTTGCCGGGCTCGGGGCCGCTCGAATCGACGTCCTCTGGTGGGGGAAAGTGTCGACCTTCGCCCTGATGACGGCGTATCCATGGTTCTTGCTCACGACCAATCCCCATCACGGCGCGCTCGCGCAGTGGCAGCACGTGGCGCGCGACGTGACGTGGGTGATCGGCATCATGGGTCTCAGCCTCTCGTGGCTGGTGCTGGCGGGCTACGTGCGACCCGCCCTCGCCGCGCTGCGCGCCGGGCGCCAGGGCAGGCGAATCTTGTAGATTTTCTGGTTATGCAGATCCCCAGCGAACTCCGGTATTCGAATGACCACGAATGGGCGAAGGCCGACGGCGCCGTGGTACGAATAGGTATCACCGATTACGCGCAAGACGCTCTGGGTGACGTCGTCTTCGTGGATCTGCCAAAGCTCGGCAGCACGTTGAACGCGGGTGAGGCGCTAGGTGAGATTGAGTCGACGAAGTCGGTCTCAGAAATCTACGCGCCGGTATCGGGTACGGTGACAGCGGTGAACGATTCGCTCACGAACGCACCCGAGTCGGTGAACGCCGACCCCTACGGTGTCGGGTGGATTTGTGAAATCACGACAACGTCGAGCACCGAGTATGACGCGTTACTCGACGAGCAAGGTTACCAAGCTCTCACCAACAATTAACTCTGACGAGCCTTCGCAAACGTAACTATTGTGAGTCCCGTGAACTGCCGTCGCTGTGGGGAGATACTGAACGCCAACGCAAATTTTTGTTGGTCGTGTGGTGCACCTCAACACAAGGCGACTTCACCTGAGACCATCGCAGTTCCGGTCGTGAGTGTGCCTGACGCACTGTACGTGAATGCTTCCAAGGGACCGGTCGGTGAGCACGGTGACGAACTCGTGATCGTTTCGGGTCCGGAAGCTGGCGGACGTCTCGACTTGGACAAGGAATTCATCAGCGCGGGACGTCACGAACAGAGTGACCTGCTCCTCGATGACGTGTCGGTGTCGCGCCATCACGCGTTGTTCACGCGAACCGCGAGCGGCCGCCTTACGCTGCGAGACTTGAACTCACTAAATGGCACGTACGTCAACGGGAAGCGCGTCGAAGAGACGACGCTCCATTCGGGTGACGAGGTGCAAATCGGTAAATACAAATTGGTGTTCTGGGAGTCCACGCGATGACCAATCAGGGGACCATGCGCATAGGTGAGGTTCACGCGATTCTTCGACGCGACGTACCGGACATCGAGCTGTCCAAGATCCGCTACTACGAGGACAAGGGTCTCGTCCAGCCCACCCGAAGCCGCAAGGGCTACCGTCTCTACTCCCAGCGCGACGTGGACTGTCTGCGTGAGGCGATTCGCCTGGCGCACGAGGAGTTCGTGCCTCTGCGCGTCGTGCGCCTGCGCTTGATCGAGCAGGGCCTGCTCGACGACACGCCCGTCGCGTCGGGTACCACCCGTCAAGTGGCGCGCACCACGTCTAGCGTCATCTCGGTACCGGTGCCGGTGAGTGAGCCCGCCGAAGAGCCCGTCGAGAGCATTGAGACGACCGTCGGGGCGATTGCGCCGAACGCGACCAGCGACGAACCGTCCACGCCGATCGACGCCGTCTCGAACGATTACGACGCGACACTGCGCCCCCCATTGGCGCCCGCGAGGGCACCCTCGGCGCCGAGTGCACCCACACCCAGGCCCGACACCGTTACGCCGGTCGTGAGGCCACCCGAGGTGCGTGAAGCGCGCGCGACGAGCGTTCCCGTCGCCGCGGCCATCGAGGCACTCGACGAATGGGATGATGAGGACCGTTTCTATTCGTCCTCAGAGTTCCTCACGGTCAGTGGGCTCGATGCGCACGTCATGAACCAGCTCGTCGCCTCGGGTTTGCTCTCTCCCACCACCGTGGCCAATCAGGCAACGTACAACGAGTTGGACTTGCGGGTCGCTCGAGCCATCAAAGTACTGCTCGCTCGCAATATCGACATTCGTCTGCTGGGCTCGTTGCGTCGAAACGTCGAACGCGAGATTGGACTAGTCAACGACGTCACCCAGCCCGTGCGGCCCCCAAAGAAAACCGTCGGCGCTCGCGAAGCGCGCGACAGCGCGAGATCGGTGGCCTTGGAGATCGCCGCACTACGCGCCGAGTTGTTCGCGCGCGCCTTGCACCAGTATCTCGGTCACTAGCCCGACGAGACGAATCTGGTCCGGTCTAGGCTGTGGCCATGGTTGAGGTCGTACTACGCGCAGTCCGTGTCGACGTGGGATCGTCGACGCCGCTCTTGTTGCTCGAAGAAGTCGGGGGCGATCGAGTTCTGCCGATCTTCGTTGGAGCGCCCGAGGCGACGGCGATCGCCTACGCGTTACAAAACGTGGCCACGCCCCGTCCGATGTCCCACGACCTGCTCGGCAACGTCATCGCGGCGCTCGGTGCGCAGCTCTTCGCGGTTGAGATAACTGAACTCGTGGATAACACGTACTACGCGAACTTGCGGCTCCTGCGCGACCGGACCGAGATCAACGTAAGCGCTCGTCCCAGCGACGCCGTCGCGATCGCGCTTCGAGTCGGTTCTCCCATACTCGTGAGTGACCAGTTGATGAACGACCAGGGCAAGGTGATGCACCTCGACGAAAGTGATGAGAACGACGACGAGGTTGACGGATTGTTCGTGGAGGACGAAGGTACGCCCAATGAGGCGGAATTGGTCGCTGAACTGCGCGACTTCCTCGAGACGATCCGTCCCGAGGACTTTAATCAGTGAGCAGGGGGCTCAAGTCGTTGGCGATCTTTTTTGCCTTCGTCATCATCTTCGTCTTCAGCCGTCACTACCTCACCACCACGACGACCACCACCACCTCGACGACCACCACCATCGCGAGTTCGACGACAACGTCACTTGCCTCGTTGACGACGTGTCAAGGTCGCGATTTCAAGGGCGTCTACGACGAGGGGGAGGGTGCCGCGGGCACGATTGTCGCGAGCGTGACCCTGAGCAAACAGACGCCTGGCAGTTGCGTGGTCGATGGCTATCCGACGCTCACGCTCCAAGACGAGACCGGGGCGGTTTTCAGCTCGACGACGTCGACGACGAGTCCCATACAGTTTCCCGTCGCCGCGGCGAATAGACCGGCCTCAAAGATTGCGGTCACCGAGGGCGGCTCGATCTCGTTCTCCTTGGGTTACTCGGACGTGCCGGTGGGCACCGAGGTCTGCGCGAGTGCCGTGACCATCAGTGTCCAGTTCCAGAGGAATGGCTCGACGACGCCCGTGACGCCGGGCTACCCGATTCAGCCCTGCAACGCCGCCACCATTTGGGTTAGTCCGTTCTACTAGCCGCACGTGAGTGATCGGGTGGCGAATTGGTGATCGCCGTCCACGCCGTGGTGCTCATCAAGCGCGGTCCCTCCATTGGGGATTGTCTGGATCGATCGTCGACGACTAGTGGTGTTCAATCCTCGCTCGGGTCCACCACGATGCGTCCGCGGGTCTTGCCACTTCGTATCATCTCGAGCGCCTCGTCCAAGCCCTCGAGCGTGATGGTCGAGTCAATGAGGCCGGCAAAGTCGACGCGCGTGGCGACTTCACCTAACTGGCGCCACACCTCAGCGCGGGTCCTCGCCGAGGTCTCGACCGCGTCGATGCCCAAGAGTGCCACCGCACGGGTGATGAAGGGATAGACGTTCGTATTGAGATCGGGACTCGCCACGAGTCCGCTCGCGGCGACGCCCGCGCCATAGCGCAGCGAGCGCAAGATGTGATGGAGCGTCTCGCCGCCCACGCAGTCGATCGCTCCGGCCCAGCGCTCACTCGCGAGGACCCGGTCGGGACGGTCGGCGATGTCGTCGCGGCCAATGACTCGCGTCGCTCCGCGCTCGTAGAGCCACGCCGATTCCTGGGGCGAACCAGTGGACGCTACTGGCTGGTAATCGCGCGCGTGTAGGAAGGCGACGGCGAGTGAACCGACACCGCCCGTGGCGCCCGTGACGAGGACCTCGGCGCCGGGTTCGAGGCCGTGCTCTTCAAGGGCGAGGACGCTCGCCATGGCGGTGAAGCCCGCGGTGCCGATCACCATGGCGTCGCGCGTCGAGATGCTCGCGGGCAGCACGCTCACCAGTCGAGGCGGCGCGTAGACCTGGGGAGCGAAGCCGCCGTCGCGCCCCACACCCAGGTCGCCACCGTGCACGCAGACCGGGGTCCCCTCGGCGATGCCCGGGTCGGACGAAGTGATCACCACGCCCGCGGCGTCGACACCACCGACGAGCACGGGCACGCGTCGCACGCGACTCGAAGGGCTCGCCACCAGGGCGTCCTTGTAGTTGACCCCCGAGTACTCGACGCGCACGTGCAGGTCCGCGGATTCGCGCGCGAACGGCTCGTAGTCCTCGACGCCTCGGCTGAACGCGCCGTCCTCTTCGCGCACGACGTAGCAACGCATCGCAAAATTCTAGGGGAGACTCACCTCGCCACGTGCCAGGTCGTACCATGACGACTATGCCCATCATTGAGCTCAACGGTCAACGCACGTGGGTCCTCGTGCCCAAGAAGAAGGGTGAGATCGTGCTCTTGTTACACGGGGGCATGAGCAGCAGCGCCAGTCTGCTCTCGTCGATCGGCCCCCACCTGAAGAAGCGGTTTCGATTGGCCGCCTTCGACCGCCGCGGGCACGGCAAGAGCCCCGACAACGATCGACCGTTTCATTACGCCGACATGGCCGAGGAAGCGATTGCCTTCATCGAACACCTGGGCCGAAAGGTGCACCTCGTGGGCCACAGCGACGGCGGCAACGTGGCGTTGCTGGTGACCCTGCGACGTCCCGATCTCGTGCGACGTTGCGTGGTCATCGGCGGGAACTTCAATCACCGGGGTCTCGTACCTGTCGAGCCCCTGCGCGTTGATTCGCCAGGCTTTCAAGCCTGGTCCGAGAAGTACGCGGCGCTCTCGCCAGACGGGATCGAACACGCCGCGACGGTCCTGCACAAGAGCTTGCGCCTGTTCGCCCATGAACCGAAGCTGTACCGCGAGGAACTCGCTCGCGTGAGTCGCCCGGTGCTGGTGATGGCGGGCGATGACGACGTCGCGAAACTCTCGCACACCTGTGCGTTCTTCGAGTCGATCCCTGACGCACAGTTGGCCATCATTCCCGGCGCGTCGCACGGTGTCTTGAAAGAGCAGAGTGCGCTGTGCGCGTCGATCATCGAGCGATTCCTCACCCAGTCGCTCCCGGTCAAGACCCTCGCGCCGATCCGCCGCCCGGCGGTGAGTGACTAGGACCTTGCGGGGCTTTGTCGAGAGCCCCAACTAGGCTTGTCTCGATGATGACCCAGCTCGCCGCTTCGCGGACCCGGTCGGTGACCTGGTGGGGGAGGCTCGACGGGCTGAGAAGCGACGCAGCGCTCTACGCGATTTCGGCGGTGTTCGCGCTGCTGCTTGGCTTCACGTCCGGACAGGTCGCCCAGTGGCATTGGGGCTTTCTCACCGCGGCTCCTTACGGTGTGGCCGCGGTCGCCGGGGTGTGGCTCGGTCGCTATCGCGTGAGGCGCGCGACGTTGGTTCGTCTGGCCCTACTCGCGCTGGTGATCATGGGTTCGGTGGTGATCCCGCTCGCCCTCGAGGCGCGTTGGCGCCACCAGGATCCCAATCAGGGCTACGCCCAGCCCGAGATCTCGGTGATCGAACGATCGGCCACCTACGTCAGCCAGGGCAAGGACCCGTACCGTTCGTACTACACCGACGGTCGCGTGGTCGACGAACTGCGCGGGGTGCCCGCCTACGAATCCTTCTTTCCATATTTTCCATTGATGAGCGTCTTTGGCTTGCCTTCGGCGGAGACGCACGCGAGTTCAGGTCTCACCGACGCGCGCATCGTCATGTCACTGATGACCGTGCTCGTGAGTCTGGCGGCACTCGTGATGTTGCGTGCGTCACACGAGAAGAAAATCCGCATCGCCCAGGTACTGCTCGCGTTGCCAACGGGAGCTTTGTTCCTCTCGACGGGGGGCGACGATATGCCGATCCTGGCGTTGCTGCTGTTGGGCGTGGCGGCGTTGCAACGAAGAGCCGCGACCACCGCCGGCGTCAGCCTCGGCCTCGCCGCTGCGATGAAGCTGACCGCCTGGCCCATGGCCTTTGGTGCGTTGCTCGTGGCGCGCGACAAGAAGGATCGCCCAGCGTGGCGTCGAGTGGCGCTGTGGATCACGTGCATCGTGGTGGTCACGGTCACGCCGTTCGTCCTTAAGGCGCCGTGGGCATTCTTCTCGAACGTCTTCGCCTTTCCACTCGGACTGGCGCACGTCGCCTCGCCCGCGGCGAGCGCCCTGCCTGGCCACATCCTCACGACCTGGTGGCCCCCGCTCGGTCACGTACTCGCTCCGCTCGCGCTGCTCGTGGGCGGTTACTACGTCGCCAAGTACGCCAAACGCCACTGGCCGCTGACACTCAGTCAATTGCTCGCCATACTCAGCCTGGTGTTCCTCGTCTTGATGTGCGTCGCGTCGGCGACTCGGATTGGCTACGTGATCTACCCGATCAACTTCGCCCTCTGGTCCTGGGTCTGTCGCGACGACCAGAGCGCCGCACTCGAAACGGTGGCGCTCTAGATCGTTTCGGAGTTCTGGTAGATCTGGTAGGTCCAGTGCGTTGACGTGGCGCTCGACGAAGTCACCGTGACCCCGATGACCCAATAGAAGGTGTCGCTACCGGCCTTTTGGAACAGGTCCTGGGGCGAACCGTTGCTCGCCCCCTGGGAGAAGAGGTTCCAGCCGCGCGCCTTCAGCTGAGCGCTGTAGTACCCGAGCAACGGGCCGGGCTTGAAGGCGCTGACGAACGCGCGCGTGCAGTCGAAGTCGCCCGCGCCCTGGTTGAGCAGTGAGACCGGACCAGCCGCGGAGGTCAATTCGGGCACGATCAGCGCGGGCACGACGTTCGAGGGGGGGTTCCCGGGTTGTACACACCCCGTGAGCAAGCTGATGTTCTTGGTGCTGAGACCGCCGACGACGACGGGAATCGTCGTCGGCGTGGCGACGCCCTGGTCCGACACGGCGTTGATCAACAGGAAGACCGCGAGCATCACGACGCCCAGGATCAGCACTGCCGCCGCGGGCCAGATGCTGGTGGTCGTCGTCAACGGCGGTTTCGGACGGTCACTCATCCTGCCAGCCTAAATGGTCAATGGGACCGCGCCCCTGGCCGAGTCGCCAGGAGGCCGCGCCCTTGATCGCGGCCAGCACGAAGGACTTCGCGTCGCGCGTGGAGTCGGGCAGCGTGCGCCCGAGAGCCAGCCCGCACGCGACGGCCGCTGACAACGAGCAGCCGGTGCCGTGGTCGTTCGTCGAATCGACGCGCTCGGCGTCAAAGACGGTGACGCCCTCGGGTCCGACCAACACGTCAGGCGCGTGCGATCCTGCGTCGCGTTGGTTCGCGAAGTGGCCACCCTTTACCAATACGTAGGTCGGACCGAAGGTGAGGATATGTTGGGCGACGCGCACCATGTCGTCGCAGTCGCGGATCGTGCTCGCGTCGAGATCACAGAGCACCGCCGCCTCGCGGATGTTGGGCGTCACCAGCGTCGCGAAGGCGAACAGCGACTCACGGTACGCCTGGATGCCGCCCTCGATCATGAGTGAGTGACCAGTGGACGAGACGAGCACCGGGTCCACGACGAGGTTGGCGAGGACCCCCGAACGGGCGAGTTCGCCGACCACTTCGACGGTCTGGGGCGTGGCGAGCATGCCGGTCTTCACCGCGCGCACGTCGAAGTCCTCGAGCACGGCCAGACATTGGGCGATCACCATCTCGGGTTCGGCATTCGCGACCGAGAAGACGCCTTGCGTGTTCTGGGCCGTGATCGCGGTGATGGCCGTGGTGCCGTGCACCCCAAAGGCGGCGAAGGTCCGCAGGTCCGCTTGGATCCCGGCACCCCCACCCGAATCAGAGCCGGCAATGCTGAGGACGGTGACCGGTTGCACCTTAACCACCCTAGTTATGAGTCATGAGCGCCCAGCCCCGGGGCGCACCGTGCGTGGGGCGTTGACGGGTCGCTCCCGCAGTCCACGGTGGGCCGAAGACTGGCGCTTAGTACGATGAGGGGAGTGGATGATCTCTTTCGCGTTGGTTCGCTCACTTCTTCGTCGCGACTCGTCATGGGCACCGGAGGTTTTCGGTCCCTGGACGTGCTCGAAGCCTCGCTCGTCGCTTCGGAAGCTTCGATCGCCACGGTGGCGCTTCGTCGCGTCGACCCGTCGGTGGAAGGTTCGATCTACGACGTCTTAAAGGGGCTGGGCTTTGACCTGTTGCCCAACACCGCCGGCTGTTACAGCGCGGACGAGGCCGTCAAGGTGGCCCACTTGGCGCGCGAGGCCTTCGGCACCGACGTCGTCAAGCTCGAGGTGATCGGTGACGACGTCACCTTGTTGCCCGACACCACCGAGACCTTGATCGGCGCCGAGAAACTGGTCCGCGACGGTTTCGAGGTCTGGGCCTACACCTCGGACGATCTGATCGTCGCCCAACGACTCGAGCAGGTCGGGTGCGTGGCGGTGATGCCCCTCGGTTCGCCCATTGGCTCGGGACTCGGGATTCGAAACCCCCACGCGATCAGCCTGATCTGCGAGCGCCTGAGCGTGCCGGTACTGCTCGACGCTGGGGTGGGGACCGCGTCCGACGCCGCCCTGGCGATGGAACTGGGTTGTGACGGGGTGCTCGCCGCCTCGGCGATAAACCGGGCCCTCGAACCGGTTCTGATGGCCCGAGCGCTCAAAGAGGCGGTTTCGGCCGGATTTCTCGCGCGACGGGCTGGGCGGATACCACCTCGGTTACACGCCGAGGCCTCCTCGCCGTCCCTCGGGCGCCCGGACCTATTTGTCGAGTAGGACCAGGGAAACTACACTTGTGTAGTCCAACGGGATAGTCTGAAAATGCCTCGGTCGGGAGGGACTTCGAATGGCAGATTCTCAAACTTCGGGATTTAGTGGCCCGACGGTGTGTCGCCTGGCGGGCGTCACGTACCGTCAGTTGGACTACTGGGCGCGCACGGACCTCGTGACGCCTTCGATCAGCGCCGCTCACGGCAGTGGCTCGAAGCGTGCGTATTCCTACGGCGACGTCCTCGAGGTCAAAGTCATCAAGTCCCTGCTCAACGCGGGCGTACATCTAGCGCGCGCCCGTCAGGCCGTGGAATGCCTGCGCCGGTCCTTGGGGGCCGACCTGGCGTCGAGCAGTCTCGTGATGAGCGACGCGGGCTCGGTGCTCGCGCGCGACGACGGCGACCTGGTGGACCTCTTGCGCGGCGGCCAAGGCGTCTTTAACATCGTGCCCTTGGCCAACGTGGTGGCCGAACTCTCCACCACGATTCAAAAGGAACAACTCTTGACGTCGGAGAGGGAGCACCGCTCGGCGTGACGCCCCTGTCATCACGTGGCGACGCTCGCGTGCGCCACCCCAGTTTGAAAGCGGCGGCCGAAAGTTGTTTCGCGCACCCGAGCGAGCAACTCTTGGCCACCCTGCTCAACCTCTACGGCATCGAGTGGCAGTACGAACCGCTGGAGTTTCCTCTCGCCTGGAACGAGGCGGGACGTCCGGTACGAGCGTTTCGCCCCGATTTCTATCTGCCGACGCAGTCACTGTTCATCGAACTCACGGTGCTCGAGCAGCGCCTCGTGACCAAGAAGAATCAGAAGGTCCGCGAGTTCCGCGCGCTCTATCCCGAAGTGCAGTTGCTGGTGGTCTACCAACGTGACTTCGTCGAGCTGCTGCGCCAGCACGACCTGGGAACCTTGGGTGACTTCGCGGCCTAGTGTGGCTCTCGTGAGCGACCGGCGCCCCTTCCTCTATAACACGCACGTCGAACTCGGTGCGAAAATCGTGCCCTTCGGGGGATGGGAAATGCCCCTCGCCTACGGATCGGGCACCGTGGCCGAGCACCTGGCCTGTCGACGCGACGCGGTGGTCTTTGACGTGTCGCACCTAGGCACCGTGCGTTGTGACGGCGACGGGATGTTCGACGCGCTCCAGGCGACACTCACCAATGATCTCAGCAAGGTCGCGCCGGGACGTGCGCAGTACACGCACTTGTTGAACGACGACGGGTTCGTCGTCGACGACATCATCGTCTGGTGGGTGGGCGAGGAAGAGTTCGACGTCATGCCCAACGCCTCGAACACGTCGGGGGTCACCTCGGCGCTGCCGGGCGTGGACGTCACCGCGCAGCGCTGCGTCCTCGCTATCCAGGGACCCCGCGCGCGCGAGAAGGTGGCCACGCTCGAACCCGCCTTCGCCGACGTGGGACGTTTTCGCGTCGCTCGCGTGAACTACCGCGGCACCGAGGTGCGCGTCGCGGGCACCGGTTACACCGGCGAGGACGGCATCGAGATCGCCGCGCCCAATGAAGTCGCCGAAGAGCTCTTGCGTGCACTGGTCGGCGCGGGCATCACGCCGGCGGGCCTGGGCGCGCGTGACACCTTGCGTCTCGAGGCGGCGTTGCCCCTCTACGGCCACGAACTGACGCTGAACTCGACGACCCTCGAGGCCAAACTCGGCTGGGTGCTCGGTTGGCAGAAACCCACCTTCCGCGGGCGCGCCGCCGTCGAGCGCGAGCGAGAGCGCGGACCTCGCCGGCACCTCACCGGGGTGCTCGCCGAAGGACGCCAGCCTTTGCGCGACGGCGCGCTGGTACGCGTCGAGGGTCGCGACGTGGGGGTGCTCTCGTCGGGGAACTTCTCGCCGGTACTCGAACGTGGCATCGGGCTGGGTCTGCTCGACGAGAACCTTGAGGTCGGCTCGCCGCTCGAACTCGAACTACGTGGACGCGACGTGAAGGCCAGCGTCGCCGCGCTGCCGTTCGTACGAAAGGTGAAGTGATGGCTGACTACCTACCCCACACGAAGGACGAAGTCGGCTCGATGCTCGATTTCCTCGGCATGACGTCACTCGAACAACTCTTTGACCACATACCCGCTGCGGTTCGACTGAGCACGGGCCTCGACCTCGCTCCGGGCCAGAGCGAACCCGACGTCGCGGACTACTTCGCTCGACTGACCCGAGCCAACCGGGCTCAGAGCTCGTCGCTCACGTGTTTCGCGGGCGCGGGCGCCTACGACCACGAGGTCCCCGCGGTCGTGAAGATGCTCGGCTCGCGTTCGGAGTTCGTCACCGCTTACACGCCCTACCAGCCCGAAGTCGCCCAGGGCGTCCTGCAGGCGATCTTCGAATACCAGACGCTGCTCTCGCGCCTGAGCGGGCTTCCGATCGCCAACGCCTCGCTCTATGACGGCGCGACCGCGCTCGTCGAGGCGCTCAATATGGCCTCGGGCGCGACGGGGCGCCAGAAGATGATCGTGTCCTCGGGCGTGCATCCGCACTGGCGCGCGGTTGTGCGCACCTTCGCCGCCGGGACCGGTCACGACATCGTCGAAGTCCCGTTGGTCGAGGGCCGCACCCAGTGGCAGGACGTCGACTTTACGGACGCGGCCGCGATCGTGGCGAGCTACCCGAACTACCTGGGTGTGCTCGAAGACCTTGGTGTCGCCAAGGGCCTGGCCGTCGCCAACGACGCGTTGTTCGTCGTCGCGGCCGATCCGGTCGCCGCGGGCGTGCTGCGAACCGCGGGGGAGTGGGGTGCGGACGTGTTCGTCGCCGAGGGACAGCCCTTTGGCACGCCGCTCGCCTTTGGCGGCCCGTACCTGGGTCTCTTCGCCTGTAGCACCGATCAGGTGCGCCGACTGCCCGGGCGCATCGTGGGTGAGACGGTCGACTCGAACGACCGGCGAGCCTTCGTCACCACCCTGCGAGCGCGCGAACAGGACATCCGCCGCGAGAAGGCCACGTCGAACGTCTGCACGAACCAGACGCTCATGGCGGTCACGGCCGCCATCCAGTTAGGTTGGCTCGGCACCCAGGGACTGCGTGAGGTGGCGACCAGGTGCGCCCAGGGTGCGCACTACCTGTTCGACGAGGCGCTCAAGATCGACGGGGTCACCGCGGCGACCCAGGCGCCGTTCTTTCGCGAGTTCGCGCTGCGGGTGCCCAGGAGCGCGAAGGACGTCCTGTCGTCGATGTGCGACGACGGCGTGCTCGGCGGGTTGAGCGTCGCCGAACTCTGCGCCGGAGCGGACCCTTCGATTGACGAGGGCGAGCACGTCCTGCTCGTTACGGTCACCGAGCGGCGCACAAAAGAACAGATCGACCACTACGTCGACACGCTGCGAAAGGCGGTTCGCTGATGACGACCTACGCGTCGGCCCCGGGAGGACGCGCGGCGTCGGCCCCGCTGCTCGGCCACGAGACCGAGCCGACGATGTTCGAGATGTCGGTACCCGGGCGTCATTCCTACCAATTGCGCACCACCGGCGTGCCCGCGGTGCCGCTCGATCAACTGGTGCCGTCCGAGCACTTGAACGAGGACGTCATCAACCTCGCCGAACTCTCCGAACGCGACCTGGTCGCGCACTTCACTCGTCTCTCGCACCGCCAGTTCTCGGTGGACCTCGGTGCCTACCCACTCGGTAGTTGCACGATGAAGTACAACCCCAAGTTCTGTGACGCGGTAGCGGCCGATCCGGGTCTTAACACCGTGCACCCGGGCGTGCCCGCCGAACTCGCCCAGGGTTGGCTCGAGCTGCTGGTGACCCTGGAAGAGAAGTTGTGCGTCATCACCGGCATGAGTGCCGCGACGTTGCAACCCGCGGCGGGCGCGGCGGGCGAGTTGACCGGCCTGTTGCTGATGCGCGCCTTTCACCAGGCCAACGGCGACGTTCGCAGTCGGGTCTTGATCCCCGATTCGGCGCACGGTACCAACCCCGCCTCAGTCACGTTGGGTGGCTACGAGGTGACGACGATCCCCTCGAACGAGCGCGGGCTCGTGGACCTCGCGGCCTTGAAGGCGGCGCTCGGTCCCGACGTCGCGGGCATCATGCTCACCAACCCCAACACGGTCGGGCTCTTCGAAGAGGAGATCATCGAGATCGCCACCGCCGTGCACGAAGTGGGTGGCCTGCTCTACTACGACGGGGCGAATCTGAACGCGATCCTGGGCGCGGTGCGTCCGGGTGACATGGGCTTTGACATCGTGCACATGAACCTGCACAAGACCTTCGCGACGCCGCACGGCGGCGGGGGGCCCGGTGCGGGCCCCGTCGCGGTCTCGGTCCGACTCGAAGAGTTCCTGCCCGGACCCCAGGCCACGCGCACCAGCGACGGCGCCTACGAGTGGCGCTCGCCGGCGCGTTCCATTGGTCGCGTGCACGGCTGGCACGGCAACGCCATGGTGCTCGCGCGCGCGCTCGCGTACATTGACGTCCACGGGGGCGACGGTCTCACGCGTGTCGCCCAGCACGCCGTGTTGAACGCCAACTGGTTGCGCCAGCGCCTCGAGAAGACCCTGCCCGCCGCCTACGACCGACTCTGCATGCACGAGTGCGTGCTAAGTGCGACCAGGCTTAAGGACGCCTACGGCGTGCGCGGACTCGACGTGGCCAAGGCCCTGCTGGAAGAGGGTTTCCATTCTCCTACTGTCTATTTCCCGTTGATCGTCGATGAGGCTTTGATGTTCGAACCCACCGAGACCGAGAGTCCCCAGACACTCGAAGCTCTCGCCCAGGCGATCGAGAGGATCGAGCAACGCGCCAAGGACGACCCCGACTCGTTGCACCGCGCTCCCCAGACCACGCCGGTCTCGCGCCTCGACGAGGCGCGAGCCGCGCGACACCTCATTTCGACCGAGGACGCGGCGGCGCGCTAGCGCCGCGACGACACCGTTCGCCCGCGTCGCGCACCTAGGATTGGTGGATGACGAGACCTCTGATCGGCGTCACGGGACGGCGCTGGCCCGCGTCGCAGTTGGGGTCCCTAGTGCCCAAGGGCATGGCGGGCCTCATGGTCGATCTTCATTTCACCGACTACGTGCACTCGATCGCCCTGGCGGGTGGACTGCCGGTGGAGTTGACGCGCGACGCCGATCCTCACGAGATGGTCGAGCACCTGGACGGACTGGTGCTCAGTGGCGGGGCCGACGTCGAACCCGCGCGTTACGGAGCCGAACCCGAGGAGCAGTTGGGCCCGCTCGAGACCGATCGTGACGCGTGGGAGTTCGCGCTCTACCAAGCGGCGCGCGAACGAGACCTGCCCGTACTGGCGATCTGTCGCGGTTTCCAACTGGTCAACGTCGCCCACGGTGGGACGCTCAATCAACACGTTGACTTGGACGAGGGTGCCGGTCATCCCCAGTGGGACGTCGATGGACGCACCGCGACCCACGACGTGAGAAGCGTGCCCGAGACCACGATCGCCCAGCTGGTGGGTGAACACGCCCGAGTGAACTCACTTCACCACCAGACCCTCGATCGCCTCGGCGACAACCTGGTCGCTACCGCGTACGCGAGCGACGGGGTAGTTGAGGGCTTCGAGACACCCGACGGTATGGTCCTCGGGGTGCAGTGGCATCCCGAACTGCTCGAAGCACCCGACCCGACGTTCCAGTGGCTCGTCGAGTGCTGCCTCGCGCGACTCAGTCTGAGCTAGAAGCGGGCGGGCGTAGCGGCGTTTCAGTGCGCGAGGGTCATGCCCGTAAGGAACGCCGCGCCACAGAGCGCGGGAGTGGCCAGCACGAGGGCGAGTGAATAACCAACGTGGTGTTCGCGCTGGAGGACGGCAGGAATCGCGAACGCCGAGGAGAAGGTAGTGAGTCCACCACAGAATCCGGTCAGGATGACCGAACGAGTATGGGCGTCGGCGGTGCCGAGCAGGCGATACGCCGCCCAGGCGGCGACCGCGGTGCCCACGGCGTTCGCGCCCACGGTCGCCCAGGGTCGGCGCGTGGGGTGGTGGCGGCGCACGAGGTACTCGGCCAGGTAGCGAAGCACACAGCCCACGGCTCCTGCCACGACGACGAGCAGCAGCGTCACCGCAGGCGAACCTTAAGCCCGAGCCATCCGGCCAATACGCCACTTAAGACCGCGCCCACCAGCACGCCGAGTCCGCCCGCGACCGAAAGGTGCCAGACGGTCGCTATGTCGACGAAAAGGCCCGAATAGGAGGTGAAGCCGCCGAAGAAACCGGTGACCACTACGAGGCGCGCGAGGTCGTTGGGGTCGTGGTGACGCAGGGGTCCCACCAGGCAGGCCGTGGCGACCAGGACGCCCAGGAAGTTAATGACGAGCAGCATCCAGGGTATATGGCTGGTCCAGGAGACCGTGGAGGGGAAGCTGTAGCTCGCCGTGCCGCGCGCCATGGTGCTCGGGACCAACCAGTTCGAACGCACGAGAAGATCGCGCAGTAGGGTCCCCAGGGCGCCGCCGAGGGCCACCACCGCCACCGCCTTGGCCAGTTGCCCAGGCGAGAGCGAGGTATTGGGCGCCATGACGTAGCCTAAACTAGCCCAACTCGGCAATTTCTGGATTTCAAGAGGCCGAATCTCAAGTCTCAGACTGAAGATACGGTGTATTTTCCAAGATCTGCCCTGGATAACTTGGGAATTATTTCTATTTTCCATACCACAATAGGCTAAATCGCGTTACAAAACTGTAACTACAAATTTTTTGTGTAGGCGCCTTTTCCCAGGTATACTCTGCACTATCCAAACTACCGAACAGTTTGTAGAGAAATGCCATTAAGGGGGCTTCCGAACAATGCCTATTTCAAGAAAAATGACTGGGGGATTCGCGGGCCTCGTAGCAGCACTAGCAGCCGTGCTTGCTTTGACCTCCACTGCGTCAGTGAGCTTCGCTGGATTCAGCGCCCAGATCGTCAACAGCAATAACACCTTCTCAGCAGGAACGATGCAACTGCAGGAAACATCGGGCGCAATCAACTGCTATTCGACCGGTACTGGTGGGGGTGGCACGGTGGGGACCAACTCAGCGACGTGTGCGACGATCAACAAACTGGTCGGCACGCTCGACCAGGTCCCCGCGGGCTCGCCACTGACGACCACCATCACCATGAAGAACAACGGCACCATCGCGGCGACCCTCGAAAGCCTTGGCTTCGGCTCTTGTACGGCGGCGGCGGCATCTGACGCCAACTCGTACGTGGGCTCCGACACTTCCGGTTTCTGTGGCAAAGTCGACTTCTCGGTCGGCATCTCGGGTAAGTGTCTGTACCCGGCGAATGCTGCGGCGTCATGCCCAGCGACGCCTACGAGTTCGGGTACCTTGTCGGGCGCGGCGACCCTTGGCTCCATTACCCAAGCCAGCACACCCGGGATGACAGTCCTGGCCGCGGGCGCCACGCAGGCCTACACCTTCACGGTGATGCTCGACTCGAGTGCCACGAATGCGGACCAAGGTCTCGCAGCGTCTATGCAGATGACGTGGAACCAGTCGTAGTAACGAAGTTTTGATGGGCTTCGCTGCCTCGCGGACTTCGGTTCGCGAGGCAGCGAAGTTTCTGGGGCGGTACCGGGCGTAATGTTTATCGTGGGCGAGGACCTTCTCGACAAAGTGAAGTGTGCTCCACAGAGAAGGCCGTGAATGAAGAGAACAGCAGCCAAGCGTCGGCGCTCTCGAATATTCGGGGGAGTGTCGGTCGCCGTGCTTGGCTACACTCTTCTTCCCGCGTTCGTGGCCTCAGCGGCGATCTTCACGGCCACGATCGTGAACATCACGAATACGTTTTCGAGCGGCAACATTGTCATGTCCGCGACCACGCCGACCTCGGTCGTCTGCACGCCCGCGACCGGATCGATTAGCAACACCAACGCCACGACGTGTTCGGGGGATCCGTACCCCACCGCGGCTCTCACGACGACGGCGTCCAGTGCGGTCAGTACGCTGAGCGCGACGGGATCACTGAGTAGTGCCAACGCGGTGTTGACGTCACCGGGCTGTGGCGTGCAGTACTTCAATGAAGGGGTGAACCACAACTACGGACTGCCTTTCTACGGCGTGTCCTACGGGGCCGCGATGTCCAAGTTCTCTTCGACGGCGGCGGCGTTTGACGGTTCGACCGGTGAGCTCGAGACCTACACCCAGGAGACGGCGCCGGCGGGCTTCACCTTCACTGGATGGTTCAATACCACCCACGCGTACGGCACGTTGATCGCGTTTTCCAATGACGAGAACACCACACTCACCGTTGATAACGACCGCAGTCTTTGGATCGATTCCGCCGGCAAACTGGTCTGGGCGACCGCGACGAGCGCGACCGCGATGACCGAGTTGACCAGCACCTCGGTCGTCGACAACGGCGCCTGGAACTTCTTTGCGGTCACCATTGGCACCACGTCAGGCGACCAGCTCTACGTGAACGGCACCTTGCAGGCGTCGAGTGCGGGAGTCACCGCCGCCTATAACTACAACGGCTACTGGCACATTGGATGGGGCTCGGAACTCGACGGGACGCCGAACTGGGCCGACAAACCGACGTCAGCGTACTTCAATGGTTCGCTCAACGGCTTGGCCATCTTCGGCTCGCAGTTGACGAGCGCCAAGATTTCGACACTCAACGGCGAGACCACCCAGGCCACCTACGACAGCCAGGTGAGCGCCGATGTCGATGCGTTCTATTGGCCACTCGACGACACGGGCGCGACGGCCTTCACGGGCGCGCTGCCTACACTGACGGCCCCCACCCAGACGTTCGCTGACGTCTCGGGCAACGCCAATACTGGCAATGCGGAGGGCACGGTCACGGCCGGCGCGACGGGACCGACGACGCTGGGAGGCTACGCGATCTCCCAGACGGGCGCGACGGGCTCGGACGTCTACACGACCAATACTTTTGCGAATCCGGCGCAGTTCAGTGTCTCGGGATGGTTCAAGACCTCCACGGCGGGATCCATCATGGGTGCTAGCAACGTGCAAAAGGACACTACGCCGACGTCCTGGGACCGGGTACTGTTCATCGACGCCGCTGGCAATCTCGTGTTCGGTGCTGGTTCAGCGCTGACGGAGGCCATTTCGCCGAGTGTCGAGGACAACGGTGCCTGGCACTTCGTCGTGGCGTCCTACGGCCCGGCGGGGGAGGAGCTCTTCGTTGACGGCGCCCTCGTGGCCACGCAGTCTTCAGTCACCGCGGGCCAGGCGTACACCTACTATTGGCACCTCGGTTACGCCTATACGACCTCCTGGCCGAACTACACCACTGCCTACAACCTGAACGGCAGTCTGGCCCAGGTGGCGCTCTTCAACACCCAGCTATCGTCGGCCCAGGTCTCGACCCTCTACGGGGCGACTAGCCCCTCGGACGAGGAGGGGAGAGTGCTCGCGCTAAGCCCCGTGTCGTACTGGCCGCTGCAGGATACGACGGTCTCGCCCGCGTGCCCGCTGATCGAAGTGACCGTCCAGACGGTGGCCGGTTCGACGACCACTTGCGTCGCTCCCGCCGGGGCTGGTGCGTGCGCTGCGCCCACGGCCACGGTGCTCGCGAGCACGATCGCGACCCGGCACATGACCGGGCCTGCGGTGGGTATACCGGTGACCGTGACCATCGCCATGAAGGTGGCCTCGACGCCGGCGGCCGGGGTAGCGGGCCTGCACGTACTGTTGCCGCTCGTCTTCTACGAGGCTAACTCCACGTTCTCGGCGCAACTCTCGTATCCGTCGGGCGTGATCATCCTGTGAGCGCCCCCATGATGGCCTCGCCGCAGGCGACGGATTTGAACTTCGGTCCGACGAGGCGGATTCGAAGAGTCGCTCGCCGCGCGGAGAAGAAGAACGAACACCCGCACGCTCGAGTTCCCTGGGAACTACGAGTGTTGTTCACTTTGATCGCACTGGCGGTGCTCGCGCAGGTGGGTTGGATCGTCAGTGGGGGGTCGCTGTATCGCATCGACAGTTCCTCGATGTGTCCCCAGGTATGCGTGGGGGCGCTCGTCATCGACCGACCTCTCTCGTCGGGCGAGACGTTGCACAAGGGCGAGACCGTCACGTTCATCCCGCCCGGTTTCAGCGTGCCCTACACGCACCGCGTGGTCAAGGTCTTTGCCAACGGCACGTTCCAGACCAAGGGTGACGCGGCCAACATCGTCGACCCCTGGCTCGTCGCACCCTCAGAGTTAAAGGGCGTGACCGTGGCGACGGTCTGGGGACTGGGCTGGCTTAGCTCGGCGTTGCCGTTCCTTGCAGCCGGTATGGCGATCATCTTGTTGTTTCGCCGATCGTTCGACGTGCGGGTGCGACGAGCGTTTGATCGCCTGATGGTGGTGATCATGGTCGTCGTGCCCATATGGCTGCTCAAACCACTCATCCGCGCCACGGTCGTCCAGACGACGTCGCTGAAGAACAACTTAGAGCGCCTCACGATCGTGAACACCGGACTCTTGCCCTCACAGTTTCGCGCGACCGAGGGACAATTCAAGGACTTCGTCGCCTCGGGTCAACGCATCATCCTCACGGGTCGGATCGGTTCAGATGGGCAAGTCGCCGTCAAGCAGTTCGTCTCCTTCCACTGGTTGGGCTGGACGATCGTCGCGCTCGTGATTGCGTCACCCTTGCTGATCTTCCTGTTTCAACTTCCCAAGCAACGCCGTCTAGCTGTCCAATACTTGGGACCGACACTCGCCGAGCGTCTCGCCAAGGAGTATCCCGAGGAGGTCTTGGCTGCCGCCTTCGCACGCGTGAGTGGCGCCCAGGGCGCACACGAGGTGCCACGCGTCCCGTCGCTGGCGCCCAGTGGACCCCCTCGGGCGCTCAACGCCGATCTGGGATCGTTCGTGGGGGAGTCGCCGGTCCAGCCCGCGAACACCGCCGACCACTTACCTAGCAGCGAGGTCGAACGCCCGCTCGAATCGAAAAAGCCGAAGAAGAAAAAGAAGAAAAAGAAAAGCAAGCAAAAGAAGAATGTCCACAAGCGAAACAACGAGGATCTCACGTGAACCGGTGGGCAAGGTACTGGGCGAGTTTTAAAAGCGAAGTCGGGGGAGGTGTTGGTGGTTCGTCACTTCCCCGCCTGCGTGACACCCATGTCTTCATATTGCGACACGTCGCGCGCCCCGACGTGGCCATGAACGTACGGCACCGGTTTGGTTCACTTGGAGCAGGTACGAGTCGCCTACGCGCACCTGAGGTACCCGTAGGCGACTCGGCGAGCGACGTCTCGGATGCTTCGCTGCAAATCGTCATCACGCACCGGGGAAGGTGGAGGCGAGGGCACGGTCGACGGACTCGGCCGAACGGTTCCTCGGGGTCCCTAGGGCTTACTTTACATAACGTACATTATCGGCGTAGGTTGTGCAAAACTCGCGCTATACTTGAATTCATGCGAAAGGTTCTGTGTGCTGCGTTGTTGGTAGCCGCCACCGCGGGGTTCATCGCCCTGCCGGCTGGTGCGGACACGACGCCGGGCAATGGCGGTTCCTTGGGCACGACCTTGTTCTACGACTACAGCGACAACAGCACGCCTCCTTCGGCGGGCAACGGCGTCTTTAACATCATCGTCGACGTCCTGCCGGCGAACGTCGGTGGCCTGGTACGCATGGTGGCGGTCGCGCCGGCGAACGCCAACGAACCGAACCTCGTGTGCGCCTACCAGACGATATCGAAGTACAGCCAGGTGGAGTGCGCCTTTAACTTCACGGCGAGTGGCGTGTGGACCATCAAGGCCGACTACGTCGACTCGAACAAAGATCCGGTGAGCGCGATGGCTACGGCCAACCTACGCGTCGGTAACTAGTTGTCCCTTTCCCAGCCGCACCAGTATCGGGTGCTCTGGGGCGATTTCACCAAGGGACTCGAACAAGAGATTGTCGTGGCCTTTGACGTCGACGAAGCACTCGTACTCGCCTACGAACGTCGTCCGGAGTTGCCTCGCCCGCGCACTGCTTTTCTGGTCGCCAGCGGCCACCTACACTTCGCTCCGTGAACTCACTCTTTGACGTCCAGGGCAAGGTCGTGCTCGTGACGGGCGGGAGTCGCGGCATTGGCGAGATGATTGCGCGTGGGTTCGTCGACGCCGGCGCGAAGGTTTACATCTCGTCGCGCAAAGCCGACGTGGGCGACGCGCTCGCGAACGAGCTCAGTGCCCACGGGACGTGCGTCTCGCTCCCTGCGGACCTGTCCAGTGAGGACGAGTGTCGTCGACTCGCCAACGAGCTGGCCTCGCGCGAGGATCACCTTGACGTGCTCGTGAACAACGCGGGCGCGACGTGGGGTGCACCGATGGCGGAGTACGACGAGAAGGCCTTTGAACGCGTGCTCGCACTGAACGTGAAGGGCGTCTTTCATTTGACCAAGTATCTGCGTCCCCTGCTCGAAGCGTCCGCGAGTGCCGAAGAGCCTTCGCGGGTCATCAACATCGGTTCCATCGACGCCATCCACGTGCCATCGCTCGAGACCTACGCGTACTCCGCCTCGAAGGCCGCGGTGCATCAATTGACGCGCCACCTGGCCAAGAACCTCGCACCCCTGGTGACCGTGAACGCGATCGCGCCCGGTCCCTTCGAATCCAAGATGATGAAGGCCACCCTCGAGGCGGCCGGCGACTGGATCGCCGCGACGGCGCCGATGAAACGTATCGGTAAACCCAGCGACATGGCCGGGGCCGCCATCTTCCTCGCGTCGCCGGCGGCGAGCTACATCACGGGCGCCATCTTGCCCGTGGACGGTGGAATCGCGACGCTCGCCTAGCCGGATTTGGGCGCGCTGCCCAGGGTCACGTGCAAGGTCAGGTGCTTGGTGCCACGTACGACCCGCAGGGTGATCACGTCGCCTGGTCTTAGTGCCGAGACCACCGAAGAGACGTCCTGAGCGCTGGTGATGGCGGTGCCGTTGATGGCCACGATGACGTCACCTTGATGCACGCCCCCCGCGGCGGCACCGGTACCGGTGATGACGCTCATCACCACCGCCCCACTGGAGACCGTGAAGCCGTACTCGGCCCGCAGCTCGGCGTTCATCGAGGTGATCTCGACCCCGATGAAGGCACCGTGGTTCACGACGCTCTCGCCCCCCTTGAGGGTCTTGAGTAGTGATTCAATCGTCGCTGCGGGAATGGCGAAGCCGATGTTCTGGGCACTAGAACCGTCCGACAGCGTGCCCGCGACCGCGGTGTTCATGCCCACGACGTCGCCCGCGCTGTCGAGGAGTGGGCCCCCGGAGTTGCCCGGGTTGATTGCCGCGTCGGTCTGGATCATGTTGTCGAGGGTCTCGCTCGCGGCGGTCGTACCGGCCGTGACGGTGCGACCGAGCGCCGAGACGATTCCTGAGGTGACCGTCGGCGTGCCCGCGGCGAGGCCGAGTGCGTTACCAATGGCCACGACGGCGTCACCGACGACGAGGCCGTTGGAGTTGCCAAAGGTGACCGTGGGCAGGTTCGAGACGCCTTGGACCTTGATGAGCGCCACGTCGTCAATCGGGTTGGTACCCACGAGCACCGCCGGGATGCTCTTCGTAGAGCCGGTGCGCGTCACCGTGATCGTGCCACTCTGCACCGCGGCCGCGATGACGTGATTGTTCGTGACGACCAGTCCGTTCGACGTGATGATCATGCCAGTCCCCTGATCCTCCTGGCCGTTGCCCTTCACGTCGATCGAGACAACGGAGGGTTGGACCCGGTTGACCAGTTTGGGGATGCTCATGCCGTTGGGCAAGACAGCGGCGCCCGGCGAGTTCGTGACGGCGTTGATGGTCACGCCGTTCGAGTTCGTCGACGAGTTCGAGGCGAAGTGTCCCGCGAGTCCGCCAACGAGGGCCGCGACGAGTAAGAGTGAAATGCGCGTCGACCACGGCGCTCGACTTGAGCGAACCTGGGAGGACAGTGGCGCTGCGTCGGTCACCGGTGCGCTCGGGGGCGCCGGGACGGGAGCGGGTTGTTCGAGCTCGAGAGGCGCGGCGTTCGGTTCGTTCGAGTCAGAGGGGCCAGTCGTCACGAGGCCATGCTAGGCACCAATTCTAAAAATGGCCTAAATGTCGACAGAATGTTTGTCCGATGCCCGTGGACTAGATTGGAACCCTATGTCTCGTCGCATTGAGATCGAAATCACCAGCCTGAACGGCGAACAAGCCACGTGGCGCGCCGCGGGGGCCAAGTTGCCCAAAGGTGTACTGAACGCGTCCCTGGTGCCTGGCGGACCCGTCGTGGGCTCGGTCTATCGGGCCGACATCGAGCAGTACATGGAGGGCATCGAGATCCTCGCCGTGCTCCCGGCCAAGACCGCTTCGCCGCTCGATCCGAAGAACGAGCGCGTCGAGTTGATACCGACCGCCAAAACGGGACCCGATGTTGTGGTGACCTACGCCCCCAAGGGCCGAGGAGCCCGGCGCGACTATGACCGTGACGGCGATGCACGACGTGACAACACCAAACGTCCGGCAGGCCGTTCTGGTCCGAAGGAACGCTCGTCCTCACCGCGCCCCGAGCGCCCCGAGCGCTCTGAGCGGTCACCACGCACTGACCGGGCGCCACGCACTGAGCGAGCGCCTCGCTCTGACCGGGCGCCCCGCATCGACGCCGCAAGCCCCGGCGAAGGCGCTGAGCGCGGACCACGTCCCGAGCGTCGGCCCCGGCCCGAGGGCGGCCCGCGTTCCGAACGCTCCTCTCGCCCACCGCGAACCGGTCGCCCGCCCCACGCTGTCCCGGGGACACCGCCCATGACCACGACCTATCGAAACGCGCTGCTCGCCACGTTGTCGCCCGAACAACTTCCCGTGGCCGAACAACTCCTGCGAGGCGGTATGCCCGCCGTGCGCTCAGCGGTGGCCGAGCAGAACAAGAACGCCGCGGCCCAAGGTCGGCCCACCGTGGACGCCACGACGATCGAGCGCATCGCCGAGGAACTGCTCGCGCGTACCAACCTCGCCCTGTGGAAAGACAAGGCCGCGGGCGCGATCGGCGCGGGCCGAGAGCTTCGACTACGCGACTTGCGCGCGGTTGTCACCGCCGCCAAGACGGTTTCGCTCGACGACGAAGCGAAGGTCCAGCAGAAGGAACTCCACGCGAGTCTCAGTGCTCGCCTCGAGGTCTTGCGCACGCAGTGGAACGAACGCCTCGTGGCTGCCGTGGCCTCTAAGAACGTCGCCGAGGCCTTGCGCTTGGTCGCGCGCCCCCCCGACATGTCCACGCGCGTCAGCGCCGAGATGGCCGCCCAAGTCATCGCCATCACGTCCGAAGCGCTCACCGCCGATCAAGAACCTGCGAAGTGGCAAGAGATCGTGACCTTGGCGATCGACACGTCGATCCGACGCAACGTCAAGCCCCAGGGGATCCCCAGCGACGAAGTGTCCCGGGCCCTCGCTGTTCACAATGCCGGAGCAATTCCGGAGTTCGCGAAACTTCTGGGCATGAAGGTGCCACCACCGCCACCGCCTCAGCGCAACGTGCGCCGCGCGGTTACTCGGCGCGCATCGTAAGAAGTCGCGCCTTCCAACCGAAGGCCTCGTAGAGCGACTTCGTTGCCCTATCCCCCGGCAAGGCGTACGCGTCCAACACGTCGCGTTGGGACGCGATGACGGCACTGACGAGCTCTCGCGCAACGCCGCGGCGACGATAGGCACTCTCGACGTACACCGTCTCCAAGATGCCCTCACCCACGAGGGCGAAACCCACGGGCACGTCGCCGTAGCGCGCCACGAGCAGGGCCCCGCTGCCAACCGCGTCGGCCACGAACGCGGAGATCGCGCGTTCGCCGGTGATCGTCGCGACCAGCAACGCACCTCCTCGGTGCCTGATCGCGGCGTTAATCGCGCCTTCTAGGAGTGCTTCAAGCGAACGTGATGACGCGCGCGCCACCTCGACAATGAGAGGGCTTTCGCGCGTGGGCCAAGCGTCGATGCTGGCTCCTAAACGCAGTCTCGACAGAGCATTTTCGAACGGTCGGCGAGTTGGGTCGTCTTCTTCAACAGGCGGCACGACGCGCAGCGGAACTCGTCGTCCTGTTTGGGCAAAATGGTCTCGGCGGGATCGACCAGTGGATCGATCTCTCCGGGCGCTTCGTCATCTTCCTCGGGCGTGCTTGAGCGACGGATGGTCTCAGCGAGCACTTCGTCCAGGGCAAGCTCGACGTCGGCGTCATCGGCCACGTCATCGTCGTCGGGAATCGCCACCTCGACGACGACCTCGTCCTCGACGTCGGGAATCTCGACGTCGAGGGCCTCTTCGACGTCATCAACCTCTTCGAGGTCTTCTTCCCCGACTATTTCTTCGTCAAAACCCTCAGCGAGTTCCTCTTCATCGAATACTTCTTCTGTGTCGCCATCACTAGACATAAAGTTCCTTCTCTGTAGCGCTGGCAGTGTAGAGCCTTTTCAGGGTCCCGCGCGGCCCTTCAGTATAAAGAATTCATAACGAACCGAAACTCTAGCGATTTTTGCGGTTTCTTTCGGCGGCGCGCTCGGATTCCAGGCGTTCGAGGTCCGTATCCGAATTATCGATATACGTCATCGCTCCAGCAATTGCTCGGTGACCGGCTTGTTCTTCGATTAGACGGGCCATTTTGTGGGCGACTCGCCGGTAACTCGGATGCCCCTGGGGACCCGAACGAAGTTCGATGAGGTGCATCGCCTCGCGCGCGTTCATTTGCATCTCGTAGCGGATCCGAAACGCGAGCGCTACGCAGTACTGGCTCTGCTCGGGAAAATCGTCGCGCATGTCGGTGAACAACTCCGCTGAACGCTCCAATGATTCTTCGAAACGTTCTGCGAGACCCGCCTCGCGCACGACCTCGGGCACGTCATAGCCCAATTCGACGGTGAGCGGCTGCCATTCGATGCTGAGCAACCGGTGGCGCTGCAGGTCACGAAAAGCGCCGTAATCGGTCACGAGTTCGAAACGGTACTCGGTGGCCTCGAAGGCCCGCCCGGGACGATGCCGGCGATTGGCTCGCTCTCCGACGTAGGTGGCGAACAAGCGAGCCCTTTCGTCGGGTCCGAGCAGCGCGACGGCCTTGACGACGTCGTCGTGCGAAACGGTCGAATTGGCGAAGACGATCGCCTCGAGGACGCGCTCCTCGCCGTCTGGATCGAAGTCGACCAGTCGAACGCTCTCAATTGGCTCATCGACGTGGTGCTCGAACATTGACGCGACCAGTTCACGCGTCGCCCCTTTGGTGGCGCGCAGATAGTCGGTCCAGGCGACGCCGCGCTCGGGTACGTCGAGGCGTTTGAGGAATGAGGGA
>Ga0302157_10000372_pt1 | contig 59674 bp, 52 predicted proteins | sample I_Bog_N3_3_FD_193502 | JGI IMG/M metagenome (GOLD analysis project Ga0302157, IMG submission 193502) | Peat permafrost microbial communities from Stordalen Mire near Abisko, Sweden - I_Bog_N3_3 | ecosystem: Environmental > Terrestrial > Soil > Wetlands > Peat | place: Sweden: Abisko, Stordalen... | reverse complement strand
GTTCGCGTCCAACGTCAACGTGATGTGCTATCTCGACGACATCTATGTGTATCTGCGCGCCCGCGCCAACGACGCCATTCCGGGGGGCCGTCCGCCCTCGCACGAGGACAAGCCAGAAGCGGCCAAGGCGGCCGAGGAAAGCTGCACGGGGATCAAATGACCTTACGATCTGTTCAAAAACCAATGACGCCGATGCCGCATGCCACTCTGCGGCCGGCGGTTATGATGCCGGTCGTTGCCGGCATTCTGATGTGCGGGTGGATCGGCCTGCAGTCCGTCGCTGCCTGGGCCCAGGCCGCTGGCGATGCCGGTTCGGGTTCGCTCGAACTTGTCGATCCCAATGTGTTTCGGGCCTGTGGCGACCCGCGCAATCTGCCGTTCTCCAACGACAAGGGCGAGGGTTTCGAAAACAAGCTCGCCGAGCTGCTCGCCGGCAAACTCGGCAAGAAGCTCAGTTACACCTACTTCCCGCAGGCGACCGGCTTCGTTCGCATGACGCTGGGCTCGTTCCGCTGCGATACCATCATGGGATTTCCGCAAGGGGACGATCAGGCGCAGGTCACAATTCCCTACTACCGGACGACCTATGCGCTGGTGTTCAAGCCCGGCAGCGGTCTTGAAGGTGTCACCTCGATCGACGATCCCAAGCTCAAGGACAAGCGTATCGGCATCGTCGCGAAGACGCCGCCCAGCACCAACATGGCGATCAACGGCCTGCTGGGCCATGCCAAGTCCTACCCGCTGTTCATCGACACCCGCGCGGATTCCTCGGCGCAGGCCATGATCGACGATCTTGCCCGCGGCGACATCGATTGCGGCATTTTGTGGGGCCCGATGGCGGGCTTTTTCGCCCGAAACGCGACTCCGCCTTTGACGGTGGTACCGTTGACCAGGGAAACCATGGGTCCGCCAATGATCTATCGCATCGGCATGGCGGTGCGTCCGGCGGACCAGGAATTGAAACGCACGCTCAACCAGCTGATCATGGAAAACCAGGCCGAGATCAACAGGCTGTTGATCAGCTACAACATCCCGATCCTCGACGAGGACAACAGGCCGATCACGGCCGAGACGTTGTCCAGGCGGCCATGATTGCGGCCGCCATCCGCCTCGCATTGGTCGTGGTCATCGTGGCCGGCGCCGCGGCGGAAGCGGCCGACGTGGCCGAGCCGGACGGCTATCGCCTTGAGGGTTACCGCGCGCCCACGCCCGCGACGCTGCGCGGCGCCAGGGTGATCGGAACCGACGAGGCGGAAACGATCTGGCGCAACCATTCGGCAGCCTTTGTCGATGTGCTGCCGAGGGCGCCTCGACCGCGGAATCTGCCCGAGGGTACCCTGTGGCACGACAAGCCGCGCGCGGATATTCCAGGCAGCGTCTGGCTGCCCGACACCGGCTATGGCGAACTTCCGCCCAGCATGGCCGGCTATTTTGCGAGCGGCCTGCAAAAGGCGACCGAGGGCGACCACGGCAGGATTCTCGTGATCTATTGCCTGGCGGATTGCTGGATGTCGTGGAACGCCGCCAAGCGCGCGCTCGCGCTCGGCTATTCCGCTGTCGCATGGTATCGAGAGGGCACCGATGGTTGGCTTGCCGCCGGCCTGCCGTTGCAGGATGCCACGCCGGAACCACGACCCGGCGAATAGGCCGCACGGGCGGGGCCTGCGGCCAAGCACCCGGCATTCTCACTTCGGCTGCGGACCGGCTTTCAGGGTATTCTGGATCGCGTTCGCCAGATCAAACAGCCGCTTCTCGATCACGACAGGCACATCGCAGACATAGGCGGTCGATTTCTGGCGGTCCTCAAAAATGCGGGTCTGCCATGAAAGCCGCGTGGCGAGTTCTTCGCTCTCGGTTTGACTGGCGCTTGGCGCGTCCTGGATTTCCCGAATCTTGCGGGTTTCTTCCCGGATCTGGTTGGCCATCGCCTTTTGTTTGCGGGAAAAGCGCTCGATCCCGTTCATCACCTGATCGCGCTGGGCGTTCAGCGTCGAATACAGCGCGGCGAACAGCGCCTTCGCCTTCTCCTGCTTCTGCTGGTCGGTTCCGGTCACATCATCCGCGATCAGCTTGCGGGCCTCCTCGATCGGCGTGCGGCGCGCGGCCAGACGCGCGACCAGATCCGCCTGCGCCGGATCCTCAGGTGCGGTCTTGATGTCCTCGATCGAGGGGCCGGTCCAGACACTCGCGATCGAAATCTCCGGGACCTTCAATTGCTGGCAGGGCCAGTCCGGGTAGCGGGGGTCCAGGGCGAAAGCCGGCCAAGGCAGGCACACGGCCATTGCAGCCACGACGCAGAGTACAACCCTAGCCGTCGAAAAAACCACGCCGCGCCTCCCTGTGGGCTGGCGAACGCCTTCCTGGGCCGGAGGGTCGCCGCGCGCCCCGTGGGTTGACGGATTTGCCGGAGCCGCGCGGGTACGCGAGCCCAGATATATTCGATATCCCGCGGTCCCGGCAAATTAATTGGCGCCTGTCGTACTGGGGGTTAACGGCAATGCGGCCCAGTTGATCGCGCGCCCTTGACATTGCAGTGCGGTGGCTTGAGGTTCCGCAACCGGCCGCGCCCGACCATCGCGGCCCATGATGATTTGCGTGGGTCTGAAGGCGCCTTCAAATGAAATGGCGGATTCAGCATACCCAGGCGGAAGTCGATCGAAGTCAGGGAGAGACCATGACGCTTGCAACGACCCAGGAGCGAACGATTGGCGAAGACAGGCCATCGGCCGATCCATCAGGCCACAGGAGGAACTGGACCCTGGCGGAGGCTACCGCCCTGTACGGGATGCCATTCAACGATCTGCTGTTCAGGGCGCAAACCGTGCACCGCGAGAGCTTCGATCCAAACCGGGTTCAACTGAGCCGGCTCCTGAGCATCAAGACCGGCGGCTGTCCGGAGGATTGCGGCTATTGCAGCCAGTCGGTTCACCACGAATCGGGCCTGACCGCTTCGAAGCTGATGGAAGTCGAGCGGGTGGTCGCCGAGGCGCGCAAGGCGCGGGATGCGGGCGCGACCCGCTATTGCATGGGAGCGGCCTGGCGAAACCCGAAGCCTCGGGACATGGAGGCCGTCGTCGCGATGGTCGAGGGCGTCAAGGCGCTGGGAATGGAGACCTGCATGACGCTCGGCATGCTCGATCGTGATCAGTCCGAGCAGCTGAGCCGCGCCGGCCTGGATTATTACAATCACAACATCGATACCTCGGAGCGCTACTACAAGGAGATCATTTCCACCCGCAGTTTCGCCGACCGGCTGGAAACGCTCGATCACGTTCGTGCCGCCGGCATGAAGGTGTGCTGCGGCGGAATTGTCGGAATGGGTGAACAGGCCAGCGATCGCATCGAGATGTTGACCATCCTCGCCAATCTTCCGGAGCATCCCGAAAGCGTGCCGATCAACATGCTGATCCCGATTCCCGGCACGCCGCTGGCAAACGCCAAGCCGATCGAGCCGATCGACTTCGTGCGTACCATCGCGGTTGCACGAATCATGATGCCGGAATCCTATGTGCGCCTCTCCGCCGGCCGCACCGCGATGAGCGATGAGATGCAGGCCCTGTGCTTCTTCGCCGGCGCAAATTCGATCTTCGTGGGCGATACCTTGCTGACCGCGGAAAATCCCGCCAACGACAAGGATATGGATCTGTTCCGCCGGCTCGGGCTGCAGCCGATGCAGCTTCAGGGCTCGTCCTGATCGCGGCCTTTGCGGGCTGGCGTTGTCGCTGCGCAGCCGCAGCGCGGCAATGACATTGCGCGTCGCGGTGACGGCGTCGACCAGTTCACTTGCGGCAGGCGCTGGGTTCGATCCGCACCAGCGTTCGTTCCGATCGCAACCTAAAATCCGCCGGCCAGGAAGATATGAAAAGTCAAGCCACCAACCATGAAGACGCATCGCGTGCGGCAGGCAATTCGTTGCAGGAAATTTCCGAATTTGACTACGTCATCGTCGGCGCGGGGTCGGCCGGATGCGTGCTGGCCAACCGTCTGAGCGCGGACGGCAAGCATTCGGTGCTGTTGCTCGAGGCCGGTCCAAAGGACAGCAATGTCTGGATCCACATTCCGCTCGGCTATGGCCGGCTGTTCAAGGAAAAGTCCGTCAACTGGATGTACCAGACCGAGCCCGAACCGGGATTGGATGGGCGAACGGTGTTTCAGCCGCGCGGCAAGGTGCTGGGCGGATCGAGTTCGATCAACGGACTGCTCTATGTTCGCGGCCAGCATCAGGACTATGACCGCTGGCGCCAGCATGGCAACAGCGGCTGGGGCTTTGACGACGTGCTGCCGTATTTCAGAAAGGCGGAAGACCAGCAGCGCGGCGCTGACGATTTTCATGGCATCGGCGGCCCGTTGCCGGTTTCGGATTCAAGGCATGGCGATCCGCTCTCGGCGGCATTCGTCGCGGCCGCGGTCGAGACCGGCATACCCTTGAATCCCGATTTCAACGGCGTCTCACAGGAGGGCGCCGGCTTCTTCCAGACCACGACGCGCCGAGGTCGCCGGGCAAGCACCGCGGTGTCGTATCTGCGGCCGGCCAAAGGCCGCCAAAACCTGCGGATCGAGACCTCGGCACTGGCGCAGCGCATCCTGTTCGACGGACGTCGGGCTGCGGCCGTCGAGTACCGCCAGGCCGGCGCGCTGCGGACCGCACGGGCAGCCAAGGAAATCCTGATTTCAGGCGGCGCCTATAACTCGCCGCAGCTGCTGCAGCTGTCCGGCGTCGGCCCGGCGGAACTGCTGCGAAGCCACGGAATCGATGTCGTGCTCGATGCGCCGGGGGTCGGCCGCGATCTGCAGGATCATCTGCAGGTCAGGGTTGTCATGCGCTGTGCGAAACCCGTGACCCTCAACGATGTCGTCAACAGCCCGATCCGCAAATTAATGGCCGGCCTGCATTATGCGGCGTTGCGCGGCGGGCCCTTGACCATTGCCGCCGGCACCTCCGGCGCATTCTTCAAGACCAGTCCGCGGCTGGCGACACCGGATATCCAGATTCACTTTCTGCCGTTCAGCACCGACAGGATGGGAGAAAAGCTGCACCCGTTTTCCGGCTTCACCGCGTCGGTCTGTCAACTGCGGCCGGAAAGCCGCGGCTCGCTGCGGATCAGGAGTGCCGACCCGGCGGCGCCGCCGGAGATACGGATCAACTACCTCGCAACCGAGGTCGACCGCGCCGTCAATGTCGAGGGCCTGAAGATCCTGCGCAAGATCCTGCAGGCGCCGGCGCTTCGTCGCTATGTGACCGAGGAGGTTGATCCCGGCGCCAAGGTCGCCACCGACGAGGAACTGCTGGACTTCTGCCGCCAGCGCGGCAGCACGATCTATCATCCGACATCGACCTGCAGGATGGGAAGCGATCCGCTCGCGGTGGTCGATCAGAGGCTGCGGGTGCGCGGGATCGAAGGCCTGCGCGTGGTCGACGGCTCGATCATGCCGGATCTGGTGTCAGGCAATACCAATGCCGCGATCATCATGATCGCGGAAAAAGCATCGGACATGATCTTGCAGGATGCGGGGTAAGGAATCGACGCGCGGGCGGTCCGGCATCGACTGGTTCCAGCTTTGCCGGCGGCATGGATGCGCCGTTGGCCAGGCGGCGATTCCCACCCAGCCCTCCACACCGCGGCCGGGCCCAAACCTCTAATATCGCTCCGGTTTTGAGCAATTTTGAACAGCGAATCAGCACGTTTCCGGGGCACCGTCAGATTTTCACCCGTTGCCTGCCGGACATCCGGCGAAGCGGCGGGTCGGCTCTTCCTCGTATTTGGGGATCAGGCGGTGCCGCACTCGATTTCGGACGAGATTGAAGAGATCTGCAACGCGTTTCCGGCGATGCTCGATTGTGCCACCTGCGGAACGCCTCAGCCCATGAAGATCGACCGCTTGCTGCGGGAGCGCGGCGGCGACAGAAAAACCGTGGTCTACCGGTGTACGGCCTGCGGAGGGGTGCGCGATCGAGAAGCCAGACTGGCCGCAAGTTCGGGCCAACGATAGCGCGGGCGGCATTCGCCGACGCTACGGTTCGGCGCGATTGATCTGCAGGACCGAATGGGCCGGGCGCTATTCAACTCCGCTTGAGCATAGGAGGTCCTGCCGGGACATGCGGGACGCCCTGCTCAGCCGGATGAACCGGCGCGGCAAATCATCCCTGTGAATGCCGCTCTGGTGCAAGAGGTCTGCAGAAATCAAAGGAAATTGAATCGAAAAAAGCGCTTATTGACCAAATTTCTCGCGTTCGCACGCGCATCCTGGCCCGGTCGATCGGCAGCCGCGAGGTCATTGTTCCCTGACAAAGCCAGCAGGGATAAAATGCAGCGAACAGGACGCGAGAACGCGTTTCACCCAAGCCCTGAAGGATGCTCCGAGCGCGCCGCCAAGCGTTGATCATGACCGCCGCCCAGAAGTGGCGGGCGCTCAAGAAAAAATTTGAAAACCCCAAAGAAAAAGGCCGGGAAAGCCATGCTGTCCCGGCAGTTTTATTTTCGTTGCATCATGACCGCACCGATCGCGGCGAAAGCTAGCGGCATTTCGCCGATCACCGGTCGTCTTGGCTGTCGAGACCCTGAGCGCACAGTCCTCCGGCCTGGCGACTAGGTCCAGCGGTGCGCCAAATTAAAACTCCAAACGGGCTGGGGTCGGAATTCATCTCTGGAGCGCCGCGAATTCACCTCAACGATGAGGGTGCAATCTCACCGCCCAACCAGTCGATCCGAACTTGCCGCGTCTGTCTGTGCAATATTGATCATGCTGTAAAAAATTAGCTCGCCGGCCGCCATTCGGTTCCCGTTCCGGGGACGGTCCGTTTTGCCCGGCGGATCGGCCACCGGTCGGGAACCGCGGGAGCGCGACAGGCGTTATTGCCGCGACCGAGATTCCGGACATGGCCGCGAAATTCGCTGCCGCGGTGTCCGGCCCGCATGCCGGCAAGCCTTTTGAAGCAGGCGGGACAAACCGAGACGGCGAATGACGAAATGAAATACAACCACGCCGCCAATGACTCGCCACGGAGCGGAAGTTCGAAACGAACCACTCCGTTGGCATGGGCCGCGATCATCGTCACCATCATCGCCATCGCGATCTGGCTGGGATTGAAGGCATGAGGCGGCAGCGTCGCCGATCGGGATCGAGGGCCTCTGCCTCCGAACATTGCTGACATGGTCACCGCCGGCAGCTGTCCTAATAATGCGGCGGCGGCTCGCTGCTGCCGTCCTGCGCAGCCGTCTCGGCCTCGCGCAGCCGCTCGCTCAAGCCTGCGATCTGGCGCGTGAGCGCGTCGATCTTGAGCCACTGCGCCGTGATGGTCTGGTTCAGCGTCTCGATGGTCACATCCTGAAACGTCAGCCGGCTTTCGAGCGCATCGATGCGTTCGCTGAGTGTCTTCACCTCACTCATCGGAATGATGCCCGATCGGACGCTCGCGCAGGCCATGGCCGAGCGCGATCCTGTCGTCGAACACGAAGCATTCGCCGTGCCAGCGGCTGTCCGCTTCCGGCATCTCTTCCAGATAACGCAGGATGCCGCCCCTGAGTTGATAGACCTCGGCAAAGCCGCGCGCCAGCAGGTAGGCGCTGGCTTTTTCACAGCGGATCCCGCCGGTACAGAACATCGCCACCCTGCGCTGCTTGGCCGGGTCGAGCTTGCGTGCGGCAAAATCCTTGAACTGTCCGAAGCTGTCGATGCCGGGATCGAGCGCGCCGGCGAAACTACCCATCGCGACCTCGAATGAATTGCGGGTGTCGATCACCAGCATGTCCGGCTCGGCGATCAGCGCGTTCCAGTCGGCGGCGTCGACATAGATGCCGGCCTGCCGCGCCGGGTCGATCGCGGCTTCGCCGAGCGTGACGATCTCCTTTTTCAGGCGGACTTTCAGCCGTCGAAACGGCATCGCCGCGGCACGAGAGAATTTCAGCTCGAGATTGTCGAGCCGTTCGCCGAACAGCGGGCCGGCACGTAACGCGCCGACGAACTCGTCGATCGCTTCGACGCTGCCCGCGAGCGTGCCATTGATGCCCTCATGGGCCAGCAGCACGCTGCCCTTGAGCGCCAGTTTGGCGCAGGTCGCCTGCAGTGCCTCGCGCAGCTCCCGGAAATCCGGCAACGCGGCGAATTGATAGAAGGCTGCGACCTGGTACGGCATGGTGCAGGTGTATCAGCCGCGCAACGGCGGGGAAACCCCGTCCCCGTTCACGGCTGCGTCACGCCGAAAATGCGTTCCCCGGAGCATTGCCCACCGGCGCCTGAATATGCCAAGAACCTTTCAATCGGGTCTCCGCCGGGCGACGGCAGGATGGCGCGGAATTACAGCGAAAGCGAGCCATTTGCCATGAGGAATTTCCAACTCGCAGGCCGATCCACGGTCCACGCCCAGAACGCGATGGTCGCGACCTCGCACCCGCTGGCGGCACTGACGGCGATCGAGGTGCTGCGGGCCGGCGGCACCGCCGCGGATGCGGCGGTGGCGGCCTGTGCGCTGCTCGGAGTGATCGAGCCGCAATCCACCGGGATCGGCGGCGACTGCTTTGCGCTGCTGCAGCCGCGCGGCGAGGGCAAGATCGTCGCCTACAACGGCTCGGGCCGCGCGCCGATGGCCGCGAAGCCCGAATGGTATCTCGAACGCAACATGCATGCGATCCCGCTGACCTCGGCGCATGCCGTCAGCATTCCCGGGGCGGTCGATGCCTGGGCCACCATCCTGAGCGATCACGGCAGGCTGGGGTTCGACACCCTGCTGCAACCGGCAATCAAGGCCGCGGAACAGGGCTATGTGGTGGCGCCGCGCATCGCGTTCGACTGGAAGAACCAGTTCGACAAGCTGAAGGGCGGTACCAATACCGAGCGCTATCTGCTGCCGCACGGCAGGCCGGCGGCCGCCGGCGACGTGATCCATCAGCCGGAGCTCGGCCAGACCCTGCGGGCGATCGCCAAACATGGTCGTGCTGCGTTCTACCAGGGCGCCGTCGCCGAAGACATGGTCGAGACGTTGCGCGGGATCGGCGGTCTGCATACGCTCGACGACTTTGCGGCTCACACCACCGAGACCACAGCGCCGATCGGCACCCTCTATAAAGGTCACGATGTCTGGCAGTGCCCGCCAAACGGTCCGGGCATCACCATGCTGGTGATGCTGAACATCCTGGCGCAGTTCGATCTTGCAAAATTTCCGCCGCTCAGCATCGAGCGGTTTCATCTGGAGGCCGAAGCCGCGCGGATCGCCTACACGATGCGAGAGCAGTACATCGGCGATCCCGGCCATGTCGACGTCGATGTCGTCAGGATCCTGTCGAAGGAGTTCGCCGACCAGTACGGCAGCCGGATCAGGATGGACCGGCTGCTCGATCTGCCCAAGGTTTCGCCGCCGATGAACCCCTCGACGGTCTACATCACCGTGGTGGACAAGGACCGCAACGTCTGTTCGTTCATCAATTCGATCGCCCATTCGTTCGGCTCGGCGATCGTCAGCAACAAGACCGGCATTCTGCTGCAAAATCGCGCCGGCGGTTTCCGGGTGCAGCCCGGCCATCCCAATTGCATCGCGCCGGGCAAGCGTCCGCTGCATACCATCATTCCGTCGCTGGTCACAAAGGGTGGTCGGGCGGTCATGCCGTTCGGCGTGATGGGCGGGCAGTATCAGCCGGTCGGCCAGGTGCATGTTCTGACCAACATGCTCGACTATGGCTGCGACGTGCAGGAGGCGATCGACATGCCGCGCGGCCTGCATTACGAAGGCGTCTACCAGCTCGAGGATGGCGTGCCCGCCGACATCGTCGCGGGCCTGAAGCAGCTCGGGCACCAAACCGCCAGCCTGGTCGCGCCGCTCGGCGGCGGACAGGCGATCTGGATCGACTGGGACAAGGGCACGCTCACCGGCGGCTCCGATCCACGCAAGGACGGATGCGCGCTCGGCTATTGAACCAATTGTCCGCGCATGCCAGTGCTGGACCCTGTCAGGAAGGAACCGAAAAGATGCCGCGCTGCAAGTTTCGCACTCTCACCATGACCGTCGCCGTTGCCGTTGGCCTGGCCGGCGGCTTTGTCTTCGTTGTGCCGTCGGTCGCGGCGGCCCAGACCGCAGGAAAAACCATGACCACCCCCTCAGGATTGCAGATCATCGACTCCAAGGTCGGCACCGGTGCTTCGCCAAAACCGGGCCAGACCTGCGTGATGCATTACACCGGCTGGCTCTACGAAGACGGCAAGAAAGGCAAGAAGTTCGACAGTTCGCTGGACCGCAATGAACCGTTCGAGTTTCCGATCGGCCAGCACCGGGTGATCGCCGGCTGGGACGAAGGCGTCGCCACCATGAAGGTCGGCGGCAAGCGCACCCTGATCATTCCGCCCGCATTGGGCTACGGCGCCCGCGGCGCCGGCGGCGTCATTCCGCCCAATGCGACATTGATGTTCGACGTCGAGTTGCTCGACGTCAAGGGCTAGGCACTGAAAGCGATGGCGAACCGGCCCGCCGGCCGGTTTGCGATCGCGATTGTCGCCCGCGTTCACCGGTGCCGGTTGGTTGCAAGGGGGGTAGATCGTGCAGATTTCCATCCTCGATGATTATTTCGACACGGTGCGCGGTCTCGAATGCTTCGGCAAGCTGGCAGGACATGACGTCACGATCTGGAACGATCATGTTCAGGACGTCGACCAATTGGCGGAGCGGCTGCGCGACACCGAAGCGCTGGTGCTGATCCGCGAGCGGACGCAAATTCGCGAACCCTTGCTGCAGCGCTTGCCGAAACTGAAACTGATCAGCCAGCGCAGCGTCTATCCCCACATCGACATCGGCGCCTGCACCCGGCTCGGCGTCATCGTGTCGTCCAGCCAGCACGCCGAGACGCCATCCTATGCCGCCGCTGAGTTGACATGGGGACTGGTTCTTGCGGCGGCGCGCGCGATCCCGCAGCAGATGGCGGCGCTGCAAGCGGGCAATTGGCAGATCGGCGTCGGCCGGACGCTGCGCGGCAAAACCCTCGGCATCTATGGTTATGGCCGGATCGGTGCCGTGGTCGCCGGATATGGCCGTGCGTTCGGCATGCGGGTGCTGGTATGGGCGCGCGAGCCGGCACTGGCGCAGGCGCGCGCCGATGGTTACGAGATCGCCGACAGCAAGGCGGGGTTTTTCGAGCAATGCGACGTGCTGTCGCTGCACATGCGACTGGTCGAGGCGACCCGCGGTATCGTGACCGCCGCCGATCTCGCCCGCATGAAGCCGTCGGCGATTTTGGTCAACACCAGCCGGGCGCCCCTGATCGAGCCGCATGCACTGGTCGGTGCGCTGCGCGCCGGACGGCCAGGCATGGCGGCGGTAGACGTCTACGAGCAGGAGCCGCTGCGTGATACCGCCGATCCGCTGCTGAGCATGGGCAACGTGGTCTGCACCCCGCATATCGGCTACGTCACGCGCGACGAATACGAAATCCAGTTTAACGATATTTTCGACCAGATCGTCGCCTATGGGGCGGGCACGCCGATCCATGTCGTCAATCCCGAGGCCATCGGCAGGCGCTGAGCGCCGATGCAAAAAAAAGACCGGCCGAGCGGCCGGTCCTTTTGATTTGAATTAACAGCTTCGAATCACAGATTCTTGTTCGCCGCCGAAGCTGCGCTGTTGACGGCGTCCTTGGTGGCCTGCTTGGCGTCGCCGACGGCCTTCTGGCCCTTGCCCTTGATTTCCTGCATCGTGCCTTCGCCCTGCAGCCGATCGGAACCGACGGCCTCGCCGACGCCCTGCTTGGCCTTGCCGATGGCTTCGTTGGTTGCGCCCTTAACCTTGTCTGACGTTGCACCCATGGGAATTCTCCTGGACTGGTTGATCTTCACCGAGACAAATCCCGGAGGCCTCAAAAGTTCCGGCCTGGGCTGGCTTGTGATCCCGGTTTTCGGTAACTTTCGCGGCCAGATTCCCGGGAAAGGCCACACGATGACAGGTTCCCACGATCATACCCACCCCGATCATTCGCATGACCCTGACGATGACGCCGCGCTACGCTGGAAGCACGATGGCGTCCGCGTCATTCCCGGCGACCAATTGGATCCCAACGTGCCGTCCACCGCGGGGATGGACCGCAAGGCCGCGATCAACTTCGCGCGCGCCGGAGCCCAGAAATTGTGGGCCGGCACCGTGACCATCCGGCCCGACGCCAAGACCGGCGCGCATCATCACGGCCATCTCGAAAGCATCATCTATGTGGTGAAGGGCAAGGCGCGGATGCGGTGGGGCGAGCACCTGCAGTTCATGGCGGAAGCCAACCCCGGCGATTTCATTTTCGTTCCGCCCTACGTGCCGCATCAGGAGATCAACGCCAGCCCGGACCAGGTGCTGGAATGCGTGCTGGTGCGCAGCGACGGCCAGGCGGTTGCGATCAATCTCGACATCGAGCCGGTGGAGAAACCGGAGACGGTGCTATGGATCGACCCCGTGCACCGCGAGCCGGCGGAGGCGAAGTAGGTTCTCTCGCCATCATTGCGAGGAGCGTAAGCGACGAAGCAATCCATTTCTTCCGCAGCATGGCTTGCTTCGCTTCGCCCGCAATGACGGGGAGAGGATGATGGCGTGGCGAATTTGCCGCCACGCAAAAAATCCTAGGCAAACACGCCGTGATCGATCGGCCGGTTCGGAACCACATAGCCGTAGCGGGTGTTCGAGGGTTCAGGTCCCGCCTTGCGGTATTCCGCCTTCATCATCGCGAAGCGGTCGCCTGACAGGTCACGCATGGCGCGTTTCGGCTGGATGCCGTAAAGCCGCGCATTGTTGCCGCCGAAGATCGCGGTCTTGACCGGGCCCTCGGCGGCGCCGAGCGGAGCGTAGCCGAATTTCTTTTGCATGGCTTCGGGAATCTCGAGCCGGCGCAGGCCTTCGATCTGCCATTGCGGCGCGCCGGTCCACAGCGCATCGGTGCCCCAGCAGACATGATCGACGCCGAGTCCCTTGATCAGCGTTCCCATCAAGGCGGCGCAGACATTGGGTTCGGCGACCAACGTGGTCGCGAACAGCTGGCCGACGTCGCCATAGACATTGCTGACGCCATATTGCGCGGGGATGTCGGCGAGGTCGCTGGTCCATGAAATTCGCCCGGTGCGCTCGAATTCCGCCAGCGCCTGCTTCGGGTCGCCGCCGACGTGACGATAGGCGGAGTGATAGATCACGAAGTTGAGCTGCGGCCAGTCCCTGGCCGCCTGGCCGACATCGGCGACGTCGGCGAAGCCGCGCAGATTGGGAAACTGCTTCTCGACGCCCGGCGCGAACAGTCCCTTGTGGACGCAGACATTCTTGATGCCGGCCTTCACCATCTTCTCGTAGCCCTTGTAGGCGACCTTCTCGTCGTCCATCCGCCAGGGATAGCGGCTGATCTCCTTGTGGGTGTTGTCGCCGATGGTGTAGCCCTTGCAGGATTCCGGCTTGAGCGCGAGGCCGGCGTCGAGCTTGTCGAGCCAGCCGGGCTGCCCCGGCGTGAAGATGACGTGCGCGAACAGCCGCCGCGAGCCGGCCTCGTCGTTGATCTTCCTGCGCGCGTCGGCCATCTGCTCATTGGTCAGGAACCAGTCCTGCTCGATATCGGATGGCGCCGACGAGATCAGCGCGATCTTGGTGTCGCTGTCGAGAAACATCTCCTTTTTGTAGTTGTTGAATTTCAGATCCTCGATGGTCTGCTCGTGATCGTTCAATTCCTTGTTCCAGCCGGCCTTGCCGACCGCCTTGCGCATCTCGACAAAGCTCATGATGCGGGTGTCGTCGCGCAGGAAGTGGGTGTGCATGTCCATGATGAACTGGTCCTTCAGCGCATCGGCGCGCTCCTGGGCCATCGCGGGGGTTGCGGCTTCGGCGCGGGTCACATCGAACAGCGGTCCATAGACTTCGTTCATGGCGACGAAAGATGCGGCCATGCCGGCGGCGCTCTGGAAGAACCGGCGGCGGTTGAGGCCCTGCTTGCCGCCGAGGTCGTCGGCCAACGCCAGCAGCCGGGTCTCGACTTCGCGTTGCCGCTCGTTCTGCGGGTCGGGATAGAATTCGTCGCTCGACACGATCTGGGTCGGAATCGGCGTCGGGTACTGACATAATTCGGACGGCATCAATGCAGCAAGTTCGGCTTCGGTCAGTTGGTTGCTCACGACTTTTTCTCCCTGCTTCGTGATGGCCTGCGGCCCCGCTTGGCCGAAAGACTAGACCGGTCGATGCCGGGAGCAAGCCTGATCCTCGCGCATCACCCGTCTCAACCGGCGTTCCGCACTGCAGCGCAGCGTGACTTCCGGCAGACTGCGCGCTTTGCTACACTGGCGTCACGCTGAATGATCAAACCAGCGTGATCTGCGACTGGCCGCAGCAATCCAAGAAAATCAAATGGGCGGATCGGAGAGCACCATGAAACATCCTGATCGAGCAATGGCGCGCCGCGCCATCATCAAGGGCGCCGGGCTGGGCATGGTTGCCGGAGTTCTCGCCGATACGCTGCCCGCGCCAGGCGCCGCTGCGGCCACCGCGGAAGCAGGCGAGATCTGGAGCAGCGAATATTGGGCGAGGAAGGGCGACATCCCCTTGTGGATGTATCGCAAGCGGCTCGGCGCGCCGAGGGCAGGCGAGCCGTCGCGGCCGGTGCTGTTCTTCGTCCATGGCTCGTCGGTGACCTCCAGGGCGTTCGATCTCGATGTGCCCGGCCACGGCGAATATTCGATCATGAATGAATTCGCCCGCTACGGGTTCGATTGCTGGACCATGGACCATGAAAATTACGGCAGATCGGGCCGCACCTCGGGCAATTCGGACATCGCCAGCGGCGTCGAGGATCTGAAGGCGGCGGCCGCGGTCGTCAGCCGCGAGACCGGCCGACAGAAATGCCATTTTCTCGGAGAATCCTCGGGCGCGCTGCGCGCGGGGGCCTACGCGATGGCGCAGCCCGAGCGCGTCGACCGGCTGGTGTTCGCTGCCTTCACCTACAAGGGCGAGGGATCGCCGACCCTGGCCAAGCGCGCCGAACAGCTCGCCTATTACCGCTCCCACAACATGCGCAAGCGTGATCGCGACATGATCCGTTCGATCGCCACCCGCGACAAGCCCGGCACCAGCGATCCCGCCGCTGTCGAGGCGCTGGCGCATGCGGAGATGCCGTTCGGCGACCAGGTGCCGACCGGCACCTATCTCGACATGACCGCCAACCTGCCGGTGGTGCATCCGGACAAGGTGCTGGCGCCGGTGCTGCTGGTGCGCGGCGAATATGACGGCATCGCCACCGTCGCCGACCTCGAGGAGTTCTTCAATTTGCTGCCCAATGGCGATCGCCAGTTCGCGATCCTTCCCGGCACCGCGCATTCGGTGACGCTGGCCGCCAACCGGCAATTGTTCTGGCACGTCGCCCGGGCCTTTCTCACCATGCCGACGCCGATCGCGACCTGAGACCGAAGGCCGTGCGGATCGAGCCGTCATCGCCGGCCATCGCCGTCCGAAGGCGGCCGATGACGGGGTGGGAGACCGAATCCCGTCACTCGAAAATCTCGAACGGGATGTCGGGATGCTGCCGCACTGTTCGTCCTGGGAGAGATCGGAACGGAGGAACTCGCGGATGTCAAAAATCTCACCCTGCCTTTGGTTCGACGGCGAAGCCGAAGAAGTCGCGCAATTCTACGTTTCGCTGCTGCCGGATTCACGGATCGAAGGCGTTCAGAAAAATCTCGTCGACGGGCCTGCCGGAAAGGCCGGTACCGTGCTGGTGGTCCGGTTCACGCTGGCCGGCCAGGAATACATGGCTCTGAACGGCGGCATGCGGTTCGAATACACCCATGCGATCTCGTTCAGGATCGATTGCGCCGACCAGGCCGAGGTCGACCGATTGTGGGATCGGCTGTCCGGCCACGGCGGATCGGCAGAGCGCTGCGGCTGGCTCAGGGATCGCTACGGCGTGTCCTGGCAGATCGTGCCGTCGGTGCTGCCGGAATTGCTCGGCGGTTCCGATCCCGCCGGCGCGCGGCGGGCGATGCAGGCGATGATGCAAATGGTCAAGCTCGACATCGCCGCGCTGCAGAAGGCCTATCGAGGCGCCTGAAAGCCGTGATTGGGTTGGGCAGGGTCGGCCGGCGCGGGAGGTCGCGCTCAGGTCGGCTCGCCGCGCCAGACCGCGCCCGACATCATCGCCACCGCGCAGATCGAGGCATAGACCACGAGCGAGGCGGCCACCATCGATGCCAGTGCTGCGAAGCCGGCACCGAAATAGCCGACCGCGATCCAGCCGAAGCCGGCGGCGAGAGCCAGGCGGGCACCGGCGGCAACGACCGGCCAGAACACATGCCCGGCGCCCTGTGCGGCGAAGGCGATCACGAAACCCAATCCAAGCGCGCCATAGGCCGGCGCCACGATGCGCAGATAGGTCGCGCCCTGGCGCAGCACGTCGGGGTCGTGGCTGAACAGATTGAGCCAAAGCATCGGCAACACCGCGACCAGAAGGCCGATGGTTTCCGTCAGCCCCAGCCCGACAAGGCTGCTGATCCAGGCGATCTTCCTGGCGCGCGCAATCTGACCAGCGCCGATATTCACCCCGACCATGGTCAGGACGGCGGTGCAGAGGCCGAACAGGATCGGGATCATCACGTAGTCGAGCCGCGATGCGATGCCATAGCCCGCCAGCGCCGTGGTGCCGAACAGGCCGACCGCGCCGGTCACCAGGATCACCGTCAGGTTGGTGAGGACGGTATTGAAGGCGGTCGGGATCCCGACCCTCAGGATATCGGCGAACAGGCGCCGCTGCAGCGGAACGAACCTGAACCGCAGGCTGGAACGCCCCGACGCCATGTAGCGCAGCAGCACCAGCATGGCCGCGCCATAATAGACGCCGAAGGCAATGCCGGCGCCGCCGATGCCCAGTCGGGGCACCGGACCAAGACCGAAAATCAGGATCGGCGACGCCGGTATCAGGACGATGGCGCCGACCAGCGTCACCAGGGCCGGTACCTTGACGTTGCCCGAACCGCGCAAGGCCGCGGCCTGCAGGTTGACGATCCACACCGGGATCGCGCCGGCGAACAGCCAGTTGGAGTATTTCAGCGCGGCTTCGAGCGCCTCCTGTCGGCCCCCGAGCGCCCGATACAGCGCCGGGCCGCCCCAGTTGGTACCGAGGGTGAACAGCCCGCCGAAGATGACGGCCAGAATCAGGGCGTGAAACACCAGCGCATCGGCATCCGGCTTGCGGCCGGCGCCCACCGCGCGCGCCACCGCCGAAGCCACGCCGCTGCCGATACCGCCATTCGACATCATGGTCATCAGCATGAACACCGGGAAAACCATCGCGACGCCGGCCAGCGCATCGGTGCCGAGGAAGCCGACATAATAGGCCTCGGCGATATTGACGGCGGTCTGGGCCAGCAGCACCACCATGGTGGGCAGGGCAAGCTTCAGCAGGGTCGCCAGGATGGGACCGCCCAGTATCGCTTCCCGCGCCTGGCCGCTGCGCCGCGTCGCAATCTGTTCGCGCGTCGCCGCGGCTGGGGCATCGGTCGGAGCCGTGGAGTCGCCGGCAACCGCGCCCGGATCGATCCTGGTAAATGGCGCGGCCGGCTGTTCCAGTTTCATTGTCGGGTCCTGTGTTGGGAAATCGTCGGAGCATCGGCCGCGGCCGCCGAAGCTTGCCCGCGGCGGCCGGTTATGCCATTATGGTCATAATGCATTATGATGACCGTAATGCAATAGGCCGGCGGTCACGATCACGTTGGGGCGGTGTGCCGGCACGGGCGTGGTCGGCCCGAAGCGGCCGCTGCGGGCATCAGCCGAGGGACCGAGGATGCGCTACGACGAGGGTCACAAGGATGCCACCCGGCAGCGCATCATCGATGCCGCCTCCCGGCAGTTCCGCCAGGGCGGCATCGCTGCGGTCGGCATTGCCGGCATCATGGCCGACGCCGGGCTGACCAACGGCGCCTTTTACAGCCACTTCGGATCCAAGGAGGAGCTGGTGCGAACCGTGCTCTGCAGCGCGTTGACCAAGCGCGAAGCGACGCTGCGCACCGCAGCGCAGAGCGAGGCCGGGCTGGAGGCTATGATCCGCGACTACCTGTCGTCCCGTCACCGCGACGATCCCGGCCGCGGCTGTCCGACCGCGGCCCTGGTAGCGGAAATTGCCCGTCATCCGCGGTCGACGCGCGATGCCTTCACCGGCAAGGTGTCCGAATTCATCGAAATGATTGCCACGCAGCTTCGTGCGGGATCCGGCAGCGTGCGACGACGCAATGCCGTGGCCATCTACGGAATGATGGTGGGCACGCTTCAGCTCGCGCGCGCCGTCAACGACAGGCAGCTGTCCGACGAGATCCTCGAGAGTGGCGTCAGCGCCGCGCTCGCCCTTGCCAGGGACGAGTGCTGAAGCGGAAGGCCAGGTCCGACGCTGCCCGGACGACGGCCTAATAGTTCACCCGCAGTCCGACGCCGCCGTGAAGGGTGTTTCCGACCGGCTGAGGTCCTGCGGTGCCGTTGAGAAAAAGGTCGGCGACCCAGCCCCTGGCGAGGCGAAAACCGAGCCGGCCGCCATATTCGAACCAGCTCTGGTTTCCGAGCGACGGCACCACGGTGCCGTCGCCGGTCACCGTCGCCACGACCCCGGATTGCGCAGCGAAGGATTGCACGAAGCCGCCATTGAGGTTGGCCTCGACGCTGTCGCCGAACAGATGCGTCCACTGCCCGCCGATCTTGACGAGATTGGTTCGATCGGTGCCGGACGCAACCGCGGCGCCGAACGGATCGAATGCGACGGACGGATCGGTGTAGCCGTTGACCCGTTGCCACAACTGCCACAGCTCGACGGACACGGCGACCTCGTCGCGCGGGGAGAAGCGGCTGATCCAGCCGGCCCGGCCATAGACGCCATAGTCGCTGCTGTTGGTCGGGCTATCCAGCGAAACCGGGCCGAGGCTGGTCGTATAGCTCCTGTTGTAGCTGACCTTCTCGAACGGCGACAGGATGGCGCCGATGTCGAAGAACGGCCGCGACGATCCCCATTCGACGAAATCGTAGCGAAGCGCAAACGCCCCGATCGGCGCGCTGGTGACGGCGTAGCCGCCCTCGCTGTATTGGGTGTAGGCGATCCCCGCCAGCAGCGACAGGTTGGAGGTCAGTTCCTTGCGGCCGTGAATGCCGGCCGAAAACGATCCCGCCGAGCCGAACGCGCTGATGCAGTCGCTGCAATTGACCTGTTCGTTGACCCCGAGCAGCACGGTGCCGAGGACGCGGTTGGTGATCATCTGGTTGAAGCGCTGCTGGGCCAGGCTGCCGATCGACCCGGCGCTGGAACTGGCGCCGGTCGGCATCGGAGTTGGCGTAGGGGAAGCCGTCGGCGACGGGCTTGGCGAAGGGCTCGGCGAGGGCGAGGGACTTTGCGCGGCGGCGGGTGTGGCTTGCGCCCCGATCAGCGCCAGCGAAATCGCCGCCGCAAGTGCTGCCGAAACGATCCAGCCCGGGATGAGTTTCGCCATCGTCAGCGCCCGCACAGCATGCCGGTGGGATCGCTGCCGTCATCGACCGGCGGGGCGACCGTGGGGGTGGCATCGGCGAAATCGGTGACGTTGCAGAGCCCTGCCGCCGCCGCACAGGCCGCGGCGAAGCTCCAGGGTGGATTGTTGGTCTTATGAATCGTGACCCTGCCGCCCGCCGAAATGATCACGGCGGTATCGCCGGGCTGCGTCAGCTCGATGCATTGACCGCCGGTGGCGCAGACCCGCGAGGCGCCTTCCTGCAGCACCACGGTGGTCTTGCCCCGCTGCGACAGAATATCGAGGATGGTGCCGCGCACCCCGATCGTCGCTAGCGGCGTGGTGATCCTGTAGGCGGTCTTTTCCGAATGTCCGGTCACGAAGCGAAACGCGCCCGTGGTCAACCGGATCGCGATATCGCGGTAGCTGTGCTCGTCGTCGAAAACAGTGCGGTCGAGGGTAATGGTCGCGCCGGGGCCGAGCGACAGATTGGTGCTGTCGGCCATCACCAGCCGCGCCGCGCTGTCGAGGCCGGTGCGCAGGGTCTCGTCGCGCAGCACGTCGTCGCCGACCTTGATCTGGCTGGCCGCCGAGGCGGTGATGCGGACCACTTCGTTCCTGATGACGGCGGCTTCCCCGACGCGCGCCTGCGCGTCAGCGGGGCTTGCCGCAAGGCCTGCGGCAAGGCCAAGCGCGGAAATACAGAGGACGCCGTGACGCCAGTTCATTTCAATACCGATCGATTGATGCCACCATCGTATCGGATCGCGCCTGCAGGCGATGTTGCCAATCTACCACAAGCGGCACCTTACGAGCCCGCTGGTTGGTCGCCGCGAAAACGGAACGCGTTCAACGCGATGGACATAAAAGCCGGCCGCGCCCACACTCGGTCTTTGTCATGCCCTCCCGATGCGAACACCGTGCGCCAATCAACTTCTTTTCCCATGCATTCGACCGCGCTGAATACCGTCGTCGCCGTCGTGCTGTTCCTCGCCGCCCACTTCGCGCTGCTGGTCGGCGTCACCACGCCGGAAAAATTCTATTTCGACGAGGTGCATTATGTGCCGGCCGCCAGGCAGATGCTGGAGCCGGTGATGCCCGCGCCGATGCTCAATCCGATGCATCCGCCGCTGGCCAAGCAGTTGATGGCGCTTTCGATCCGCGGTTTCGGCGATGGTCCGCTGGGCTGGCGCTATCCGAGCGTGCTGTTCGGGTCGCTGGCGGTTGTCGCGGTCTATCTCTGCGGCCTTGCGCTGTTCGCGGCGCCGGGCCCGGCGATCGCCTCCGCCGTGCTGGCTTTTCTCAACCAGATGCTGTTCGTGCAGTCGCGGATCGCGATGCTGGACATTTTTGCGCTGGCATTCGGCCTGCTGGCGATCGCGGCGTTCCTGCAGGGTTATCGCAAACCAAGGCCGCAGCTCTGGTTCGCGCTGGCCGGCGCCGGCTTCGGTCTTTCCAGCGCCTGCAAATGGAGCGGCCTGTTCGCGCTTGCGGTCTGCATCGTCGTCACCGCCGTGATCCGCCTGATGCAGGGCTGGCGCGCCGAGTTTGCCGACGGCAATGCCGAGGACTGGTACCGGCCGGAAATGTGGCCCGATTTCCGATATTATCATTTCGCCGCGTGCTTCGTTCTGCTTCCGGCGCTGGTCTATCTGGCGACCTTCGTCCCGCTCTACGGATGGTCGGTCGCCGACATCCTGGCGGCGCAAGTGCGGATTTTCAGCGACAACACCACCACCGCGATTGCCGGCCACACCTATATGAGCGCGTGGCCGTCCTGGCCGTTTCTGCTGCGCCCGGTCTGGTACCTGTTCGACAAGATCGGCGACGACCGGTTCGCAGCCATCGTCCTGCTCGGCAATCCGCTCGTGCTGTGGCCGGCGCTGGCCGCGCTCGCCGTCTGCCTGCGCGACTGGATCGCGACGCGCCGGGCCGATGCGTTTCTGATCCTGGCGTTTTATTTCGGGCCGTGGCTGGCCTGGGCCTTGCTGCCGCGGACGCTCGGATTTCTGTACTATTATCTGCCGTCCGCCACCGTCGCGAGCCTGGCGCTGGTCTACGCGCTGAGGCGCGGCAACAACCCGCGCTGGCTGCTCTGGGCCTTCGTCGCCGTCGCAGCCGCAGGCTTTGCTGCAATGCTGCCGATTTCAGCCGCGTTCTTCGGAACGTCGATGGCGGCGTTCAACCGGCTGATGATTTTCCAGAACTGGATCTAGCCAGCCGGCCGTCAGAAATGGAAGATCCAGGCGACCCGGCTCCAGTGAATCCGGTTATGGTAGAGATGCGGAAAGTAGATCGGAAACGGCTCCCAATAGGCGGCGCGATAGTAGCCATATCGGTGATGATGGGCGTAGCGCCTGATGTGGTGCCGGGCAGGCTCGGCATCGCTCGAAGATGGGGCCGCCGCCGGCTCGGCGGCGTCGGGTACCAGCGAGGGCCGCGGCACGCTCGGCGGCGGGGCTGCCGGCTGGGTCGCGGCCGGCGCCTCGGGCGCGGCTGCGTCTTCGGCATGGCCCGGCAGGATCGAGGCGATCACAAGCCATCCGGCGATGGTAAGACCAGTGAGATGTGTTTTCATGAAAGCATCCTGTCTCGTTCGTTTCGCATGCATCCGATGCGCGCCCTGGCGCGTCGGGAAATGATACCGGGGATTGACCCCTGATCAACCGACGCCCACCGGCCGGCGGGTGCGGCGTTGCGCTACCGTCACTTCGATGCGGTCTTGGTGTCCATATTGACGACCTGAACGCGGCGGTTGATCGGATCCAGCGGCGCATTCGGATCCTTTGGCTTGCTCTTGCCATAGCCGACGGTGACGAGGTCGGTGCCGTTGATGCCGTATTTCTCGACCAGGTAGTGCTTGATGGTGTCGGCGCGGCGCTCGGACAGGTCCTGATTGTAGGCCTCGCCGCCTACAGCGTCGGTGTGACCGGCAACCACGAAGGTCGAGCCCTTCAGTCTGGCATCCGACAGCGCCTTGCCAAGCTCCTGCACCGAGCCCAGCGAGGTGCTGCTGATCTCGGCCGAATTGTAGTCGAACTGAATGTCGAGATCGATTTTCGGCTTGCTCGATGCGATCTCTGCGATTTCCTCGCGCTCGCCCAGCGAGAGCGAGCGGGTCTTGCGGTTGCGCAGCGTCTGGACGAAGCTGATTTCCCTGGCCTTGTCGGCGGGATTGGCCTGCGGGCCGACCGACAGGCCGCGCGTCAGCGGCTTCGGTTGCAGCGCGTTCAGGATTTGATCGGCCGAGACGTTGTCGCCGGCGAGTGCCAGTCCTGCCGTCATCGACAGCGCGGCACCGAGCGTGATCGCCTTGAGTGGGTTAAGTCTGAGCAAGCTGGTCATCGTCGTAATCCCTGCTTTGACGCCGGATGGCGTTTGATGCATGGACGATACGACAGGCCCGCCAAGCGGAATGTGATTTAGGTCACGTTGAGCAAAAAGGGCGTAAACACCATCGTCTGGCTCAACCGGGCGAACCGGTACAGCGGCGCGCTCGCGTCGCCGCGGGATGTGGCCGGGTTCGACCGGAAAGCAGCGCTCCATTCTCAAGGTGACCTGCATCACAGTGGCGCGACGGCGTCCGGATCACACTGGTCCCATCGGATGCGGCTTCCGGGCCGGAATATCAGGGGAGAGTGGATCATGCGCTGCTTCATCATGGCATTGTCGGTTATCGGTCTTCTCGTCAGCGCCAATGTCGCCAAGGCCGACAAGCGCGTCGCCTTCGTGGTCGGCAACGGCGCCTACAGGAATGTGGCGCAGCTCCCGAACCCGCCGATCGACGCCAAGGCGATGGCGGCGGTGCTTCGCAATGTCGGCTTCGACGTGGTCGAAGGCACCAACCTCACCCGCGATGCGATGACCGAGCGGCTGCTCGAATTCGGCCAGAAGGCCGCAGGCGCCGATGTCGCGCTGTTCTTCTATGCCGGTCACGGCATCGCCATCAACGGCACCAACTACCTGCTGCCGGTCGACGCCGACATCAAGTCGGAAATGGACGTCAAGCTCGGCAGCGCCATCAACGTCGACGTCACGCTCGAGCAGACCATGGCCGACGCCAAGGTCAAGCTGGTATTGCTCGACGCCTGCCGCGACAATCCGTTTGCCGGCCGGATCAAGCCGAACTCCGCGACCCGCAGCCTGTCGGTGCAATCGGGTCTTGCGGAAATGAAATCCGGCGAGGGCACGCTGATCGCCTTCGCCACCGGCCCCGGACAGACCGCGCTCGACGGCGAGGCCGGCACCAACAGCCCGTTCACCCGCGCTCTGATGGCCAACATCGCGGCGCCCGGCGTCGAGATCCAGCAGGCGATGACCAAGGTCCGCGCCCAGGTCAACCAAGAGACCAACAGGAACCAGTTGCCCTGGGGCCATACCAACCTGATCGGGGCGGTGTATCTCAATCCGGCGCCCGCCGCCGAAGGTGCCGCGGTCGAGGCGCCGAATACACCCGCCGTCACCGCCGGCCCGGCTTCCGAAGTCGAACTCGAGTTCTGGCGCTCGATCAAGGACTCCAACAAGCCGGAAGAGCTCAATGCCTATCTCACCAACTATCCGAACGGCACCTTCAAGCCGCTGGCGCTGGCCCGCATCGCCTCGCTGCAGGACGGCCCGTCGACCGCGACCCGCAACCTGACCACCGGGATCGATCCGGCGACCTTCACGGCCGAAGCGGACCAGATCGCCGAGGACCAGATCGGCCTCGACAAGACCCAGCGCCGCGATGTGCAGCGCCGCCTGACCGGCCTCGGCTTCGACACCAGGATCAGCGGCCGGTTCGATGAATCGACCCGCGCCGTGATCTCACGCTGGCAGGCCGCGCGCGGCTATCCCAAGACCGGCTTTCTCAACGCGCTGCAGCTGAAGGCGCTGCAGTCCGAGATCGTCTCCACCAGGCTGGCGTCCGCCGACAGCTCGGACGACGAGCCGGCGCACCATGCCCGCCGCTCCGGCGGCGGCCGTTCCTACCGCGGCGGCGGACCCGGCGCCCTGTTCGGCGGCATGATGGGCGGACTGTTCGGACGCAGGTAGCGTTCGATAAACCCAGTGCAGCATCCAGAGAAAGGCGGCCCCGGCGGACCGTCTTTTTCTGGCGGGTGCCGTAACCGCAACCCCTGGCATCCGGCGACACGCGATCAACGTGTGACCGACGGCGTCCGAAAATGACTGCTTGCTTGGCTCCGGCAAAGGCCGTTCGTGCAGAACGGGGTCGCTGTTACCGGTCGCAAAGCGGTCGCGGCAGCGCCGGGCTGCGGACAACAAATCGGCCAGATGCGCATTTACAAAACGGCCTGCCAGGAAAAGCATAAGAAAGTGAAGCAACAGGGCCTTGTTCCAGTCATCGAAGAGACCAGGCGACCATCAGGCCCATCGCGCAGTCGCGCCGGACCGCACCGTTATCGCACTGCCGATCCTGATCGGCGCCGCCATCATCGGCGCGGCAATTCTATTGTCCGCGCTGATCACGGCGGTCGGGACCCGGTATATCGCCATGGAGAGTCCGGCCGAGGAGAACCTGTGGCTGATCGACCGGCTCACCGGCAGCGTCTACAAATGCGAGGCCGCCGAGCGTGGCAAGGCATCGTGCGGTCCGGAGCTTGCGACCGGGAGCATCGGCGAACGCGGCAAGGCTGCACTGCCGCATTAGCTCGCGGCAGATTGGCCCACCCGTCGGCCGACGGAAGCGAGCGGCAGCATCGTTCCGAAGGTCGGTGTCGGCGGCGCGGGCTGTCCATCGACAGGAAAAAGAACGCCCGGTGCTGTCGCCTGCCAGGGCAGTCCAACGCCGCGCGAGGGAACAGTATTTACGCCGCAGCGGCGAATCCGGCTAGATTGCGCGCGATGTCCCGCGTCGCCAAATCCCATCCCCTGAGCAACGCCGAGGCCCGGCGCATCTGGCTCCGCGCGCAGCGGCTCGACAGCGCCGCGCCGTTCGGCGCCGGGCCGGCGGCCACGGCGGCGGCGGTGGCGCATCTCGGCTATGTGCAGATCGACACCATCAACGTCATCGAGCGCTGCCACCACCATATTCTCTGGACCCGGATTCCCGATTACCGGCGCGCCGATCTGCGCCAGGCCCAGAGCGTCGACAAGAGCGTGTTCGAATACTGGACCCACGCGCTGTCCTATGTGCCGACCAAGGACCTGCGGTTTTTCATCCCGGCCATGAAGCGTCATCGGCGCGAGGGCCAAAAATGGTTCGCCGCGGTCAGCCCCGCCGATTTGCGCAAGGTGCTGCGGCTGATCCGGCGCGACGGCGCGCTGACGATCCGCGACATCGACGACGACGTGCTGGTCGACAAGACGCATTTGTGGGCGAGCCGCAAGCCGTCGAAGCGGGCGCTGCAGCTGGCCTTCTATACCGGGGTGCTCACCATCAGCGAGCGCAACGGCATGCTCAAGACCTATGAACTGATGGCGCGGCATTTTGGCTGGGACAAGCTCCCCAAACCCGCCTCGGCGACCGAGACCATCGGCTATCTGCTCGACCGCGCGCTGCGTGCGCAAGGCATCGTCAGCCTGGACTCGATCTGCCATCTCGACGCGCCGAGCAAGGCGGCGATCCGGAAGTTGATTGAGGCCAGACTGCGCCGCGGGGAATTGGCATCGGTCGCGCTCGAAGGCGCGGGCAGGCAGGAACATTGGGCGCGCCCGGAGACGCTGCAGGACGCCAAAGGTGCGGCTTGCGAACGGGTGCACATCCTGTCGCCGTTCGATCCGCTGGTGATCCAGCGCAAGCGTACCGAGTTGTTCTTCGGTTACGGCCATCGCTTCGAGGCCTATGTGCCGAAGGAAAAGCGGCGCTTCGGTTATTTCGCGCTGCCGGTTCTGGTCGGCGAGGATATCGTCGCCGCCATCGATCTCAAGACCGATCGCAAGGCCGGCCAATTGCTGGTGCAGAAATGGAGCTGGGTCGGCGCCGCCGTGCGCGGCGGCGCGCGCCGGGATTTGAGGCGCCGCATCGAGCAGGAATTGCACCGGTTCGAGCGGTTTCAGCTGGAGGGGTGAGGATGCCCGCGATGGAACCGGCAGCCCCGAAGCCGGTTAGCCCGGATACCGGGCTGGCGGGAGGCGTCATGGACAACGACAAATCGATTCTCGAAAGGATCACCGACACCGTGAAGGGCATGGCGACGCTTGCTGCGGATGCCGCCAGCCATGCCTTGAAGGCCGAGGAGCCGCCGCCGAAGGCGGACCAGCCCGCAGCGGCCGACGTGCCGCTCGCCGCCGACGGCCTCGTGTCCGATCCCCTGATGGCTGCGCCGAACGCGGCGGCCTCGGCACCCCGGAAGAAACGCCTGGTGGCGAAACGGGCGGCCGGGACGGCCGGCAGCAAGGCTGCCAGAAAGGCTGCGAAGAAACCGGCCAGGACCTCAGCCGGCAAAGCGGCGAAAAAGCCCGCGGGCAGGAAGTCAAGGAAAGCCGCCAGCAAGACCCCGAAGCAAGCCGGCAAGAAGACCGCAAGCAGGGTGACGAAGAAGGCGCGCAAGACAAAACGCAGAGCGTGATCGGTCATCCCCCTCTTTTCGACATCGCAAACTTCGCTTGCTTCTGAGGCGGCCGGCCTTGCGATCGAAGCGGAACATACCGCGTTGAGGCGCTGGATGATGCGGTTTCAGTCCGCCCCGGCATGGCGGCATAGCGGGGATGCGCGCCAGATGGCTGCGCCGCAGCCGATCCGGCTTTCTTAATCCGCGGAAGATGCTAACAGCCCGGCAGCCGCGGCCGGCCGCCGCCACAAGAGCATGTCCCCGGGGAGAAACGCATGAGCCAGTCTGTTGCGGCGGCGATCGCCGCGAACGGCGCCGCCAGGAGCGCGCTTGAAACCTCGACCATCCGTGCGATCTCGTGGCGGCTGATTCCGTTCCTGGTGCTGGCATATTTCCTGTCCTATCTCGACCGCGTCAATCTCGGCTTCGCCGCGCTGACCATGAACGCCGAGCTGAAGTTCTCTCCGACCATCTTTTCCTGGGGCGCCGGGATCTTCTTCATCGGCTATTTCCTCTTCGAGGTACCGAGCAATCTGGCGTTGGAGAGATTCGGCGCCAGCCGGTGGATCGCGCGCATCATGGTGACCTGGGGCATCGTCTCGGCCCTGATGGCGCTGGTCAGCGGCGTCTGGAGTTTCTACGGCATTCGCTTTCTGCTCGGCGTGGCCGAGGCCGGATTTTTTCCAGGCATCATTCTCTATCTGACCTACTGGTATCCGGCGCAGTACCGGGCGCGCTTTCTCGCCGCGTTCGCGATCGCCGTTCCGGTTTCCACGGTGATCGGCGCGCCGGTCTCCGGGCTGCTGCTCGGGCTTGACGGCGTGATGGGGCTGCAGGGCTGGCAATGGCTGTTTGTCGTCGAGGGCGTCCCCACGGTGCTGCTCGGCATCGTCACCTGGTTCTATCTCACCGACCGGCCGGCGCAGGCGAAGTGGCTCACCGCCGAGCAGAAGGCGTGGCTGTCGTCGCGGCTGCAGAGCGAAATCGCCGCCAAGCAGGCCGCCAAACCGCTGACGCTGGGACGGGCGCTGGGCTCGCCCAGGGTGCTGGCGCTCAGCCTGATCTATTTCGGATTCGTCGGCGCGCTCTACGGCTTGCAGTTCTGGCTGCCGCAGATCGTGAAGGGGTTCGGCTTCTCCAATGCGCAGACCGGCTTCATCACCGCGTGCCCTATCTGTTCGGCACGGTGGCGATGATCCTGTGGGCGCGGCATTCCGACGCCAGCCGCGAACGCGTCGCCCATGTCGGCCTGCCGCTGCTGCTGACCGCGGCAGCGCTCGGCGTCTGCGGCTATATGGACAATCCCTATGTGACCATGGTCGCGCTGGTGGTCGCGGCGATCGGCATCTTCGCCACCTTTGCGGTGTTCTGGACGCTGCCGACCGCGTGGCTGTCGGGCACCGCGGCCGCCGGCGCGATCGCGCTGATCAATTCGATCGGCAATCTTGCCGGCTTCGCCGGACCCTATCTGATCGGCTGGGTCAAGGAAGCCACCGGCTCGACCTCGACCGGCCTCCTGGTGCTTGCGGTGCTGCCGCTGATCGGCGGACTCCTGGTCTTCCTCGGCGGCCATCAGACCAAGGCGGAATTCGCGGCCCCGGAGCAGAAGGTGTAGGGCTTCGCGTGACGCGGAATTCGCGACCCCTTAACCAGCCGGACGGTTCACGAAATCATGACCAGTGACGAATGTTGACAATCGTCATAAGATAATCGACAGTTCCCCAGACGCCATCGAGGGAACCCGTCATGCTGCTCCGATCCATTTTCGCAGGCTATTCCAGGCTGTTAGCAGGTGTTGCGCTGGCGGGTGTGGCGGTTGCCCTGGCCGGCTGCAACGATCAGGTGGTTGAGAAGGCTACTCCCGGGCGCCCGGTGCTGGTGGCCACCGTGCATTACGAGCCGGAATGCCCGGAGCGCAGTTTCGTCGGCACCATCAAGCCCCGGATCGAGACCGACATGGGCTTCCGCGTCCCCGGCAAGGTGGCAAAACGCCTGGTCGAGGTCGGCCAGACCGTCGACGTCGGGCAGCCGCTGGCGACCCTGGATGAAGTCGATCTGAAGCTGCAGGCCGAACAGGCCGAGGCCGAATTCACCGCCGCCACCGGCGTGCTGGCGCAGGCCGCCGCCGCCGAGACCCGGGCCAAGGATCTGCGGGTCAAGGGCTGGACCACCGACGCGCAAATGGACCAGGCCAAGGCCGCCGCCGATGAGGCGCGCGCCCGGCTCAATCGCGCCGAGCGCTCGGTCGAACTGACCAAAAACAGTCTCTCTTATGCGACGCTGGTCGCCGATACCCGGGGCGTCGTTACCGCGACCCTGATCGACGCCGGCCAGGTGGTGGCGTCGGGGCAGACCGCGATCCGGGTCGCCCGCTTTGCGGAAAAGGAAGCGGTGGTTTCGATACCGGAAACCCTGCTGGGCCGAGCCAAGGATGGCATCGCCACCGTCAGCCTGTGGTCGGAGCCCGACAGGAAATATGCCGCCAGGCTGCGCGAGGTCGCGCCATCGGCGGATCCGGCGACCCGCACCTATCTGGCGAAATTCTCGCTGCCCGATGCCGGCGAGCAGGTCTCGCTCGGCATGACCGCGACATTGACGCTGGCAGATCCCGCGACCGAGCGGGTGGCGCGGCTGCCGCTGTCGGCGCTGTTCAGCGAAGGCGGCGATCCCTCGCTCTATGTCGTCGATGCCAAGGGCGAGGTGGTGCTGAAGCCGGTCGCGGTCAAATCCTACGAGACCAACAGCGTCGTCATCACGAGCGGCGTCGAGGAGGGCGCCAAGGTGGTGGTGCTCGGCGTGCAGAAGCTCGATCCGGCCCAGAAGGTCAGGGTCGTCTCGTCATTGTCGTTCTAGGCAGGGGGCCGCGCGATGAAACGTTTCAATCTTTCGGGCTGGGCAGTCAGCCATCCTGCGCTGATCCTGTTCCTGATCATTGCGCTCGGCGCCGCAGGCTTCTTCTCCTACCAGCGGCTCGGCCGCGCCGAAGATCCCTTCTTCACCGTCAAGGTGGTGAACGTCTCGGCGATCTGGCCCGGCGCCACGGCGGCGGAGATGCAGACCCAGGTCGCCGATCCGATCGAGAAGAAACTGCAGGAACTGCCTTATTTCGACAAGGTGCAGACCTATTCGAAGCCGTCCTTCACCGCGATGCAGGTCACCTTCAAGGATTCGACGCCGCCCAAGGACGTGCCTTATCTGTTCTACCTGTTGCGCAAGAAGCTCGCCGACGTGCAAAGCGAGCTTCCGACCGGCCTGCTCGGGCCGGTGGTCAACGACGAATTCAGCGACGTCGACTCGATCCTCTACATGATGACCAGCGACGGCGCCGACTACGCGCAGCTGAAAAAGGCCGCCGAAGGCATGCGCCAGCGGCTGTTGAAGGTGCCGGGAGTGACAAAAGTCGATCTCTACGGTACCCAGGACGAGAAGATCTATGTCGAGTTCTCGCATGCCAAGCTGGCGACGCTCGGCATCACGCCGCAGGCCTTGTTCGATTCGCTCGCCAAGCAGAACAATGTGGTGCCGGCCGGCACCGTGGAGACCTCATCGCAGCGCGTGCCGCTGCGCGTCACCGGTGCGCTCGACGGCGTCAAGGCGGTCGCGGAATCCCCGGTCGAAAGCAACGGCCGGGTGTTTCGGCTCGGCGATATCGCCACCGTCAGCCATGGCTACGTCGATCCGCCGAGCTTCGTGGTGCGTCAGGAAGGCAAGCCCGCGATCGGCATCGGCGTGGTCACCGCCAAGGGCGCCAACATCCTGGAGCTCGGCAAGGACGTCGCCGGCGCCACCGCGGAATTCATGAACGCGGTGCCGCAGGGCATCAATGTCGACCGGATCGCCGACCAGCCCGAGGTGGTCGAGCACGCCGTCAGCGAATTCGTGCACTCGTTCATCGAGGCGCTGGCGATCGTGCTGTTCGTTTCCTTCGTCGCCCTGGGCTGGCGCACCGGAATCGTGGTGGCGTTGTCGGTGCCGCTGGTGCTGGCGATCGTCTTCATCGTCATGAATGCGATGTCGCTCGACCTGCACCGCATCACGCTGGGTGCGCTGATCATCGCGCTCGGTCTTCTGGTCGACGATGCCATCATCGCGGTCGAGATGATGGTGGTGAAGATGGAGCAGGGCTGGGACCGGGTCCGCGCCGCGTCGTTTGCCTGGGAATCCACCGCATTCCCGATGCTGACGGGAACCCTGGTGACGGCGGCCGGTTTCCTGCCGATCGGCTTTGCCAATTCCGCGGTCGGCGAATATGCCGGCGGCATCTTCTGGATCGTCGCCATCGCGCTTGTCGCCTCATGGTTCGTGGCGGTGATCTTCACTCCCTATATCGGCGTCAAGCTGCTGCCCAACATCACGGTCAGCCACAACCACGATCCGCATGCGGTCTACGAAACCCGGGTCTACCGCATCCTGCGCGGCATGATCCAGTGGTGCGTCAACCACCGGATCAAGGTGGTGCTGGCAACCGTCGGCGTCTTCGCGCTCTCGATCGTCGGCTTCGGCCATGTGCAGCAGCAGTTCTTCCCGCTGTCGGAGCGGCCGGAACTGTTCCTGCAGCTGCGGCTGCCGGAAGGCACCGCATTCGGTGTCACCCAGCAATCGGTGAAGAAGGCGGAGACCCTGTTGAAGGGCGACGCCGACATCTCGACCTACACCGCCTATGTCGGCCAGGGCTCCCCGCGGTTCTGGCTCGGGCTCAATCCGCAGCTGCCGAACGAAGCCTTTGCCGAGATCGTCATCGTCGCGAAAAATGTCGAGGCCCGCGAGCGAATCAAGGCACGGCTGGAGAAGGCGGTCGACGACGGCGCGCTGACCGAGGCGCGGGTGCGGGTCGACCGCTTCAATTTCGGTCCGCCGGTCGGCTTCCCGGTCCAGTTCCGCGTGATCGGACCCGATACCAGGACCGTGCGCGACATCGCCTACCGGGTGCGCGACGTGGTCGAGCAGAACGACAAGGTCAAGGATCCGCATCTCGACTGGAACGAGCAGACGCCTTACCTGAAGCTGGTGGTCGATCAGGACCGCGCCCGCGCGCTCGGCCTGACCCCGCAGGACGTCTCGCAGGCACTGAGCATGCTGATCTCGGGCGCCCCGGTGACCACGGTGCGCGACGGCGTCGAGAAGGTCGAGGTGGTGGCGCGCGCGGTGCCGTCGGAACGGCTCGATCTCGGCCATGTCGGCGACCTCACCGTCACCTCGCGCAACGGGGTTGCGGTGCCGCTGACCCAGATCGCCAAAATCGAATACGCCCATGAGGAGCCGATCCTGTGGCGGCGCAACCGCGACATGGCGATCACGGTGGTCGCCGACGTCGTCGATGGCGCGCAGGCCCCCGACGTCACCAACCAGATCTGGCCCAGGCTGCAGCAGATCCGCGACAGCCTGGAGCCGGCCTACCGGATCGAGATGGGCGGGGCGATCGAGGAATCCGCCAAGGGCAATGCCTCGATCTTCGTGCTGTTTCCGCTGATGGTCATTGTCATGCTGACCCTGCTGATGATCCAGCTGCAGAGCTTTTCGCGCCTGCTGCTGGTGTTCCTTACCGCGCCGCTCGGCATCATCGGCGCCTCGCTCGGCCTCAACCTTGCCAACCAGCCGTTCGGCTTCGTGGCGCTGCTCGGACTGATCGCGCTGGCCGGCATGATCATGCGCAACGCGGTGATCCTGGTCGACCAGATCGAAAGCGACGTCGCCCACGGCCTGACCCGCAAGGAAGCCATCGTCGAGGCGACGGTGCGGCGCGCCCGGCCGGTGGTGCTGACGGCGCTGGCCGCGATCCTGGCGATGATTCCGCTGTCGCGCTCGGCGTTCTGGGGTCCGATGGCGATCACCATCATGGGCGGGTTGTTTGTTGCAACCTTCCTGACCTTGCTGTACCTGCCGGGTCTCTACGCCCTCTGGTTCCGCAAGAGCCTTGAAGAAAGCGGTCCGCGCCAACGTCTCGATGATCTTGCGGCGCAGCATCCGGGTGAAGCAAAGCCCGCATTTCCGCTTGCCGAGGCGGCAGAATAATTGAACATTGGCTGCTGACATGACGCTGACTTCGGAACCCGTCGAAACCGACACACGAGAACGCATTCTCGTGGTGGCGGAGCGTCTGTTCCGCGAGATCGGCTACCAGAAGACCACCGTGGCCGACATCGCCAAGGTGCTGCGGATGAGCCCGGCCAACGTCTACCGCTATTTCGATTCGAAAAAGGCGATCCACGAGGGCGTCGCGCGCGCGCTGATGGGCGAGGTCGAACACGCCGCGCAAGCCGTCGCCACCAGCGGCGAACCGGCGGCGTCGCGCCTGCGCGAGCTGATGACCACCGTCCACCGCATGAATTCCGAACGCTATGTCGGCGATTCCAAGCTGCATGAGATGGTCGAGATCGCGATGGAGGAGAGCTGGCAGGTTTGCGTCGCGCATATGGAGCGGATCACCGAGACCATCGGCGGCGTCATCGCCGAAGGCGCCGCGTCGGGCGAATTCTGGGCGCCGGACGTCCCTCTGGCGGCGATGTGCGCCTGCACGGCGATGATGCGCTTCTTCCACCCGCAGATGATTGCGCAATGCGCCGACAAGCCGGGGCCGGCACTCGACCAGATGATCGACTTTGTGCTCGCCGGCCTAGCGCCGCGCGGCAAGTAACGGTTCCCGCAAAGGCCGTCTTTCCGGGGGCGAAGCGCAGCATCGAACCCGGAAACTCGAGATTTCGGATCTGGTGCTGACGCACCATCCCGGAATGACGGGGAACGGTCGCTTCGGTGTTCGCAATGACGGGGAACGCCTGTTAATAGTGGCTGTACCAAGCTCAATCAAAAGGAAGACAACGTCGTGGACGCATCCAGCCCGAGGGACCTGCATTACTACGAGCCTGCCAACGGCCACGGCCTCAAGCACGATCCCTTCAACGCCATCATCGCCCCGCGCCCGATCGGCTGGATCTCGTCCCGCGACCCCAGGGGCAACGTCAACCTGGCGCCCTACAGCTTCTTCAACGGCTTCAATTACCACCCGCCGATCATCGGCTTTTCCTCGACCTCGTGGAAGGACAGCGTCGCCAACATCCAGGAGACCGGCGAATTCGTCTGGAATCTTGCGACCATGGATCTGGCCAAGCAGATGAATGCCACCGCGGCCCATGTCGGCCGCGATGTCGACGAATTCGCGATCGCCGGGCTGACCGCGGTGCCCGGCAGGCGCGTCAACGTGCCCCGGGTCGGCGAAAGCCCGGTCTCGTTCGAATGCAAGCTGACCCAGATCATCCAGTTGCAGGGCGCCGACGGCAACAAGGTGCAGGCCTGGCTCACCCTCGGCGAGGTCGTCGCCGTCCATATCGACAAGGCCCTGATCAAGGACGGCGTCTACCAGACCGCGCTGGCGCGCCCCATCGTGCGCGCCGGCCGCCGCGGCGACTATTTCGAAATCCGGCCCGAGGCCATGTTCGAGATGGTCCGGCCGGATTGATTGATTGCCGGCCTGCGCGGCAAAAACTTCGCGCAGGCCGGGCCGTCGATTGCCGCATCCTGCCCGAAGCGATTGATCCAGCAGCATTTTCGGAACAGATGCAGCGCTCCGCCGTTGTCGGGGGTGCATCAATTTAGCTTTATTTGCAGCGCCTGAGTGTCACCCGGCCGCTGTCTTTCCGCTACACTGACCTTCCGCGCATCGATCATGAGGGCCTCGCCATGAGCTCCACCTTTCGCCGCGACATCATCACCAAGCCGATCTTCTCGTGGGCCCGCACGGTATTGCCGGTCATGTCGGATACCGAGCGCGAGGCGCTGGAGGCCGGCGATGTCTGGTGGGAGGCCGACCTGTTCACCGGCAATCCCGACTGGTCGAAGCTGTTGGCCAATGCGCCGGCCAGCCTGACGGCGGAAGAAAAGGCGTTTCTGGACGGCCCGGTCGACACGCTGTGCGCGATGCTCGACGACTGGAAGATCAATTGGGAATGGCGCGACCTGCCGCCGGACGTCTGGGCCTATATCAAGCGGCAGAAATTCTTCGGCATGATCATCCCGAAGGAATATGGCGGGCTTGGTTTCTCGCCCTATGCGCATTCCGAAGTGGTGCGCAAGATCTCGAGCCGCTCGGTGACCGCCGCGGTCACCGTGATGGTGCCGAACTCGCTCGGCCCCGGCGAACTCCTGATGCGTTTTGGTACCAAGGCCCAGCAGCAGGCCTGGCTGCCGCGTCTTGCCGACGGAAGGGAAATTCCCTGCTTCGGCCTGACCAGTCCGGAAGCCGGCTCCGACGCCGCCTCCATGATCGACAGCGGCATCATCTGCAAGGGCAGCTTCGAGGGACGCGAGGTGCTCGGCCTGCGGCTCAACTGGCACAAGCGCTACATCACGCTCGGCCCCGTCGCGACCTTGCTCGGCCTCGCCTTCAAGGCCTATGACCCCGACCATCTGGTGGGCTCGCAGCAGGAACTCGGCATTACCGTGGCGCTGATCCCGACCCATTTGCCCGGCGTCGAGATCGGCCATCGCCACCTGCCGTCGATGCAGGTGTTTCAGAACGGTCCGAACCGGGGCCGCGATGTCTTCATCCCGATGGACTACATCATCGGCGGCCAGCCGCGGCTCGGCCAGGGCTGGAAGATGCTGATGACCGCACTGGCCGCCGGCCGCGGCATTTCGCTGCCGTCCCTGTCGGCGGCAGGCGCGGCGTACGCGGCGCGCACCACCGGGGCCTATGCGCGGATCCGCGAACAGTTCAACGTGCCGATCGGGAAATTCGAAGGCATCGAGGAGCCGCTGGCCCGCATCGCCGGTACTGCCTATCTGCTGGACGCGGCGCGGCGCCTGACCTGCGCGGCGCTCAACCAGGGGCATCATCCCGCTGTGATTTCCGGCATCATGAAGCTGCAGGCCACCGAACGGATGCGGGTCGCGATCGACGACGCCATGGACATCCATGGCGGCAAGGCGGTGATCGACGGTCCGCAGAATTACCTCGGCAGCCTCTACCGTTCGGTGCCGGTCGGCATCACGGTCGAGGGCGCCAACATTCTGACCCGCAATCTGATCGTGTTCGGGCAGGGCGCGATCCGCGCGCATCCCTACCTGCTGGCCGAGATGAACGCGCTCGGCGACACGGACCATGCCAGGGGGCTCACAGCCTTCGACAAGGCGTTCTGGAAGCATGTCGGTCACAGCGTGGCGACACTGTTCCGGGCCTGGGGCCGCAGCTGGAGCGGCGGCATCCTTGCGCCGGCGCCTGACGCCGGCGCCGCCAGCGGATTCTATCGCCAGCTTTCGCGCTATTCCGCGGGCTTTGCGCTGTGCGCCGACATGGCGCTGTTGACGCTGGGCGGCGCGCTGAAGCGCAAGGAAATGCTGTCGGCGCGGTTCGGCGATATCCTTTCCGAACTGTATCTGCTCTCCGCCGCCCTGAAGCGCTGGCAGGACGAGGGGCGTCAGAAAGCGGATTTTGCCGCGCTGCAATGGTGCATGGCGAGCGGCTTTCGCACCATCGAAAACCGTTTCGCGGAAATCCTGGCGAATTTTCCCAACCGGGGGGTCGCCGGCGTGCTGAAGTTCCTGATCCAGCCGCTGGGCGCCCGCGTGCTCGGCCCCTCGGACCTGGTGGTCCATCAATGCGCGCAGCTGCTGCTGGAGCCGTCGGCGGCGCGCGACCGCCTGACCCCGGATCTGTCGCAGGTCGACGATGACGGCGGGGTGGCGCGGCTGGAAAAGGCGTTCCTGCTGGTGACGGGTGCGGAAGAAATCGCCAGCAAGCTGCGCGCCGCCCACCTCCGTGATGCCGGGGAGGCGGTGGCCAGGGGAGTGATCAGCCAATCCGAGGCCGATCAAGTGGCGGCGGCGCAGGCGGCGGTCGCCAAGGTGATCGAGGTCGACGACTTCGCGCCGGAGGCGCTGTCGCCGATCTACAGGAAGCCGGCCGACGTGCATCAGTTCTTTCAGGAGCTCGGCGAAACGCGGGCGGCGAGCTGATGGCGCGGCCGGTTTTCATCATCGACGGCAGCCGCACCCCGTTCCTCAAGGCACGCAGCGGGCCCGGCCCGTTCACGCCGGTCGACCTCGCCGTGCAATGCGGGCGGCCGCTGCTGGCGCGGCAGCCGTTTGCGCCCACTTCCTTCGATCAGGTGATCCTCGGCTGCGTCAATGTGATTGCGGACGAGATGAATCCGGCCCGTGTCGCGGCCTTGCGGCTCGGCATGGGCGAAGCGATGGTGGCGTTCACCGTGCAGATCAATTGCGGCTCCGGCATGCAGTCGATCGACACCGGCTATCGCTACATTCGCGAAGGCGTTTCGGATCTGATCCTGGCCGGCGGTGCGGAAGCCCTGAGCTATGCGCCGCTGGTCTGGCCGCAGCAGGGGGTGCGCTGGTTCGCCGGCCTGGCCGGTGCCAAGGGCATTATCGCCAGGATGGCGGCGATCGCCAGGGCGCGGCCTGCCTTTTTCAAGCCGGTCATCGGCCTGGAGCGCGGCCTCACCGATCCGATCACCGAACTGAACATGGGCCAGACCGCCGAGGTCGTCGGCCATCTGTTCGGCATCACCCGCGCGCAGTCGGATGCCTACGCGGCTGAAAGCCACCGCCGGCTGGCCCATGCGCAGGCGCAGGGCTGGCTCAAGGGCGAGGTCGAGACCTCCTTCGCGCGCGACGGCAAATTCTACGATCATGACGACGGGGTGCGTCCGGATTCCACGCCGGAGAAACTGGCAGGCCTGAAGCCGGTGTTCGAGCGGCCCTGGGGCCAGGTCACCGCCGGCAACTCGTCGCAGATCACCGACGGCGCGTCGTGGACCATCCTGGCTTCGGAAGACGCGGTCGCCAGATATGGCCTGACGCCGAAGGCCGTCATCATCGACAGCGCCTGGTCGGCGCTCGATCCGAGCATCATGGGGCTCGGCCCGGTGCTGTCTGCGACCGAATTGTTGAAGCGCAACAGATTGTCGTTGCAGGACATCGAAACCTGGGAATTGAACGAGGCCTTCGCCACCCAGGTGCTGGGCTGTCTGGCCGCCTGGAACGATGACAGGTTCTGCCGCGAGATTCTGGGCCTCGAGGGTGCGGCCGGGCCGATCGATTCGGCCAAACTCAATGTCGATGGCGGCGCGATCAGCCTCGGCCACCCCGTCGGCTGCAGCGGCAATCGCATCGTGCTGCATCTGGTCAACGCGATGAAACGCCTGGGCACCCGCCGCGGCATCGCCACCGAATGCATCGGCGGCGGCCAGGGCGGCGCCATGCTGATCGAGATGGTATAGGAAACGTCATGGACTCACGGATCATGGACGTCCTCGGCGACCGGCGGCTCGAGCTCGGTCCGCGGCCCGAGCCGGGCGGACCCTATCGCCATTTCAAGCTCAATCGCGACGCCGACGGCATCGCCTGGCTATTGTTCGACCGCGACGGCGCCAGCGCCAACACGCTGTCGGCCGATGTGCTCGAGGAACTCGATCTCGTGCTCGCTGCGCTGGAAAACCAGCGGCCCGCCGGCATCGTCATTCGTTCCGCCAAGACGTCCGGCTTCATCGCCGGTGCCGATGTCAACGAATTTCGCGGCGCGGCGGACCCCGGTCCGGTCGAGACCGCGATCGGCCGGGCCCATGCGGTGATCGACCGGCTCGAGGCCTTGAAGATTCCGACGGTGGCCGTGATCCACGGTTTCTGCCTCGGCGGCGGCCTTGAAGTGGCGCTGGCCTGCCAGTCGCGCATTGCGATCGACGGCGCGCGCTTCGGCTTTCCGGAAGTGATGCTCGGCCTGCATCCCGGCCTCGGCGGCACCGCGCGTTTCACCCGGCTGGTCAATCCGATGCAGGCGATGACGCTGATGCTGACCGGCAAGACCGTCGACGCGCGCAAGGCCCGTGCGCTCGGGCTGGTCGATGCGGTGACGCAGGAGCGGCATGTCCGCAATGCCGTCAGGGACGCGGTGTTCGGCCATTTGAAACGCGCCCGGCCCGGCCTCCTGAACAGGATCCTGAATTCCGCCCCGTTGCGCGGCTTGCTCGCTTCGCGGATGCGCAGCGAGGCCGAGAAGGCCGCGCCGCGCGAGCATTATCCTGCGCCATACGCGCTGATCGAGCTCTGGGAAAAGCACGGCGGCGACAGGGCGGCGATGCTGCGGGCGGAAACAGCCTCGTTCGCCCGCCTGATGGTGACGCCGACCGCGCAAAACCTGATCCGGGTGTTCTTCCTGCGCGAGCAGATGAAGAAGCTGGCCGGCGGCGGCAACGCTGTTGGCCATGTTCATGTCATCGGCGCCGGAGCCATGGGCGGCGACATCGCGGCATGGTGCGCGCACCAGGGCCTGCGGGTGACGCTGGCGGACATGAAGCCGGAGCCGATCGCCGGCGCGATCAAACGGGCCGCCGATCTGTTCGGCAAGATCACGCGCCGGCGCACCGAGATCCGCGATGCGCTCGACCGGCTGATGCCCGATCTCGACGCTGAGGGAGTCCGCAACGCCGACCTGATCATCGAGGCGGTGCCCGAGCATCTGGAATTGAAGCAGAAGGTCTATGCCGCCCTGGAGCCGAAGATGAAGCCGGGCGCCATTCTTGCCACCAACACGTCGAGCATTCCGCTGCAGGATCTGCGCCTCACGCTGCAGTCGCCGGAGCGGCTGCTCGGATTGCACTTCTTCAATCCGGTGTCGCGGCTGCAGCTCGTCGAGGTCGTCAGCCATGACGGCACCGATCCGCAACTGCTGAAGGCGGCACTGGCCTTTGTCGGCGCCATCGACCGGCTGCCGCTGCCGGTCAGGAGTTCGCCGGGCTTCGTCGTCAACCGCGCGCTGACGCCCTATATGCTCGAGGCGATGGTGATGCTGGACGAGAAGATCGACAAGGCCACCATCGACGCGGCGGCCGAAAAATTCGGCATGCCGATGGGACCGGTCGAACTCGCCGACCAGGTCGGCCTCGACATCTGCCTTGCGGTCGGAGACATGCTGCGCTCGAAATTCGGCGATGCGCTGCCGCCGGCGCCGGCCTGGCTTCGCGACAAGGTGGCCGCCGGCCATCTCGGCCGCAAGACCGGCAAGGGTTTCTATGTCTGGAAGGACGGCAAGGCCGACAAATCCTCCGCCACCTCCGGCCCCGCGGCGCCGACGCCGGAAATGATCGACCGGCTGATCCTGCCGATGTCGAACGTCTGCGTCGCCTGCCTGCGCGAGGGCATCGTCGAGGATGCCGACCTGGTCGACGGCGCCATGATCTTCGGCACCGGTTATGCGCCGTTCCGCGGCGGCCCGCTGAACTACGCGCGAAGCCGCGGGCCCGCCGAGGTCGCCTCCGCCTTGCGCGCGCTGGCGGAGAAATTCGGCAACCGGTTCACGCCGGATGCCGGCTGGGATAGTTTCAAATGATATCGTTCAATTCGATTCGCGGGGCGCATCTTCCATGACCGACACGCAGACCGTTCGGGCGCCGGCCAAGGCGGAAAACGAGCCGCTGGGCGACCTGTCGATCCGCACCCTGGCGATGCCGTCCGATACCAACGCGAACGGCGATATCTTCGGCGGCTGGCTGCTCAGCCAGATGGACATCGGCGGCGGCATCTTCGCCTCCAAGGTCGCGAAATCCCGGACCGTCACCGTGGCGGTCGAGGCCATGAGTTTCCGCAAGCCGGTCTTCGTCGGCGATGTCGTCTCGGTCCACGCCAACCTGGTCCGGATCGGCAAGACCTCGGTCACCGTCCATGTCGAAGCCTGGGTGCTGCGCCGCAAGGAGATGCATTCGATCCTGGTGACCGACGGCAATTTCACCTACGTCTCGATCGACGATCAGGGCCGGCCGCAAGTGATCCAGCACGACCTGCCGCCGATTTCGGCGTGAGATCCCGAATCATGGCCGGGCGGGCAGTCCCGGGCCTGGTCCGCGAGATGATGAAGGCCCCGGTCGACCCGATGGCGGAACTTTTTTCAGCCCTTTCCGTTGTTCGCGCGCACGAAGCCATCAGGGGCGCGGTATCGGACATGTCTGACAATTACATCATTGAAGTCGGCTCGCAGGCGGCGGGAATTGTGGTGCGGAATCCCGGCGGCTATTGCTTTTTCGCGGCCTCCCACCGCTTCAACCAGATGGAAGGTCAGCTTTTTCGCAATGCGCGCGAGGCCGAGCGCGCGGCGATCCGGCTCGCCAATGGCGAGCTGAAGCAAGTCGCCTAGTTCTGGCCTGGATAGCTCAGGGCGGCGGCGAGTTGCCGCGGTCGAATCCGCATCACAGGGCCTGGACCTCGCCATTCGCCCAGAATTCGCGCAGCCTGAATTTCTGGATCTTGCCCGATCCGGTCAGCGGAAAGGCCGCGACCAAAAACCAGTGCTTCGGTGTCTTGTGCGGGGCCAGCGCGGCCCGCATGTAGGCCGACAATTCCTCCTTGTCGACGACGGCGCCGGGCGCGGGGCGGATGAAGGCGGCGACTTCCTCGCCCCATTTTTCGTGCGGCAGCCCGATCACCGCGACCTCGCCGATCTTGGGATGGCGAAACAGCAGTTCCTCCAGTTCGCGCGGGTAAATGTTCTCGCCGCCGCGGATGATCATATCCTTCAACCGTCCCTCGACCGTGCAATAGCCGCGCGCGTCCATCGCGCAGAGATCGCCGGTATGCAGCCAGCCGTCGTCGTCGATCGCGGCGGCGGTTGCCTCCGGCATCTCGAAATAGCCGAGCATGACGTGATAGCCGCGCGTGCACAGCTCGCCGATCTCGCCGATCGCGGCGGTCTTGCCGGTATCGGGATCGATGATCTTGGTTTCCATGTTGGGCAGCGGGGGCCCGATGGTGCCGGCCTTGTCCTCGATGCTGTCGGTGGTGTGGGTCATCGCCGCCACCGGCGAGCATTCGGTCTGTCCGAACACGATGGTGAAGGGCGCGCCGAGCTTCTGCTCGAACAGCCGCACCAAGGTGGCCGGCACGGTCGACCCGCCGGAACAGATCGCCTTGACCGACGAAAGGTCGGTCGACGCGAAGCTGGGATGTTCCAGCATCGCCACCAGCATGGTCGGCACCCCGACCATCGCATTGCCGTGGTAGGTCGCGAACAGTTCGAGCACGAGGCCCGGTTCGAACGCCTCCAGCAGTACCTGGGTGGCCGCCTTGGAGACGGCGCCGAGCACGCAGCAGACGCAGCCGCCGGTGTGGAACAGCGGCATGGTGGTGATGAAGATGTCGCCTTGGTCGATCCCCATCCGCTCGGCGGTGTCGGCGCCGTTGTTGGCAAGCCCGCGATGATGCAGGAGCGCGCCTTTCGGAAAACCGGTGGTGCCCGAGGTGTACTGGATCATCACCGGATCGGAAGGCTTGACGGCGGGAAGCGCGATGCTGCCGTCGTCGCCGGCGGCGATGAACGCCGGCCAGTCGTCGAAGCAGATGATGTGCCGGAGCTCCGGGCAGCCTGGCGCGACCTCGCGCACCGTCTCCAGCATCGGATTGCCGCGGAAGGAATTGGCCACGAACACGCCGGCCGCACGCGACTGCTTCAGCACATATCCGAGCTCGCCGGCCCTGAAACCGGGATTGACGGTGACCAGCACCATGCCGGCAAGTGCGGCGCCGAATTCGAGCATGACCCATTCCGGCAGGTTCGGCGCCCACACCGCGATCCGCTCGCCCGGCCTGAAGCTGCCGAGCAGGGCGCGCGCGGTGCGCTCGGCCTCGGCGTGGAGTTCGCGGTAGGTCCACTGCCGGCGCAGCGCCGGGTCGGGGACGCCTGCGATCAGCGCGAGCCGGTCGGGTGCCGAGCGTGCCGCCTGTTCGAGCAACTGGCCGAGCGTGATGTCGCGCACCGCGGGGGTCCTCGGTCCGGCGACGTAGGATTCCGTCAAAGCCATGGTTTCCTCCGGATGCTGGCTTGTTGGGGCGTCAAGCGCCGCAGCCTGCGGTCGATACAATCATGACATCGGGCGATTGTCATTGCATCCATTATACAAAAGGTTGCCGGCCTGACCTTCCCCGCCGGGTCTATCTTCCGGGCGCCGTGTGGCGGGATCCGGAGGCATCAGCAGGATCGCCGCGATGTCGGCCCCGGCCTCCCGGAACGATTGCATCTGGTGTTTATCCCAAGGGGGGCAGCGGCCCGGCATGCGCGACCGGTGGCCAGCCTGCCCGCTGCCGTCCGAGGCATCATCTTGCGATCGGTGACGCGGTCGGGACACTCGCCGATCTCGCTTGCCGGGCTCGCTCGGCATCACCGCAAAGGCCCCGTCATCCGCGGCGCAAGGACGCGACCCGTTCGCTCGCAAGGCGTTAGGCACCGTGCAACTACGGTGGACGAACATAACGAGTGGTTAACGACAAGCGAGCAGTCTGATGCGCAGAATCGCGGGCTGCGGGATACATTCATGTCTATCCACCCACAGAATCCCGGCCCCTTCACCGGGCGTTTGCTGCTCCGGGCTTGGCCGTCGTCGCACCGGCGTTTCCTGGCGATCGGTATTGTGCTCGTGGCCATGATTATCGGCGCAGCGGCGGCGGTGACCTGGATGCAGCGAAACGAATCCATCGCGGCCTACCGGACGGCTACCAGCAATCTGGGCAACGGCATGGCCCAGCAGACATCGCAGACGATCAATTCGGTAGATCGAATTCTGCGCGATATCGACGGGCATTTGACCACGGGCACCGACGCGACAACAGATCTGGGGACGGCGATGCGAAGCAAAGCCAGCTCCGAACTGCTCGTCGTTTTGAGCAAAGCGGCCACCGTCGTAACCGGACTTGCCGTCGTCGATGCCGGTGGCGTAGTCCGCAACTCGACCGGCACCTGGGTTTCCACCGGGCAGGACCTCTCGAGGCAGGAATGCTTTGTCCGCTTCGGCGGGAGGGATGACCAGGATGCCTGTGTCGGCATTCCGACCAAGAGCGGATTGCAGGGCCAATGGAATGCGGTTATTTCCCGCCGCATAAACGGCGTCCAAGGCAGCTTCGCCGGGATGGTGGCAGCCGAGATTTCGCTTGCTGAAATTGAGGATTTCTACCGAGTATCGATGCCGGCAAACCGCTCGGTTTCGCTGGCGCGCAGCGACGGCGTGATACTGGTTCGCTTTCCGCATCAGGAACAGGAGATCGGCAGGAAGATACCGGACGATACGCCGTGGTATGCGGCCGTCGCCCGAGGCGGCGGAGCCTACCAGGCCACCGACTATTTTACGCAGACGCCGATCGTCGCTTTCGCACGTCCGCTAAAAAATCTCCCTTTTGTCGTGCAGGCCTCCGTTCTCGAAGCTGATGTACTGGCCGATTGGAATCGACAGGTGCTCTGGATCGTGCTGGGAGCCGCCGCCGCGGTAGTCGGCGCGATAGGCCTGCTGCGGCATCTGGCCAGACAGGTCGATCGTCTGGAACGCTCGGGCGCGCTGCTCGCCAGCAAGAACTTCGAGCTGGAAACGGCACATCGTCAGCTTGATGCCGCACTGAGCAATATCTCCCTTGGGGTGTGCTTCTTCAGCGGTGAGAAGAAGCTGATCCTCAGCAACCAAATATACAGCCAGATATACAATCTGCCCCCGGAGGCGACCCGGCCCGGCACGCCGCTGGCGGAAGTCCTGGATTACATCTTCACCTGCGGCAGGTCTCCCCGTGCCGGACCCGACAATTTCGTGTCGTCGCGACTGGCAATGGTTGCCACCGGCGAACGGCAGCAGGCGACGGTCGAACTCATCAGCGGACAAACCATTTTTGTCACCCACCAGCCGATGCCCTTCGATGGCTGGATCTCGACGCACGAGGACATCACCGAGCGCCGTGATGCCGACCGTCACATCCGCTATCTGGCGCATCATGACGCCCTTACCGGCCTGTCGAACCGCGCATTTTTCGCCGAAAGGCTCGATGAAGCCGTCGCCCGCCTGCATCGACGTGGCGAGACATTTTCGGTGTTCATGATGGATCTCGACAGGTTCAAGAATGTCAACGATACGCTCGGGCATCCCGCCGGCGATCAATTGCTCCGGGAGACGGCGCAACGGCTGAAGTCCTCGCTGCGTGAAACCGATGTCTTCGCCCGGCTCGGCGGCGATGAATTCGCCATCCTTCAATTGGGCGAAGAAAATCAGCGCGAAGGCGCGGCCAATCTTGCCGCCCGCATCCTGAAGCTCATGGCGAAGCCTTATGACATCGACGGCAACAGCGTCTGCGTGGGTTCCACCGTCGGCATCGCCCTGGCTCCGGAAAACGCCAGCAATAGCGCGGATATCATGAAGATGGCCGACCTTGCGCTGTACGCGGCCAAGGCGGCGGGCAGAAACCGCTTCCGTTTCTTCGATCCAGAGATGCTTGCAACTTGGGGTGATCGCCGCGAGTGGGAGGAGGCGTCCGTTGCAGTATAGCACAATGAACGCTGGTCGACGTCGGGAGCGTCCGCCCGGTCCCTCCCGTATCAATCTGCCGGGGTTTGCAGGGATATATGCTCCAGGTAGAGCGGCTATAAAAAGCCAGGCTGAGATTGCCTTGCCAAAGCAGAAGGCACAGCTCGATCCGGCCTCGCGGAACATGCCGTCTTGCGTAACTGCAAGCCGGCTCGACGATAATCGAGCAGTTGTTGCGTTTTTTGGGCAAGCATCCTGTTAACCATGACCCCAGTAAACATACGGCAGCGCGGGTAATTCGGCTTGACGCAGGTCCCAAATTTGCTGGCAAAATCACCATACGCCCGAAAGCGGTGCGATAGGCTTGCTCGTATTTGCGGCCTTGCGGTGCTGTTGCTGTGTTCGATGGCGGCTCATCAAACCGCCGCTCAGGCGGGTACGGCAACGGCAAACCTTACAGTCCAGATCACCATTACGGCCGCATGCAGCATCAATGCCGCAACTCTGAACTTCGGATCGAGCGTTGCAGGCACTACGCTGGTTGCTTCTGCCATCACGGGTAGCACGACGGTATCGGTCACCTGCACCAGCGGAAGTCCGTACTCGATCGGCATGAACAGCGGATCGAACGCCTCCGGTAACCAGCGGCGCATGGCGAACGGCGGCAACTACCTGAACTACGGCCTGTATGTTGACAATGCGTACGCCAATCCCTGGTCCACGGCTTCGAGCAACAGCACTTGTACGACGACCAGCGACTGTTACCTCGGTACCGGCAACGGCGCGGCTCAGTCGATCAACATCTACGGACAGGTGCCGTCGGTCGGAACGGCACCTCCAACCGGTACCTATAGCGACACGGTGACGATGACGATTACCTATTAGGACCGGGAAGGTCATTCCCGCAGCTTCCACCCGATTATTCCAACCAAGCGGTCCTGAACACCAGACAGATCGAGCTTGCCGCAGATGACTCAAAGGCAAAAAATTGTTCTGGCAGTCGTCACCGCGCTGACATGCTCGACGGGCGCTGCGACGGCTGCCCAGCTCCGCGTTGAACCCGTGCTTCTGGAGATGAACGCGCCGGCGGCTGCAGCAACGCTGACGTTGCGGAACGACGAGAGCGACGAGGTCACCGTACAGACGCGTGTGCTGCGCTGGTCGCAAACGGCAGGAAAGGAAACGCTTGAACCGACAACGGATGTTGTCGCCTCGCCGCCGGCCGTAACGCTGGCGCCCGGTGCGGACTACGTGGTGCGCGTCGTGCGCGTGTCAAAGCAGCCGGTCGTCGGAGAGGAAAGCTATCGCGTCATTGTCGATCAATTGCCTGGGCCAGGGCAGCAAAATCGGTCAGTCAGTCTTCTGATCAGGCAGTCAATTCCGGCATTCTTCCGTGGGCGGGAGGTCAGCCTGCCGGCGGTTGGCTGGTCGATCAGCACCGACGCGGGCAGGCTGGTCGTTGCGGCCAGCAATGCCGGCGATGCGCGGCTTCGGATCGCATCTTTGCGGCTGAAGGATTCGTCGGGAACCACGATCTCATTTGGCAATGGTCTGGTCGGCTATGTTCTCGGGCGCTCGTCGATGAGTTGGATTGCGCCGAAAAATCCCCGCGGTTTTGGGTCCGGCGGACCTGTCTCGGTTACGGCGGAAACTGACAGGGGCCCGACCCATGCGGTCGTTCAGTCGCCGCCTCATCGGTAGGACAGCTTACGCAATCGCCGCGGTGGTGATACTTGGCCCGATGCTCGGTAGCGGGCGCTCCCGTGCGGCTGATGGCCAGAGCGATTTGCAACTCGAGGTCATCATCAATGGCGCCCCCGCCAACATGATCGGGAGCTTTGTCCGATTTGACGATAATCGAATAGGGGCAACGGCGGAGGAGTTGGAGAGCCTGGGGCTGCGTCCGGGTCCGGGCCGATCGCCCAAGGATGTGGTGCGGCTCGATGACATTGCGGCAATGCAGTACCGATACGAAGAACGAACCCAGCGTATCTACTTCACGGTCGCAGATGGCGCACGCAAGCCGCAGAGCTTCGATCTCGGAGGCGGTCCCGAAAGGCGCCTTCCAAGGGCGCAGGCCGGCTGGGGCGCGGTTTTGAACTATGATCTGCTGAGTTCCAGCAGCGGTCTGCAAAATCCCGGTTCTTTGTACCTCTCCGGCACTTCGCTCTCCCTGGATGCCCGTGCGTTTTCGCCCTATGGCACGCTCGCGCAGTCCGCCATCGCGCAGGCGGGCCCTTTGCAGCCAACCGACCTGATAAGGCTCGATTCATCGTTCCGTTATTCAGATCCGGACAGGATGGTCACCTACGGAGCAGGAGACCTGATCAATGGCGGGCTGGCATGGTCGCGGCCGATCCGGATCGGTGGCCTGCAGGCGCAAAGCAATTTTTCGCTGCGGCCGGATTTGATCACCGCGCCACTGCCGACGCTGGGAGGCAGCGCGGCCGTGCCGTCCACGGTCGACGTCTATGTCAACAACATCAAGACGTTTTCACAGGACGTCGGTGCCGGGCCGTTCAGCGTCAGCAACGTGCCGATGATCTCCGGCGCCGGCAACGCCGAACTTGTGATTCGCGATTCGGCGGGTCACGAGACAAAAACGACCTCGCCATTCTATGCCTCCGCAAGCCTGCTCGCGCCCGGGCTGACGAGCTGGTCGCTGGAAGGCGGTCTGCCGCGGCTTTCCTATGGATCGAATTCTGACGCCTACGTTGAAACCCCGCTCGCCTCGGCGACCTTGCGGCGGGGAATATTCGATGGGTTGACGGCAGAAGTCCATGCGGAGGGTGGAGCAGGCATCGGCAATGGTGGGGTCGGAGCAGTTTTCAAGACAGGAACGTTCGGGGTTGCCGCCGCAGCAGCGTCGGCCAGTACCGGGGGCGGCCTGCAGAGCTACCTCTCTTACGAGACGCGTTTGCTCGGTCTGAACATTTCGGCAAGCTCGCAGCGTACGTTTGGAGCCTATGATGACCTCGCCTCGGCGACCGCCCGGCTGCAGACGATCACAGCCAACGGGCTGCTGAACATGGTTGGCCTGTTTGCCTACCTGCCATTGACCGCGCTTCCGACCTCGAATTCGCTCGCCTATGCGACGGGAATCTACAGCAGCGCGCGGGCGCCGGTCGCGCTTGATCGCATTACGTTCAGCACGCCGATGCCGTTCGACGCCAAGGCAAGTTTGAGCTCAAGTTTCATTCATTCGCTGGATGCTGTCGGCAACGTCTCGGAGATCGTCACCAGCTCATACTCGCGCTCGATGCCATACAATGTCTCGGTATTCGCAACCATCTTCCGTGACTACGGAACCAGCAGGAATACTGGCATCTTTGCCGGCCTGAGCATGCCGCTTGGACAATCGACGTCGATCTCGACCAGCGTTTCGAGTGGCCAGGGCGGCACCACGGCGACTGTCGACGCGGCGAGGTCGCTCGGAACCGAACCAGGTAGCTATGGTTGGCGGGTGCAGGACTCCGAAGGCGCAACGACCTATCGGGCAGCCTCGGGATCCTACCGGTCGAATTACGGCACCGTCCAGGCCGGGGTCAGCCAGTCGGGTTCCAGCACCTCCGGCTCCCTGGAATTGCGCGGCTCGATCACAACCATGGACGGCGACGTCTTCCTCTCCAACTGGATCGACGACAGCTTTGCGGTCGTGAGCACCGGAATTGCCGGAGTGGAGGTGCTGGACGAGAACCGCTCGGCCGGGGTCACCGATTCCAAGGGCATGTTGCTGATACCGACCTTGCGGTCGTATCAGATGAACAAGATCACGATTGACCCGACGAACCTTCCCGTCGACGCCGAGATCGCAACCACCCACGAAATTGTGGCGCCCGCCGATCGTACCGGCACGCTGGTCAAATTCGACGTTCGACGGGATACCGCCTCCGCGCTTGTCACCTTTGTCATGACGGATGGCGGCTTCGTTCCAGCGGGCGCGGTCGGCCGTCTCGCGGATGGAGCCAGGTTCGTTGTCGGCTATGACGGGCAGGCATTTGTCAGGAATCTCGCGGCTGTCAACGAGGCCGAAATCCAGTTCGCGGGCGGTCAATGCCATGCAAGTTTTTCGTTCGCGCAGAGACCCGGCGAACAGGTGCAGATACCTGGTGTCGAATGCCGATGATATGGACGTGATGTCTCGGCTCGCTCCGCAGCGATTGAAGCGCCGAGCTCCCGGCGAGCGTCCGCGCGGCCCTGGGAGCTAAGGTGAAGTCGAAGCTTGGCCTGCGTCGCCATCTCCCTCGGCCGAGCCCAAAAATTGAGAGACGGGTCTGCGCCCGAATTAGAATGTAACCGTGACCACCACCGTGTCGCTGTAGGTGCCTACCGATGGCGCAGTTTGCGGCGCAACCTGGCCGTAAACCGTGATATTCTGGTTTGAACCCGTGCCTGTACCCAGCACGCAAGTACTGGCACCACCCGTGCAACTTGTCGTCGAACTCGTCGACGTCCAGGCTTGAGAATAGCCGGAATCGACGTATAGGCCGTAGTTCAGATAGTTTCCAGTTCCGACGCTCATCCGACGCTGATTTCCACTTGCATTCTGGCCATTGTCGAGCCCGACGGAATAGGGCGTAGTCGACGTGCATTGCGCGGTGATGGTGGCTGTTGTGTTGATATTCGCCGTGATGAAGGATGACGTCGAACCGAAGTTCATCGCGCTCGCCGAAACGTTGCAACTCGCCAGCAGTGTAACGGAAACGGTAAAATTCAGCGTATTCCACCAATTTACACCGGTCGTAACCGTGCACGTCTCCGCGACCGAATAGGTCATTGGAGCGCCATCGTTGTTGACCAGGGCTGCGCCGCCCGAATTGTAGGTATCGGTATAAGTACCTGGCGGAATTCCCGATGAAGCCGAAAGAATTTTGGCGTACACCGTACTGTTCGCGGTACTACCCGTCGAATTGCTGTACGGCCACGTATAAACGGTGTTTCCCGGGTAAGTATAGGTATTGGTGTAGCCGGAGTCCGTATAGAGTTGATAGGCAATCGAATTTGAGCCCAGTTTCATTGTTCTGTTCGTCTGACTCGCGCTGTTGGTTCCGGCGCCGATCGAGTTGCAATAAGCCCAAGGATTGTATGACCCGTGGCCAGATGGACATGTCACGGCGAAGGATCCCGTCGTCGTCGCTCCCGTGAGGGTCGAGATGCTCAGGGAACCAAACGCGAGGTTTGTTGCGGTGGCGGAACAGGTACCTACGTCGGCAATCGCTGGTACCGCAATCAAGAACAGACAGGAAAATGACAGCAACAAGCGCAGTGCCATCGTTCGGCGGGTTGAGCCGACCATCCCTTGCTCCCAAGTTGAGACAGATCACTCGTTGCTGCTTCGCGGCTCCGACTGATGTTTGACCAGCAGTTTTGACCCTTTCGACCGGGCCAGCATTTCCGAGGGAAGTTCGGCGAAAGCCTTGTTGAACTCCTTTGCAAACTGCCCGAGATTTGTAAAGCCGCATGCGAAGGCGGCGCCGGTCACCGACGTGTGCGAATCCGGATCGCTGAGCATGTCCCGTGCGTGCTTCAAGCGGACCATTTTCGCGAAGACCTTGGGGGAATAGCCGCGGAATCGCTTGAAGGACTGGAAAATCGAGCGGGCGCTGGCACCGGTCACCTGCGCCAGAGTCTCGATATTTGCGCCTTCGCTCCAATGCGCCTCGATATAATCTTCCACGCGCCGGACCTGCCAGGGGGCGATATCCTTGACAGGATGTTCCAGCAGATGGCTGGAGGTGTGCCGATTGGCGTACAGAAACGCGATCACGATGGCGTTCTCGAGGTCCTGTAGCACCGATGGCGGCAGTTCCAGGCAACTCGGGTCAAGCAGCTCGGCAAAGAACTGAATTAACTGCCAAAGACCATGGACGCGAGGGTCGTTGAGATTTGCACTCGATCCGAATTCAAGTCTGCCGCTCGGTTTCCTTCCCGAAAGAGAAATCAGCTTTTGTTCAAGGGCAACCTTATTGACGCGAAGGGTTAGTCGCTCGTGGCCCGCGTCACAATTGATCTGCGTCTGATGCCCGGAAGAGGTGATGCAGGCATGGTTCTCGTCGATTTCCGTCCGTCCCCTGGCATCGATCGTCACCGCGCGACCTCTAAGACCAATCTGAAACCGGACGAAATCCGCTTCAGGGTAGTCCAAGGCCATCGCGCAACTGGTGGCACCGAAAGCGAGTGCAATGTTTTTCAGCTGGATAAAGTTCGCCCGTGCCTCGAATCGTTGCCCGGTTGCGACTTCGGCGCGGGTCGCACCAAAAACGGTCGACGCCACATGCGTCAGGTATTCCGGATCCGATGTTCGAAAGATCGGAAATCGATGGAGCGGGTCCGCCAAAGGCTAACGCCATATTTAATCCTGCGCCAAAAGGCGGCGCGGGATGGGGGAATCAGTGTTGACTTAAACTGATCAGAAGCGAATTTAAGCGGAGAGAGAACTCTCATAGTTTATATAGGTATAAAATATCCTATGATTCATTCTGTCGCCAAGCAGCTCGCATTGGGTGAGTTTTTGCGCAAGCATCGAGAGATGGCGATCGAACCGGCTCCCGGCCAGGAAGCTGCCGGGAGAAAGCGGAGGACGCCGGGTCTTCGGCGCGAAGAAGTGGCCCGGATGGCTGAGATCAGTGCCACCTGGTACACGCGATTGGAACAGGGCAGGGAGGTAACGCCCTCCGGTGCCGCGCTTAGCCGCATCGCCGACGTGTTGCGGTTGGCGCCCGCGGAGCGCGCCTATCTGTTCCACATGGCCGGACGCGTTGACCCCAGCGATGCTTCAAACTTCGAAGATGAACTGGTTCGTAGCACTGTCGAAAGCTGCATCGCTTCTATTTCGCTGCCGGCCTATGTGCTCGACAAATATTGGACACCACTGTTCTGGAATACCGAATTGGCGAACATATTCTCGTTTTGGCTAAACGGTCCGGAAATAAATCTGTTGCGCCATATGTTCCTCGATCCGAACGCGAGAACTTTCGTTGTCGATTGGGAGCTTCGGGCGCGCCATCTTCTGGCGCAGTTCCGGGTCGACTTCGGCAATCACATTGGCGACCCAAGGATGATTGAACTGGTGAATGGCCTAAGCGAAGAGTCGGACTTTTTTCGGCATGCCTGGAAAGATCAGCGGGTTCTGTTTCGCGATGGCAACGAAAAATCCTATAATCATCCGCGGCTGGGCCTGCTTAAATTTGCTCAAACGACTTTTTTGGCCGCCGCTGAACCGAGTCTCAAGCTTGTCATCCTGACGCCGTGCGGTTAGGTCCGGACCACAAGCGCGAGGCCGATCTGCGGCGTTGACCGCACGCTGGAACCGCCGCACCATGGGCGCGTATTTTGTCGGAGATGCCGTCGTGACCGGGCTGACCCACCGCCAATCCGAGATCCTGAATATCGCCCGCGCCTTTGGCCGGGTGATGGTGGAGGACCTCGCCCGCCGCTTCGAGGTCTCCGCGCAGACCATCCGCAAGGATCTCAACGATCTCTGCGATCACCGGTCGCTGACCCGGATCCATGGCGGCGCGATCATTGCGTCCGGCGTCGAGAACCTTGCCTATGAAGCCCGCCGCTTCGTCGCCGCCGACGAGAAGAAGGCGATCGGCGCGGCGGCGGCGGCCTTGATTCCCAACGGCTGCTCGCTGTTCATCAACATCGGCACCACCACCGAGGAGGTCGCCAGCGCGCTGACCTCGCATGAGGATCTCCTGGTCATCACCAACAATCTCAATGTCGCGATGCTGCTGTACCGGCATCCGCGCATCGAGGTGATCGTGGCCGGCGGCGCGGTGCGCCGCGCCGACGGTGCGGTGATCGGCTCGACCGCGATCAGCCTGATCGGCCAGTTCAAGGTCGACTACGCCATCATCGGCGCCTCGGCGATCGACGAAGAGGGCGCGCTATTGGATTTCGACTACCGCGAAGTGCAGGCGGCGCAGGCCATCATTGCCAACGCGCGCAGCGTGATGCTGGTCGCCGATTCGACAAAACTGCGGCGCAGCGCCCCGGTGCGCATCGCCCATATCAGCCAGATCCAGACCTTCGTCACCGACGCGGCGCTGCCGGCCGGGCTGCAGAATATCTGCCACAGCCGCGGCATCGAGGTGATCGAGGCGATGCCGAAATCGCCCGGCGATCTCGACGAGCCCGGCCCGGAGCCTCTTGCCGCCGCGACGCGCTTGCGCTAGTTCCCTTTTCGGTTGCTTTCGTATTGGGTTGTGATTTAATCCAAACCGAAAGCGAAATCGCCAAAGTGAACAGGCGAACGCCGGGGGAGCGTCTTTGGACCAAATCTACGACCTGGCTATCATTGGCGGCGGCGTCAATGGCTGCGGCATCGCACGCGATGCGGCGGGTCGGGGCAATTCTGTTTTTCTATGTGAAATGAATGACTTGGCCAGCGGGACGTCGTCGTGGTCGACGAAGCTGGTGCATGGCGGCTTGCGTTATCTGGAGTATTACGAATTCCGCCTGGTGCGCGAGGCCCTGATCGAGCGCGAAATCCTCTGGCAGATCGCGCCCCACATCATCCGCCCGCTTCGATTCGTGCTGCCGCACCATGCCGGGCTGCGCCCGGCCTGGCTGCTGCGGCTCGGCCTGTTCCTGTACGATCATATCGGGGGCCGCCACCTGCTGCCGCCGACGCGCTCGGTCGATCTGACGCGCGACGAGGTCGGTCGGCCTCTGATGGCCAATCGCTACGCCAAGGGCTTTGAATATTCCGACTGCTTTGTCGATGACGCGCGCCTGGTGGTTCTCAACGCGCGGGACGCGGCCGACCGCGGTGCGGAAATCCACACCCGCTCGCGCGCGGTCGAGATCCGGCAGGTCGACGGAATCTGGCAGGTCACGGTCGAAAGCACCTCGAGCGGCGAACGTCGCACCGTCCGCGCCCGGGTGCTGGTCAACGCCGGCGGGCCCTGGGTCGAGCAGGTGCTGGCTTCCGGCGCCGGGGTCAACGCCAAGGCCAAGGTGCGGCTGGTGCAGGGCTCCCACATCGTGGTGCCGAAACTCTATGCCCACGACCGCGCCTACATGTTTCAGAACGGCGATGGCCGCATCGTCTTCGTGATTCCCTACCAGGACGATTTCACGCTGATCGGCACCACCGATCGCGACTATGACGGCGACCCGGCCAAGGTGAAGGCCTCGGCCGAGGAAATCAGATACCTCTGCGATTCCGTCAGTGAATATCTGGCCAAGCCGGTCAGGGCCGAGGACGTGGTGTGGACCTATGCCGGGGTTCGTCCGCTCTATGACGACGGCGCCAGCGAAGCCAAGGCCGCCACCCGCGATTACGTCTTCGAACTCGATACCCCCGGCGGCGCGCCGCTGCTGTCGATCTATGGCGGCAAGATCACGACCTATCGCCGCCTCGCCGAGGAGGCGCTGCAGCGGCTGGCGCCGTATCTGCGCAGCGCCAAGGCACGCGAGGGCTGGACCGCAAAATCGCCGCTGCCGGGCGGCGATATGGATGTCTCGGCGGTCGCGGCCCTGACCGCGGAACTGGTGCGCAATTATCCGTTCCTGCCGCCTGCGCATGCCAGCCGGCTGGCGCATGCCTACGGCACGCGTGCCGGCAAGCTGCTCGGCAATGCCAACTCGACGGCCGATCTCGGTCAGGCGTTCGGAGCCACCTTGACGGAACGCGAAGTCCGGTACCTGATGTCGGTCGAGTGGGCCTGCACGGCCGAGGACGTCGTCTGGCGGCGATCCAAGCTTGGGCTGCGCCTGTCGGCCGCGGAAATTGCCGCCATCGACGACTGGATTGCCGCGCACCGGATCCCGCTCGAGAATCCCTTGCTCGAAGCCGGAGGGCGGGCATGAGCGTCACGCTCGAAAACATCACGCGCGCCGTCGACGGCATCCCGACCATTCGCGATGTCTCGCTGACGCTCGAGCGCGGCACTCTCAGCGTGCTGCTGGGGCCGACGCTTTCGGGCAAGACCTCGATCATGCGGCTGCTCGCCGGCCTCGACAAGCCGACCTCCGGCCGGGTCCTGGTCGACGGCAAGGACGTCACCGACTTCGACGTGCGGCGGCGATCGGTGGCGATGGTCTATCAGCAGTTCATCAATTATCCGTCGCTGACCGTCTATGAAAACATCGCCTCGCCGCTGCGGGTGCAGCGCCAGCCGCGCGCCGAAATCGACAAGCGGGTCCGGGAGGCGGCCAGGCTCCTGAAGCTGGAGCCGTACCTGGAGCGCACCCCGGTGCAATTGTCGGGCGGCCAGCAGCAGCGCACCGCGATCGCGCGCGCGCTGGTCAAGGGCGCCGACCTGGTGCTGCTGGACGAGCCGCTCGCCAACCTCGACTACAAGCTGCGCGAGGAACTCCGCGCCGAACTGCCGCGGATTTTCGAAGCCTCCGGTGCGATCTTCGTCTATGCGACGACCGAGCCTTCCGAAGCGCTGCTGCTCGGCGGCCGCACCGTCTGCATGTGGGAGGGCCAGGTGCTGCAGGTGGGCGAGACCCCGAAAGTCTATCGACATCCCGAGACCTTGCGCGTCGCCCAGGTATTTTCCGATCCGCCGCTCAACATCGTCGCGATCGAAAAGACAAACGGCTCGGTGCAGTACGCCGGCGGCGTGCTGGCGCCCGCCTCCGGGCTTTATGCCGGTCTTGCCGACGGCGCCTATCGGGTCGGATTCCGCGCCCACCAGCTCGAGCTCGCAACCGGCATTGCCGGTCGCCACGCCTTTTCCGCCGCCGTGACGGTTACCGAAATCACCGGTTCGGAGAGCTTCGTGCATCTCAACCGCGATGCGTCCAACTGGGTCGCGGTTCTGCAGGGCGTGCACGAATTCGAGCCCGGCTACGTGCTCGATGCCGTACTCGACCCCAACAATGTTTTTGTCTTCGACCCGGCCGGCCGTCTGGTCGCCGCGCCTGGCGCGATCTGAGGGACATCCAGCATGGCCCGCATTGACCTCGTCGATCTCGCGCACTCCTACGGCGGCAATGCCGCCGATCCGCAATCCTACGCGCTGAAGCCGATCTCGATGACCTGGCGGCAAGGTGGCGCCTATGCGCTGCTCGGTCCGTCCGGCTGCGGCAAGACCACCTTGCTCAACCTGATCTCGGGAATCGTGACGCCATCGCGGGGCAAGATCCTGTTCGACGGCGTCGATATCACGCCGCTGTCAACCCGGAAGCGCAATATCGCCCAGGTTTTCCAGTTTCCGGTGATCTACGACACCATGACGGTCGGACAAAATCTGGCGTTTCCGCTCAAGAACCGCGGGGTGCCGAAAGCCGAGATCGACACCCGGGTCGCGGAGATCGCCAAGCTGCTCGATCTGACGCCCGATCTGAAGCGCAAGGCGACCCGGCTCACTGCCGACGCCAAGCAGAAGATCTCGCTCGGCCGCGGCCTGGTCCGCGCCGACGTCGCCGCCGTGCTGTTCGACGAGCCGCTCACCGTGATCGATCCCGAGCTGAAATGGCAGCTGCGCTCGAAACTCAAGGCGCTGCATCGCGATCTCGACCTGACCATGATCTACGTCACCCACGACCAGACCGAGGCGCTGACGTTTGCCGACACCGTGGTAGTGATGCATGACGGCCGCGTGGTGCAGAGCGGGACGCCGGCGGAACTGTTCGACAAGCCGGCGCATACCTTCGTCGGCTATTTCATCGGCTCGCCCGGCATGAACATCTTGCCCGCCGAGGTCCGTGGCCGCGAAGCCCGGATCGACGGTCATGCCATTGCGCTCGATCGCAGCTATGACGCCCTGCCGGCCGGAGCCAGGATCGAAGTCGGCGTGCGTCCCGAATTCGTCGACGTGACGGCGCCGGCGCCCGGCCTGCTGTCGGCCAGCATCGAGCGGATCGACGACCTCGGCCGCGTTCGCTTCGCGCGGTTGAGAATCGGCGACGCCAAATTCGCCGCAAGGGTGCCGCCGGGATTCTCCATTCCCGGCAACGTCGCCGGGCTGATATTCGACGCGTCGCGCGTTCACGTCTACGCCGACAGCCGTCTGATCGAGGGAGCGTCGTGATGAAAAAGACCCTCAACAACCGTGCCTGGCTGCTGGTCGCCCCGGTGATGATCGTGGTGCTGTTCTCGGCCCTGCTGCCCGTGATGACCGTCGTCAATTATTCGGTTCAGGACGCGATGGCGGAGAATCATTTCTTCTGGAACGGCGATGCCTGGTTCCGCGACCTCCTGGATCCGAGCACCGAGATTGGCGCCCGCTTCTCGGGGGCGCTCGAACGAAACCTGATCTTCTCGTTCGTTGTTCTCCTGATCGAGGTGCCGCTCGGCATCGCGCTCTCGCTTGCGCTGCCGCGGCGGGGTTGGGCGGTCGGGCCGAGCCTGGTGCTGATTGCGCTTCCGATGCTGATCCCGTGGAACGTCGTCGGAACCATGTGGCAGATTTTTGCGCGTGCCGACATCGGTCTGTTCGGCGCCGCGCTGAACGACCTGGGTCTGAATTACAACGATACCCAGGACCCGGTGTCGGCATGGTTCACGATTCTCCTGATCGACGTCTGGCACTGGACGCCGCTCGTCATCCTTCTGAGTTACGCCGGGTTGCGCGCGATTCCCGACGCTTTTTATCAGGCGGCACAAATCGATGCCGCCAGCCGGTGGTCGGTCTTTCTCAAAATCGAATTGCCGAAGCTGCAGCGCGTGCTGGTTCTGGCGATCCTGCTGCGCTTCATGCAGAGCTTCATGATCTACACCGAACCCTTCGTGGTGACCGGCGGCGGACCGGGCAACGCGACGACGTTCCTCTCGATCGACCTGGTCAAGATCGCGCTCGGACAAGTCGACCTCGGCAGTGCGGCCGCGATGTCGCTGGTCTACTACCTCATCACGATCACGCTGTGCTACATCTTCTTCACCGCCATGACCCAGCTGGATCTGTTGAAGGAGGAATGAGATGAATCGCGGCATTCTTCCTAAGCTTGGCCTTGCGGTTTACCTGCTCTGCCTGTTGCTGCCGATCTACTGGCTCATCAATATGAGCCTGCGGTCCAACGAAGACATCATGTCGGGCCTTGTGATTTGGCCGCGGCATCCGTCGCTGGTGAAGTATTCCTTCATTCTTCACGATCCGACCTGGGTACACGGGTTTCTGGTGTCGCTGACCTACGTCGCGATCAACACGGTGATCTCGGTTACCATAGCGCTGCCGGCGGCCTACGCCTTCAGCCGGTATCGCTTCATCGGCGACAAGCACCTGTTCTTCTGGCTGCTCACCAACCTGATGGCGCCTACCGCGGTTTTCGCGCTGCCGTTCTTCAATCTCTATTACGCGGTCGGCCTGTTCGACACGGTGTGGGCGGTCGCGCTCGCGCATTGCCTGTTCAACGTGCCGCTCGCGGTCTGGATTCTGGAAGGCTTCATCAGCGGCGTGCCGCGCGAGATCGACGAGACCGCCGCGATCGACGGCTATTCGTTTCCTCATTTCTTCGTGCGCATCTTCCTGCCGCTGATCGCCAACGGCGTCGGCGTCACCGCGTTCTTCTGCTTCATGTTCTCGTGGGTCGAACAGCTGCTCGCCACCACGCTGACCGCGACCAACGCGCTGCCGTTCGCAGCGGTGATGTCGCGCACCTATTCGGCCTCCGGAATGGACTGGTCGCTGCTCGCAGCCGCAGGCGTGCTGACGATGATTCCGGGCGCCCTCGTCATCTGGTTCGTGCGCAACCACATTGCCAAGGGCTTCGCCCTGGGCCGGGTTTAGGAGGCCGACATGTCGTCACTTGCGTGGATGGCCTGGACGCCGCAGACGGCGGTCTTCTTTGCCTTTATCGCGGTGTCGCTGGTGATTCTGACCTTGCTGGCGATCTATCGGCCCGAGACGCCGCAAAAGGGCATTCTCGGGTTTCCAACCACGCGGGGCGACCGTTTCTTCGTCTCGCTGCTCGGCTCCGCATTCATCTGCATCCTGTGGATTCGGTTGGGCGGCGGAGAGCTCTGGTACGCGCTGGCGATCTGCGTTCCGTTCGCCGTCGCCATGTTTCGTTTTGCGTGACTGCAAGCGCCTCGCACGTTGTGTGCGGGGCTAAACAAGGGAGGAAGGGAAGATGGATATCAAACGTCGTGACGTTCTGAAGGGCGTCGGCACGGCCGCGGTGGCGACCGCGGTCGGTGCACCAGCGTTGCTCACGCCAACCGTGAGCTATGCGCAGCAGGTCGATGCCGCCAAGAAGTGGGTCGACAGCGAGTTTCAACCGTCGACGCTGAGCAAGGATCAGCAGATGGCCGAGATGGAATGGTTCATCAAGGCATCGGCTCCCTTCAAGGGGATGCAGGTCAGCACGGCTTCGGAAATTCTCGGCATTCACGAGTACGAGTCGAAGACGCTGACCAAGGCATTTGCCGAGATCACCGGCATTAAGGTCAACCACGAGATGATGGACGAAGGCTTGATCGTCGACAAAATCTCCACGGAAATTCAATCCGGAAAGCCGATCTACGACTTCTGGATGAATGACTCCGACTTCATCGGCACCCATCCGCGTTAT
>Ga0302157_10000356_pt1 | contig 60901 bp, 55 predicted proteins | sample I_Bog_N3_3_FD_193502 | JGI IMG/M metagenome (GOLD analysis project Ga0302157, IMG submission 193502) | Peat permafrost microbial communities from Stordalen Mire near Abisko, Sweden - I_Bog_N3_3 | ecosystem: Environmental > Terrestrial > Soil > Wetlands > Peat | place: Sweden: Abisko, Stordalen... | reverse complement strand
CGAGTGACCGGCCTGCCGGGCTATGCAGAAGGATGCGCCATCTCCGACTGTCGGGTGCGGCAATACTCAAAGATCTCCTGCCACTGATCCCGCACGTGCGATGCGCTGAATAACTCCCTGCGCTGGAAGGATTTTTGTCTCAAATCCTGCCGCCTGGATTCGGCCAAGACCCGCATGAGCGTATCGCACATGCCGGTGGTCGAATAAGGATTGAAATAGGCAGCGGCTTCGCCGAGCAGTTCGCGATGGACGGCTATGTCGGAAGCCGCGACCACGCCGCCGCAACATATCGCCTCAGCCGCGGGGAGGTCAAAACCCTCGTCGACCGAGGGACAGACGACGGCTTCCGCGGATGAGTAAAGCATGCGCATCTCGGACGCTGGCACGTTCGACAGATGAAACAGCTCGTCGCGTTCCTGCCAGCCCCGCATGGCGTTCAGCAAGGCCTCATTTCCCCATCCGGGCGAGCCAACGAATACGAGTGCCGGCACCGAATGCAGCCGCAGACGAAGAGCCTGCCAGGCGTTGAGCAGGCCGAGATGGTTTTTGCGCGGCTCAAGCGCCCCTACCATCAGGAGGAAACGGAAATCTTCAGGTGCCCGGTGGATTTTGCGACCATCGTCATGCATGGCATTGGTGTTTCGCGCTGCCTTTGAAGCGATGGCGCGATAGCTCACGATGTCAGCGATCGTTTCGCGCTTCGCCGGCGACGGAAAATAGTCCGGTGCGATGCTGTTGTGTACGACAAAGGAGCGGCGCTCCAATTCCGGATAAATGCGAAGCAGCTTTGTCTTTGTCGCCTCGCTGACACAGGCGAAGATCGCCGACCTGGCGTTGGCTTTGAGGGCGGAGTAATGGAAGGACCGCATCAATCTCGGTTGCCTCAGGGTGTGGGGCAGCAATATCGGGACGGAATCGTGGTACCGGACGATCAATTGCGTCCGTGGGTGCACGATTCCGGGCCATGGTGTCTGGGCAACGAACGCGTCGTAACCGGAAGTGTCGACCGTGGCGTAGCGTCGTGGCTGCGGCAGCAAGCCGGTAGCGTGCATGGCACGCCAGGGTGGTGACAGGGTGACGTATTTTGCGGTGCGGCAGGCCTCGAAGTGCTCGGGCTGCAGCGTCATGCCGAACAAGTTCTGCCACAGGAAATCGCCGAATTCGGACCCGTCGAATTGGCCGAGCGGGATTGAAATTCCGACCATCAGCCGGGCGTACAAATGAAGAAAGTTCGCCGCGGCATAAACAGCGCTGCGCGGCGCCCTGAATGGGCCGCCGCGGGGCGATAGCGACGCCACCAGGCGCGACATGATTCTCAGGTTTTCGGCGGAAGCGAGAAGTCTGTTCGGCGCATCGGGCACGTGCGCCAGCGGCAGCGCCGGATGATGAATGAGACCGGTGCTATCGATGCCCTCGAGGTCGCGGAGCAATGCGAGGGCCATGCGGCTTTCCTGGGGTATGCCGTACCGGCCGTCAAAGGCGGGTCGAAGATCGACGAGTACCGATAGCTTTTGCGCCTTCACCGAAGGCCCTCCATGATGTTTGCCGTCATCTGCAGCGAGCTTGTTTTCATCCGCAGTCTTGCGCGTCGCCTCAGTATCCGGGTCGCGCCATCGCCACCACAGCAGCCGGACACGTCGTCCATCGAGCGTTAGCGGCGTCTGCGACACACGGTCCACCGCCTCGCGACCTGAAAGCGGAGAGCCGCACTCGGTCACGATTTCGGTGGTCGGGTGGGACCCGTTTGGAGCGGCATAGAGCTCGGCAATCCGCCGCGCCGCGCCGGCTTCGTCGTAAGCGAGACGACGACGTAAATTTTCCGCACTGAAGCGCCTCACCAGTTCGGGATGATCGACAAGCCTCCGCATCGCGGCGGTGAGCGCAGTCGGATCGCGGCTGGGATAGGTCAGGCCATTGACGCCGTCGTCGACGATAGCGAGATTGCCGCCGATTGCACTGGCGATCAGCGCCGCCCCGGAGCACAAGCCTTCAAGCAGGGCAGCCGGCTCGTTCTCGGGCCAGATCGACGGCAGCATCAGGACGTCGGCGCGCCCGATCTCGGCGATCAACGCATCTCGAGCGACATGTCCGGCCATTGTGACGGCGGCGTCGAGACCCGAGGCGGCCAATCCGGCGCGCAAGGACGCCTCCAGATGCCCGTTGCCGGCGATCGTCAGCGTCCACCGCCCACGCAAGCGCTCGTCGTCCCACAGCTGACGGAGGGCATTCAACAAAACCAGTATGCCCTTGTGTTCTCCGAGATGCGCGCAGCAGAGAAATCTCCTCGTGGGTGACGATTCGCGAAGCCGCGATGGAATGTGCTCGAGATCCATCCCGGCCGAGAACACAGAGATCTTTGCGGGGTCGAGCCCGGCCTGCGCGTAATTCCGGGCCAGCTCGCGGCCGGGTGCGATATAGGCGTCCGCTTTCTGCAGCTCGCTCATGATGTAGTCGCGGCGCAACCGGATCGGTAACACCCCGTCTTCGGTTTCGATCATGGGCAGGCAGAGATGGCACGCTTCGTGATCGACGCAGAGCGACAAGTCGTTCCTCAAGAGCACGTTCTTGAAGCAAAAACCCCAATAGTCGTGCAGGGTAACGATGGTTCTGGCGCCGATCCGCTTTGATGCGCCGATCAGGTTGACGCCGAGGCCGACGAGATTGTGGCAGTGCACGACGTCGGGCGAAAAATCGCGCCCGACTTTTTCAAAGAGGTCGGCGTGGCGGCGCGAGAAGAAATTGACCCCGGGGTCATTGAAAGTGCCGAATGTGCGAAAAACGTCGAACCCGTCGAACTCCTCCAGGGTAAGTTCCGGCTCCGACAGAGGGGGCGCACCGGGCCGCCCGGCGAAAATCTTGACGTTCCAACCGAGTTGCCGCAGACGCTTGGCTTGACGATGTGCCACGATTTCCGCGCCACCGGCGAGGTGAGGAGGATAGTTGCTGCAGACGATCAGGACACGCGGCATGGTTGATCGGACATCTTCATTTCACTCGGGGAACGTATTGCGGCCAACCGTGGCACCTGCATTCAGAGACCGGTCAGGCTTGATTGAGATGGCGACCAAGCGACCGCGAGCAGGTTGCAAGGCGCCATACAGCACCGAGGGCTGCAGCTCGTCACCGCCGCAGAACGGCTACCTGATGGCAGGTGTGCTGATCAAATCTGAAACCCTTGGTCATGAGAAATTCGAGCATATGATTGGTGCGCTCCTCGCCAGCGAAGGTGTGGTGCAGTTCGACAACAATCTTGTCTATGCCGGTCAGATCGGCACCGCTGAGCAAATCGACTTCTCCGCCCTCGATATCCATCAAGAGGGTATTGGCACGAAAATGTCTGATCTCGTCTTCAAGGCAGAAGGTAGGAACGCTAACCCGACTTACGATGTCGGCATCGTCAGTCAGATCCAAGCGCGACGCGAGGAAGTATGACGATACACCGAACGTGACCTCTCGAGCGGCATGCCTGGTTTTGTTGCAGAGGATGCCATGACGCGCGTCGATCTTCAGTCCATTGCGTTCAAAATTGGCTTTGGCGTCGGCAAGGATACCGGGGTTTGCCTCGAACGAAACGATGTTGGCTTCCCCCACGATCTCGACGGCGCTCATCGTTACCAGGCCTATTGCCGTGCCGCCCTCGATGACCCGGTCACCGGCACACAAGACGGCTTTCGCGACTTGGCGGTCCTGGCATTCGTAATCACCGTTCGCAATGGCCGCCACGATGGCAGGGTCGTAGGCAACAGTGTCCACGAAGACGGCAAAGCCGTCGATTTCCGCCAAGTAGCCGTGACGCATGGCATAAAAGGCTACGAGCTATGCCACCTTGTCAAGGGTTTCGAACAGGTGCGGGCCAGGTCCGGCGACCTGGTGCCCGCGCATTCCTCGTGCCGATGCGGCGGCCAGCTCGATCGCCTGCGGATGGACCGTTGAATTTGCAGGGTCTGGTTCGAGCGTTCCCCGACGGTACCGATTTTCAATGACCTTAGCTGACGACCCCGAATGTTTGGCTCTTCTCCGACTTGTTTTTCTGGCTCTTTCCACATGGGCGCGTCCCGTAGAGGAGAACTCCATGACAGGTAAGAACTGGGAAAAGCGCAACATTGCTGCGATGGGCGAGGAGACGGGCAAGCAATTCTCGTTACCCAGCAACGAAGTCGCGATCCTGGACCCTCACGCCCGGACGTGCGGCACCCAGGCGGCGCCCGTTCCGTATTCGACGATGTACTGATCGACGTTGTTGCACCCGGTGCATTCGAAGCTTCGCAGATCGAAGCCGGGCTGCGCAGGCTCGATGCGCGCCAGAACCATCCTGGCCCCGCACTTGCTGCAGGGCCTCGGATTCTGCTCGACGGTCCGGTCGGGTGAACCGGGTTGAATTCCAGGGCTTGCCGTCAATGATTGCCGCCTTGCTGCCGAAGCGGGAAGCGTTGCCGGCTCCCCGCCCGCCGAAAATGGCCAGGGGCCGTTTCGCGATCAGGTGGTCTGCGCCCGATGTGCGGCGGCACGGTGGTCATATTGCCCACCGGGGCCAAAGGTCGCAGAGCACTCCCGCTGCGCCAGACAGCCGGCCAGCGTGCCCGCCACGCTGAGGCCGATCAGGCCACGCCGACCAGGCCGGCCCGATCGCACGCCGGGCGAGCCCGTTGGGCCTGTTCAATCGGTGGCTGCCGGAAGCGAGGCCGCCGCGCAGCCTGCAGCCTCGCGAATGCACCCTGAGGCCCTGGGGGTAAACCAAGGCCGGGAAGGCCCCATGCCGGGGCGCCGTGATACGCCGGACGTTCGAGGCAAACCGCGATAAGGTCGGCGGATCGCCCGCGACGAACCCCCGACCCCGGACAATCGCGGGCATCGACCTCAATCCAGGGAGACGGACATGGACACCAACACGGATGGCTGCCTCACCGAAGGGCATTTGATGCTGTTCGGGACCATCGTTCACTGGATGGCCCGCTACGAGGTGCTGATCCAGCGCATCATCGCCCATGTGACCGGATCGCAATCCTCCGATGTCATGCTGCTGACCAGGGACCTGACGCTGGGCGAGAAGCGCCTTGCCCTGCTCAATCTGCTTCGCCACCGCACCGTGCCGCACGACCAGGTCGACGCGATCTATGGCTATCTGAGGATTCCGGAGACGTTCCGCGCGCTGTCGGACGATATCCTGCATTCGACCTGGGCCGCGGGCCGCTCGTCGAGCTCGATCCAGCCCGACTGGATCCTGCGGCCCAAGCCGACCGTCAAGCCGGTGCACGGCGGAGCCGAAGGGCGAGCCGAGGATTTCCAGGAAGATTACGACGACCAGGTCGAATACAGCCTCGACGAGCTGGCCGAGACCGCAAAGACCCTGCGCGAGAATTATCGGCTGTTTTTCGCCTATTGCCGCTCCATCGGAATGGTGGGCGCCGGCGGGGAAGAAACCGGCTAGCAGAGGCTGCGAGGCGGCTGCGCGTTTTTTCAGTCTTGCGCTGCGCTTCAGCGAGTCGTGCCTGGGACGCAGGGACCCATACGCCGAGGAATTTCGGTTCCGGCACTGAAGCAGAGGCCTTTTTCCCTTTTGAGGCCAGGGGTGATGGGTCGCTGCGTCCGCCGGGAGTTCGTGCCAGACCACCCCTTCGTCGACCTGCGCTCCCATTCGCATCGGTACCGCGCCAGCGCAGGGCGCGAGGTCCCGGCGCCGGGCAAACATGGGCCAGGCCGTCCCCTGCCTTGCCAAGCCCCCATCCTTCACCCACAATTCGCGGTCAATGCTTCCGGGGGGATTTGGGGAGGGGCCATTCATGTCCGCAGTGCGGTCGAGGAGTTTCCGCATCGGCTCGATGCTGGCGGCGGTGCTGTCGGTGGCGACGTGGCCGACCGCAAGCCGCGCCTATACCCCCGAGCAGCAGCAAGCCTGCACCGGCGATGCGTTTCGGCTCTGCAATGCCGAGATTCCGGATGTCGATCGCGTCACGCTCTGCATGGTCCGGAACAGGACGCAGCTCTCGCCGGGCTGCCGGGTGTTCTTCCGGAGCGAGCCCGAGGCCGCGCCGGCCGCAGCCGGCAGACCGCTTCGCATCCGGCCGGCGCTCGCGCGAAAGCCGGTCCATGCCGGCGCGCACAAGGCGAAGAAGCCGGCCAGGCCGGGCGCGACCTGACGCCGGGGACGCATTCGAACCGCTTTACCGCGGGTTGCAGCCTCGATGAGTCCGCTCCGGACTCGTTTTGTTCGCACCGGGACGGCCGATGTCACAACAGCGAGGATGCCCGTAGCGGTTGAGTGACGGGGCCGTGGCCCCGGATGATGCGGAAATACCCCGATCCGGATTCGATTTTCGCGATTTTTGCGCCGTATTGCGCCGCATGGTGTGACTCAAAAGCCAACTCGAAGATAAATCAGGGACTTCCTTGCGATTGCCTGTAAATTTTTCTTTCACGAATCAGCGCGCTGATTCATTTTTGGTTTCTGGGGTCAATCTGGAGGCGAAGGTATGAACGTCATTGTTTTCGCATCGCGTAAAGGCGGTTCAGGAAAAAGCACCCTGGCCGCTCATCTCGCTGCACATGTCAATAAGGCAACAAAGCCCTGTCTGATGATCGATGCCGATCCGCAGGGCTCACTCACGCTCTGGCACAAGCTGCGCGGCACCAATGAGCCGCCGATCAAGACCGCGGTCAACTCCGTCAGCGGGATTCTCGCTGCCGCCAAGCGCGACGGCATCGAATGGGTGTTCATCGATACTCCGCCGAATGTGTCGGCCGTGGTCGAGGATGCCATCAAGAACGCCACCATGGTGATCATTCCGGCCCGGCCGGGGGTATTCGACGTCAATGCGGTGCAGGAAACCATCCTGACCTGCCGCGCGGCGCGCAAGCCCTACGCGGTCGTGATCAACGGCGCGCCGGCCCGCCGGGACGACGTCGAGAGCCGCATCGTCACCATCGCCCGCGAGGCGCTGGCCAAGTTCAAGGCGCCGGTGTGGGGCGGCCAGATCACCAACCGTGCCGATCTGTTGATGGCGCTCGGCAAGGGTGAAGGCGTGCGGGAATATTATGCCGAAGGCCGCGCCGCGGCGGAGATCAGCCGGCTGTGGGCCGCGATCGAACGCTCGGTGAAGGCGATCCGTGGCACGGCGTCGGCGACCGGCGCGATGCACAAGCAGGCGGCCTAGTTTCGTCGCCGGTCAGGCCAGCCAAGAACGCGCGGTTTTCGCGCGTTTTTCGTTGCGCCTGGCAGTCATGGATTCCGCGCCGGCAGAGCCCGGCGACGATGCGCTGGTGGCGGAGCCGCCGCCCGGCGTGCTTTGGCGTGAGCCGGGGGCCCCGGCGGCGGCTAGCGGCCTGCCGTTCAATTCACCATCAGCACGTAGAACACGACCACCGGCGACAGGCTCAGGATCACCGACCAGATGCCGAGCGCCCAGAGAATGTCCTGCCGGCTGAAACCCTGTCCTTTGTGGAATGAATGATGCTGCATGGTCACGACGCCCCCGCGTTTTCCGGTTGTTGCGGGATCCCTGATACGCCCGGACTTTTAAAAAGCCGGCCGCAAGATCGCTCGCATTTGAACACAGGTGCTAGCGAGGGTTAACCACGGCGGCGCCGTGCCGTCAGCTTCCCATCAGCAGGTGGAAAGCCAGCACCGGCGACAGGCCGAGCAGCACGGCCCACAGGCCGAACGACGACAGCAGCAGAAAATCCTGCAGCCGCTCGGTCCACTCGCTGCTCGGATCGCTGAATCTCGCAATGGCTGGCGTGGTCATGGTTTCCCCCGGTTCTTGTTGTGGGATTCCAATAAGCCAAAAATTCTAAGCGGCCGGCCGCAAGCTGCCGCGGATTTGAATTTTTTGCGTTACCGCCGCTTAACCAATTTTATCTGCTGGCATCGCAGGGACGACCCGCTGAGAGCTTTGCAAGGCCACGACCGCCCGATCTGCGGTTCAATTCCGGCGTTATCGGTCGGCGCGGCCGACCACGTCCATCAGCTCGGCGATCTTGCGGCGCTGATCGGCCTTGTCGCCGGAGGAGATCGCATGCTCGACGCAATGGGCCACGTGGTCGCGCAGGATTTCCTCCTCGACCCGGCGCAGCGCCGCCTTGGCGGCGGCGATCTGCGTCACCACGTCGATGCAGTAACGGTCGTCCGCCACCATGGCGGCGAGGCCGCGGATCTGGCCTTCGATCCGTTTCAGCCTTTTCAGGCAGGAGCTCTTGATCTCGGTGCGCATCCGCGTCATATACCCCCCCAGGGTATATGGTTCAAGGGGCCAGGGGGTGTTTCGGTGACGCCAGCGGATCGGGATCACGCCCACGGCGCCGGCGCGGCGGCCGCGGGCCACCATCACCACGGCACCGCGGCGCCGGTTCCGGCCTGCTGCGGCGGCAAACATGACGGGGCAGGCCAGGCCGCCGCCGCAGCCGCCATCGATCCGGTCTGCGGCATGAAGGTGGACCCCGCCACCGCCAGGCATCGCTTCTCGCATGCGGGGACGGATCACTTCTTCTGCTCGGCGCGCTGCCGCGACCGCTTCGAGGCCGAGCCGGAAAAATTCCTGCAGCCCGAAAAGCCGCAGCCGACCGCGCCGGCCGGCAGCATCTTCACCTGTCCGATGCATCCGGAAGTGCGGCAGGTCGGTCCCGGCGATTGTCCGATCTGCGGCATGGCGCTGGAACCCGAGCAGGTCTCGCTCGACGACGCGCCGGATCCCGAACTGACCGGCATGACGCGCAGGTTCTGGATCGCGCTGGTGCTGACCCTGCCGGTGTTCGTGATCGAGATGGGCGGTCCTCCCGGCCTGATCCATCTGCTGCCGCCGGGATGGTCGAACTGGATTTGCCTGGCGCTTTCGACGCCGGTGGTGCTGTGGGCGGGCGCGCCGTTCTTTGCACGCGGCTGGCGATCAATCCTGACGCGGAACCTCAACATGTTCACGCTGATCGCGATGGGCACCGGCGTGGCCTGGATCTACAGCGTGGTGGGCACGCTGGCGCCGCGATGGTTTCCGCCGGCCTTCCGCGACAGCGACGGCGCGGTCGCGGTGTATTTCGAGGCCGCCGCCGTCATCACGGTATTGGTTTTGCTGGGGCAGGTGCTGGAATTGCGGGCGCGCGCCCGCACCTCGGGCGCGATCCGCGCGCTGCTCGGGCTTGCGCCGAAAACCGCGCGGCGCATCACCGATCATGGCGACGAGGACACCGCGATCGACGCGATCGCCGTCGGCGACAGCTTGCGGGTGCGTCCCGGCGAGAAGATTCCGGTCGATGGCATCGTCACCGAGGGCCGTTCGTCGGTCGACGAGTCGATGGTGACCGGCGAGTCGATGCCGGTATCGAAGGCGGCAGGCGACCGGGTGATCGGCGGCACCGTCAACCAGAGCGGCGGGCTGGTGCTGCGCGCCGACCGGATCGGCCGCGACACCATGCTGGCGCGGATCGTCGACATGGTCGCGCGGGCGCAGCGTTCGCGGGCGCCGATCCAGCGGCTGGCCGACCGGGTCGCGGGCTGGTTCGTGCCGGCGGTGATGGCGGCGGCACTGCTGGCGTTCGCGGCCTGGATGCTGTTCGGGCCGCAGCCGCGCCTGACGTTTGCGCTGGTCGCCGCGGTGACGGTGCTGATCATCGCCTGTCCCTGCGCGCTCGGCCTGGCCACCCCGATGTCGATCATGGTCGGCGTCGGCCGCGGCGCCCATGCCGGCATCCTGATCCGCGATGCCCAGGCGCTGGAGCGGTTCGAGAGCATCGACACGCTCGTGATCGACAAGACCGGCACGCTGACCGAGGGAAAGCCGAAGGTCGTGCGCATCGTGGCGGCCGACGGTTTTTCAGAACCCGAGTTGCTGCGGCTGGCCGCCAGCGTCGAGCGCGGCAGCGAACATCCGCTGGCGCAGGCGATCCTGAATGCCGCCAATGCGCGCCAGTTGAAGCTCGGCGAGGCCGCCGATTTCGCCGCGCGCTCCGGCAAGGGCGCCACCGGCACCGTCGACGGCAGGATGGTCGCGCTCGGCAATGCGATGCTGATGGGCGAATTGAAGGTCGCGACGCCAGCTATCGACGGCGCGGCGGAGGCCGCTCGGCTGGACGGCGCCACCGCCATCTACATCGCGGTCGGCGGCCGCGCCGCCGGCGTGATCGCGATCGCCGACCCGATCAAGGCTTCGGCGAAAACCGCCCTCGGCAGGCTGCGGGACGACGGGCTGCGCATCGTGATGCTGACCGGGGATAATCTCACCACCGCGCGCGCGGTCGCCGTGACGCTCGGCATCGACGAGATCGAGGCCGGCGTGCTGCCGGAACGCAAGAGCGACGTCGTGCAGCGGCTGCGCCGGGACGGCCGCCGCGTCGCCATGGTCGGCGACGGCGTCAACGACGCGCCGGCGCTGGCGGCGGCCGATGTCGGCATCGCGATGGGCAGCGGCACCGACGTCGCGATCGAAAGCGCCGGGATCACGCTGTTGACCGGCGACCTCATGGGCCTGGTGCGGGCGCGGCGCCTGTCGGCGGCGACCATGCGCAATATCCGCCAGAACCTCGGCTTCGCGTTCCTGTACAACCTGGCGGGCGTACCGATCGCCGCCGGCGTGCTCTATCCGGTGTTCGGCATCCTTTTGTCGCCGATGGTCGGCGCCGCGGCGATGGCGCTGTCGTCGGTCAGCGTGATCGGCAATGCGCTGCGGCTGGCACGGACGAAGCTGGATTAGCACGCCGTCCGATCTCCTGATCTATTCGGGCGCCGAGCTCCGCGCTCACCGGCGTCATCGGCAGCCGCAGCTCGGCGCTGTCGATCAGGCCGCTGCGCCACAGCCAGTACTTGACCGGCGCCGGGCTCGGCTCGGCGAACAGCAGCCGGGCGAGATCCGCGACCGACCGCCAATGCGACAGCGCGGCATCGCGCTCGCCCGCGACCTGCAGCTTGCGGATCAGCGCGAAGGTTGCGGTTTCGACATGCGCCGCCGCCAGAATGCCGCCGTCGGCGCCGTCGTCCAGCGCCTCATGATAGCGGGCGTCCTCGCCGGTGAGCACGGCAAAGCCGGCCGGACGCCGGCGCAGCAGCTCGCGCGACTGCTCGCGGTCGTCGCTGCAATCCTTCAATCCGCAGATATTGGGATGGTCGGCGAGCTGCAGCATCGCCGCGTTGCCGAGATTGACGCCGGTGCGGTAGGGGATGTTGTAGAGCGCGACCGGGTGGGCGGCACGGTCGGCCAGCGCCTGGAAGTGAAGCTTCAGTCCGAGCTGCGAGGGGCGCGAATAATACGGGCAGGATATCAGATAAAAGTCGATCGGCCAGGCCGCGGTGCGGTCCAGCGTCTGCAGCATCGCGGCGGTGTTGCTGCCGGACAGGCCGAGGCAGAGCGGAAGCTTGCTGGCGTTGCCGATCTCATCGCCGACCGTGAACACCAGCCGTTCGGTTTCTTCCGTATCGAGGGTCAGGCTCTCGCCGGTGGTGGCGGCGAGAACCAGCCCGTCGACCGGCAGCGCCGCGTAGTGCCGTACCATTCTGCGCAGCGACGCCTCGTCGAGCCGGCCGCCGCGAAACGGCGTCACCAGCGGCAACCACAGGCCACGCAGGGCGGATCGCAGGGAAGATTGCAGCCCGGTCGTGGGTCCATCTCCTTGAAAATCAGAGCCGGAGACGGGACAACAAAAAAACCCCGTCCAGACGGCGGGGTTTGGGATCGGTGGTGGGCGAGCAGTCTGTCGCGCGCGTCGATCTCAATGCCCCGGAACGGGGAATTTTTTCGACAGCGCGACCGTGCACGAATTCGTGATCATGCGGTGATGATGATGAAGGACGGCAAAACTGTCAACCGGCATCGCGCGGGCCGCATCCACAAAAAAAAGCCGGGCTCCAAGGAGCCCGGCTTGAGGTATTGGCCACGTGAGGCCGACACAATCACCTTCCAAGAGGGATTACTGAGCGCCCGCATCGCTGGAGGAGGGGGACAAAAGCGCGACACGACTACTCAGTACCGAGAGATTATGATCCACGCCGATGGCGTGCAGCAAGCGCAACCTCCGCATGTCAGTCATGCGGAGACCGGGGGCTGCCGCGCCGCGTCGATCAGGACGGCCAGCGCTGCGCCTTGCTGACCACGAAGTCGCGGAACACCTGGACGCGCGCCACCGTCTTCAGTTCCTCGGGATAGACGAAATAGGTATCGAGCTGGATCGAGTCGGATTCACCGAACAGCTGCACCAGCCGGTTGTTTTCCTCGACCAGATAGTCCGGCAGTGCGGCGATGCCCAGACCCTGCTGGCATGCGCGCACCAGGCCAAGGATGTTGTTGACCTTGAAATAGGTCTCGCGCGGACCGGAGCCGTTGCGGCCGGCTTCGATCAGCCAGTTGCGATTCTGCAGATGCGGCGCGACCTGGCCGTCGCTCAGCGTGATGATGCGATGCGCGTCGAGCTCGTCGAGCGTGCGCGGGGTGCCGAAGCGCTTGATATATTCCGGCGAGCAATAGGCGTGAAAGCCCATCGCGAACAGCTTGCGCTGGATCAGGTCGGGCTGGGTCGGCTTGCGGGTGCGGATCGCGACGTCGGCTTCGCGCATCGACAGGTCGAGTTCCTCGTCGGTGACGATCAGCGAAATCCGGATCTCGGGATAAAGGGCGGTGAATTCGCCGAGCCGCGGAATCAGCCAGTTGATGCCGACGCCGGGGGTGGTGGTGATCTTGAGGTCGCCGCTCGGCCGCTCGCGGCTGTCGGTCAACTTGGCGCGCGCCGCCTGCAGCTGCATGAACACGTCGTGGGCGGTGCGAAACAGCAGGTCGCCCTGCTCGGTGAGGATGAGGCCGCGGGCATGACGATGGAACAGCGAGACCGAAAGCTCCTGCTCCAGCGCGCTGACCTGGCGGGAGACCGCCGATTGCGACAGTCCGAGCTGCTCGCCGGCATGGGTGAAGCTGCCGGCTTCCGCCGCGGCGTGAAACACCTTCAGCTTGTCCCAGTCCATATCGGTAAATCCGTCGCGCGTTCGGGCCATGATTATTCCGCCGCCGCGCGGTCGCTGGCGCGCAGTGCGAGAAAGCGTTCGGCTTCAAGGGCTGCCATGCAGCCGAGGCCTGCGGCGGTGACCGCCTGCCGGTAGGTTTCGTCGGCGACGTCGCCGGCGGCGAACACGCCGGGCACCGAGGTCGCGGTCGAGTTCGGCGCCACCTCGACATAGCCCGACGGTTTCAGCTTGATCTGGCCGACGATCAGCTCGGTGGCCGGCGCGTGCCCGATCGCGATGAACACGCCGTCGGCCGCAAGCTCGGTCAGCGCGCCGCTCTTGACGTTCCTGAGCCGGACATGGGTGACCTTGCCCGGGTTCTCGGTGCCGCAGATCTCGTCGATGGCGCTGTCCCAGACCACCTTGATCTTGGGGTGATTGAACAGCCTTTCCTGCAGGATGCGCTCGGCGCGGAAATGATCGCGGCGATGCACGATGGTGACGGTCGAGGCGAAATTGGTGAGGAACAGCGCTTCCTCGACTGCGGTGTTGCCGCCGCCGACCACCACCACCTGCTTGCCGCGGTAGAAAAAGCCGTCGCAGGTCGCACAGGCGGACACCCCGAAACCCTTGAATTTCTCTTCCGACGGCATGCCGAGCCAGCGCGCCTGCGCGCCGGTGGCAACAATCACCGTTTCCGCCAGGTAGACGTCGCCGCTGTCGCAGCTCAGGCGGAACGGCCGCTGGCCGAGCTCGGCCTTGACGACGAGATCGGTGACGATCCGGGTGCCGACATGGGCGGCCTGCTTCTCCATCTGCTCCATCAGCCAGGGACCCTGAATGACGTCGGCAAAGCCCGGATAGTTTTCCACGTCGGTGGTGATGGTGAGCTGGCCGCCGGGCTGGATGCCCTGGATCAGCACCGGCTCGAGCATCGCGCGCGCCGCATAGATCGCAGCGGTATAGCCCGCCGGGCCGGAACCGATGATGACGACCTTGGCGTGGATGGGGGCGGGCATGGAGTAGATCCCTCGCTGCAGGGAGATTTGATCAGGGCTTCAGCCGAAAGGGCCCGGAAAGGCACTGCGACGGCGTCGAAAGTGCCAAATCCAAGTTTAAGACATCTGGCGAGCCATGCAAGAATTGCAATCCATATCGGCGAATTTTCCCCTCCAGTGCGATAAATGGCGCAGCGCACGCGCAATAAAATTGCGCACGGCGCGGCAGCTGCGCTAAGAGTGTTGCCGATACTGCCTCCCAGCCTTTCAAGCCCAGGACCTGGACCCGCGTGCCGAAGAATCTCGACGACATCGACCTCAAGATCCTCCGCGAAATCCAGGCCGACGGCCGAATCACCAATGTCGAGCTGGCCAGGCGCGTCGGCATTTCTCCCCCGCCCTGCCTGCGCCGGGTGCGGACGCTGGAGGAGGCCGGCTACATCCAGGGCTATCGTGGATTGCTGGATCCGCGCCGGCTCGGTTTCGACGTCACGGTGTTCGCGTCGGTGCACCTGTCCAGCCAGGCCGATGCCGATCTGCGCGCGTTCGAAGAGTTCGTCCGCGCCGAACCATTGGTGCGGGAATGCTGGATGCTGTCGGGCGAGGTCGACTTCATCCTGAAATGCGTGGCGCCCGACATGGCGACGTTCCAGGATTTCGTCACCCACCTGACCGCGGCCCCTCATGTGCGCAACGTCCGGACCTCGCTGGTGCTGCATAACTCCAAATACGAGGCCGCGGTGCCGCTGGAATTGAAGCTGCCGGGCTAGGCCGCGTCCAGCGCCGCCGTTCCGGGACGATGCCCGGAAGCGCCGGAGGCCGCGGCTTTGCCGCGGCCGGAACCACCGCCATTTTTGTCAGCCCTTCCTGCCCAGCATGGCGTCGAGGCCGTAGGGGCCGCCGCCGGCGCAGGCGAGATAGAGGCAGGCGAAGCAGAACATGATCGCGTTCTCGCCGCCATTCAACAGCGGGATGAAGTTGCGCGGAAAGTGCTCCATGAAATAGGCGAACGCCATTTCACCGCACAATATGAAGGCCGTGACCCGCGAGAACAGGCCGAGGATGAGAAGTCCGCCAAGGACCAGTTCGATCGAGCCGGCGCACCAGAACAGTGAAAACGGCTCCACTTTCGCGAACATCGGCACCGGCGGAAACTTGAACAGCTTGGCGACGCCAAACTGAAACAGCAACAGGCCGGTGATGACCCGGAAGATGCTGTGAACCGGCGGCTCGAAGCGGGCAAACATTGCGTTCATCTTGTCCATGCTGTGCCCCTCAACCGCGCTTCATCGCGGCGTCGACGCTCCAGGGACCTGCGCCTGCCGTCGACAGATAGAGACAGGTGAAGCAGAACATGATCGCCAGCGTGCCGCCGTTGAGCAGGGGGTAGAAGCCTTTTGGCTCGTGCGCCATGAAATAGGCGAATGCCATCTCGCCCGAGATGATGAAGGCGACCGGGCGCGTCAGCAGACCGAGGATCAACAGCGCGCCGCCGATCAGCTCGATGAAGCCCGCCGCGCCGATCAGCGACAGCGGATTGAGGTTGGCAAGGCTCGCGACCACCGGAAAGCCGATGATCTTGGCCATGCCGTGCTGGATGATCATCAGCCCCATGATGATGCGCAGCAGGCTCAGGGCGCGCGGCGCCTGTGCCGCCATTGTTTCAGTCATGACAAGTCCCCCGGAAATTTGCGATGCGCCGACGCTATCGTGTAGCGGCGTCCAGGAAAAGCATGTTGGTGCCGGGGTTATCGGGATCTCGGCGGCCGGGCATCTTCAAACCCGTTGCAATCATGCGATGGCAGGCTCGATCGACCCCGCCTCACAACATCGTCAGTGCGGGGCGGTGCCGTGCCGCGACCGATCGGGCATCGGCAAAGGCCGCGCGCGCGGCCTTGGCTGCAATTCCGCCCTAGCGCCACTCGACCTTGGTGATCTCGTAGGCCTTGGCGCCGCCGGGGGCGACGACCTCCACCGAGGCTCCCTTCTTCTTTCCGATCAGCGCCCGCGCCAGCGGCGAGGTGATCGAGATGCGGCCCTTCTTGGCGTCGGCTTCGGGCTCGCCGACGATCTGCCACACCGCTTTCTTCTCGGTGTCCTCGTCGATCAAGGTGACGGTGGCGCCGAACTTGATGGTGTCGCCGGACAGCTTGCTGATGTCGATAATGTCGGCGCGCGCCAGCTTGTCCTCCAGCTCGGCGATGCGGCCTTCATTGTGGGACTGCTCTTCCTTGGCGGCGTGGTATTCCGCGTTCTCCGAAAGGTCGCCATGCGAGCGCGCCTCGGCGATGTGCTCGATGATCCGGGGACGGTCCACCGACTGGCGCTGCTTCAGTTCGACCTCGAGGGCGGCATAGCCGCCAGCGGTCATCGGTACCTTTTCCATCATCTGTCTTTGTCCTTCAACTTCATGCGGACCACTCCGCGGCACGCACAAACGCCGAAACAGAACCCCGACATGGCTGGCGAGTTCCAGTCACGTGGGCTTCATCGCCGATCAATTGCCGGGCCGTCGGCCCGGCTCAAGGATCAGGTTTCGGAAAAGTAACTCTGCAGGGTGCGGACCTCAAGGTCCCCGCCCAGATAGGCGCGGATGCCCTGTGCGGCCGCCACGGCCCCGGAAAGAGTGGTGTAATATGGCACTTTATGCAAGAGGGCAGCTCGCCGCAACGACCGGCTGTCGGCCAGCGCCTGCGGCCCCTCGGTGGTGTTGAAGACCAGCTGGACGTCGCCATTGACGATGGCGTCGACGATATGGGGCCGTCCCTCCAGCACCTTGTTAACCTTCTCGGTCGGCACGCCATGATCGGTCAGGAAGCGCTGTGTTCCCGAGGTCGCCATCACCTTGAAGCCAAGCGAGAACAGCAGCCGCACCGCGTCGACAATGCGGGTCTTGTCGATCTCGCGGACCGAGACGAAAACCGTGCCCTTGCGCGGCACCCGCGTGCCGCCGCCAAGCTGGCTCTTGGCGAACGCCACCTCGAACGAGCGGTCGATGCCCATCACCTCGCCGGTCGAGCGCATCTCCGGGCCGAGCACGGTATCGACGCCGGGGAAACGGGCGAACGGAAACACCGATTCCTTGACCCCGACATGGCCGAGCCTTCGCTTCCTCAGATTGAAGTCGGCGAGCTTCTCGCCGGCCATGATCCTGGCAGCGATCTTCGCCACCGGCATGCCCATCACCTTGGCGACGAACGGCACCGTGCGCGACGCCCGCGGATTGACCTCGAGCACGTAGATGTCGCCATCCTTGATGGCGTATTGCACGTTCATCAGCCCGACCACGTCGAGGCCGAGCGCCAGTTCGCGGGTCTGCCGTTCCAGTTCGCCGATCATCTGGGCGTCGAGCGAGTGCGGCGGCAGCGAGCAGGCGGAGTCGCCGGAGTGAATGCCGGCTTCCTCGATATGCTCCATGATGCCGACGATGAAGGTGTCCTTGCCGTCGCTCAGGCAGTCGACGTCGATCTCGATGGCGTCGGACAGATAGCGATCGAACAGCAGGGGATTGGTGCCGAGCACGGTATTGATCTGGCCGGTCTTGTCGTTGGGATAGCGCGCCTTGACGTCGCCCGGCACCAGTTCGGGCAGCGTGCCCAGCAGATAGTCGCTGAGCTGGGATTCCTCGCGGATGATCTGCATCGCCCGGCCGCCGAGCACGTAGGACGGGCGCACCACCAGCGGCAGCCCGAGATCGGCCGCCACCAGCCGCGCCTGCTCGACCGAATAGGCGATGCCGTTCTTCGGCTGCTTCAGCCGCAGCTTGTCGAGCACGCGCTTGAAGCGGTCGCGGTCCTCGGCGAGGTCGATGGCGTCGGGCGAGGTGCCGAGGATCGGCACGTCGGCGGCTTCCAGCGCGCGGGCGAGCTTGAGCGGCGTCTGGCCGCCGAACTGCACGATGACGCCGTGCAGGGTGCCGTTCTGGCGTTCGGTGGCGATGATCTCCAGCACGTCTTCCGAAGTCAGCGGCTCGAAATACAGCCGGTCGGCGGTGTCGTAGTCGGTCGACACGGTCTCCGGGTTGCAGTTGATCATGATGGTTTCGAAGCCGGCGTCGTGCAGCGCGAAGCAGGCATGACAGCAGCAATAGTCGAACTCGATGCCCTGGCCGATCCGGTTCGGCCCGCCGCCGAGAATGATGACCTTGTTCCTGTCCGAAGGCGCGCTTTCATCGGCCAGCGCGCCGGCGAACGGCGCTTCATAGGTCGAATACATGTAGGCGGTCGGCGAGGCGAACTCCGCCGCACAGGTGTCGATGCGCTTGAATACCGGGCGGACACCGAGCGCGCGGCGCTGCGCCGTGACCTCGGCCTCGCTGGTTTCGGTCAGCACCGCCAGCCGCGCGTCGGAAAACCCCATGGCCTTCAGGCTGCGCATGCCGAAGGCGTTGCCCGGCAGGCCGCACGCCTTGATCTTGGATTCCATCTCCACGATGCCGCGCAGTTCCGCCAGAAACCACGGGTCGATCTTGCAGGAGGTGAAGATCTCGTCGTTGCTCCAGCCCAGCCGCATCGCCTGCGCCACCTGCAGCAGGCGGTCCGGCGTCGGCGTGCCGAGCGCGGCGCGGATCGCGTTCTTGTCGTCGCTGCGGCCGAGGCCTTCGATCTCGATTTCGTCGAGCCCGGTCAGCCCGGTTTCGAGGCCGCGCAGCGCTTTCTGCAGGCTTTCCTGGAAGGTGCGGCCGATTGCCATCACCTCGCCGACCGACTTCATCGAGGTGGTCAGCGTGGTGGAGGCGCCGGGAAATTTCTCGAAGGCAAAACGCGGTATCTTGACCACGACATAGTCGATGGTCGGCTCGAAGGAAGCCGGGGTCGCGCCGCCGGTGATGTCGTTGGCGATCTCGTCGAGGGTGTAGCCGACCGCGAGCTTGGCGGCGACCTTGGCGATGGGAAATCCGGTGGCCTTCGAGGCCAGCGCCGAGGAGCGGGACACCCGCGGGTTCATCTCGATCACGACCATGCGGCCGTCGGCCGGATTGACGCCGAACTGCACATTGGAGCCGCCGGTCTCCACCCCGATCTCGCGCAGCACCGCCAGCGAGGCGTCGCGCATGATCTGGTATTCCTTGTCGGTCAGCGTCAGCGCCGGGGCCACGGTGATGGAATCGCCGGTATGCACGCCCATCGGATCGAGGTTCTCGATCGAGCAGACGATGATGCAATTGTCGTTCTTGTCGCGCACTACCTCCATCTCGAACTCTTTCCACCCCAGCACGGATTCCTCGATCAGGACTTCGTCGGTAGGGGAGGCGTCGATGCCGCGCTCGACGATCTCGATGAATTCCGCCTTGGTATAGGCGATGCCGCCGCCGGTGCCGCCCATGGTGAAGGACGGCCGGATGATCGCGGGCAGGCCGATGGAATCCAGCGCACGCAGCGCATCTGGCAGATTCTTGGTCTGGATCGAACGCGGCGTCTCGAGGCCGATGCGCGTCATCGCCTCGCGGAAACGGCCGCGATCCTCGGCCTTGTCGATGGCATCGGCGGTGGCGCCGATCATCTCGACGTCGAATTTCGCCAGCGTCCCCTGCTTGCGCAGGCTCAGCGCGCAGTTCAGCGCGGTCTGGCCGCCCATGGTGGGCAACAGCGCAAAGCCGCCGGGAACGACGTAACGTTCCTTCTCGATGATCTTGGCGACGATCTCCGGCGTGATCGGCTCGATATAGGTCGCATCGGCCAATTCCGGATCGGTCATGATCGTCGCCGGATTGGAATTGACCAGAACGATGCGGTAGCCCTCCTCCTTCAGCGTCTTGACCGCCTGGGTGCCGGAATAGTCGAATTCGCAGGCCTGGCCGATCACGATGGGACCGGCGCCGATGATCAGGATGGTGGAGATGTCGGTTCTTTTGGGCATTCAGTCTCGCGGGAAGGGTAGTTGGGCACAAAAAAAGGGCGCGCATACCGCGCGTCCCCTTGACCCCCAGCGCCAGGTTGCCCTTGCGCGCGGAGTGGTCTTTAGACCAGATTCCGCAACCGCGAAAGGGTTTTACAGGCCCCATCAACCGGCATTTTCCCGCCTTTTGCTGTTCGAGCGATGCCGCGGCATGCCCGGCCTGCCGGGCCGAAGCGGCGCAGCCGGCGAAGGCTGGAGGCCCGGCCTGGATTTGAACCAGGATAAAGAGCGATGCACTGCTCTCGCGTCGACGCATTCCGCCACCGGGCCACGCCGATCATCGCCGATCCCGCCGCGATGAGCCATGCCCGGCTCCGGTTAAACCCGGTTAACCCTAACCCTCCGGCGGCATCAGAAGGCGTGCCGCGCGACGAAGGTCATCCGCCACGGATTGTGCCCGATATTGATATGCGCCCGCGAGGCGGTAAATCCGGCTGCCGCGAGCTTTTTGACCATCTCGGCCTCGCTGTAGCGCTGCAGGCCGACGCGGGCGCGCAATTGCCGGTAATCCGACAATGCAGTGCTGACCAGTCCGACCAGCGCATCCTTGAAAAAGCCGTGAGTCAGCGCAAACCGCAATAGCGCGATCACGTCCCGGATCATGCCGACCTCGGGGCGCATGATATCGCCCAGGACCAGGCGGCCGCCGGGTTTGAGCAGCCGCCGGATCACCGCCAGGGCGGAATCGAGTTCGGCCGGCGTCATGTACTGCACCACCGAATTCATGACCGCCAGATCGATGGATTTTTCCTCCATTTTCCGCAGGTCGTCGAGCGAACGCACCCGGATTTTCATGTTCGGGGCGAACCGTGCGATCAGCCGGCCGCGCACGCCGGGCGCCGGCTCGGCCAGGATCAGCTTGCCGCAGGCCTCTGCCACCCGCGCCGCGTAGAGGGCTTCACCACAGGCATAATCCAGTACCGCCGCATCGGGCGTCGAGATGTAGCCGATCATGTCCTTGGCGATCAGCTGGAAATGCAGGTCGCGATGCCGCCGGCTCGCATAGATCGTATGGGTGGAATCGTAATAGTCGATCCAGTCGTCCATCGGGCGCAGGGTCCGCTAAAACAAGAGGGTTCCGGCGACGGAACCGGTGGCTGAATGATGCGTTAGATGGTCCGGCGCGCCGAGTCCACTGCCGCCAATGTCCGCATTTCCTAACAGGAAGGTTCATCGTGAGCAAAGCCAAGTCCGACAGAAGCACTTCCGATCTCGATACGCCGACCGACATGCCGAAGGCTGCGGTCGACAAGATCTCGGCGTCGCTCAACACGCTGCTGGCTGACGCCTTCGCGCTCTACCTGAAGACCAAGAATTTTCACTGGCACGTCAGCGGCCGGCATTTCCGCGACTATCATCTGATGCTGGACCAGCAATCCGACGCGATCTTCGCCACTACCGACCAGCTGGCGGAGCGGGTGCGCAAGCTCGGCGGCACCACGCTGCGCTCGATCGGGCAGATCGGCAAGCTGCAGACCATCCAGGACAACAACGAGAGCTTTGTGCCGCCGCGCGAGATGCTGCGGGAACTGATGGAAGACAACAAGCATATCGCCGCGGCGATGCGCAAGGCGCACAAGCTTTGCGACGATCACGAGGATTCCGGTACCGCCGGGCTGCTCGAGACTTTCATCGACGAGACCGAGCGCCGCACCTGGTTCCTGTTCGAGGCCAGCCGCCAGGAAGGCGCCAACGAGGCGTAGTCTCCTTGCGGGGAGAAGAGAATCTTCACAGCGCCGCCCGTGACCGCGCCCTCTTCCGCAAGGGAGGGGGCGCATTCACAAGGCGCCGCGGCGAGGATTTTTCCCTCCGCGCTTGCGAAGGATCGCCCTTTTCCTTCCTCCCATTTCTACATTTCCGGCTTCCACAATTTTACCAGCGCTCCATCAGCGCCGGTGACCGGATCGGTGTCCGGCAGCCTGACCGCGGGTATGGTTTTCAAGGCCTCGGCGTGATTTTCCGGTGTCGGCAGCGTCACCTGCATCCTGGGGCCGGGCGGGTAGGCGCCGACCACGCAGAAATTGCCGCTCGCCGACAGGCACTGATGCCCGGTGCCGGCGGGCAGGATCGCGACATCGCCGGCCGAAATCTCGATTTCCCGGCCCCGGTCGCCGCCGAACCGGACCCGGGCATGGCCCCGGGCGACCCCCAGCGCTTCATGCACCGTCGCATGGTAATGCAGGTAGTCGTAAACGCCGTTGCGCCACATCTGGCCCCAGCCATTGGCGCCGAACAGTCCCTCGATGGTCTTCTCGGGATGGCCGTTGTCGAGGTCGATGGCCTGCCTGTCGACCAGAAGCGGCATCGGATTGTTCGGCACGATGCCGTCATCTGCGAATACGAGGACAACCGGCTCGATCTGCGCGCCGACCACCGGCATGGCGTTCTCCCGTGCGCCTGACTTCGCGGATTCAACCGAAAGCGCCGCTTCACGTTCCCTGCGATTTGCCGGCCGGAATCTCGAACACCAGGCAGGTGGTGGTGGCGTGCGCCAGCAGCCGGCCGCCGGCGTCGGTGATGCGCGCCTCGGCGGTGGCGGCGCGGCGGCCGACATTCAGGGTGCGGCCTTCGCTGCGGACCGGGCCGGTGTCCTTGCTCATGCCGCGGATGAAGCTGATCTTGAATTCGAGCGTGGTGTAGCCGGTGCCGGCCGGCAGCATGCTATGGACCGCAAGGCCCATCGCGGAATCGAGCAGGGTGGCGGCATAGCCGCCATGCACCGAGCCGATCGGATTGTAGTGCCGGAAGCCCGGAATGCTGTTTAGGACCACGATTCCGGGCTCGGCCGTGCAGTCGAACGGCTCGATGCCCTGCATGATCGGCGGCTCCGGCAGTTTGCCGGCAAAAATGCCGCGGACGAAATCGATGCCCGGCATCGAGGCCATGATCTCGGTCGGAGTGACGCCGTAGTCGATCGGGGAGGCGGAGGTTTCGGGCATCGGGATTTCCATTTTATGATGACGATCGTCATACTAACCGGCGGGTCTGGACGCCAGTATTTGCTCCAGCATTTTCGGCCTCATGGCCGGGGGTAGCCGTCCGAAGGACGCGCCGCTTCCGCTCGCTTATGTCCCGGCCATCCATGCCGGTTGCTCACCGAAAGCCTGCAAGGCCGTGGATGCCCCGGGGACAGGCCAGGGGCTGGAGACGGCAACGCACCGCATCCGCGAGCCCGGATCTACCCGGCCTTGTTGGCCCGCATCAGTTCGGCGAACCGCTTGAACAGATAATGCGAGTCGCGCGGGCCGGGCGACGCCTCGGGGTGATACTGCACCGAGAACACCGGCCGGCCGTCGAGCGAGATGCCGCAATTGGAGCCGTCGAACAGCGAGACATGGGTCTGCGTCGCGCCCTCCGGCAGGGTCGCCTGATCCACCGCGAAACCGTGGTTCATCGAGGTGATCTCCACCTTGCCGGTGGTCTCGTCCTTGACCGGGTGATTGGCGCCGTGATGACCCTGATGCATCTTTCTGGTCTTGGCGCCGACCGCCAGGCCCAGCATCTGGTGGCCGAGACAGATGCCGAAGGTCGGCGTGCCCGAGGAGATCACCTGCTGGATCACCGGCACCGCATATTTGCCGGTCTCGGCAGGATCGCCGGGGCCGTTCGACAGGAACACGCCATCGGGCTTCATCGCCAGGATGTCTTCGGCCGAGGTGGTCGCCGGCACCACCGTGATCCTGCAGCCTTCGCCGGCGAGCAGCCGCAGGATGTTGCGCTTGATGCCGTAATCGATGGCGACGACGTTGAACTCCGGCTCGGCCTGCCGGCCAAAGCCTTTTTCCCACGCCCATGGCGTCTCGTCCCAGGTGAAGCGCTGGCCCGAAGTTACCATCGGCACCAGGTCCATGCCTTCGAGGCCGGGCCATTCGCGGGCTTCTTCCTTCAGCCCGTGCAGGTCGAACTGGCCGTCTTCGGCGTGCGCAATCACGGCATTCGGCATGCCCTTGCTGCGGATCAAGGCGGTCAGGGCGCGGGTATCGATGCCGGAAAGGCCGATGATGCCACGCGCCTTCAGCCAGGAATCGAGATGCCGCGTGGCGCGGTAGTTCGACGGGTCGGTGATCGCGGCGCGCAGGATCACGCCGCGCGCCCCCGGCGTCGCCGCCATGTTCACCGTCTCGATGTCTTCGTCGTTGGTGCCGACATTGCCGATATGCGGAAAGGTGAATGTGATGAGCTGCCCGGCATAGGAGGGATCGGTGAGAATCTCCTCATAGCCCGTCATCGCGGTGTTGAAGCAGACTTCGCCGACCGCGTGGCCCTCCGCGCCGAGGCCGTAGCCCTCCAGCACGGTGCCGTCGGCAAGCACGAGGAGCGCGGTCGGGGTGTGATCCGGCCAGGCCGAGCTATTTTTCGAAGATGTCATGAGCGCATTACATAGTCGTCGCACGCGCAGGCGTCAAAGCCGGAGGCTGTGGATTCACATGCGGTTTTGGCCTATCTGACCGGCGATACCGGACTTCTGCGGCGGTTTGCCGAAAGCCGGCGATTTTCCCCGTGATTTCACCGATCTGGAGACGGGCATGGACGATACGATGCCGATTCTGCTGGTTCCGGGACTTGCGAGCTCGCCGCGGATCTATGCGCCGGTCTTGCCCGCGCTGTGGCGGTTCGGCCCGGTGACGGTGGCCAACCACATCCGCGACGACAGCATCGGCGCGATCGCGCGAAGGATCCTGGCCGAGGCGCCGCCGCGGTTCGCACTGGCCGGACATTCGATGGGCGGCTACATCGCCTTCGAGATCATGCGGCAGGCGCCGGAGCGGGTGGCCAGGCTCGCTTTGATCAACACCCAGGCCCGGCCGGACACGCCGGAGGCCAGCGAACGCCGCCGCGGCCAGATTGCCCGCGCCCTGGCCGGTGGCTATCACGCCTTGCTCGCCGAGCTGTTTGCCGGCTTCGTGCATCCGTCGCGCCGCGGCGATGCCGCCTTGCGCAGCCTGGTGCAGGACATGGGCGACGACATCGGCGCCGCCGCCTTTGTGCGCCAGCAGACCGTCATCATCGGCCGGGCCGATTCGCGGCCGACGCTGGCGCTGATTGCGTGCCCGACCCTGGTCCTGACCGGCGATCAGGACAATACCATCCCGAATTCGCTTTCGGTGGAGATGGCGGAGGGAATTCCCGGCGCCAGGCTGACGATCCTGGCGGATTGCGGCCACCTTCCGCAGGTTGAACAGCCGCAGGCGACGGCGGAAGCCCTGGCCGGATGGCTGCGGATCTGAGTTGTTTCGGTGGCGCGAACAGCCTAGATCAGGCACGTCAAGGCGGGCGCCCGAGGCGTTGAGAGGACAACAGATGCTGCGCGACGACATCAACAACGCGGTCAAGGATGCGATGCGGGCCAAGGACGAGCGCAAGCTCTCCACCCTGCGCATGGTCAATTCGACCATCAAGAATGCCGACATCGCCGCGCGCGGGGAAGGCAAGCCGCCGCTTTCCGATGCCGATCTGTTGGGCGTGTTCCAGAAAATGATAAAGCAGCGCCAGGAATCGGTCGAGCTGTACGAAAAGGGCGGTCGCGCCGAACTGGCCGCGCAGGAGCGCGAGGAGATCGCGATCATCTCCGCCTACCTGCCGAAGCAGATGTCGGACGCCGACGTCAGCGCGGCGATCGCTGCGGTGATTGCCGAGACCAACGCCGCCGGGATCAAGGACATGGGCAAGGTGATCGGCGCTCTGAAGGCGAAATATGCCGGGCAGATGGATTTCGGCAAGGCCAGCTCCATGGTCAAGGCGGCGCTGGCGGGAGGATAACACTTGGCGCCTTCGTGCCGTTCACCGACACGTTGTCGATGACCGCGACCGGCAAGGTATTGCGGCGCGAATTGCCGTCGCTGGGGTAGGGTGAATGCATCGTGCCCCCGGATGCAGCGCAACGCGCCGCGCTTGCGGCGCGGTGCGTTGCGGATCGAGGGCCCACGCTCTGCCAACGGGGTCGCGCGAATGCGCGCCCGATGACAGGCTGCGCAGCGCAAGCGCGCTGCACCGCGTCCGGGACACGTCCTCCATGGGATCGCGACCCTGCGTTTTTTTTCGAAATCGTCGATTCCAGGGTCGGGCGATCTCGTCGCGGCTCGATCAACGGCGCATCGAACTGGATGACGAGAGCGTGTTTTGGCCGCCGTTTTCGCTGTGCTAGCCTGAGTGGTGAGCCAACGCAGATTGGTTTCAACAGCCCGGGTGGAAAAAGCATGAATCGTAGCGTCAGACTGGCAGCGTTTCTCTTGATGTCTTTGGCAGCGTGCGGCGGCAGCGCCGATGCCCAGCAGCAGGTGATCGGGGCTCCGCCGGAAAGTTCCAACATGCGGCTGGTCGGATATAACGACCTGCAGGCGCGCAGTGCCTACCAGCCGACCATCCATCATCAGGGCGACCGCTGGATCGCCTATATCGGTCACCACGGCGGTACCGACGATATTCCCGACCCGGTCAATCCGCAGACCGGCAAGGCCGAGCCGAACGGCACTTCGATCGTCGATGTCACCGATCCCCGGCAGCCGAAATATCTCCGCCACATTCCCGGGCAGGAAGGAAAATACGAGAGCGGGGGCGCCCAGATGGTGCGGATCTGCGACGGCAAGGCGCTTCCCAAGGGCGATCCCGGAGCGGTCTACATGCTGCGCACCTTCGGCAGCGAGGCGCATGAAATCTGGAATGTCGCCGATCCCGCCAATCCGGTGCTGGTCACCCGGATCGGCGGCCTCAAGGACACCCACAAGAGCTGGTGGGAATGCGACACCGGCATCGCCTTTCTGGTATCGGGCGCACCCGACTGGCGCACCCGGCGCATGACCCAGGTCTACGACCTCAGCGATCCCGCGCATCCCGTCAAGATCCGGGATTTCGGTCTTCCCGGCCAGGAGCCGGGCTCGAGCGGCGCGGTGCCGACCGAACTGCACGGGCCGATCTCGACCGGACCGCAGGGCAACCGGGTCTATTTCGGCTACGGCACCGACAAGGGCGGACTGCTGCAGATCGTCGATCGCGACAAGCTGATCAACGGGCCGAAGGAACCGACGCCGGAGAATTTGCGTTTCCCGGAAATCTCCCGGCTGCCGATGTCCGCCTTCAACGGCGCCCACACCACCTTTCCGATGCCCAAAATGCCGATCGCCGAATTTGCGCATGACAAGGACGGCCAGGTCCGCGACATCGTGATGATCGTCGACGAGGCGATTCACAACGAATGCGGCGAACCGCGGCAGATGGTCTGGTTCGCCGACGTCACGGTCGAGAACCGCCCGATGATGATCTCGAGCTATACGGTGCCGGAGGCCAGCGGCGCGTTCTGCCAGCGCGGCGGTCGGTTCGGTTCGCATTCCGCCAACGAGAGCATGGCGCCGGTGTTTTACAGGAAGATGGCGTTCATCGCCTTCTTCAATGCCGGGGTGCGGGCGCTCGACATTCGCGATCCCTATCATCCCACCGAGGTCGGCTACTTCATCCCCTCGATCACGGCTGCGACCGACAGGCGCTGCGTCCCCGTCGAGGGCAAGCAGCGCTGCAAGGTCGCGATCCAGACCAACAATGTCGAAACCGACGAGCGCGGCTATATCTACATCGTCGATCGCGCCAATACCGGCCTGCACATCCTGGAGCTGACCGGAGCGGCGCGCGCCGTCGCCGGCCTGCCGTGACTCCGGTGAGGCGACATGCGTAAGTGGCTGCTGGCTGCTCTGGCGATCTCGGTCTGCACGCTGTGCGCCGCCGCCTATCAGCATGCCCGTTCCGGCAATGCGGGCTGGCGCGAAATCGCCTGGCCTTTTCCGCGCGACGGCTGGCCGGCCGGGCGCGCCTTTCATTGCGATGCCGGGGCGTGCGGCGGGGAGGTCGAGCTCTATGTGCGGCCGAAGATCGGCTTCTGCAATTGCGACAGCGGGGTTGCCGATGACGACGAGGTCGATCGCGTCGCCGACCTCGACCTGATCAGCGAGCGGTTCGTGGCGCTCGATGTGGGCCAGCCGATCCGGATCGGCGAGATGGCCGGGCGGTCGAGGAATTACGGTCTGCAAATGCCCGACGGCTCGCGGCACGCCGCCGCGGGCTTTGCGCTGTCGCGGCGCTGCGACCTCATGGTGGCGGCGGCGCAGGGCAACGGCACGGCTTCCGCCGTCGAGCGGGCGGCCTCGGATTTTCTGGCTTCAGGCGACATGACGCGCTGGATGGCCTCGGCGCTGGATGGAAGTTGAGGCGAATTTTCTCCGGCCGCCGGCACGCGTCTTTTATACGATGCAAATTTGCGATAGGATTTCAATGGCCGGGATCAACCGGCGTTACAAGAGTGTTCACGCGGCTCCCGATGTCGCTGCAGCTTTATCTCGCCTTTGTCGCCGCCTGCGTTGCGCTGGCGCTGTTGCCCGGGCCGGTAGTCACGCTGATTATCGCCAACGGCCTGCGCCACGGCACCCGCGCGGCACTGACCAACATCGTTGGCGTCCAGGCCGGGCTCGCGATCGTGATCGGCATCGTCGCGGTCGGGCTGACCTCGCTGATGGCGACCATGGGCTACTGGTTCGACTGGGTGCGGTTTGCCGGGGCGGCCTATCTGGTCTGGCTCGGCGTCAAGCTGATCCGCTTCCCGGTCTCCGGCGTCGATGCCACGGCGCCGCCGCCGCCGCCGCGCGGCGGTTTTTTCCTGCAGGGTTTTGTGGTGCTGCTGTCCAATCCCAAGGTGCTGGTGTTCTTCGGCGCCTTCATCCCGCAGTTCATGGACTTGAGCCGCGATCATGTCTCGCAGGTGGCGCTGCTCGGCGTCACCTTCATGATCACCGGCGCGATCACCGACACCATCTACGCGGTGCTGGCCGGCCGCGCCCGGCGCTTCTTCTCGGCGCGGCGGACGCGGACGCTGTCGCGCATCTCCGGCGGCTTCATGATCGGCGGCGGCATCTGGCTGGCACTGACACGGGCGCGGTGACGACCTTGCGGTTCGGGTTTAACTAAATCAGCCGCTGTGCCCGCAGCGTGGCTTCGATCTCGGCAAAAATCCGCGCCAGCCGGTCGGCCCATTGTTGCTGGCCGGCCGGATCGGCGAGCAGGTCCTGGCGGATTTCGATGCCCGAATTCATCAGCCCGCGCGCCTCGCCGTGGACCGGAATGGTGTAGTCGGTGTCGTCGCTCACCGCATAGGGTTCGTTGTCGCCGACCACCAGATCGGGATCGCCGCGCAGGTGCTTCAGCAGCAGCGGCGGCAGTCTGGTGTCGCGATGATAGAGCGTGCCGACATGCCAGGGCCTGGCGATGCCGGCATAGACCGGCGTGAAGCTGTGCAGCGCCACCAGCACCGTCGCAACGCCGTCGCGCAGCCGCCGGTCGATGATCTCGTCGATCCGGCGATGGTAGGGATCGAAGATCGCCCGGCGCCGCGTCGTCATCGCCGCGTGCGCCAGCCCCTGATTGCCCGGTATCGTGGTCGCTTCGCTGATCCGGGGGATCGAACTTGGCGCTTGCGGCGGACGATTGCAGTCGATCACCAGCCGCGAATAGCGCTGCGCGACCAGATGGGCGTCGAGCTGTTTCGACAGCCGATCGGCGACGCCGGCGATCCCGACATCCCAGGCGATATGCCGCGTCAGCTCGCTCGGGGGAAGCCCGAGATCGCCGAGCCGGCGCGGCAGCAGCCGGCCGTAATGATCGCAGGCCAGGAGGAATGGCGAGCGGCCCGCGGCATTATCTTCGTGAACCGGCGGAACCTCGACGCTGTCAAGGAGTAAGGATGTGTCGCCCGCGCTGTCCAAAGTCTTCTTCCCCCTCCGTTGCCTAGCCAGGCGGCATACCGGTTTAGAAATAAGCAGGGACCGGTATGGATTAGTTGGCAAAAAGTCACGATGATCAACCCGACGATGCCCCTGCTGACGATCCATCACAAGACCGAATATCGCTACGCCCACCCGGTGGCGTTCGGCGAACATCGGATCATGCTGCGCCCGCGCGACGGCCATGACCTGCGCGTGATTTCCGGCCGTCTCGACATCGTGCCGGAACCGATGTCGCTGCGCTGGATCCACGACGTGTTCGGCAACAGCGTCGCGATCGCGACCTTCGGCGAGCGCGCCGAGACGTTGTCGATCAGCAGCACCGCGACGGTCGAGCACAATCCGGCGCATGAATTTGCGCTGACCGCGGACGATCCGGCGTATTTCTACCCGTTCCTCTACCATGGCGAGGAGTTTCCCGACCTCGTCCAGTTCATCACGCCGCAATATGGCGATCCCGACGGCGCGCTGTCGGCGTGGGCTCGGAATTTCCTCGATGCCGAGGGGCCGACCCCGACCTTCAAGATCCTGAGCGGCATGACCCATGGCATCCGCGAGAGCTTCAGCTACCGCAAGCGCCACGAACCCGGCACCCAGCATCCGCTCGACACGCTGCAGACCAGGTCCGGAACCTGCCGCGATTATGCGATGTTCATGATCGAGGCGCTGCGGCGGCTCGGCATCGCCGCGCGCTTCGTGTCGGGCTATCTGTTCATTCCGGGCGACCGCGCCCACGGCTACAGCGGCGGTGGCTCGACCCATGCCTGGGTCCAGGTCTACCTGCCGGACGCCGGCTGGATCGAGTTCGATCCCACCAACGGCATCGTCGGCACCCGTGACCTGGTGCGGGTTGCGGTGGCGCGCGATCCGCGGCAGGCCATCCCGCTGCACGGCACCTATCTCGGTTCGGCCGACGCCTTTGTCGGCATGGAGGTCAGCATCAACGTCGTCTCGGCCGAACAGCCAGGGGTCTGATCATGGAAATCAAGGTAGGCTTCGAAATCGTCCACGCCGCGGCGCAGCCGACGCCGATGGTGATCATGCTCAGCATTCATCCCTCGCGCCGCGCCGATATCATCGGCACCGAAACCATCATGGCCGAGCCGAATGTGCCGATCGGGTTCTACCGCGACAGCTTCGGCAATATCTGCGGCAGGCTGGTGGCGCCGGCCGGCGGCGTCACCTTGCGCGGCAGCGCCCTGGTGCGCGATTCCGGATTGCCCGACGCCGTCGACCCGTCGGCCCAGCAGCTTCCGATCGATCAGCTGCCCGACGACATCCTGCTGTATCTGATGGCGAGCCGTTATTGCGAGACCGACAAGCTGACCGACGTGGCGTGGTCGCTGTTCGGCAACATCACGCCGGGCTGGCAGCGGGTGGCCGCGATCTGCAGCTTCGTGCACAACCATGTCACGTTCGGCTACCAGCACGCCCATCACATGAAGTCCGCCCACGACGTCTACAACCAGGGCACCGGCGTGTGCCGCGATTTCGCCCACCTTGCGCTGACCTTCTGCCGCTGCATGGCGATTCCGGCGCGCTACTGCACCGGCTATATGGGCGACATCGGCATCCCCTTCGATCCGGCGCCGATGGATTTTTCCGGCTGGTTCGAGGCCTACCTGTCCGGCCGCTGGTACACCTTCGACGCCCGCCACAACAAGCCGCGGATCGGCCGCATCCTGATGGCCACCGGACGCGACGCCGCCGACGTGGCGCTGACCACCAGCTTCGGACGGATGGATCTGGTCAAATTCCTCGTCATCAGCGATGAAGTGGTGGCGGCCTGACATATCCCGCCGTTTCGGGGCGATGCCAATGGGGCCGGCCTATCGCCGGCCTGACGACGCCATCGGTCCGCGCTTCGCGCGACCCCATTGGCATCGCCCCGGAATGACGGGATAAGTTAGCGCATGACCTCCGAACTTCTGTTCGTCTACGGCACCCTGATGCGCGGCTACGACCATCCGATGGCCAAGCTGCTATCGGCCAATGCCGACTTCGTCGGCGAGGCGATGTGCCGGGGCCGGCTCTATCTGGTCAGGCATTATCCCGGGCTGGTGCTTTCGGAAGCCCCCGACGAGGTGGTGTTCGGCGAATTGTACCGGCTGCGCGCGGCGGAAGCGCTGTTGCGCGAATTCGACATGTACGAGGCCTGCGGCGAGGGTTTTGCCGAGCCGACCGAATATGTCAGGCGGATGCTGCCGGTGACGTCGGCCGGCGGCGCTGTCACTGACGCCTGGACCTACCTCTATAACTGGCCGGTGGCGCAGCTGCAGCGCATCGCCTCGGGACGGTTTCTGCAGAAGTAATCCCGTGTCCCGGACGCGGTGCGCTGCGTCCGGGACACGATGGCCGTCAAGCCCGCTTCTTCGTCAATATTCAATCGTCAAGGTTCGCGGGTTTCGCCAATGAAGCGATCAGGTCCTGTGAATAGCGGCAAGAATCCCAACAATCTTCGTATTTTACCTCGCCATCCCTATATCCATGGTCGGTTGGCAGCGGCCTCCGACTCACCGAAAATCCCCCAATGCGCTTTACGCCCCAATTCCTCGACGAGCTGCGCGCCCGGCTTCCGGTTTCGGAAGTCGTGGGCCGCCGCGTCAAATTGAAGAAAGCGGGGCGGGAGTGGAAGGGCCTGTCGCCGTTCCAGCAAGAGAAGTCGCCGTCGTTCACGGTCAACGACCAGAAGGGTTTTTATCACGATTTCTCTTCCGGCAAGCATGGCGACATCATCAGTTTCCTGATGGAAACCGAGGGCGTCGGCTTCACCGAGGCGGTCGAGCGGCTGGCCTCGATGGCCGGCGTGCCGCTGCCGGCGGCGACCCCCGATGCCGCGCGTCACGAGCAGCGCCGCAAGACGCTCCATGACGTGATGGATCTGGCGGCGAAATTCTTCGTCGCCACCCTGGCCTCGCGCCACGGCGCCAGGGCCCGCGGCTATCTCGCCGACCGGGCGATTTCGCCCGCGGTGCAGGTGCAGTTCGGCATCGGTTATGCCGCGGCCGATCGCTTCGCGCTGAAGGAGCATCTCGGCGCCCAGGGCATCGCGGTCGAGGACATGGTGGAGGCAGGGCTGCTGGTGGCCGCCGACGACATTCCGGTGCCCTATGACCGGTTCCGCGACCGGGTGATGTTTCCGATCACCGATCTGCGCGGACGGGTGATCGCGTTCGGCGGCCGCGCCCTGGAAAAGGACGCGCCGGCCAAATACCTGAATTCGCCGGAAACCCCGTTGTTTCACAAGGGCGACAATCTCTACAATCTGGCGCCGGCGCGACTCGCCACCCATAACGGTGCGCCATTGGTGGTGGTCGAAGGCTATGTCGACGTCATCGCCATGGTCGGCGCCGGCTTTGCCGCCAGCGTCGCGCCGCTCGGCACGGCCTTGACCGAGAACCAGCTGGCGCTGTTGTGGAAGATGGCCGACGAGCCGATCCTGTGTTTCGATGGCGACAAGGCCGGCCAGAAGGCGGCCTGGCGCGCCGCCGAACTGGCCTTGCCGCATCTGGTCCCCGGCAAGAGCCTGCGCTTTGCGCTGCTGCCGGAAGGCCAGGACCCCGACGATCTCGCCCGTTCGGGCGGCCGTGGCGCCATCGAGGAGGTGATCGCGGCGGCGCGCGGCCTTGCCGACGTGATCTGGTCGCGCGAAATCGAGGGCGGCTCCTTTACGACCCCGGAGCGGCGCGCGGCGCTGGAGAGGCGGATCAACGAGCTCACCAACGGCATTCGCGACGAGGTGATCCGGCGCTACTACCGCCAGGATCTGTTGGAACGGCTGCGCCGGGCCTTTGCTCCGGAAGGCGGCCGCGGCGGCTATGGCGGAGGCAATTATCGCGGCGGGGCGGGCCAATTCGGCGGCGAATCAGGCCGGCGCTTTGGCTCGCGCGGCTCGTTCACCCCCGGGGCGGCGGGCCGATTCGAGCCCCGCGGCGGGCGGGGCCAGGGCTCGGCCGGCAGCCAGACCATCAATCGCCAGCCCTACCAGGTGGCGAGCCCGCAGCTTGCGGCGAGCCCGATCATGCGCGGCCAGCGCTCGACGATTTCCCGCCGCGAGGCGCTGATCCTGCAGTCGCTGATCAATCATCCCTGGCTGCTGCACGACCACCTCGAGGAAGTGGCGGCGCTGGAAATGGCGCATCCGGAAGCCAATAAATTGCGCGCCGCCATCATCGCCGCCTTCGCTTCCGATCACCATCAAAGCCCGGAGCCCGCGGAACAAGCCGAGAAAATGCGCGCGGATCTTGCCGAACGTGGATTTTCACAATCACTTCAAAGGGTTGAGCTGGCGATCACGACCTCGGCGGTGTGGGGCGCCCAACCCGGCGCGGCCCGCGAGGACGTTCTTTCCACCTGGCACCAGCTGGTCTCCTTGCATCGCCAATGGCACTCCTTACTTAGGGAATTGAAGGATGCCGAGCTGGCCTTGGGCGACGAGGCCAGCGAGGCCAATTTGGCATGGCTGCGGGACGTCAAGGGCCGGCTGGAGGAAGTCGACGGCACCGAGGCCCTGATCGAGGGGTTCGGCGAGTCCTCGGGCCGGTTCCAGCGGAGCGTCTGATTGAAAAATGCTGCGGACGGGCCGGGCCGGAACCGCGAAATGACTCGCCAAATCCATGGTTTGGCTGCAAAAACACGGTTAGTGAAAGCTTAACAGCCTGCGGGCTATGAGTTCGTGACCGGCGAGACAGAACAAGGGGTGGCGACAGTTGGGCGCCGCCCTTTCCGCGTCGTAAGTGACATCAGTTTCAGGGCGGGTGCGGCGACGCATCCTGCATGAGCGCGTTTCGGGAGCAATGAATGGCCAGCAAGGCAAAGACGCTGCAGGTTAAGGACAAGGAAAAAGACGACAAGGCAGCGGACGCCCCCGAGAAGGATTCTCCGGACGCACCGTCGCCGTTGCTCGACCTGTCGGACGCCGCCGTCAAGAAGATGATCAAGCAGGCCAAGAAGCGCGGCTTCGTGACCTTCGATCAGCTCAACGAAGTGCTGCCGTCCGACACCACCTCGCCGGAACAGATCGAAGACATCATGTCGATGCTTTCCGACATGGGCATCAACGTCTCCGAGGCCGAGGACGCCGACAGCGAGGAAGAAAACAAGGAAGAGGCCGAGGACGAGACCGACAACGAACTGGTCGAGGTCACCCAGAAGGCCGTCACCGAGGTCAAGAAATCCGAGCCCGGCGAGCGCACCGACGATCCGGTGCGGATGTACCTGCGCGAGATGGGCACCGTCGAGCTGCTGTCGCGCGAGGGCGAAATCGCGATCGCCAAACGCATCGAGGCCGGCCGCGAGGCGATGATCGCGGGCCTGTGCGAAAGCCCGCTGACCTTCCAGGCCATCATCATCTGGCGCGACGAATTGAACGAGGGCAAGATCTTCCTTCGCGACATCATCGATCTGGAAGCCACCTATGCCGGCCCGGACGCCAAGAACAACATGAACCCGACCATGCTGGCGGCCCCGCTCGGCGCCGATGGCCAGCCGCAGGCTGCGGCCAACGGCAACGGCGCGGCTGCGGTGCAGTCGGCGCCCGCGCATGTCGCGCCGCCGGCGGCGCCGCCGGCGCCGACCCCGTTCCGCGCCGCGCCCGCCGCCGCCGCCGAGGGCGAAAGCACCTCGGAGGCGTCCGCCGAAGGCGACATGGACGACGACGAATTCGAAAACCAGATGTCGCTCGCCGCCATCGAGGCCGAACTGAAGCCGAAGGTGGTCGAGACCTTCGACAAGATCGCCGACAACTACAAGAAGCTGCGCCGCCTGCAGGAGCAGGACATTTCCAACCAGCTGCAGAACGAGACGCTGTCGCCGGCGCAGGAGCGCAAATACAAGAAGCTGAAGGACGAGATCATCGTCGAGGTGAAGTCGCTGCGGCTCAACCAGGCCCGCATCGATTCGCTGGTCGAGCAGCTCTACGACATCAACAAGAAGCTGGTGTCGTTCGAGGGCCGCCTGCTGCGCCTCGGCGACAGCCACGGCGTCGCGCGCGAGGACTTCCTGCGCAACTACCAGGGCTCGGAGCTGGATCCGCGCTGGCTCAACCGCGTCTCCAAACTCTCGGCAAAGGGCTGGAAGAATTTCGTCCATCACGAAAAGGACCGCATCAAGGAGCTGCGCCACGAGATCCAATCGCTGGCCGCATTGACCGGGCTGGAGATCGGCGAATTCCGCAAGATCGTGCACGGCGTGCAGAAGGGCGAGCGCGAGGCGCGCCAGGCCAAGAAGGAAATGGTCGAGGCCAATCTGCGTCTGGTGATCTCGATCGCCAAGAAATACACCAACCGCGGCCTGCAGTTCCTCGACCTGATCCAGGAAGGCAACATCGGGCTGATGAAGGCGGTCGACAAGTTCGAATACCGCCGCGGCTACAAGTTCTCGACCTATGCCACCTGGTGGATCCGGCAGGCGATCACCCGCTCGATCGCCGACCAGGCCCGCACCATCCGCATTCCCGTGCACATGATCGAGACCATCAACAAGATCGTGCGCACCTCGCGCCAGATGCTGAACGAGATCGGCCGCGAGCCGACCCCGGAGGAGCTCGCCGAAAAGCTCGGCATGCCCTTGGAGAAAGTTCGCAAAGTCCTCAAGATCGCCAAGGAGCCGCTGTCCCTGGAAACGCCCGTCGGCGACGAGGAGGATTCGCATCTCGGCGATTTCATCGAGGACAAGAACGCGATCCTGCCCATCGATGCCGCGATCCAGAGCAATCTGCGCGAGACCACCACGCGCGTGCTGGCGTCGCTGACGCCGCGCGAGGAACGCGTGCTGCGCATGCGCTTCGGCATCGGCATGAACACCGACCACACGTTGGAAGAAGTCGGCCAGCAGTTCTCGGTGACGCGCGAACGCATCCGGCAGATCGAGGCCAAGGCGCTGCGCAAGCTGAAGCATCCGTCGCGGTCGCGGAAGCTGCGGAGCTTTTTGGATAATTAGCGCGCGACGCCTGTTTCACCTCTCCCTTCGGGAGAGGTCGGGCGCAGCGCCGGGTGAGGGGCTAGGATCTCACGTTGGAGCGGCGCCCCCTCGCCCGATTCACGTCCGACGATGCTTCGCATCGCCGAACGTAAATCGACCTCACCCCGCCGGGGAGAGGTGAGCCGAACGCCGGCCTCGCCGGTTCAATTCCGCCTGGCAGTGAGGAGGCCAAAACGATCCAGCGTGCGCCGCTTTTTCATGGCATCATCGAGTCCAGGCAACAGCAAGGGATTCGCATGCGCAAGCTTGGTTCGGCCGTTTTTTTCGTTGCCGTCACCCTCGCCACCCCGTCCTTCGCCGCCCGCTGCGGCGGCGACTTCAACAGCTTCGTGGCCAGCATGGCGGCCGAGGCGCAGGCTGCCGGCATTTCGCAGGGCGTGACCAGCTCCGCCTTCGCCGGCGTCACCGAGGACGCGGCGGTGCTGAATTTCGACCGCCGCCAGCGCTACACCTTCAACAAGACCTTCGAGCAATATGTCTCCACGCGGGTCGGGTCGGGCCGCATCAATACCGGGCGGGCGATGCTGCAGCGGAACGCGGCGCTGTTGTCGCGCATCGAGGCGAAATTCGGCGTGCCGCGGCAGATCCTGGTGGCGATCTGGGGGCTGGAGACCGATTTCGGCCATGGCGACATGGGCAAGCTGCCGGTGATCCGCACCCTGACCACGCTGGCGCATGATTGCCGCCGCACCGAACTGTTCCAGGGCGAATTGCTGGCGGCGCTGAAGATCCTGCAGCGCGGCGATCTTCCGCTGAGGGACCTGATCGGCGCCTATGCCGGCGAAATCGGCCAGACCCAGTTCCTGCCGTCGTCCTACATCAAATACGGCGTCGATTTCGACGGCGATGGCCGCGTCGACCTGCGCCACAGCGTGCCCGACGTGCTCGCCTCCACCGCCAACCTCCTGCACACCAACGGCTTCAAGATGGGCGCGCCCTACGACGAAGGCAGCGCCAATTTCGAGGCGATGCGCGAGTGGAACCACGCCACCATCTACCGCAAGACCATCGCCTATTTCGCCGACCGGTTGATCGGGCAGTGAAGCGAGCTTCGTCATTCCGGGGCGGCCCGCAGGGCTGTACCACGACTCTCGACATCCAGAGCTGGTCGGGGAGCGCGGCGAACCGGGCCGGCGCGGCTTTCCTCGTCTTGCTGCGTCATGATATGGGCTGACGATGTCGCTCTCGTCGCCTCCGGAATCAAGAAGCGGGCCCGCGGCCCGCCATTTTGATCAAAACCGCCGTTGACGAGGCCGGGTGCCCGGGCGGAGCGAGGCCCCACCCGGGCTGGAAGTCACTTCTTGGACTTCTTGGCCTTCTTTACCTTCTTCGCCTTTTTCGCCTTCTTCGCTTTCTTAGCCATAGCATCCTCATCTGGGTTTAATGGATGGAAACGCGACACGAGGCATGCTCGGCGGAGGGCCAACCTCGCAATATCCTCGACTGCAATCCCAACAGATTCGCGGCACGCTGCCCCGCACTGTCACGCGGCTGTCATTGCGTTATCCACAGCTGTTATGGCTTGGCCGCCGCGATTTGCGCGGGGCGCGCCGGCGCGAAAGCTTCGTGCGCGCCGCCGCATCAGGGTTAACGATGACGCAACACCGCGCATCCTGCTCCGATCCGGAACATTAGCACGGCATCGCGGCCGCGCCGTTCATCAATTCAAAACCACGGTGTGGATTGCGCGCTCGCGGTGAGAGTCCATTAAGCGACACGGATGCATGTTGCCGTTCGGATGATGGGGATCGTCATGGGCGGGCTGTTCGATAACAGGGGGGGACGCGAGAAACGCGTCCTGGACGGGAAATGCTGAGCGTTCCGACGCTGTGGACCGTATTCGTGGTCAACTTCCTCGCGCTGGGCCTGGTGTGGGCCTATGTGATGCGCAGCTATCCCAAATTCGAGGCGGCGCGGTTCTGGACCGGGTCGGCGTTCGCGGCGGCCACCGGCTCGGCGCTGGCGATGCTGCGCGCGGTTTCGGATTCGCTGCTGCCGCTGCTGGCCGGCGGCACCGTGCTGGTGCTCGCGGCCTGCCTGGCGGCGATGGGCATCAGGCGTTTCTACGGCCAGCCGGTGTCGTGGCGCGGCACCGCGCTGATGACCGGATTGAGCCTCGCCGGCCTGGCCTTCTTCATCGTCGGCTATGACAGCGTGACGATGCGGATCCTGATCTATTCGGTGGCGCAGTCGCTGCCGCTGGCGTTGACGCTGAAACTGCTGCTGACGCGGCGGGATGGCCGCGACCATCCCGGCGCCCGGCTGGCCGCCATCGTCACCGTAGCCATCATCACGATTTATGCCGTCCGGGTGGCGGGCAATCTCCTGCATGTCGGCGTCGGGTTCTCGTTCACCCATTTCACCCCGGTGCAGGCGGTGATGTTCCTGCTGCTGATGTTCCTGTCGATGGCGTTGAATTTCGGCTTCCTGCTGATGGCGATGGACCGGCTGCGCAACGAGGTCGCCGACCTCGCGCTGCTCGACGATCTCACCGGGGTCGGCAACCGGCGGCGGCTGTTGCAGCGCCTGACCGAGGAATGCGCCAGATCGACACGCAGCGGCGAGACCTTCGCGCTGCTGGTGATCGATCTCGACGGCTTCAAGGCCATCAACGACACCTACGGCCACGCCGCCGGCGATGCCTGCCTGCAGCATTTCACCCTGATGACACAGACCCGGCTGCGGCCCGGCGACATGCTGGCGCGCACCGGCGGCGACGAGTTCTGCGTGGTGCTGCCCGCCAGCACGCTGCGCGAGGGCGCGATGATCGCGCGCCGCATCCTGGATGTCTGCCGCGCGGACGCCGAAGCCTGTACCGGCGAGGAAATCCCGATCGCGTTGTCGATCGGCGTGGCGCAATGGACCCGGCAGATCGGTGCATTCCCCGACCGGCTGATGGCCGCCGCCGATCACGCGCTGTACATCGCCAAGAACGAAGGCAAGAACCGTCACGCGGTCTACAATCCGGCGCCGCCGCTGGTGCCCGGCGATGAAGCGGTGCCGCAGAAGCCCCTGCGCAAGCACGCCTAGACTTTGTTTCGCCGGATTCCCGCGGGGATCCGGGGCAAGCGCCTTGCGCCGGGCCGCCGGCTCGCAAAAGCTGCAAAGCGTGCTATTCAGGAAATTCACGGGATCGATCCGATGAATTTCCGCCTGCTGGCGCTGGCGCTTGGCGTCACCGCAATCGTCACTCCGGCCCTTGCCCAAGCTCCCGATCTCGCGGCGATCGCGCGGATGTCGGGCACCCCGGAAATTCCCGGCCTCAAAATGGTCTGGCTGGCGCCGTGGGGCGAGGTGTCGAAAGCCCATCCCTGGCGCAACATCATCGTGCACCAGACCGAAGGGCCGGCCGGCTCGGCCCGCGGCGGCGCCGAGCTGCAGGCCAGGAATCCGACCCGGCGCGGCGTCACCGTCTGGGTCGAAACCGACGGCACCGTGTACTGGGCGGTGCCCGAGACCCTGGTTCCGACCCATGGCGACGGCGCCAACCGCAACGACAACAGGTTCATCGACAACGGCCCGACCTATCATCAGGTGGTCGGCAGCAATTCGATCGGGGTGGAATTCGCCGGCAATTATCCCGACGTGACGCGCGGCGCCACCGACGCGCAGGTCGCGGCATGGCGGATCCTGGTGCGGGTGCTGCGTGCGCGTTACGGCATCGCCGCCGAACGGGTCTATGCCCATGACTGGATCGACTACAAGGACGCGCGCTATTGCGAGGGCTGCGCGCTCGCAACCCTGGCCCGGCGGCCGGATTTCTAGGAAAGCGGGCCGCTCAGATCGGCCGCTCCATCCAGCGGAAGATGCGGCTGATCAGGCCGTTGCGCGGGCGCCTTTGCGCCTGCGGCGCCTCGTCCGCGGCGATGCAGAGCCGATGGAAGTAGTCGAGGAATTCGAGATCGTTCGGCTCGGTCACGCTGAAATGCTCGTCGCCGACGAACACCGTATAGGCGTGGAAAAACGGCCCGATCAGCGGCACCGTGGCCGTCGCGGCGGGGTCCTTCGAGATCAGGAATCGCGACGGCTCCAGGCCATGGGCCACCATCGCCTGTTCGAGCTGCGGCAGCCGGCGCATGAATTCGGACGAAAACCCGCCGACGGTTGATTGCAGGGTGATGGCCACGACGATCCCCGTGACACTGCCGCGCGGACCAGCCGGCCGGCGAGGGTCTCAGGAATTGGTCGGGCGGAGCCGGCGCCAGGTTCACGCCGGCGTTCGGAACGGCGCCGGCGTCCGCAGCATCCGAAAAACCTCCCGGACAATAAAAAAGCCGGCGTTGCCGCCGGCTTTTGTCACCTCAGATGAGGCCGCCGCAATCAATGCGCGGCGTGCAGCGCGGCTTCTTCCTGCCGGGCGATGGTGCCCTTGACCGCGGACTGCACCTTCTCGAAGGCGCGGACCTCGATCTGCCGCACCCGTTCGCGCGACACGCCGAATTCGGCGGCGAGGTCTTCCAGCGTCATCGGATCTTCCGCCAGCCGCCGCGCCTCGAAGATGCGGCGCTCCCGGGGGTTGAGCACGCCGATGGCGCCGTTCAGCGCCTCGCGGCGATGATCGAACTCCTCGTGCTCGGCCATGATGGCTTCCTGGTTGGGCGAATTGTCGACCAGCCAGTCCTGCCATTCGCCGGCCTCGCCGTCGTCACGGATCGGCGCGTTGAGCGACGCATCGCCGCCGAGGCGGCGGTTCATGTCGACGACGTCCTGGGCCGTGACGCCAAGCCGCTTGGCAATCAGCTTGACCTGGTCGGGATGCAGGTCACCCTCGTCCAGCGCCGAGATCTTGCTCTTGGCCTTGCGCAGGTTGAAGAACAGCTTCTTCTGGTTCGCGGTGGTGCCCATCTTCACGAGCGACCACGAACGCAGGATATACTCTTGAATCGACGCCTTGATCCACCACATGGCGTAGGTGGCGAGCCGGAACCCCTTTTCGGGTTCGAACCGCTTCACCGCCTGCATCAGGCCGACATTGCCTTCCGAGACGACCTCGGAGATCGGCAATCCGTAGCCGCGATAGCCCATGGCGATCTTCGCCACGAGCCGGAGATGGCTGGTGACGAGGTGGTGTGCCGCGTCGCGATCGTCGTGCTCGCGCCAGCGTTTGGCGAGCATGTATTCCTGCTGGGGTTCCAGCATCGGAAACTTGCGGATCTCGGCGAGGTACCGGGAAAGGCCGGATTCTCCGTTGAGAATCGGCAGGGTAGCTGTACGGGCCATTTAGCGCCCTCCAGTGGTTCAGGCCCCCGATAGCGGCGGGCCAGGCAGACGACTGCTGTGTTAAAGCCAATCGCGCTGCGATGTTCCGCGTTGGATATTCAACGCAGGTGCAACATACACCAAATCCGGAGGCTTTTGGAAGGATCGCGGGGGTCACGTCACCGTGTGGCTGGTATAACCTGTTGTCATAACAGTGTTTTCTCGAAGGCCCTGCGTCATTGCGTCGCTCGCAGCAGATCCCGGAGAAGGGTCAGGTCCTCCGGCAAATCCGAAATCCACTCCAAAACCGCCCCGGTTCGGGGGTGTTCCAGGGCAAGAAGGTATGCGTGCAGCGCTTGGCGCCCGAGGGCGGCGAGCGCCGCCTGGCTACGGGGGCCGAGATGGCCGGCCTTGGTCTTGAAGTGCGGGCCGTAGACCGCGTCGCCCAGCAGGGGATGGCCGATATGGGCAAGATGCACCCGGATCTGATGGGTGCGGCCGGTCTCGAGATGACAGGCCAGCAGGGCCGCGACCGGCTTGCCGTCGCTGCCGGCAAAGGATTCCTGGATTTGCCAGTGGGTGATGGCCTGCCGGCCGGACTGGCGCACCGCCATTTTCTCCCGGGCAAAGGGATGGCGGTCGATCGGCGCATCGACGGTGCCGCGCTGCCGGTTCGGCAGGTCCCAGACGAAGGCCATGTAGCCGCGCCGCATCGCGCCGGTGCGGCCATGGTCGGCGAACTGCGCGGTCAGCGACGCATGCGCCCGGTCGTTCTTGGCCGCCACCATCAGCCCGGTGGTGTCCTTGTCGAGCCGGTGCACGATGCCCGGCCTTCGCACCCCGCCGATTCCGGAAAGACTGGCACCGCAATGGGCGATCAGCGCATTGACCAGGGTGCCGGTTTCGTGCCCGGCGGCCGGATGCACCACGAGGCCCCTGGGCTTGTCGATGACGATGATGTCGTCATCCTCATAGACGATATCGAGCGCGATATCCTCGCCCTCGGGCTCGGCGGCAATCGCCTCCGGTACGTCGATTGTGATCGTATCGCCCGAAGTGACGTGATAAGCGGGGTCGCGGATGACAGCGTTTTTCAGCGTGACGGAGCCTGCAAGGATCAGCGCCTTCAGCCGCGAGCGCGACAGCTCGTGCAGCCGCACCGCGAGCACGCGGTCGAGCCGGGCCGATCCCTCGTCGCCGGCGACGGTGACCTCGAGCCGTTGCGCGCCATTCGAAGCCGAGCCTTGTTGCAACGAAATGCCTTCCAAAAAGAGCCTTGCATGACCGAAATTGCTGCGCCGGAACCCACCTTGGAACAGGCTGCGCTGTTCGCGCGGGTGCGGCGGCTGATGCTGATCGCGGGCCTTACCACGGCGCTGGCGGTCGCGGCCGTCCTCATCGCCATCGGCTACCGTCTTTTCCGCGCCGAGGGAAGCGCCGTGGTGACCGACGTCACGGCCACCTTGCCGAAGGGCGCCCGCATCCTCGCCACCGGGGTCGCCGGCGACCGGCTGGTGGTGACGCTGGATATCGCCGGCGCCACCGAAATCCGCACCTTCGACGCGCATTCGTTGAAGCCGATGGGCCGGCTGAAATTCGTCGGCGAGCCCTGACGCTGCCCCCGCCGCGGCCGGCCGCCGGGCCCGACCGCAGCGCCCCCAGCCATCGCACCCGCCGCCAAACCCGGCTTGCGGACGGCGGATTTCAAGGCTATTCCCTGCTGGTCCGCTCCCTTCGTCTAGCGGTTAGGACGTCGCCCTCTCACGGCGAAAACAGGAGTTCGATTCTCCTAGGGAGCGCCAGCAAGCTACAGGCGGCAAGATACCCGGTACGCGGTTCGCATCGCTCTCACGCCGCCTCGCAGGACACGATCTTCTTGATCTGCGGCGCGAACATGGCTTCGGCCGTTTCGAGATCGAAGCCTGCCTGAATGTTCATCCAGAACGCAGCGCCGGTCTTGAAGAATTTGCCGAGCCGCAGCGCGGTGTCGGCTGTAACGGGCTTTTCTTCGCGCGCGATGCGTTCGATCCGGGTATGCGGCAAGGCTGCCGAACTATATCGCCCCGATCGAAGCCGCGGGACCGCGCCTGGCGATCGATCACACGGGACGACGGAAGTGTCTCAGTATCTCGCTGAGGGCGCCGCTCACGGCACTCAGTTCCTGAACATGGATCTTCGAAAGCTTGCGCAGGCGGCGCTGGCCTTCAGCGGTCAGCCGAAGCAGAATCCGTCGGCCATCGTCGGGATCAATGACCCGGGCAATCAGACCGAGTTTTGTCATGCGATCGACAAGCTCGACGGCCGTGTGGTGCCGAACCAGGAGAAGCTTGGCCAGTTCGCCAACCGAAATCGGCTTGTCCTGCGAAAATCCCTTGATGGCCAGCAGCGCCTGATGCTGCTGCGGCGTCAGGTTCTGGCCATGCGCGGCGGCTTCACTGAAAGCCATGAACTTGCGCATTTCGTAGCGGAATCGGGCGAGCGCGCGATAGTCGACGTCGCGCACCCCGTCTTGCGCTCCGATCGAAGGCCGCGTCTTGTCCGGCGCCTTGCCCTTGCCTGAAGAATTCATCGGGCTCGGCCCGTCCCTGACGCCGATGCTCCATCGTTTTGCTTCGCAGGCCTGCGCGGACCGAAGAATGCGATGCGGCTGGATTCCGACGTTCTGGCCGCGGCACGGATCCGCAGCAGGTCCTTGCGCGATACCAGGCCCAGCAGGTGCTGGGTGTCGCGATCCACGATCGGCACCCGGCCGACATCCGCCGTCACCATGCGGTCGGCGAGGTGGGAAACCGGCTCGTCGGCATAGCCGACCGCAAGCGAGCGATCCGAGACCCTGTCGAACAGCGTCTCCTCGCCGTGCGGGCTTTCCGCGCGCCACCGCAAGACATCGGCCCGCCCGACCATGCCGGCGACTTCGCCATCCGCGTCGAGCAAGGGGTAGGATTTATGCCGCCGGACCTCGCTGGAAAAGAACTGGACCGCCTCGTCAACCCGCATGGCCGCAGGCAGAGTATCGACTTCGCGTACCATCACTTCGCGCACGCGCAGCAGTTCGAACGGGTCGATGCTGTACTCCCGGACGACGTGTTGGCCGCGTCGCGCGATCTTCTCCGTCAGGATAGAGCGTTTGAGCAGCAGTACGGTCAAGGCGTAGGCGGCGCTGCTCGCCACCAGCAGCGGTCCGAGCAGCGCGAGATCTCCGGTCAATTCCACCGCGAACAGAATGGCGGTGAGTGGCGAGCGCATCGTGCCGCCCATCATCGCGGCCATTCCGATCAATGCCCAGGCGCCGTGTTCGCCCGGCAGCAACTGGCCTTCGAGCCAGCCCGCGCAGCCACCGAAGATCAGCAGCGGCGCCAGCACGCCGCCGGAGGTTCCGGAGGCGAGGGCGATAATCCAGATGATGGACTTGACCACAAGGACCGCAACGACGGTCGACACCGCGATGTGGCCCTTGAGCAGGTCAGCGATGACGTCGTAGCCGACGCCAAGTGCGCGTGGCTCGATCAGACCGCCCAGCCCGACCGCAATACCACCGATCGCGGGCCACCACATCCAGTGCAGCGGGATCAGGCCGAACAGGTCTTCCGCCTTGTAAAGCAGGCCGGTGAGCAGACCCGACTGCAGCCCGGCGATGATGCCGACACCGATAAAGGCGAGCGGTCCCCACCACGGCAGGTCCAGGTGACCTGCAAAGGGAAACAGGGCGCCGCCGCCGATCAGCAGCGGCCGCAACGCCGAGGAGACCACGCAGGCGCCGATCACGGGGATCAGGCTGCGCGGCTTCCATTCGAACAGCAGCAATTCGACCGCGAGCAGCACGGCTGCGATGGGCGTGCCGAAAATCGCCGTCATGCCGGCGGCCGCGCCCGCGACCAGCAGCGTCTTGCGTTCGGCGGCGCTCAGGCTGAAGCACTGGGCGAACAGCGAACCGATCGCGCCGCCGGTCATGATGATGGGGCCTTCGGCACCAAACGGGCCGCCGCTACCGATCGAGATCGCGGAGGACAGGGGTTTGAGCAGCGCGACTTTCGGTTTCATTCGGCTGCCGCCGATCAGGATCGCTTCGATGGCCTCGGGAATGCCGTGCCCCCGGATCTTCTCGGATCCGAAACGGGCCATCAATCCGACGACGAGACCGCCGATGGCAGGCGCAATCAGCATCGACATGCCCGGTTTCAAGCCGGCGAGAGAAAGCGTCCGTCCGCTCAGGGTATGCAGCCAGACCAGATTGCTCACCAGCGCGATGGCGTGAAGCAGGACCCAGGCGGCTACTCCGCCGCCGACGCCGACCGGCACCGCCATCGCAATGAGCATGAGTACCCGTCGGTCTGTCGTGAAATCCCCGAGCCGTGGCGAGGAATTGCCGGAAGTGGAAGCGGACATGGTGATCCTTCGGAAGATCGGGAGGGATGGAATCGCGCTGCTCCCGGTGGAGACATCGCCGCCGGCGCGACGCTGAATTATATCGTGATGCGATATAATTCAATAAGGCAGAATGACAAAAAAACCGTCAAGAACCCCGGTTTTCAGCTTTTTGAGTGCCCGGCGAAATCGCTCGCTTGCCGCGCACTCGCGGCCGGCACCCGATGCTTTCCGTCAAGCACCCCCGGCGCCCGGTTGCTCCTGAACCCGCACCTCGACAGAACCGATTGGTTGAAGGTCAAAACGATAGGTTGCGTCTTCCAGCGGAAACACGGTTTTCATGACGCTTCCGGTCATCACGACTTGACCGGCTTGCAGCCCAGCGCCGCGCGACGCCAGCTGGGTGGCCAGCCAGGCGACTGAATTGAAGGGATGGCCGAGGATGTCGCGGCCGTGCCCTTCGCCAATCGCAACATCGTCTTTGGTTGCGCGCCCAAGCACGCTCTCCAGGTCGGGCCATGTCGTTGCGAATTCCGACAGCACCATGCCGCCGTTCCAGGAGTTGTCCGCGACCAGCGAAAGAACGTCGAGGCCGGCATAGTCGGCGCTGCGGTCGTCGACCAGTTCGATGGCGGCGCAGACCCCGCCGATGTGAGGCTGGATCATTTCGGCGGTGTACGGTACGGGCGTGACCGGAACGTCCGATTTGATGCGCACCGCGATCTCGAATTCCAGGCCCAGCCGCCCGAAATCCGAGCGACGGATGCTCGCTCCCGATTGATGCAGGCGGTTTCCGAGCACGGTGCCGGCGATCGGATGGTCGATGCCGCAAAACGCCTGCATCGCAGCCGATGTCAGCCCGACCTTATAGCCGACGCCGCCGCCGTGCTCGCTGTGCAGAAGCCCGATAAATTTCTCCTGGATATCGTAGGCCTCCCGGATCGTCGCCGGCGCGAGCGGCGCAACAAGCGGCTTGAAGTGCAGCCCGGCCTTGTGTTGGGCGAGCAGCGATTCGGCTGCGCGCCGAACCTTGATGTCGTCCATGGCGCCTCTCCCTTCTTGGCAGATCTTAGCCGGCCGGACACTGCGGTCAAACCACGGCCCAGGCCATCCCAGGGCGTTGATGGCGAATTTCTCCCGCTGGGTTGTGATCCGCGGCCATTGGCGGGCTGCCTTGCACCGGCCGCCCGCGGCGGCGGCGTCAGGCCCGCTGTCCCGCCGCGTCGAGGATCAGCCGGCTGATTTCGTCGGGATGCGAGATCAGCGCGAGGTGGCTTGCCTTCACCTCGATGGTCGTGGCTTCCATCCGCTTGGCCATGAAGCGCTCGAGGTCCGGGTTGATGGTGCGGTCTTCGGTCGATACCGCGTAGAAGCTCGGTTTCGATCGCCACGCCGCCTGCGTGGTCTTGCCGGCCAGCAGTGCCTTGTGGAACGGCTGCTGGACCGCATAGAGCACCCTGGCCTTGGCTTCCGGCAGGTCGCCGGCGAAATCGCGCAGGAACGCCTCCTCGGTCAGGCGACCTTCGTCGCCGTCAAAGACGATGCCGGCCGTCGCCGGCGGCGTCGGATAGGTCTTGGCCAGCGCCGTGTAGTCCTCGCCGGCGTCCGGCGCGCGCGCCGCCACATAGACCAGCGCCGAGACGTTGGGGCGCATACCGGCCTCGGTCACGATCATGCCGGAGAAGGAATGCCCGACCAGGACCGTCGGGCCATCCTGCCGCGCCAGCACCCGCTCGGCCGAAGCGACCGCCTCGGGCAATGTCGTCAGCGGGTTCTGCACGGCGGTGGCGTTGAGGCCAGCCGCCTGCAATCTTGCGATCACCTCGGACCAGCAGGAGCCGTCGGCGAACAGCCCGTGCACCAGCACGACGTTGCGCGCCCTGGGGGGAGCAGCGGCGGCGGCCCTGCCCCGCGCGCCGATCAGCGAAGCGGCGGCACCGGCAAGCAGGGCGGCCGAAAAACTGCGCCTGTGCATCGTCATGATCCATCCTCCTTCGGTTAGCGGCGAGGCCTGCCTCGCCGCGGCGGCCCGGAATAGCAAGATGCCGGGCGAGATTGATTTCGTCGCCTGAGCCACCCGCTTTGCCATAGTTGCTCCTCCCCACAGCGACGCGGGGTCGAGACCAAATCGACTGGTTCTGTTCTCTTCAAACGGCCCGTTCGGCAAATGCAAGTCTCCGGCATCGTGCGAGCTTCGAAAAACTCCGGCGCACGTCGCGCTTGGCGCTGGGGTCGCGTTCGATGCCAGAGAGACGAAGGCTGTACGTGTCATTGAGCGGTCGAACCGCCGTTAGGCTTGGAATGGCGACAGGGCATAATGCTATCATGGAACGGGTACGGCGGCTGGAAGTCTTTACCGCAACCGGTCGTCGGCGGAGGTGGAGCGACGCAGACAAGGCTCTGATCGTCGCGCAGATCGTTGCGAGTGGCGATTCTGTCTGTGCGGTGGCTTGACGCTATGGTTCGCTGATGTCGACGACGATCAAACGTCTGACTCGTCTGGCACTGTCCTGAGCGTGACTGCATCAGCATGATTTCCGCCATTGAGGCTTCGTCGCCAACAAGCAGGGCTCAGTTGATTGCCGGAAAGGGCGGTCGTTTCCCGATTGGTTCGCGATCACGCCAAGGTCCCAATAAATATCATAACATAATTCATGCCACCATGGCATATACTACAATGATTTTTGTAATCCTTACGCTTACTTAAGGGTAATCTTAGCCAAGCATCATGTGATCGAAGCGCTGTTGCAACACACTGTTTCAATCACATTGAGGCTTGAGAAGTGCCGTCCGGCTATCGATCAATAAGTTGTTTTTGTCGCGATCGGCGCAGCAACAGCACGGCTGTTTTCCTGCTTGCGTGTTGCGCCTCAACCTCAACTTTCGGCGGCGCGGCAACTTGCTCAACAACTGCCGGAGATCCAGGCCGGCCGCAGACTGCAGGCGACGCCTTCAACGTGGGTTCAGATCCAAGGACGCCACCTGAAGCTTCTGCTGTCGGCTCATTGGCATCGGACCGACAGGCCTTCACGCCTCGCCGGTCGGGGTGCACTCGATCAGGCAGCGCCGCGCGCGGCGGTCACTCGCGCAGCAGCATGCCGTCCTCAATAAAATCCGATGCCATTGTCGCGCCGGCTGCAATTCGCCGGCCGGAGCCCAGAGCGAACAGCCACGATGCGTGAAAATTCCGCCAGCCCATTTGTCGACAGCTTTATCCAGACGCTTGTTCGCTTCAGAGACGATCGGCGAGGCAATATCGCCCTGATCTTCGGGCTATCGTGCGTGATGATATTTACGGCGATGGGCGCCGGCCTCGACCTGTCACGGGCCTACCTGGCCAAACAGAAGCTCATCGAGGTCGCCACGCTCACTTGCCAATACGCCAGTCGGCCCGCGGTGGTCGATACGTCGACGGCCTCCTATAACGGCTCCGGCGGCGGCGCAGCCTATTCCTCACAAGTGACTTCCTTTCTGACCAAGACGTGGCAAGGCCAGAACATAAACCTGACTCAGACGAACACGGTCCCCTTTACCTACAGTCAGGGCGGGACGGCAACCGTCAACCTCGCATCGTCCGTTCCAACGACGTTCATGGACATCGCGGGCTTTACCGCGATTCCGATCGCGGTGCAGATGAACTGCTATACCACCCCAAGCTCCATACTTCAGCGCGTGCCCGACAGCAGTTCCCAGTTCATGATCCAGGAAAGCTTCGAGGCAGTACCCGGCGCGCCCAACAACCACTATCAGACCTACCTTCCGAACGGCAGCAATGGAACTCAAATCAGCCCGACCGGCTATACCAGCGCGGTCGGTTACACCGGCGCGGGCGGTACGCAATGGCACATCACCGGTTATTGTCTCGAACAGGACAAGTCCGGACAAATCAAATCAACCGTATATGATGGCAATTACTCCGTCGAACTGGATTGCGACAACGGCAGCGATAGCGCCGGCAATTCGTCGATCTCCACCCTGATTTATGCGCCGGCCGGAACTTACGAACTTCGCTATTCCTTCGCTTCGCGAGTCGATTATCCAAGTTACGATCCGGTCTATCTGTGCGGCTCCGCCGCAAGCGATCTGAATTGGGCCAACAGTTCCACGACCACATGGACGGGCTCGATGGCGACCGCTTACCGCACCAATCAAATCAACGTCTACTTCGATTTGAATACCAGCAGCAACGCTCCGCCGATGCATACGACGCTCGACGGCACGCAACAACTTGCGGGCAGCAACCTTGTCGACATGTGCCTTTATGGCCAGACCTGGATCCAGCGAAGCGTCAGAATCAACGTTCTGACGGCGGGCTATTACTGGCTGAGCTTTGCCGCCGACGGCTCGAACGATTCCTACGGCGGCCAGTTGGATGACATTCTGCTTTGCAAAGTGAGCTGCACGGGAACGGTGCAGGACAATTATACAACGGCCTGGGCCGTCTCCAGCCTGCTGTTCTACGATAATTTCGAAAATCCGGTCTATTCGGGAGGCCAGTACAATACCAACGGCAACGTCAACAACAGCCTCGGATCTTCCTCGTTCTGGAACCAGACCTATGGCTGGGCCAACGCGCCCACCAACCAGTTGCCGTACTGGATGTCCGGCTGTCCGCAGGCCACCCAGTGCATCGAACTCGGCTGGAACGTCAACAGTCTGATCGGCCAGCCGTTCCTGCTCGTGCCCGGCTATTACCAGGTCAAGTACGACTACGTATCCGAGGTCCTGTTCTCGACTCTGGGCAGCACGGTCTATTGCGGCACGACGCCGTCTGCGGCCCAGATACCGACGCTCTCGGCCGCCAGCAGCACCGGCATAGACCGGGTCAACAATGCCAATCACGGAACGCTCAAAAACGATACCAACACCGTCGGCGTATTCATGTCCCATGCCCAGGAGGCAAGCACGCCGAACACCGGCAACGCGCTGGGCACGACCACCAGCTACACCAATCCGGATGGATCGACCTCGACGACACCGACGGTGGCGCCCAACGGCATCAGCCTGACCAGCTACAATGCGTCGCAGGTCAATCCGTTGCTTGACATCTGCGGTTACGCCTCGACGGCGCAAACCCGCACTGCCGTGGTTTTTATCGAGAAATCGGCCTTCTATTGGCTGACGATGGCCTCGCTCGGCAGCGCCGACGCGTTCGGCGGGCAAATCGACGACGTCAGGATCACGGCGCTTGGCAGTCCATACATGTCAAGTCCGCCATCCAATGCGATCACAATACCCGTTCCGTCTCCGCAGCCGAATTCGAGCATCTCCTACACCGGATTCTCGATCATCGCCGATCCGCCCGCGCCATGATCCACGCCGGTTCACCCATCAAAGCGTTGATCGGCAATATAATCCGATTTTCCAGCGATCGCCGCGCCTCATCGGCGGTGGAATTCGCCATTGTCGCAGCGCCATTTTTCTATCTGCTAATGGGCATCGCCCAGGTTGGCATCTTCTATATGGCCCAATCCGCGCTCGATACCGGCGTCAGCAACACCGCCCTCGCGTTGCGGGCCAATTTTTCGACGGGGAGTCCCGCAACTCTGCTCGATTCGGGCGCGCTCAAAAGCAGCGTAGTCAACGGTGCGGGAGCGATTATCTCAAATGATTCCAGCCTTTCAGTGGAGATCAGGCAGTTGACCAGTCTGGATTCCGCGATGGTCCCCATCGTCGACGGGACCGTCGACTACGGATCGACGACCAGCACGCTTGTGCTGCGTGCCCAATCGAGCGTCGTCACGCTGGCGCCGGGTCTGGGTGGCCTCAATACGATCTATTCGAGTGCCCTGGTTCGGCGGCAAGGTACTTGAGTCATGCATGAAAGACTGCGAAAATTCGCGCGATCGCGATCCGGAACCGCCGCGATCGAATTCGCATTCATTTGCCCGATCCTGGTGATGATGATCGCGGCTGTCGTCGAAATTGGCCGTCTCTACCAGGTTTATAATGCCACCAACCGCCTCGCGACCCAGTATGCGATTGTCTATTCTGATTGCTCGGACCTTCCTTCCGGGACCTGTAATACCGAATTGAGTGCCTTGGGTGCCGCCAATTCAGTTTCGAACATCGTGCCGCAGCTTCAGAGCAGTCTCTTGTCGCTTACGATTTTTCAGGTCAGCATGTCCGGGACGACGCCGACCGTCGTCTATTCCTATCCAGCGGGAGCGACGTTGACTACCGGCCAGGTGATGGCCGCTCAGGGCGTTCTGTCCGATGGCCAATCAGGTGTCGTCGTCACCGCGACGTATAATCATACCCTGCAGTTTTTCCAGACCCTGATGACGCCTTACCTCGCCTCGGTGCTTACCGCTTCATATACCGCGGTACAACTCAAGGGATGAAGCTGAGGTGGCGAAACATGCAGCCGACGCGAGAAGCCGTGCCGGCAACGGTCTGGTTCTAAATAGAAATTCGCGGCCTGATCGAGAAGAGCCTGGTGACGGAAGGCCAGTCGGCGTTGACCAGAATGTCGACGCCGAGGCGTTCGGCTGGGTTCTCGATGTCCCGAGCCGACGATGATCCCGATACCGAGCGGCATCAGGGTCTGGATCGCTATCAGGCACAGGCACACGCGCCGCGGCATGGATTGCCTGGCCTTGACGCGCCAGCAATGCCGTTTCAATCGCGGCCAGCCGCTTCTCTGATACTTTGAGCTTCGCCGGATTTTGCTTAATCAAACCGCGTTTTAGTCAGCAGTCCACCGCTGGGCCTTCACACAGCCTGGACCCATTTCAAAAGTTTGCCCGGCGCGAAGGCAGTCGTTTTTTGAATCATTCATTACGTCGTTATCTTAAATTTTAAGTTTTTAGCTCTAGATTGCAGCTGTGGACCCCGAAGGATCGGGAAAATTTTTTACCAGGAGGTACCGTGAAGAAATCTCTTGCAAAATTCTTGGCTGACGATTCCGCAGCCACCGCGATCGAATATGGCTTGATAGCTGCGGGTATCAGCCTCGCGATCATCGCTGTGGTCAATGGTATCGGCACCACACTCAACACCAAATTTACGACGCTGAATACATCATTAAAATAACTTCAACCCTTAGTCTGAAGAAGATCTAGCGTGTATTCCGTGGTCGTGCCGATCTAGTTCTCAGCGAAATCTGCATACAAACCCGTCCGCGAATCTGCGGGCGGGCTTTTTTCGTGGAAGGTTGAGGCAGCTGACCCCTCAGCCAAGGCCACCGGCGACATCGCCCATCAGGTTGCCTCGATTCAGTCGGCGACCGACGGCGCCGCGAGACGATTCGGGATCCGGCACCATTCGCGGCGACCGCCGTGGCCATTGCCGCAGCAGTGGCGCTGCAGGACGCGGCGATCCAGGAAATCGCGCGCAGCATCGGGCCGGTGACCGCCAATGCCGCCGGCATGACGCGCAGATGGAAGAGGTGCGCTCGCCGAAGTCGACAAACTGCTCAAGCTCACCGCGTAACCGCCAGCGTCCGGGCGCGGCTTCGTCAGGCCTTGCGGATGCAAGCCGAAAACAAGTGGCGCGCGATCCGGATATATCCCCGGCATCGGCGCAATTGTTGCCGCGCCCACGGCAGCTTTTGGTGCGGAAGCCTCTTGCCTATCACCTGCTGACATAGTCAACATGGCCAAAACGCCAGGAAACGCTGCCCATGACGCAATACGAGACCATCATCGTCGAACGGCCGGAGCCGCGCATCGCGCGGATCGTGATGAACCGGCCCGAGGCGCGCAACGCGCAAAACCTGCAGATGACCTATGATCTCAACGCCGCGTTCGACCGTGCGGTGCAGGACGACGCGGTCAAGGTCATCGTGCTGGCCGGCAGCGGTCCGCATTTCTCCGCCGGCCACGACCTGCGCCCCGCCGGCAAGAACGCCGCCGGCGCGGATTTTCCGGCGATCGGCGGCTGGGGCGGCTTTGCCGAGCCCAACGCCCATGGCCGTTTCGCCCGCGAGCAGGAGATCTATCTTCAGATCACCCGGCGCTGGCGCAACCTGGCAAAACCGACCATCGCCGAGGTCCATGGCAAGTGCATCGCCGGCGGGCTGATGCTGGCCTGGGCCTGCGACCTGATCGTCGCCAGCGATGACGCGGAATTCTGCGATCCCGTGGTTGCCATGGGCGTCTGCGGCGTCGAGTGGTTCGTTCATCCCTGGGAGCTGGGTCCGCGCAAGGCCAAGGAATTCCTGTTCACCGCCGACGTCTGGAGCGCGGAGGAGGCGCACCGGATCGGCATGGTCAGCCACGTGGTGCCAAGACCCGAGCTGTCATCTTTTGTGATGGCGCTGGCGCAAAGGATCGCCGCAAAACCCGCTTTCGCGCTGAAACTCACCAAGGAGGCCGTCAACCGCTCGGTCGACGTCATGGGCCAGCCCGCGGCGATCGACCAGGCCTTCGCGCTGCATCAGCTCTGCCATGCGCATAATCTGCAGGAGTTCGGCATGGTGGTCGATCCAGCCGGCCTGCATCCGTCGGTCGGAAAAACCGCTGTCGTAAAGTAGATCCCATGGACCTCAACCCGAGCGACGAGCAGCGCCTGCTGCGCGAGAGCGTCGACCGCTTCATCGCCGAGACCTATGACGCCGATCAACGCCGCCGCGCCGCGGACGATCCGCTCGGCTTTTCCGCGCAGATCTGGCGACAGTTCGCCGCGCTCGGCTGGCTGGCGCTGCCGATCGACGAGGCCCATGGCGGGCTCGGCGCCGGAGCGGTCGAGACTGCCATCCTGATGGAAGCGTTCGGCCGCGGCCTGGTCGCGGAGCCCTATCTTGCGACCGTCGTGATCGGCGCCGGCCTGATCTCCGAAGCCGGCCATCCGGCGCAGAAACAGGCGATTCTTCCCAAGGTCGCCGGCGGTTCGCTGCTGCTCGCATTCGCGCATTCGGAACGCGCCGCGCGCTTCGATCTGGCGCATGTGGAGACCACGGCGCAGCCGACGCCGGATGGCTGGCGGCTCGACGGCCACAAGACAGCGGTGCTCGACGGCCATGCGGCCAATCAGCTCATCGTTTCCGCCCGCATCGCCGGCGACGACGGCGCGGCAGGCCATCTGTGCCTTTTCCTGGTGCCGCGAGGCACCGCCGGAATCACCTTGAGGGATTTTGCGCGGCTCGGCGGCGGCCGCGCCTGCAATCTCGATCTCGGGGACGTTCGGCTCCCGGCCGATGCCCGGCTCGGCGACGGCGGCGACGCCCTGCCGAAAATCGAGGCCGTGGTCGACCGCGCGCTGGCCGCGCTCGGTTCCGAGGCGGTCGGCATGATGCAGACCCTGCTCGACCGGACGCTGGAATACACCAGGGTGCGCCAGCAATTCGGCCGGCCGCTGTCGGCCAACCAGGTGATCCGGCATCGGCTCGCCGACATGGCGATGCAGTGCGACGAGGCGCGATCGATCGCGCTGCGGGCCGCGCTGATGGCGGAGGCCGAACCGGTTGCGCGCGGACGCGCCGCCTCGGGCGCCAAGGCCAAGATCGGCAGATCCGCGCGCTTCGTCGCCGAACAGGCGGTGCAGCTGCACGGCGCCATGGGCGTCACCGAGGAGCTCGACATCGGCTGCTATTTCAAGCGCCTGCTCGCCTTCGACACGCTGTTCGGCGGCAGCGCGCATCACTATCGCCGCCACGCCGCGTTGGGCGGGCGGGCGATCCGTCACTTCTAGGAGCACGGCATGGATCTGACCTTCAGCGCGCAGGAGCGCCGCTTCGAGCAGGAAGTCCGCGAATTCATCGCGCAGAATCTGACGCCGGAAATGAAACGCGCGACCGCGCTGACGCCATCGGTGTTTTCCGATCCGGACATCGGCATGGCCTGGCAGCGGGCGCTGCACAAGAAGGGCTGGGGCGGGCCGGGCTGGCCGGTGGAATATGGCGGGCCGGACTGGACCGCGGCGCAGCGCTGGATCTTCGAGGCCGAATGCGCCCGCGGCGGCGTGCCGAATGTCAACGTGATGGGCGTCAAGATGGTCGGCCCGGTCATCATCGGCTTCGGCTCGGCGGAGCAGAAGAACTTCTACCTGCCGCGGATACTCTCCGGCGAGGACTACTGGTGCCAGGGCTATTCGGAGCCGGGTTCCGGCTCCGATCTCGCCTCGCTGAAGACCCGCGCGGTGCGCGACGGCGACCACTATGTCGTCAACGGCAGCAAGATCTGGACCACCCATGCGCATCACGCCAACCGCATGTTCGCACTGGTGCGTACCAATGACACCCCGCGGCAGCAGGACGGCATCAGCTTCATCCTGATCGACATGAACAGCCCGGGGATCACGATCCGGCCGATCCTGACCATCGGCGGCGACCACGAGGTCAATCAGGTGTTCTTCGACGACGTCCGCGTTCCCGTCGCCAACCGCGTCGGCGAAGAGGGCAAAGGCTGGACCTATGGCAAATATCTGCTGGAATTCGAGCGCGGCTCCGGCATCGCCTCGGCCAAATTGCGCGACGCGTTGAAAACCGTTTCGGATCTCGCGGAATCCGAGGCCACCGGCCGCGCCATCGACGATCCCGACATCGCGCTTCGCATCTCCGAGATCGAGATCGATATCGATACCCTGGAAATGACCGAGCTGCGGGTGCTGTCGGCACTGCAGACCGGACAAAATCCCGGCGCGGTGTCGTCGCTGTTGAAACTGCGGGTCAGCGAGATCCGCCAGGCCGTGACGCGGCTCGGCGTCGAAGTGATCGGCAATGACGGCCTGGCCGTCGAGCCGATGCGCCCCTTCTACAGGCTCAACCAGGAGCCGGCGATCCCCGAGGCCATGCTGCCGATCGTGCCCGAATATCTCAACGGCCGCGCCTACACCATCTTCGGCGGCTCGTCCGAGATCCAGCGCGACATCGTCGCCAAGATGGTGCTCGGACTCTGAGACATTGCCGCCCTTCGCGCGATTGCCGCGGGCTGCGGCGCGGTCACCGGATTCTCCGTTGTGCAGTGCCGGCGCAGACACTATGAGACTACCCAGGATACCGCCTCAAGGAGGACCCGCCATGCTCCCGACCGATCGTCGAACGATTTTGCGCGCCGCCGCGACCCTGCCGATGGTGGCGGCGTCGATGACCGGACCGGCGTCGGCCCAGACCCCCGCCGCGCCGCCGTCCGCGCCCGAGGCGGCCAAGCCCGCCGCGCCGCCACCCGCGGTGACGCGCATCCTGGCCCATTACGTGGTCAGCGCCCGCTATGACGACCTGCCGGCCAATGTTCGCAAGGAAGGCGTTCGGACCCTGCTGAACTGGGTGGGCGTGGCGATCGGCGGCTCGCGCCATCAGACGGTGGACATCGCGGCATCGGCGCTGGCTCCGTTCTCCGGGCCGCAACAGGCTTCGCTGCTCGGGCGCCGCGAGCGCTTCGACATCATGAACGCAGCCTTCATCAACGGCGTCTCCAGCCACATCTTCGACTACGACGACACCCATCTGAAGACCATCATTCATCCCGCCGGTCCGGTGGCCTCGGCGATCCTGGCGCTGTCGGAGATGCAGCCGGTGTCGGGCAAGGATTTTCTCAACGCGCTGGTGCTCGGCGTCGAAACCGAATGCCGGATCGGCAATTCGGTGTATCCGAACCACTACGATGTCGGCTGGCACATCACCGGCACCGCCGGCGTGTTCGGCGCCGCCGCCGCCGCCGGCAAGCTGCTCGGCCTCAACGAACAGCAGATGGTCTGGGCGCTCGGGCTGGCCGCCTCGCAGCCGGTTGGCCTGCGGGAATCGTTCGGCTCGATGAACAAGAGCTTCAATCCCGGGCGCGCCGCCAGCGACGGCATCTTCGCCGCGGTGCTGGCCTCGAAGAACTTCACCAGCTCGGACGCCATGATCGAGGCCAAGCGCGGCTGGGCCAACACCATCAGCACCAAGCAGGACTATCGCGAAATCATCGACGGCCTCGGCCAGCGCTACGAGGCGGCGCTCAATACCTACAAGCCGTTCGCCTGCGGCATCGTCATGCATCCGGCGATCGACGCCGCGATCCAGCTGCGCAACGAGAACAAGCTGACCGCCGACCAGATCGAGCGGGTCGAGCTCAAGGTGCATCCCCTGGTGCTCGAACTCACCGGCAAGAAAACCCCGCGCCAGGGCCTCGAAGGCAAGTTCAGCATCTACCACGCGGTCGCCGTCGCGCTGGTGGAAGGCGCCGGCGGCGAGAAGCAGTTCAGCGACCGCGCGGTGACCGACCCGACCGTGGTCGCGCTGCGCGGCAAGGTCGTCCCGGTGATCACGCCGGGGATCGATCCCGCCCAGGTCGACATGACCATCGTGCTGAAGGACGGCCGGACGCTGCACCGCCATATCGAGCACGCCATCGGCAGCGTCGAGATGCCGATGACCGACCGGCAGCTGGAAACCAAGTTCGCCGATCTGGCGGACGGCATCCTGCCCGCCGCGGCGATCCGCCGGGTGATGGATGCCTGCTGGAACGTCGAGAATCTGCCTGATGCGGCGGAGATCGCCAGGATGTCGGTCTCGTCCTGAGCGGGGAAGAGCGGCCCGCCGCGCGGTCTTTCATCGGGGCGGACCGAAGCTGCGGTCAGGGAATGGAAAGGGCCAGATGTCTCAGCGTCAAACGCCGTCGCGCCGCGGCTTGCTGCAGTACGCCGCCGGCTTGGCCGCGCTGACCTTCGCGCCGATCCGCCGCGCGGGAGCAGCGGACGCCGGCATCACCGCGCGGCTGGCGCGCTACATGGTCGCTGCGCGGGATCAGGCCCTGCCGGAAGCGGCGATGGTCGAATGCAAGCACCGGATTCTCGACACCTTCGGCGCCATGGTCTCGGGCTCGCGCATGAAGCCGGGCATCATGGCGGTCAAGTACGTTCGCGGGCTGGGCGGCGAGCCGCAGGCCTCGGTGATCGGAGCCGGCTTTCGCACCACGGCGGTCAACGCCGCGCTCGCCAATGCGATGTGCGCCCATGCCGACGAGACCGACGATTTCGAGCCGGTCACCAAGGCGCATCCCGGCAGCTCGGCGGTGCCTGCCGCGCTGGCGGTGGCCGAGAAGGAAGGCCGCAGCGGCCAGGAATTCATTCGTGCCGTGGCGCTCGGCTATGACCTCGGCTGCCGCCTGCTGATGGCGCTCGGCCCGGATCTGGTGCGCGGCAGCCACCGCAGCGCGGAGGGAACGGCATCGACCTTCGGCGCGCTTGGCGCGGCCGCCTCGCTGGCGCGGCTCGATGAGCAGGAAACGCGCTTTGCGATTTCCTACGCCGCCCAGCAGGTTTCCGGGCTGTGGAGCTGGGTGAAGGACAAGGACCACGTCGAGAAGGCGTTCGATTTCGCCGGCATGGGCGCGCGCAACGGCGTGACCGCAGTCGACATGGTGCAGGCGGGGTTGACCGGCGTCGATGACGTGCTCGATGGTACTCACAATCTCTTCATCGCGCTGTCGAGCAATCCGAGGCCGGAGCAAATGCTCGCTGGCCTGGGCAGCCGCTTCTACGTCACCGAGACCGCGATCAAGACCTTCTCGGTCGGTTATCCGATCCAGTCGCCGCTCGACGCGCTGCTGGCCTTGCGCAGGCAATATGGACTTGCCCCGGACAACGTCCGCAGCATCCTCGTCAAGCTGCCGACCGATGCGATCGGCATCGTCGGCGAGAGCGCCATGCCGGATGTGAATTGCCGGCATCTGGTGGCGGTCGCGCTGGTCAAGGGAGCGGTCTCCTTCGCCGACAGCCATGACACCGCGCTGATGCAGGATCCGAACATCCTGGAGCAGCGTGCCAAGGTGACCCTGGTGGCCGACCAGGCGCTGATGGATCCGGCCGCGCCACGCGGCGCGGTCGTCGAAGTGACGCTGTCCGACGGCAGCAAGGTCGACCATTTCACCAGGTTCCCGCCGGGCACCAGGGAAAATCCGCTTGGCACGGAGGCCGTGAGCGCGAAGGCGCGGGACCTGATGGCCCCGGTACTGGGCGCCGAAAACACCGACAAGCTGATCGATCGGATCAACAACCTGGAACGGGTCGACGATGTCAGGACATTGCGCGCCCTGTTCGGGAGCTGAGGTCGATCAAGCTTCAAATGCTTGACAACAATGAGCCGTCGGCGCTGGAAATGCCGGCGGCGGTTCGCAGGAAGATATCGCCGTGCAAGATGGCAAAAGCCACGCCGGATGCAAACGGGGAGACATGACCATGAAGCTTTTGACCGCGGCCGGTGTTGGGGCCATCGCCGTGCTGTACGCGGGCGCCAGCAGCGCCGCCACCGTCGAGCTGTCGGCGCACGACATCGGCGGCCAGGTGACCGGAGATAAAGGTCCCGAAGCCGGCGTGTGGGTGATTGCCGAGACCAGGGATCTGCCGACCAAATATGCCAAGGTCGTGGTGACCGATGACCAGGGCCGTTTCGTGATTCCCGAACTGCCGGATGCCAGTTACAAGGTCTGGGTTCGCGGTTACGGCCTGCAGGACACCGCCCAGGTCGGCGCCCGCCCGGGCAGCCAGCTCGACTTCAAGGCCGCCCCGGCCGCCTCGCCGGCCGCTGCGGCGCAGCTGTATCCGGGCATGTACTGGTACTCGCTGCTGGAAATTCCGGCGCCGGACGAATTTCCCGGCACCGGCGACAGCGGCAACAAGATGCCGGTGACCATGAAGACCCAGGCGCAGTGGGTGGATACGGTCAAGAACATGTGCCAGTCGTGCCATGCGCTGGGCTCGCGCGGCATCCGCGAAGTGCCGAAGCTTTTCATGGAAGGCAACGATTCGCACACCGCATGGGCGTTCCGCACCCAGGCCGGCCAGGCCATGGAATACATGACGCTGGCACTCGGCAGCATGGGACCCGAAAAGGTCTACACGCTGTTTTCCAACTGGACCGACCGGAT
>Ga0302157_10000350_pt1 | contig 61432 bp, 53 predicted proteins | sample I_Bog_N3_3_FD_193502 | JGI IMG/M metagenome (GOLD analysis project Ga0302157, IMG submission 193502) | Peat permafrost microbial communities from Stordalen Mire near Abisko, Sweden - I_Bog_N3_3 | ecosystem: Environmental > Terrestrial > Soil > Wetlands > Peat | place: Sweden: Abisko, Stordalen... | reverse complement strand
GATGTCGGCCACGCTGGCGAGGCGGCCCTCCAGTTCGAGGCCGCGTTCGAGCAGCCGGCGGGCGCCGGCGCCGATCATGTTGCGCGCGGCATGGAGCGGGACCGGGGGCATGCCCTCGCGGTCGAGGATGAAGTTGAGCGCGTTGATCAGGTCGGGCGCCGTATCCACCAGCGTGCCGTCGAGATCGAATACGACAGTGCGAACCGAGGTCATCCGGAAATCGCTACCGGTCCGCGTCCAATCATGCAAGGAGGGAGCGGCAGCCGTCCGGCAAAAAATTCCGGCAAAGGGGGGATCATGCGGGAGCTCGGCGGCAAGACGGCCTTCGTGACGGGCGGAGCCGGTGGCATCGGGCTGGCGCTCGGCCGGGCCTTCGCGCAAGCCGGCATGAAGGTCATGCTCGCCGATATCGAGACCGACGCGTTGGCGGCCGCGGCCAGGAGCCTGAAAAATTCCGGCCCCGAGATCCGCAGCGTCGTCTGCGACGTCGCCGACCCGGCAAGCCTGGAACGCGCCGCGACGGCGACGTTTGCCGCGTTTGGAAATGTTCACGTGGTTTGCAACAATGCCGGCGTCGCCGCCGGCGGCGGTATCGACAACATCTCGCTCGACAATTGGCGATGGGTGCTCGACGTCAACCTGATGGGAGTGCTTCACGGCATCAGGAGCTTCCTTCCGCACCTCCGCAGCCACGGCGAGGGCGGCCACATCGTCAACACCGCATCGATGGCCGGGATGGTCAACGGCTTGGGTTTCAGCCCTTACGCGGCCAGCAAGTTCGCGGTGGTCGGGATCTCGGAAGGGCTGGCGGCGCAGACCAGGCCGCTCGGAATCGGGGTCAGCGTGCTGTGTCCGAGCTTCGTGCGCACCGGCATCGGCGAAAGCGGCCGCAACCGGCCGCAGCGCTATGGTCCGACCCAAGCGCTGGATCCGGCCGCTCCGGCGGCCGCGATGGTCGCCGAGATCGCCAAGCGCCTGCAGGCCGGACTGGAGCCCGATGCGGTCGCCCGGCGCGTTCTCGACGCGGTCAGGAACGATGAACTTTACGTGTTCACGCACCCGAACATGCGGGATGAGGTAGACCCGCGCTTTGCCGCTATCCAGGCGGCGATGGACAAGGTGGCGGATTAACCAAAGTCGTGTCCCTCCGGCGCGGATAGCGCTGTTCCTGACGCCAAAACGACGCTAGAGACGCGGGAAGTGCCCGCGCTTCGGGCAGCTTATTGGGAGTTCATTTGAAAGTGGACATGGACCAATTGAAACGGCAGGCGGCGGCGCGCGCGCTCGACTTCGTGCGCGACGGCATGAAGCTTGGGCTCGGCACCGGCTCAACCGCCAAACATTTCGTCGAACTTCTCGGCGAGCGCGTACGCGCCGGGCTGAATGTCATCGGCGTGCCGACGTCGGAAACCACCCGCGCCGACGCGCTGCGCTGCGGCATCGCGCTGACCACCCTCGACGACATTGACCGGCTCGATCTGACGGTCGACGGCGCCGACGAGATCGATCCCGCGCTCAATCTCATCAAGGGCGGCGGCGGCGCATTGCTGCGTGAAAAGATCGTTGCCGCGGCATCGGACCGCATGATCGTGATCGCGGACGAATCCAAATGCGTCGAAGCGCTTGGCCGCTTTCCGCTGCCGATCGAAGTCGTTCCGTTCGGCCTCGCGGCGACGCAGCGCGCCATGGCCGGGGCATTTGCGCAAACCGGCGTTTCCGGCCGAATGGTGGTCCGAAAAAGCAGGGACGGCCACGTTTTTGTCACCGATGGCGGCCACTGGATTGTCGACGCCCATCTCGGCCGGATCGTCGATGCTCCGCGCCTGGCAGGGTTGCTGACCGCCATACCGGGCGTCGTCGAACATGGGTTGTTTGTCGGTCTTGCCAGCCTGGCGATGCTGGCAGGGCCTGAGGGAATTCGCGTTTTTGAACGGCCCTGAGGCCGCAATTGAGGAGAATCGGAATGAACAACCTTTCGAGGATTTTGTCGGCCGCCGGCCTGGCGCTGGGGCTGGCTCTGGGCGGGCACCCTGCCGCGGCGCAGACGCCGGCAGCTCCGCTCAAGCCGGCTTCGCCGGCCGCCATCGCGGCGGCCACCGAGATCCTGAACATGAAGCATGCCAACCAGATGTACCAGAACGCCGTCCCCAGCATTGTGCAGAAAACCAAGGACGTTCTGCTGCAGAACAACCTCAACTACCAGAAGGATCTCAACGAGGTCGCGCCCATCGTCGCCCAGAATCTGGCCGGCCGCACCAAGGAGATCGGCGACGGCATGGCGCAGATCTACGCCAACGAGTTTACCGAGCAGGAGTTGAAGGACATCGTCGCGTTCTACAAGTCCCCGTTGGGCCAGAAACTGCTGACCACCGAGCCCATCGCAATTCAGATGAGCATGTCCTACATGAACAAATGGGCGCAGACTTTTGCCGAGACGGTCAATGCGGAATTCCGCGCCGAAATGCGCAAGCGCGGCAAGGAAATCTGACGGCAACCCGGTTCGGTCGAGGCGGATATGGCTGAGTTCGACGTCGATCTGTTTGTCATCGGGGGTGGTTCGGGCGGGGTGCGCGCCGCCCGGATCGCCGCCGGCCATGGCGCGCGGGTGGTGGTCGCCGAAGAATACCGGATGGGCGGCACCTGCGTGATACGCGGCTGCGTTCCGAAAAAGCTGCTGGTGCTCGGATCCCACATCCAACAGGAGATCGCCGACGCCGCGGGCTTCGGCTGGACCATCCCTTCGGCGACGTTCGACTGGCCGACGCTGATCGCCAACAAGGACAAGGAGATCGCCCGGCTCGAGGGCATCTACACCGCAAATGTCGAGAAGTCCGGCGCCCGCGTCGTCAAGACCCGGGCGGTGCTGGAAGATGCCCACACGCTTCGCCTTGCGAATGGCGAGGCCGTGACCGCCAGATATGTGCTGATCGCGACCGGCGGCGCGCCCAATCATGGAGCGGCGATTCCCGGCATCGAGCACGTGATTTCGTCGAACGAAGTGTTTCATCTGCCCGAACTGCCGAAGCGCATCGTGATCCAGGGCGGCGGCTACATCGCGCTGGAATTCGCCGGCATCTTTGCCGGCTTCGGCTGCGACGTGACCGTGGTCTACCGCGGCGACAATGTATTGCGCGGCTTCGACGAGGACGTCCGCAGCCATGTCCGCAGCGAGATGGAAAAGCACGGGATCACCATTCTCACCGGCTGCACGGTCAACAAGGTCGACCGGCACGGCAAGGAATTCACCTCGCACCTGTCGAACGGCTCGAGCATCGCCTCCGATCAGGTGATGTTCGCGATCGGACGGCATCCCAATGTCGGAGGTCTCGGGCTCGAGAAGGCCGGCGTCGCCATCAATCCGAGCAATGGCGGCATCGCCGTCGACGGTTTCTCGCGGACCTCGGTGCCGAACATCTACGCCATCGGCGACGTCACCCATCGCCTCAATCTGACGCCGGTGGCGATCCGCGAGGGCCATGCCTTTGCCGACACCGTGTTCGGCAAGCGCCCGGTGCAGGTCGATCACGCCGACATTCCGACCGCGGTGTTCTCGCAGCCCGAAGTCGGGACGGTGGGATTGACCGAGGCGCAGGCCCGCGCGCAGTTCAGTCACGTCGATATCTACAAGACCGATTTCAGGCCGATCAAGTCGACGATGTCGGGCCGCGATACCCGCGTTCTGATGAAGCTGGTGGTCGATGGCGGCAGCGACCGCGTGGTCGGATGCCATATCGTCGGCGACGGCGCCGCCGAAATGGCGCAGGTCCTGGCCATCGCGGTCAAGATGAAGGCGACCAAGGCCGATTTCGACGCCACCATGGCGCTGCACCCGACCGCGGCGGAAGAGCTCGTGACCATGCGGACGCCGACCGCGCGCCATGTGCGGGAAGCGGCGGAATAAGCCCGCTTTTTTGGATTGCGAATCCCCTATTCCGCTGCCTGCATCCATTCCGCCGCACCTCGCCACAGCGTGTCGCGATGCTCGGCGCGAAAGAATCCGAGATGGCCGATCCTGGCCGTGCCGGCGTTGGCGGGTGTCACGGTCAGGATTTCCGGCTTGGTCGAGACGAACCCCGAACAAAGCAGTTCGACCGCCGGCCTGGTCGCCCACGGATCGTCGGAAAAGCACAGCGCCCGCAGCGCGCCGCTATACTGCGGAAAATTCGCCAGCGCCTTGAGGCCGGGATCGTCGAACAGATAGCGCGGGCTCATGACCCAGCCGACCCATTGCTGGAACACGCCCTGCGGCAAATCCTCGCCCAACCCGCTCCAGCCGGGCGCATAGCCCAGCAGCCGGGTGAGGGGAATGCCGACGAAGTTCAACATCGCGTAGACGCGGTAGCGCTCCGGCGAGGCCATCAGCCTCCAGGATCCGGCCTGGGCCGCGACCAGCAGCGCGCGCGAGACCTCGCTATTGTTGGCGACAAGTCCGAGCGCCTGGCCGCCGAACGAATGGCCGACATAATTCAGCGGCAGGCTCTTGTAGCGTTCGCGCATCCAGGCCACCGCCGCGGTGACGTCGAGCGCGGCCCAGTCCGACATCGAGGCCTTGAAGCCAACCAGCGATTTCGGCTGGTTGTAGCCGACCACCGCCCTCTGCCGGGAGTCGCCGGTGCCGCGGTAGTCATAGGTCAGGACCGCACAGCCGCGGCGCGCCAGATAGCCGGCGAAACCCCGGTAGACCTTGCGCGGCACCGCCGCGGCCGAATTGATCAGGACGGCATGGCGCTTGGCGCCGCGGGGCAAAAACAGGGTCGCCCCCAGCAAATACCCATCGGTGGCGGGAAGGGTGATGTCGTCGATGAATACGTCGTCCAGCGCAGCCTCTGCCACCGCGATTTCCCCCTCCCTTCGCGATTGGCTCAGCAAATGCGAATTCGGCTTTTGCCGCAAGGGCTTGTCTCGCCGGCCAGAAAACCAACTGGCGGTCCGTCCGCAGCCTGTGTATAACCCGGCCCTCCGCTGCCTTGCGATAAGTAGCGGTTATTGTTCAGGAGTTGACCTCATGTCCGAGCGGTGGACACCCGACAGCTGGCGCGCCAAGCCGGTGCTGCAAATACCCGATTACCCCGATGCGAAGGCATTGGCGGACGTCGAGGCGCAGCTTGCAACGTTTCCGCCGCTGGTTTTTGCAGGTGAGGCGCGCAACCTGAAAAAGGCGCTCGGACGCGTCGCCGCCGGCGAGGCGTTCCTGCTCCAGGGCGGCGACTGCTCGGAGAGCTTTGCCGAGCACGGCGCCAACAATATCAGGGATTTCTTCCGCGTGCTGCTGCAGATGGCGGTGGTGCTGACCTATGCCGGCGCGCTGCCGGTGGTGAAGGTCGGCCGGATCGCCGGCCAGTTCGCCAAGCCGCGCTCGTCGCCGATGGAGAAGATCGACGGCGTCGAACTGCCGAGCTATCGCGGCGACATCGTCAACGATATCGCGTTCACGGCGCAATCGCGCACCCCCGATCCGCAGCGCCAGTTGATGGCGTATCGGCAGTCGGCGGCGACCCTCAATCTGCTGCGCGCCTTCGCCACCGGCGGTTTCGCCAATCTCGGCAGCGTGCACCAGTGGATGCTGGGTTTCCTCAAGGATTCCCAGCAGTCGCGCCGCTACAAGGAGCTGGCGGATCGAATCTCCGACGCGCTGAATTTCATGCGCGCCTGCGGTCTCGATCTCGAAAGCCACCCCGAATTGCGCGCCACCGATATCTACACCAGCCACGAGGCGCTGCTGCTCGGCTATGAGCAGGCGTTCACCCGGGTCGATTCGACGACCGGCGACTGGTATGCGACTTCGGGCCACATGATCTGGATCGGCGACCGCACCCGCCAGCTCGATCATGGCCACGTGGAATATTTCCGTGGCATCAAAAATCCGATCGGACTGAAATGCGGCCCGTCGCTCAAGCCGGACGATCTGTTGCGGCTGGTCGACGTGCTCAATCCGGACAACGAGCCAGGCCGCCTGACGCTGATCAGCCGCTTCGGTTCGGACAAGATCGCCGACTATCTGCCGCCGCTGCTCCGCGCGGTGCAGCGCGAGGGCCGGGTGGTGGTCTGGTCATGCGATCCGATGCACGGCAATACCATCACCTCGACGTCGGGTTACAAGACCCGCCCGTTCGACCGCATCCTGTCGGAGGTGAAGTCGTTCTTCACCATCCACGCGGCGGAGGGCACCCATGCCGGCGGCGTCCATCTGGAAATGACCGGCCAGGACGTCACCGAATGCATCGGCGGCGCGCGCGCCATCACCGACGAGGATCTCAACGATCGCTACCACACCGTCTGCGATCCCCGCCTCAACGCCGAACAGTCGATCGACATGGCTTTCCTGATCGCCGAATTGCTGAAGCAGGACCGCGGCAACAAGGCCCAACCGCTACCGGTCGCGGCGGGACTTTGAATTGCTGCGGTTCTGGCGGGCGACGATCAATACGCGCAACGGTCTGGCTTTTGCGATCCGCTCGGAACAGGCCGTTCGCGAAGAGCTGATTGCCCTGGCGCTGGCGTTGCCGCTGGCATGGCTGACCGGCATCACCATGATGCGCCGGGTCGAGCTGATCGCCGTGGTGGCGATGGTGCTGGTGGTCGAGCTGCTCAATACCGCGATCGAGAAGCTCGCCGACCGGCTGACCACCGATCATGATCCGCAGATCGGCCGGGTCAAGGACATGGGCTCGGCAGCCGTGGGCGTCGCGCTGGTGATGGCAGGCCTGTTCTGGGTGTTCGCCATCGCCGAGCGCATGGGCGCGATCTGAAGCATGCAATTGCAGTTTGCGGCCGCGCAAGGCACCATCGCCCGATGACCGAACCTGCCGCCCAGTTTTCCATCACGCTCGCCCAGCTCAACCCCACGGTGGGCGACGTCGCCGGCAACGCCGCCAAGGCCCGCGCCGCGCGCGCGCAGGCGCGCGCCGACGGCGCCGAGCTCGTGGTCTTCCCCGAACTGTTCATCGCCGGCTATCCGCCGGAAGATCTGGTCCTGAAACCGGCGTTTCAGTCGGCTTGCCGTGCCGCCATCGAGCAGCTGGCGCGCGACACCGCCGATGGCGGCCCGGCGGTGCTGATCGGCAGTCCCTGGGTCGAGGACGGCAAGCTTTACAACGCCTGCGCCCTTTTGGACGGCGGCCGGATCGCGGCGCTTCGTTTCAAGGCCAACCTGCCGAATTACGGCGTGTTCGATGAGAAGCGGCTGTTCGCGCGCGGCCCCGCCGCCGGGCCGGTGACCATTCGCGGCATAAGGGTCGGCGTTCCCATCTGCGAGGACATCTGGCTGGAGGAATCCGAGGATTACGAGAACGTGGTCGAATGTCTCGCCGAGACCGGCGCGGAAATCGTGATCGTGCCGAACGGCTCGCCCTATGCGCGCGACAAGAACGATCTGCGGCTGTCGATTGCCGTCGCCCGGGTGACCGAGAGCGGCCTGCCGCTGATCTACCTCAACCAGGTCGGCGGCCAGGACGAACTGGTATTCGACGGCGCCTCGTTTGCGTTGAACGCCGATCTCTCGGTGGCGGCGCAGCTGCCGGCATTCCAGGAAAATATCACGACGTTGCGGTGGAGCAGGACCGAGGCGGGCTGGCGCTGCGCCGGGCCGGTGGCGCCCGTGCTCGATGGCGACCGCGGCGACTATGCCGCCTGCGTGCTCGGGCTGCGCGACTATGTCGGCAAGAACGGATTTCCCGGCGTGCTGCTCGGGGTGTCCGGCGGCATCGATTCGGCGCTGTGCGCGGCGATGGCGGTCGACGCGCTCGGGGCCGGGCGCGTCCGCGGCGTGATGCTGCCGTTCCGCTTTACCGCGCAGGTCTCGCTCGACGACGCGGCCAGGCTCGCCCAGGCGCTCGGCATCCGTTACGAGGTGCTGCCGATCGCACCGGCGGTGAACGGCTTTGAAGAGATCCTGTCCGGCACCTTCGCCGGCCTGCCGCGCGACATCACCGAGGAGAATCTGCAGGCCCGTACCCGCGGCACGCTGCTGATGGCGATCTCCAACAAATCGGGCGCGATGGTGGTCACCACCGGCAACAAGTCGGAAATGTCGGTCGGCTACGCCACGCTCTATGGCGACATGAATGGCGGCTTCAATCCGATCAAGGATCTCTACAAGACCGAGGTGTTCCGGCTTTGCAGCCTGCGCAATTCCTGGAAGCCGGAGGGCGCGCTCGGTCCGTCGGGCGAGGTCATTCCGGTCAACATCATCACCCGGCCGCCGACCGCGGAGCTGCGCGAAAACCAGACCGACCAGGATTCGCTGCCGCCTTACGACATGCTGGACGCGATCCTGGAACGGCTGGTCGAACAAGAACAGCCGCTGGCGACGATCGTCGCCGCGGGGTTCGATCGCGAGATCGTGGCGCGGGTCGATCGCCTGCTCAATATTGCCGAGTACAAGCGGCGCCAGGCCGCCCCCGGCGTCAAGGTGACGCGCCGGAATTTCGGGCGCGACCGCCGCTATCCCATCACCAACCGGTTTCGCGACAGCGGCCAGCCGCTGCCCGAACCCGATGACCGGCTGGTGTCGCGCGGCAGCCGCGGATCGGCGGAAGCGTTCGACGGATAGCCGGCAGGCTGGCGGATGATGCCCTGACTACCGGGCCGGGATGAAGGTCGGGCCGACCGAACGGATCGGCTTGTTGTCCGCTGCGGTGCCGGACGTCGAAGCGTCAGCGGCCGGCGCGTCGGGGGCCGCGGCGTTGCTCGTGCCTGCCGCGGCGGCGCCTTTCCTGGCCGCCACCGGAGCCGCCTTCGGCGGCGGCCGCGACATCTTCTTCGCGCTCTCTTCGGTGACGATGATGTCGCCTTGGCCTTCGGCGGCGGCCTTGTCGTCGATCGACTTCAACGCGTCGGACCAGGTCTGGCCGGCGGCCTTGCAGGAACAGGAGGGATTGAACTCCTGGCGGTAGCGGAAGGCATTCGGCGACGACGAATAGGGCTGGCCGTTGATCGACACCGCCTGGTTGATGTCCTCGCCGGGGTTGCGATAGCTGAACAGGCTGGCGTCGGTCGCCGGGCAGAGCGCCTTGCAGGTCTTTTCGTCCTCGGGAAACTTGGCGGGCACGGTGGCGAAAGAGATCGGAAAATAGAATCCGTCGCAACTGCGGACGCAGACGGTGCGATAGGTTCCCGACTGCGGACCGAGATCGGCGCCGGGGGCGCCCGGGCCAGGGTTGTTGTTGCCGAACAGATTGTTGAGAAAACCGCCAGGGGCCGGCGCGGCATTGACATATTGCGGTCCGCAATTGTTCTGCGCCAGCGCGGTCAGCACCGAGCGGCGCTGATTGTCGCGGTCGGGGCTGCCGAAGCCGCCGCCGCGCAACCGCTCGAGGCTGGTGGTGATCTGATCGAGGTTGGCGCGCATCTGCTGAATCTGGTTGTTGACCGGACCGCACTGCGCCGACTGGCCGCTGAACAGCGAGAAAAACCCGGAACTGTCGCAGCCCATGCGCTTGGCCTGCGAGGTGACGCGATCGAGTTCAGCCTGCTGCTTGGTCGCGGCATCCTGGTAACGGCGGATCTGGTCGTCTCTCGCCGGGTCGCCGCTGCCGCCGCCATGGTCGATGGTCGCGAGTTGCGCTTCCAGCCGCGGGCACATCGGATTGAGCGGCGCGCCCTGCGGCGGCGCTCCCGGGCTGGTTTGCGCAAGCGCGTCAACGCCGGGCGCGAGCACGGCGAGCAGCGCGGCGCAGGCCAGCATCGATCGGAAGAAGGGGACAATCAGCGTTTCAGGCATATCCGGCCATTTGAACGACTCCGCGCGGCCTGGATGCCAGAGGCGGGGCCAACGCGGCTTCACATAGCCGCTTCTCAGGGCAGCGTCACGTCGTTTCCGGGGCGCCGGTGTGGCAGGACGCCCCGGTATTTTTGCCTTGATTTTTATCGCGAAAACGCGCTCAGCGCTGGCAGGTGATGGCGACGTATTCGCCGCAACCGGCGTGCTTGCAGTTCTCGCCCGCCTTGGGAACCGAGCCGGTTATTTCGTCGGGGTCGACGCGCCGGTAGGACGAGGCCTGGGCGAAGTCACGTGACTGGCAGTAGGAACGGGCGGCGTGCGCGCCGCATGTCTCGCCGTTGGCGAGGCACTGGTCGACGCCGTAACCATCGGCCTGGTTTTCGACGATGAAAACGCGGCTGTCGGCCGCCGCCGCCGAAGCGGCGAGCAGGGAGAGGCACGCCAATAGCGCTGATAGGGACCGCATGCTGCACCAGGGAATCAGAGGACCGCCCTCATGTGATAAACCGAAAGCCGTAAATAATGCTTAACCATGGCGGTCGGGGCGGTTTGATGGCCGAAATAGGCCCTCCCCAGGCTCTTGACGCGGTCCCCCGGGCTGGCCCATGGTGGTTCCCATGAACGGTTTCCTCGCCATCTGTGGCATTTGCCGCGAGATTATGAGCTAGCGATTCGCTGGCTGAGGCCGTCTTTTCTCACCCGAGATCACTGGACGCCCGGCCGCAACGGACGGGATACCCATGGACTTGCGCCTCTACGATACCATGACCAGGGAAAAGCGCGGCTTCGTGCCGCTCGATCCCGGCAATGTGCGCATGTATGTCTGCGGGCCGACGGTCTATGACTTCGCCCATATCGGCAATGCGCGCCCGGTGATCGTGTTCGACGTGCTGTTCCGTTTGCTGCGTCACATCTACGGCGCCGGTCACGTCACCTATGTCCGCAACATCACCGACGTCGACGACAAGATCAACGAGCGCGCGGCGCGGGATTTTCCCGGGCTGCCGCTGAACGCGGCGATCCGCAAGGTCACCGAGACCACGGCCGGCCAGTTTCACGCCGACGTGGCGGCGCTGGGCGCGCTGCCGCCGACCTTCGAGCCGCGCGCCACCGACTTCGTGCTGCCGCGCGCCGACGGCAAGACCGACATGGTGACGATGATCCGGCAATTGATCAGCCGCGGCCATGCCTATCAAGCTGGCGGCGAAGTGCTGTTCGACACCCAGTCGATGCCCGACTATGGCGCGCTGTCCGGCCGCAGGCTCGACGAGCAGCAGGCCGGCGCCCGCGTCGCGGTCGACGCCCACAAGCGCCATCCGACCGACTTCGTGCTCTGGAAACAGTCGGCCGCCGACGAGCCCGGCTGGCACAGCCCGTGGGGCCGGGGCCGGCCGGGCTGGCACATCGAGTGCTCGGCGATGAGCGATGCCTATCTCGGCGACGTATTCGATATCCATGGCGGCGGCCTCGACCTGATCTTCCCGCACCATGAAAACGAGATCGCGCAGTCGCGCTGCGCCCACGGCACGCAAGCGATGGCCAATTACTGGATGCACAACGGCTTCCTGCAGGTCGAGGGCGACAAGATGTCGAAGAGCCTCGGCAATTTTGTCACCATCAGGGAGGCGCTCGAGGATTGGCCGGGCGAAGTGCTGCGCCTGAACATGCTGAAGACGCATTACCGATCGCCGATCGACTGGACCTTGAAGGGCCTCGAGGAAAGCGCGAAGACGCTCGACGACTGGTATTGGGTCGCCGCCGACGTGGCCGGCGGACAGCCTGCCGGCACCGTGATCGAGGCGCTGAGCGACGACCTGAATACGCCGCAGATGATCGCCGCCCTGCATGGCCTGCGAAACAGCGCGGCTGCCGGAAACGAGGCAGACCGCGGCAGGTTTGCCGCCTCGCTGCGGCTGCTCGGTTTCCTGGCGGAAACCGCCGCGGCATGGCGCGGCAGGAAACAGCAGGCCAGCGGCGTCGACGCCGGGCAGATCGATGGTCTGATCCTGGATCGCGCCGCCGCCCGCGCCCGAAAGGATTTTGCCGAATCCGACCGCATCCGCGACCAACTGGCCGCGATGGGGGTTGTGCTGAAGGACGGCAAGGATCCCGCGACGGGGCAGCCCACGACGACATGGGAGATCGCCCGATGAACCCGCAACAGGCAAATCCCTCTCCCCTTGCGGGAGAGGGTGGCCTGCGCCGGAGGCGCAGGGCGGGTGAGGGGGCGCTGCCAGGAAGGCGTCCTCACAGATCTGGCGGCGGGGATGAACAATACCCCTCACCCGTCGTCTCGCTCACGCGAGACGCCACCCTCTCCCGCAAGGGGAGAGGGAAAGGAGATCCCGCGGTCCGCCCGCAACTAGCCATTCCCTCCCTTCCTGCGAAACAGGGAAAGAAGGAGATATCGCGATGAACCCGCAACAGGCAAATCCCTCTCCCCTTGCGGGAGAGGCAAACAAAAAGGCCGGCTAGCCATGGGACAGGCGCTGCCAAAACCTGCCTTGCGGCCATTCCTCGCCGCGGATACGCCGGTGCTGGCGGCGATCTTCGCGGCCGCGATCGAGCAATTGACTGGCGATGATTACAGCGAGGCCCAGCAGCAGGCCTGGGCCGGCGCCGCCGACGACGAGGACGAGTTCGGCAAACGGCTTGCCGGCGAACTGACGCTGATCGCCACGCTGCAGAATTCGCCGGTCGGTTTTGCCGCGCTGAAGGGCAAGGATCACATCGACATGCTCTATGTGCATCCGGGCGCGGTCGGGCAGGGCGTGGCGTCGCTGCTGTGCGAGGCGCTGGAAAAACTCGCCGCCGGCCGCGGCGCCAAAACCCTCACGGTCGATGCCAGCGACACCGCCGAGGGCTTTTTTGCCAGGCGCGGCTATGTCGGCAAGCAGCGCAACACCGTGACCGTCAATGGCGAATGGCTCGCCAACACCACGATGGAGAAGTCGCTCGCCGCACCGGGGGATCCGACATGAGCAGGGAACGGCTCTATCTGTTCGACACCACGCTGCGCGACGGGGCGCAGACCAACGGCGTCGATTTCACGCTGCAGGACAAGCAGCGGATCGCGCGGATGCTCGACGAACTCGGGATCGATTATGTCGAGGGCGGCTATCCCGGAGCCAATCCGACCGACACCGAGTTCTTTGCGCACAGGCCCAGGATCGATCACGCCCGCTTCACCGCGTTCGGCATGACGCGGCGACCCGGCCGCTCGGCCTCGAACGATCCGGGGCTCGCGGCGCTGCTGGAGGCCAAGGCCGATGCGATCTGTTTCGTCGCCAAATCGTCGGCCTATCAGGTGCGGGTCGCGCTTCAGACCACCAACGAGGAAAACCTGGCCTCGATCCGCGACAGCGTGACGGCGGCGAAGGCGGCGGGCCGCGAAGTCCTGCTGGACTGCGAGCATTTCTTCGACGGCTACAAGGAAAACCCCGAATTCGCGCTGGCCTGCGCCCGCGCCGCCCATGACTGCGGCGCGCGCTGGGTGGTGTTGTGCGACACCAACGGCGGCACCATGCCGCACGAGATCGAGCGCATCGTCGCCGCGGTGGTGAAGCATGTGCCGGGCGATCATGTCGGCATCCACGCCCATAACGACACCGAACAGGCGGTCGCCAATTCGCTGGCCGCGGTGCGCGCCGGCGCCCGGCAGATCCAGGGCACCCTGAACGGCCTCGGCGAGCGTTGCGGCAATGCCAATCTGTGCTCGCTGATCCCGACCCTGCGGCTGAAGCCGGAATTTTCCGATCGCTTCGAGATCGGCGTGTCGGCGGAGCGGATGGCGACCCTGCTGAAGGTCTCGCGGACGCTGGACGACATGCTCAATCGCGCCTCGGATCGCCACGCCCCCTATGTCGGCGAGAGCGCGTTCGTCACCAAGACCGGCATCCATGCCTCCGCGGTGCTCAAGGATCCGCAAACCTACGAGCATGTATCGCCCGAGGCGGTCGGCAATCACCGCAAGGTGCTGGTATCCGACCAGGCCGGCCGCTCCAACGTGATCGCCGAACTGGAGCGGGCCGGCATCGCCTACGACCGGAACGACCCGAAGCTGGCGCGGCTGGTCGAGGAACTGAAGGAGCGCGAGGCCGCAGGCTACGCCTACGAATCCGCCAACGCCTCGTTCGACCTGCTGGCGCGGCGCACGCTCGGCCGGGTGCCGGAATATTTCCGGGTCGAGCAATTCGACGTCAATGTCGAGCAGCGCTACAACGCCAACGGCGCGCGCGTCACGGTGGCGCTGGCGGTGGTGAAGGTCGATGTCGCCGGCGAGCGGCTGATCTCGGCGGCGGAGGGCAATGGTCCGGTCAACGCGCTCGACGTGGCGCTGCGCAAGGATCTCGGCAAGTACCAGAAATACATCGAAGGCCTCAAGCTGATCGACTACCGGGTGCGGATCCTCAATGGCGGCACCGAAGCGGTCACGCGGGTATTGATCGAGAGCGAGGACGAGGAGGGCGAGCGCTGGACCACGATCGGGGTATCGCCCAACATCATCGACGCGTCGTTCCAGGCGCTGATGGATTCGGTGATCTACAAGCTGGTGAAGTCGGGCGCGCCGGCCTGAGTGGAGGGCGATGAGTTTGGGCGAGGGAGCCGTGGACGCTCGCCGCTGCATCGACCTGAGCGCATCGCGACCTTGATGTGGAAAGACCGCAACAGTCACGGGGTGCCAGTCATGATCGATCATGTTTCGGTGGGCGTACGCGACCTCGACCGCGCCGCGCAGTTCTATCATCAGGTTCTGGCGCCGCTCGGGCTGTCGTGCCTGGTCACGCGTCCGGCAACGGTCGGTTTTGGCAAGAGCTATCCCGAATTCTGGATCAATCTTCGCGCCGCAATGGCACCGGTGCCGCAAGGCGGCGGCGTTCACATCTGCCTTCGCGCCAGATCCACCGGCGAGGTCGACGCGTTCCATGCGGCCGCACTGCAGGCCGGAGGCGAAAGCGACGGCGCGCCGGGGCTGCGCCCGCACGACCGGGTGCGCTATTACGCGGCGTTCGTGATCGATCCCGACGGCAACCGCATCGAGGCCGTGACGTTTCCGTCCGCCGGGGCCGGCGCCACCGGGTAGACGGAAATTACAGCCGGCGCGCGACTTCCGGCGCCATCTGCTTGGACTGTTCGGAGGCCAGTGCGGCGGCGGCGCGCAGCCGCGGCAGGATATCCTCGACCCGTTCGGCCTTGAGAATATCGACGGTCAGGGTCGGGCGAATGAAGGCGGTGGCGCGCATGTGCGCCAGCAGCGCCAGCAGCGGCTCCCAGAAGCCGTCGATATTGGCGAGCAGGATCGGCTTGGCGTGGCGGCCGAGCTGTTGCCAGGTCAGCTGCTCCACCAGTTCCTCCAGCGTGCCGATGCCGCCGGGCAACGCCACGAAGGCGTCGGAACGCTCGAACATCAGCCGCTTGCGCTCGTGCATGTCGGGCGTGACGATCAGCTCCTGCACCCGGGTGAGGGCGTTTTCGCGGCTGGTGAGAAAGTCGGGGATGATGCCGGTCACCGCGCCGCCGTGATCCAGCACCGAGGTGGCCACGGCGCCCATCAACCCGATCGAGCCGCCGCCATAGACCAGACGGATGCCGTTTTCGGCGAGCGCCTTTCCGAGCGCGATGGCGGCTTCGACAAAGCGGGGGTTTGTGCCGGGGCCGGAGCCGCAATAGACACAGACGGTTTTGATCTTGCTCATCACAAGCCATGTGGCACTGCAACGTAAAGGCGTCAAGTCTGCCGGAGCCGGCACGGCAGCCCAATCCGAGCGCAAATGCCCGATATCGCGAAAGAATTGCCTTCCCCGAGGGTGCGCGCGGCGTTTAAACGTTCTATATGGCGAACAGAATGCTGATCCACGCAACAACCTCCACAATGGCGAACCGGGGCCCCGATTCGCTCCAGGTTCCCGATTAGATGGCTCACACCGATTCGGCAGGGGGCGCCGGCCACGCGCCGCCGCCCGACAAGTCCCTCGAGCGGGCGACCCTGATCGGGACGCTGCTGCATCTGTGGCCCTATATCTGGCCCAGCGACCGCGTCGATCTCAAGATGCGCGTGGTGTGGTCGGTAGTGCTGCTGCTGATCGCCAAGCTGACCACGCTGGCGGTGCCGTTCACCTTCAAATGGGCGATCGACGCGCTGACCGGCGCCGATACCGCGCCGCTGCAATCCTCGAACTGGAGGCTGTGGCTGATCGCCTCGCCGCTGATCATGACGGCGAGCTACGGCGCCATGCGCGTGCTGATGGCGGTGCTGACCCAATGGCGCGACGGAATCTTCGCGCGGGTGGCGATGCATGCGGTACGCAAGCTCGCTTACCTCACCTTCGTCCACATGCACGAGCTGTCGCTGCGCTTCCATCTCGAGCGCAAGACCGGCGGCTTGACCCGGGTGCTGGAGCGCGGCCGTCTCGGCATCGAGGTGATCGTGCGGATGGTGATCCTGCAGCTGGCGCCGACCATCGTCGAGGTCTCGCTGCTGATGGGCGTGCTGCTGTGGCAGTTCGACTGGCGCTATGTGCTGGTCACCCTGATCACGGTCGTGCTGTTCATGTATTACACCTACATCGCGACCGAATGGCGGATCGAGATTCGCCGCAAGATGAACGACTCCGACACCGAGGCCAACACCAAGGCGATCGACTCGCTGCTGAACTACGAGACGGTGAAATATTTCAGTTCCGAGCAGCGCGAAGCCGACCGCTACGACCAGTCGATGGAGCGCTACGAACGCGCCAGCGTGAAGACCTATACCTCGCTGGCGGTGCTCAACACCGGGCAGGCGATCATTTTCACCGCCGGCCTGACCGCGACCATGCTGATGTGCGCGATCGGGGTGCGCAGCGGCAAGAATACCGTCGGCGATTTCGTCATGGTCAACGCCATGATGATCCAGCTCTACCAGCCGCTGAATTTCATGGGCATGGTGTATCGCGAAATCAAGCAGGCGGTGATCGACATCGAGAAGATGTTCGGCGTGCTGGCGCGCAACCCGGAGGTCAAGGATGTCCCGGGCGCCAGGCCGCTGGTCGTGACGTCGGGCCATGTGCGCTTCGAGGATGTCCGCTTCTCCTACGATCCCGAACGCCCGATCCTGAAGGGTCTCAGTTTCGAGGTGCCGGCCGGCAAGACGGTGGCCATCGTCGGACCGTCCGGCGCCGGCAAATCGACCATCTCGCGGCTGTTGTTCCGGCTCTATGACGTCTCCGCCGGCAGGATCCTGATCGACGGCCAGGACATCCGGAACGTCACCCAGGCGTCGCTGCGGGCCTCGATCGGCATGGTGCCGCAGGACACCGTGCTGTTCAACGACACCATCCGCTACAACATCCGCTACGGCCGCTGGGACGCCAGCGATGCCGAGGTCGAACAGGCCGCCCAGCTCGCCCAGATCGACGGCTTCATCCGGATGTCGCCGAAGGGCTACGAGACCCAGGTCGGCGAGCGCGGCCTGAAACTGTCGGGCGGCGAAAAGCAGCGGGTGGCGATCGCGCGCACGGTGCTCAAGGCGCCGCCGATCCTGCTGCTCGACGAGGCGACCTCGGCGCTCGACAGCCACACCGAGCAGGAAATCCAGGATGCGCTGGAACGGGTGTCGCGCAACCGTACCTCGCTGGTGATCGCGCACCGGCTCTCCACCATCGTCGGCGCCGACGAGATCATCGTGCTGGACCAGGGCCGCATCGCCGAGCGCGGCACCCACTCACAGCTGCTGGCCTCCGGCGGGCTCTATGCCAGCATGTGGAACCGGCAGCGCGAGGCGCAGGAAGCCCGCGAGAGGCTGGCGCGGATCGCCGACGAGAACGATGCGCCGAACCGGGCGCCGCCGCCGCTCGACGACGCGCTGGTGACGCCGGCCGCCGCCGAATGAGGGGATGGCCATCGGCTCCCGCGTGCCCGGGCGCGCGGTTGCCGGTGCGGGGACCGGGAGCTGGCCAGTCGCATGGATCACGCGATCGATATCGACGGCCTCTGGCGCGTCGCCGCAAGGAAATTGCAGGCCCCGCCGTCGCCGCCGCGCGATCTTCACGTCGAGGGCCTGCGCCGCCTGGCCGCGGCGTTGCAGAGCGAGGGCCGTTACGATGCCGGCGCCTTGCGCCTGCTGCAGCGGGAGATATTTTCCCGGATCCTGGCTCACCTGAGTTTTTCCAACGATCTGATCGCCTATCCCGGCATCCTTGATGTTCCGGTGCCGCGGCCGCTGCTGGTGACGGGGTTCGGCCGCACCGGCAGCACCCTGCTGCACAATCTGCTGGCGCTGGACCGACAGGCGCGGGCGCCGCTGTTGTGGGAGCTGTGGACACCGTCGCCGCCGCCGCGTCCCGAGACGTCCGGCAGCGACCCCCGGATCGCGATCGCGCAACGCCGGCTCGACCGGTTCACCGCGGCCGACCCGCTGATCCGCCAGATCCATCCGATGCAGGCGCACGCGCCCGACGAGTGCCACTGGATGATGCTGCATACGCCGCTGACGGCGATGCTCTACCAGGCCCCGGAATACTGGGCGTGGCTGAAAGGGCTCGGCGACGGCGAGCTCGGCGAGCTCTATTCGCATTACCGGCTGCAGGTGCAGCATCTGCAGCTATTCGACCGCCGCGGACATTGGCTCAGCAAGTCCTCGACGCATCTGCATTTCATGCCGGTGCTGTTCGACGTGTTCGCCGATGCCAACCTGGTCAGGCTGCATCGGCATCCCTGCGAGGCGGTGCCCTCGCTGTGCAGCCTGGTCGCCGGCTACCGCAGGCTGTTCACCCAACGCATCGACCATCGCGAGATCGGTGCAACCATCCTCGACATGTTCGTCGACGGCATGGCGCGGTTGATGGCCGGGGCGCCGCAGGGCGGGCCGGCGCATGGCATCGACATCCGCTACCGGGACCTGGTCGCCGATCCGGTTGCGCAGGTCCGCCGCATCTATGCGGACTTTGGCTATCGCTACGGCGCGGCGTTCGAGCAGGACCTGACCCGTCACGTCGAGAACGACCGCGCCACGGCGCGGGTCCGGCACAGCTATACGCTGGAGCAGTTCGGCCTGTCGCGGGCCGAGGTGATCGAGCGATCCGCCGACTATCTGCGCTGGGTGCAGCCGCGCTGCGGCGAGCTTGCCGAGACAGGCGACCCCGGCGCAGGCTAGCCATCCCGGCAGTCGCATCGAAACTTTCGCCGCCGCGCCGCGGTCTTCAGGTGCCGTGGGCAGGTTCGTCCTGCAGCGGATGCGCGTCATCCGGATAGCGGCTCTTGATCAGCACCGTGATGCCGCCCTTGGTGGTGCGGGTGTCCGGCGCATGCCACATGGTCAGCTCGAAATCGTAACCCGGCGCCCAGGCAAAGGTGATCTGGGTCGGCGGGGTGGTCGACAGCGCGTGATAGATGGTGGAACGCAGGGCCTCCTGCATGCTCTGGGGAATCTGCTTGAGATACTCGTTCCATTTGTCGTGCAGTGCCATCTTGGCCTTCACGACGACGCCGGCGGCCAGTGGCTTTCCCGGCGCGAACGCCTCGCGCTGGTCTGCGAGTTTCTTGATGTTGTCCCGGGCGAATGCCGTATTGAGCTGGCCGAGTACTGTCTGAAGCTGGGGCATCGATCATCTCCGCTTTGATAGTCGCGTGAAAAAGTCTGAAATCGAAATAACGTCAGGGTGCAATCCATTAAGGTATATACGCAGCTGCGATGACGCGTCCACAGCCATCGCGCTGCCGTCAGGCGCAGCCGCCGCCGTTCTTGAGCTTGGCGCGCAACGCATCGGATCCGGTGTTGCGCCCGGCGCCGGGTTCAAGTCTGGCGACTAGATCGTGCAGCAGCGGCTGATAGAGCGCCGCCCCGGTCTCCGCCATCAAGGCCCGGATCTTCGGCAGCGCAAGCGCGGCCTGTTCGGAGTCGCCGGCCTGCAGGAATACTTCCGCCTGGACGATACGGGCAAGGCACTCCGGGACGCGGGCGCCCCGGGCGCCCGCGACCAGGATCGCCTCGGCGGCAGTGCGCCTGGCCTGTTCGAGGTCGCCGTGCAGCCGATAGGCATTGGCAAGGTCGGCGAGAATCCGGGCCTCGGATTCCAGTCCGGTCTTGCGCGACCGCGCAAACGACAATGCCTTTTCCAGATCCTCGGCGGCCGTACCGAACCGGCCGGCGACCAGATGAGAGACGCCGCGGCAGGCAAGGGCGTTGACGCGCACATAGGGGCTGCCGCTCTCGGCGGCCATGGCGAGCGCGCGCTCGGCATGACGCTCGGCGAGATCCTTGTCATTCTCGCCCCAGGCCAGGTCGACATAGGCGATGCTGACGAGATGCAGGGTGAGATCGTTGGGGTCGATGTCGGTCTGCAGCATGCGGTCGAGATAGGGCCTTGCCTCGTCGAACCGTCCAAGCATCACGAGAATCTGTCCGCGCATCACCGTCAACCATCGCTCGACGTCGAAACCGAACAACTGACGATCGAACTCGCTGATCTCATCGATCCGGCTGGCGGCCTCGATGTTTGCCTCCAGGGCCTGCTCCATGTGGCCGGCGAGCCGGATCGCCTGCGACAGCACGGCCTTCAGCATCGACTCCACGCTGGCGTCGTTGGCTTCGGCGGCGAGGGCAAGCGCCTCGCGCACCCGCGTCACATAGTCGTCGGCCGATCCGCGCACCGCCAGGTTTCTGCCGAAGGCAGCATGTATCCAGGCGTTCGCCCGCACATTGCCGGCCGCCAGCGCCAATTCCCTGGCTTCCTCGAACCAGCGTTGCGCCTCCCCGGCCGGCATTCCCTCACGCCAGCCGAACGTCATGATCTGCACGCAGGCCTGCATGCGAAGGAAGTCGGTCGATTCCGAAGCCGGTTGCGTGGCGAGGAGTGCGTGGACCTTCTTCCAGCTGCGCAGCGCCTGGCTGGCGTCGTGGCCGCCGATCCAGAGCGCGGCGCGCATCGTGGCCTGCGCCGCTTGCATCGGCTCGCCCGCCTCCTCGAGGTGGTAGGCCAGCAGGCTGGCGCGCTCTTCCTGGCGGTCGGTAAAATGCAGCTTGATCGCGCCTGCGACGTCGGCGTGAATCTTGCGGCGGCGTTCGCGCAGCAGCGAGCGGTAGCAGACCTCCTGGATCAGCGGATGGCCGAAGGCGTGAAGCCCCGGCTCGGCCAGCGGCAGCTCGCGCAGCAGCTCGGCCCGCCGCAGCCGCCACAGCGCTTCGGAAAGGTCGGTCGCCGGCAGCCCCGTCACCTTCTGCAGGATCGCGCTCGGGACCTCGCGGCCGACCACCGCGGCGCATTGCAGCACCTGCCGTGCCGGTTCGTCGAGATGGTCGATGCGGGCCGCCAGCAGGGCTTCGATCGTGGCCGGCAGCGGGATGGCGTCGATCCCGCCGGCCAGGCGATAGGCGCCGCGTTCGCCTTCGAAATCGCCGCGCTCGATCAGCGAGTGGACCAGCTCTTCGATGAAGAACGGGTTGCCCTGGGCGCGTTCGGCGATATGCCGCGAGACCAGCGCCAGCGAGGAATCCTTGCCGAGCAAGCCGGCCAGCATCTGGTCCGTTTCGCTGCGATTGAGCGCGGACAGGCTGATCTGCCGGTAGTGGGTGCGCTGCATCCAGGGCGCGGCGTAATCGTGCCGGAAATTGAACAGCAGCAGGGTCGTGGTGCCGATCACCGCGTCGGCCATGGCTTCGATGAACTCGCCGCTGGCGGTGTCGATCCAATGCAGATCCTCGACCAGAACCACGGCCGGTTGCTGGCCGCGGCGGGAGCGCACGATATTGCGCACGAGTTCGATCAGCCGCAGCTTGCGTACCGCGGGATCGAGCCTGGGCGCAGGGTGAGCCGGGTCGGCCACGCCAAGGAAATCCAGGAGCAGCGGCAACGTATCCTTGGCGCCGGGCAGGGCGGCAATCGCCTCCGACACCTGGCGCCGCGCCTCGTCCGGGCGCTGCGCCGGCTTGATGCCGAGATAGTCGCGCAGCAATTCGAGGACCGGCTGGTAGGGCGTGGCATGCCCGTGCGCCATGACGCGGGCCTCGTAGACGCGGATACCGGCTTTCCGGCAGCTTTCGGCGAATTCGAAACAAAGCCGGCTCTTGCCGGATCCGGCTTCTCCGACCACGCCGACCACGCGGGCGTCGCCGTCGGCGGCATTCTTAAGCTCGGCTTCGAGCACCTCCAGCTGCGCGGCCCGACCGGTGAGCGCGCTCAGGCGCGGCTGGCTGCGAAAAATGACGCTGGCCGGCGCGTGTCGGACGCGCAGCAGCCTGAACACCTCGACCGGCTCCGACAGGCCGCGGATCGTCTGCCGGCCAAGCGTTGTGGCTTCGATAAATTGCCGTGTGGCCGCAGCGGTATCGCCGGTCAGCAGGATGTCGCCTGCTTCGGCCATCTGTTCCATGCGCGCCGCGAGATGGGCGGTCGAGCCCGCCACGTCGTAGGTCTGGTAGAGCGTGTTCTCGACCGCCTGGACCACGACCAGGCCGGTGTGGATCCCGACCCGGATCTTGAGGTCGGGATCGCCGAGCTTGGCGATCGAGGCCTGCATGGCCAGCGCCGCCGCGCAGGCGCGCACCGCATGATCCTCATGGGGCCGCGGGGCGCCAAACAGCGCCATGATGCCGTCGCCCTGCACCTTGTTGACGACCCCGTCGTAGCTGTCGACGGCGCGCTTCATCGCGTCGATCGCCGGCTGCATGCGGCCCATCGCATCCTCGGGGTCGAAACGATCGATCAGCCCGGTCGAATTGTAGATGTCGGCGAACAATACGGTCAGGTGCTTGCGCTCTCCGCCGCTGGCGCTGAGCGCCCGCAGCATGCCTTCGGCCGACGGCCGGGTGGCGGCGGCGGAGGTTAGCGGCGCGCTGCACCGGCCGCAAAACTGGCTGTTGGGCCGGTTGACGTGTCCGCAGGCCGCGCAGGCGGGCTCCAGCGGCTTGCCGCAGGCTTCGCAGAACGCATTGGTCGCACTGTTGTCGCTGTCGCAGTACCGGCAATGCATCCGCGAGACCTTGGGCAGCCCATAATGGCTGCAATTAGCCTAGCGCCGGATCGACCGGGTTTCTACGGTTAAGATGGGAGCACATCCGGTTCGGTGCGCGCGGGTTGCCGTGTCGGCGCGTCGGTTCATCGCTTGACGAACTGGATGGGCGCGACCGTCGGTTCCAGCGGAATCGCCAGCGCATCGACGGTCCCGCTGCCGTCGAGATGGAAGGTGACCGGCACCTTGCGGTTGGCGCCGAAGGCCTGAAGCGCAAAATAAAAGCTGGTGGCCGACAATTGCTCGAGCGGCCAGCTCGAATTGTAGTAGTTGATTCTCAGATGGCTTCCCGCGGGACTGACCGAGATGTCGCCATAGGCGGGATGGCTGAACATGCCGGTGTAGCCGCCGGGCGCCGGCGCGCCCGGCGCCGCGGCCGGGACGGGGCCCGTTGCGACGGCGGCGCCGACCGGAGCCAGCCGCGGCGGCAGGCTGAGCCGGCCGGCGACCTTGCCTTCGAGCAGGTATTCGTAAATTCGCGCCACCACCTTGTCCGGCCAAACGCCCACCAGGTCGGGGGTGCAATGCTGGTTGCTGAGCGCAATCACCCCGAGTCCGTCATCCGGCATGAACGAGACATAGGCGGAATTGCCGTCGGCATCGCCATCATGGAAGATCAGCCGCTTGCCCTCGGTGGCGCCTACGAACCATCCAAGCCCGTAACTGACCCCGTTGCCGACGCCAATCAGGGCGGTGTACATCGCCTGGAGCGCGGCCTCACTGATGATCGCCTTGCCGCCGGGGGCGACGCCCCGGTCGAGGAACAACCGAATCCATTTCGCCATGTCGAGAACCGTGGAGTTGATCTCCGCGGCGGGACCGATGTTGTTGAAATTCTTCAGCGGAATCTCTGCGGCCTTCTCATAACCCTTGGCATAATCGGGTTGACCGACGAGATCGGCCAGCGAAAGGCTGCTGGCCGCCATGCCCAGGGGATCGAGGATGCGCGCCTTGATGACGGCTTCCCAGCTGGTGCCGAACAGGTTTTCCAGCAGGTTGCCGGCGACCATGTAAACCAGGTTGTTGTAGATGAACGTCTTGCGGAACGCGCCCGGGATCGGGTCCAGATATGGCAGCCGATAGAACAGCTCGGACCGGTTGAAAGGGTTGAGATACCAGAGCGCATCATGCCGCGGCAGGCCGGTGCGGTGGCACAGCGCATCCTTCAAGGTCGCCTCGGCGGCGGCCTGGGGGTCCTTCATCTTGAAGTCCGGAAGATACTGCCGGATCGGCACGTCGAACGCGAGCTTGCCCTCCGCGACCTGCATCGAAATCGCCATGCTGGTGAACGCCTTGGTCGCCGAGCCGACGGCAAAGCAGGTCTCGGCGTTGACCTCCTTGCCGGCGCTGCGGTCGCGCAAGCCGAAGCCGCCCGCGAAGCACAGCGCGCCGTCCTTGATGACGGCAAGCGCGATGCCGGAATCCGCAACCGGCTGCAGCTCCGCGATCGCGCTCACGACGACTTTCTCGAAACCGGGTCCCAGTCCTGAGCTGTGGATTTTCAAGGCTTTGCTCCGTCTCGGCTCGATCGCAGTTTGCGGCCGGCTCCTCACGTCGGCGTCCGGACCGATCCTTTCCGCCGTCACAGCATAGCGAACCTGACCGGCAGAGTCTTGGGGCCGCCGACAAACACCGAGGCGGAGCGGCGGGGCACGCCCGCGATTTCGATCCGCACCAGCCGCGCAAGCAGCTCTTCGAAGAAGATCCGCATCTCCAGCCGCGCCAGATGCTGGCCGAGACAGGCGTGCGCGCCGTAGCCGAACGCCAGGTTGCGACGCGAACCGGTGCCGACACGGAAGCTTTCCGGTTCGCTGAAGGCCTGCTCGTCGCGGTTGCCGGACAGGTAGCACAACATCAGCCAGTCGCCCTTGGCGATGCGACGTCCCTGCAGCACGGTGTCCTCGCCCGCGCTGCGCATCACGTGCTGCGCCGGCGTGGTCCAGCGTACCGCTTCCTCGACCAGCTGCGGCACCAGGGTGCGGTCGGATTTCACCTTGTCGAACTCGCCGGCATTCTCGCTCATCGCCCATACCGCGCCCGACAGCGCCGCTGCCGCGGTGTGATGGCCGGCAGTCGCGATCACCATGCAATAGCTGATGGCTTCGAACGGCTGGATCGGCTTGCCGTCGATCGCGGCATTGCCGATCAGGCTGGCGAGATCGTCGCGCGGTCGCTTGCGACGCTCCTGCAGCAACGGCGCAAAATACCTCTCGAAGCCGCCGAACGCCTCGCGCAGCCGCCGGGCGTGCCGCGCCGGATCCCGGCTCGCTCTGGCATCGCCGTCCGGCGCTTCGTCCTGGCTGCGGAACAGATTTCGGATCAGTTCGAGCAGCAGCGGCTCGCCGTCTTCGGGCAATCCGAGGATCGCCATGATGACGTGCAGCGGATAGGGCAGCGCGACGTCGCGGACGAAATCACAGGCTTCGCGGCCGGCGGCCATCCGCTCGATTGCGCGGCGGGCCAGCGGCCGGATGCGGTGTTCGAGGCCGGCCACGCTTTGCCGGGAGAACCAGGCCTGGGTGAGCTGCCGGTATTGCGCATGCTCCGGCGCATCCATCTGCAGCAGCGTCCGCATCAGATGCGGGCTGCCGCCGGTCAGCGCGCGCGCCAGCTGATCGGCCGCCCGCGGCACCAGCGTGCTGGCGCGGTCGCCATTGCGGAACAGCTCGTGCCGGCGGCTGACCTCGACGATATCGGCGTGCCGGGTCACCGCCCAGAACGGATCGAAGCCCTCGGCTTCGACGCGCCCGACCGGGTTGTGTTGGCGAAGCCAGCGGAAGCCGGCCATCAGCCGGGTCTGCCGCGCATAGGCCTTGGGAGATACGATCAGGGCGCCGATATTTTCGGGCACATTCTCGGTCTCATGCATCGGTCATCGCATCTGGCCTGGGTGAGACGGCGGCGGGCGGCGGGAATGCTGCGACCGAAGATAGCCGATCGCGCAGGGATGATCATCAATCCAACCTGACCGGCCGGCGCCGGTGACGCAAGCCATATCAGGGTGTCTCCCATCGGAGCGGAAATGATCGGCGGCTTTGCGTTGCAGAAACGGCCGGCGGGGCCATATCTGGCATGGTGGGTGATCATCGACAGGGCGAAGTGATGCGGCGCGGGTTCTGCGAATTCGAGGATGGCGCTGCGCCGGCGTAAGGATTGACGTCGGAGATTCGCCACGAGAAATTCGTCGCCACGCGCCATCAGAGATCCACCGCCCATGTCCGACACGCTGACAGCCTCCCTTGCCCGCCTTCCGGTCAGCCTGCGCGACGTCGAGGCGGCGGCGGGCGTGCTCGCCGGCTTTGTCAAGCGCACGACGTTCGACCGCAGCCGCACGCTGTCCGACATCACCGGCGCCAGCGTCTGGCTCAAATTCGAAAACCTGCAGTTCACCGCGACCTTCAAGGAGCGCGGCGCGCTCAACCGGCTGCAGGCCTTGTCGGCGGAGGAGCGGCAGCGCGGCGTGATCGCGGCGTCCGCCGGCAACCACGCCCAGGGCGTCGCCTATCACGCCGCCCGGCTGGCGATCCCGGCCACCATCTTCGTGCCGCTGGGCACGCCGACCATGAAGATCGAGAACACCCGCCGCCACGGCGCCACGGTGATCGAAGCCGGCGCCACCCTCGAGGAAGCCGCCAAGCTCGCCACCGATCATGGCCGCGCCCACCGGCTGACCTTCATCCATCCCTATGACGATCGCCTGATCATCGCGGGCCAGGGCACCATCGCGCTGGAGATGCTGGCCTCGGTGCCCGACCTCGACGTGCTGCTGGTGCCGATCGGCGGCGGCGGCCTGATCTCCGGCATCGCGGTCGCCGCCAAGACGCTGAAGCCCGGCATCGAGATCATCGGCGTGCAGGCCGCGCTCTATCCGTCGATGTACAATTTGATCAAGGGACAGCATCTTGCGATGCGCGGCGACACGCTGGCGGAGGGCATCGCGGTCAAGGCGCCCGGCCGCATCACCTCAGAGATCGTGCGCGCGCTGGTCGACGACGTCGTGCTGGTGAGCGAGCCGGAAATCGAGCAGGCGCTGAGCCTGTTGATCACCATCGAGAAGACCGTGACGGAAGGCGCCGGCGCCGCCGGCCTGGCGGCGGTGCTCGCCAACCAGCAACGCTTCAGGGGCCGCAGCCTGGGGCTGGTGCTGAGCGGCGGCAATATCGATACGCGACTTTTATCAGGCGTGCTCACCCGCCAGCTGGCGCGCGAGGGCCGCCTGTCGCAATTGCGGTTCGACATCGTCGACCGGCCGGGCCAGCTCGCCAATGTCGTCGCGGTGCTGAGCCGGACCGGCGCCAACATCGTCGAGGTATCGCATCAGCGCATCTTCACCGACCTGCCGGCCAAGGCGGTGGTGCTCGAGGTCGTGATCGAGACCAAGGATCGGGCGCATCTTTCCTCGATCATCGACTCGCTGCGGGCCGCCGACATCGATGTCGACGTCGGCGATCATTGAATCGCCGGCCGGTCGGGTTTTCGGCCGGGACGCCTGCGCTGACGAAGCCGGTGGCGCGAAGATCGGGGGTTTCGCGGGCTGCGGTTCTGGAATAAGGAAGTCGCTGAACCGCACCGGCGCGGTCCTCGCTGTCCCGGCCGCTCCAGGGGCCTTGCGTGATGAGCTCCCCGGCCCGCCGCTTCGCGGCGCGCCACCCTCGCCCACAACGGGGGAGGGAAAAATAGATCAGTGAAATTCGATGTCTGTCGTCCAATCCATCCGCGCGCAAATTCCGCCGATCCATCGCGAAGGCTATCCGTTCATCGGCGGCTTTGCGCTGGCGAGCCTGGTGCTGTTCTGGATCTGGAGCCCGCTGGGCTGGATCGGCACCGTGCTGACGGTGTGGTGCGCGCTGTTCTTTCGCGATCCCGTGCGGGTCACGCCACTGCGCGAAGGCATCGTGGTGGCGCCGGCCGACGGGCGGGTCTCGATGGTGACGCAGGTCATGCCGCCGGCCGAACTCGGTCTCGGCGACCGTCCGCTGCCGCGCATTTCGATCTTCATGAGCGTGTTCAACTGCCACGTCAACCGCAGTCCGGTCACCGGGCGGATCGACCGGATCGCGTACCGGCCGGGCATCTTCATCAATGCCGAACTCGACAAGGCGAGCGAGGACAATGAGCGCAATTCGCGGGTGATCTCCAGCGCCGACGGCCGCATCGGCGTGATCCAGATCGCGGGCCTGGTGGCGCGCCGGATCGTCTGCTTCGTGCGCGAAGGCCAGTCGATCGGCGCCGGCGAGCGGTTCGGGCTGATCCGGTTCGGCTCGCGTCTCGACGTCTACCTGCCGGAGGGCACCAAGGCGCTGGTCGCCGAGGGCCAGACCGCGGTGGCCGGGGAGACCGTGCTGGCGGATTTCAGGCTCGGCGACGGCGGCCGGACCTACCGGGCCGATTAACCATCCGGGCCGTCGATCCGGCGGGCTGTCCGCCGCGATGGCGGAGCGGAGCGGCGCTTGCTATAGAGGGCGAGCCATGCTGATGCCGTTCGATCCAAAAAACCCCGAAATGCGCCGCCGCCGGTTCCGCCCGATCCCGGTGCGGATGCTGGTGCCCAACGTCATCACCCTGCTGGCGATCTGCGCAGGTTTGACCGCGATCCGGCTGTCCACCGAGGGCCGCATGGAACTGGCGGTGGGCGCGATCGTGTTCGCCGCCGTGCTCGATTTCCTCGACGGCCGCGTCGCGCGCATGATCAAGGGCCAATCGAAATTCGGCGCCGAGCTCGACAGCCTGGCCGATTTCGTCAATTTCGGCGTGGCACCCGGCCTCATCCTGTATTTCTGGCAGCTGCATCAGCTCAACAATGGCGGCTGGATCGCCGCGATGGTTTTCGCCATCAGCGGCGGGTTGCGGCTGGCACGCTTCAACGCCACCATGGACGATCCGAACAAGCCGGCGTTCGCGGCCAACTACTTCACCGGCGTTCCGGCGCCGGCCGGCGCCATCACCGTGCTGCTGCCGATCTATCTGGCATTCCTTGGCGTGCCGCGGCCGCCGGCCATGCTGACCGCGTTCTACACGCTGGCGATCGCGTTCCTGATGGTGTCGCGGCTGCCGGTCTTTTCGGGCAAGACCGTGCGCATGCGGGTGCCGCCGGAGATGGTGCTGCCGGTGTTCGTCTCGGTGGTTTTCCTGATCGCGCTGCTGATCGGCTATCCCTGGTACATTCTCTCGGTCTGTTCGGTGCTTTATCTGTTCAGCCTGCCGGCCGGATGGAAATCCTATCGCGACCAGCAACGCAAGGCGGCCGCGACCGCCGCTCCGCCGGCCGATGTGGCTTCGCCAGATCCGGCATCGCCCTACGTTCCGACCGTGACCGAGCCGGCACCGGGCGACCGGCCGGCGCGGCTGAACTGAGCGGCGGGCCCGCCGTCGGCCACTTCGTCCCTGAACTGCCTGCCATTGGCGATCGTCGAGTTGGGTTCGCAGCCGATCCCGGCTATATGGCTGACCCATTGAAATCAGGAGAGACGCCGTGACGACATCCGCCTCCGCGCCGCTGCCGGCCTCGTTGCTCGAGGCCCTGGCGCGCCATGACACGCCGACGATCTGCAACGCGCTGGAAATCGTGGCGCCCGAACGCCGCCTGATCGGCTACACCACCAGGCCGCTGCTGTGCCCGTTCCCCGATCTGCCGCCGATCGTCGGCTATGCGCGCACCACCACGATCCGCTCGGTCGCGGCCTCCGGCCTTGCGACCGCCGAACAGCAGGCGCGCCGGCTCGCCTATTACGAATATGTCGGCACCGGGCAGGGGCCGCGCATCAATGTGATCCAGGACATCGACGGCGCCGACGCCGGCTTCGGCGCGTTCTGGGGCGAGGTGCAGAGCGCCGTGCACAAGGCGCTGGGCTGCATCGGCGTGATCACCGACGGATCGATCCGCGACATCGCGCAATGGGCGCCGGGCTTTCAGGCGCTGGCCGGCTCGATCGGCCCGTCGCATGCTCATGTCCACGCTGAAAGCTTTGGCGGCGAGGTTAGGGTTGCCGGCATGACGGTGCGCTCCGGCGACCTCATTCACGCCGACCGTCACGGCGCGGTGGTGATTCCGCTCGATGTCGCCGCAAGGCTGCCGGACGCCGCCGAACTCTGCGGCCGCCGCGAGACGCCGATTCTCGAGATCGCGCGCAGCCCGTCCTTCACGCTTGAAAAGCTCAAAGAGGCGCTGGCGAGGTCGGCCGAGATTCACTGAGGGTTTTGTCGGCGCGTCGTCTTCGCGCCAAGACCGGCATTTGCACGAACGCTTGCGATCCATCGTTCGTCATTCCGGGATGCGCCCTCAGCCGGCGATGGCCGACTTGAGGCACTTCCTCGGATGTGCAATTCCACATCGGGAATGACACGTTTTGTTCATCGTCGCTATGGACCACACGATTCATTGGAAATCGTGGGTTGGTTTGCGAAGAATCGTCGCGCTCATGCATCGGATCACCTGGCCCGTGTCCCGGACGCGGTGCAGCGTTCCTGACGCTGCGCCGCCGAGCCCGGCCCAGTGCCGGCCCAAGGGGGACCCCGGATCGGCAACGCAACCTGGCCGGACGATGCTTCGCATCGCCGGGAAGACGTTGCGTTGCGTCCGGGCAAACGGCCCCTAACGCGACAGCACCACTTCCTGGCCGGCGATGGTCTTGCCCTCGAAACGGTTGGGGCCGGCCGGGGCCAGCTGGGCCAGGGTTTGCGCGTTGTGGTCGCGGATCGCGAGTCCGGCGTCGGTGTAGGTCCACTTCCGGCTGGTGAAGAAGTTGAACGGGCAGCCGCCGGCGGGCGCGATGCTGCCCTCGGCGGCGTCCGCGACGGCCCCGAACGTCATCGCGCACGAACCGCTGCCGGTGGACGACAGCGTCCATCGTCCGGCAAGGCTGGTGGGCGGCGCCACCGGATTGCCGGCCGATGCAGCGCCGGCCGGCGCGCTCGAACCGCCGTCGAATCCAGGACGCTCGTTGCCGCCGCAGCCCGCCAGCAGCGCGATCAGGACAAGGAGCGGAATTCTGGCGATGCGGCACGGCATGAAGATTTCAGGCTGCGGACAGGGGCCCATCGTTAGCAGAATGCCGGGATCGTGTCAGGGCGAAGGCGAATAGTGAGTAGTGAGTAGTGGGTAGTGCGTGGCGAGTGGGTGCCCCGACTGCCAGGCCAGTGTCTGGCTCTAGCTCTTTATTAACCAACTGTTATGCCTACCAAATTCGGTAACGCGTCTTTAATGGCGGCTACGTAGGGTCGGCTTTGCACGGTCCAGTATGGGCCTGTCACCGTCCAGGATGGCCGGTGGTTCGCGTACGCGTTGGAGCATTCCATGGATATCATGACGTGTGTTGGGCTGTTGTGCGGCTTTGCCGTCATCACCGTCATCATGCTGTTGGGCGGCAGCCTGGAAATGTTCTGGAGCGAGCACGCGGTCATCATCATCTTCGGCGGCTCGATCGCCGCGACCATGATCAGGTTTCCGCTCAGCGCGATCCTGCACGGCCTGCCGCTCGGCGCCAAGTTCGCCTTCACCATGAGCCGGCTCGCGGCGCGCGACCTGGTCGACGAACTGGCCCGCATCGCGGAAATCGCCCGCAAGCAGGGGCCGGTCGGGCTGGAAAAGGTCGAAACCGACGAACCGTTCCTGGCCAAGGGCATCCGCTACGTCGCCGACGGCTACGACCTCGAATTCATCCGCGACAATCTCGAGCGCGACCGCGACAACTTCCTGATGCATCTCGACGAAGGCGGCAAGATCTACCGCGCCATCGGCGACTGCGCGCCGGCATTCGGCATGATCGGCACCCTGATCGGCATGGTGCAGATGTTCGCCAACATGACCGACCCCTCGAAGCTCGGCCCGTTCATGGCCACCGCGCTGCTGGCCACGCTGTACGGCGCGCTGGTCGCCAACCTGTTCTGCCTGCCGCTCGCCGACAAGCTGCATGGCAAGCTGCTCGACGAAGAGACCAACCGCACCCTGATCATCGACGGCATCCTGATGATCCGGGATTCCAAGAGCCCGACGCTGGTGCGCGAAATGCTGCTGGCCTACCTGCCGGAAAAACACCGCCACGAAGAGAGCGAACCGGTCCCGGCATAGAAGGCGGATAGCGGTCTGGAAAGTCGACAATGGCCAAGAAGAAACGCGATGCACATGGCGGCGGGCACGGCTGGTTCGTGACCTTTGCCGACCTGATGGGCCTGATGATGAGCTTCTTCGTCATGCTCGTCTCGTTCTCCACCATGGACCTCAACAAGCTCAAGGTCGTTGCCGGATCGATGAAGGATGCGTTCGGCGTGCAGTCCGACAAGCGCTATTCCGGAATCATCGAGGCCGATGGCCTGCCGACCCGGCCAAGGTTGAAGAATACCGCCCATATCCGTCCCGAAGACTCCTCCAATACGCCGACCCCGGACATATCGGACGATGGCCGCGATGCCGGCGCCCGGCTCAAGGTCGACCGTGAATTCGCGCTGGCCTCGGCGTCGCTGCGGCAGGCGCTGCAGGACATGCCGGAACTGACCGAAATCTCCAAACACATCCTGTTCGAGGAAACCACCCAGGGCCTCAATCTGGAAATCGTCGATCAGGACGGCCGCTCGATGTTCGCCGACGGCTCCAAGGTGCCGTATGAGCGAACCCGCCTGCTGATCGAAAAACTCGCCGGTCCGCTCAAGGCGACGCCGCTGCGCATCTCGATCGTCGGTCACACCGCGGCGGGCTTTGTGCCGACCCAGAGCGACTACGATGCGTTCGACCTTTCGGCCGATCGTGCCAATGCGGTGCGGCAGATTCTGGAGCGGGAAGGGTTGCCGCCGGCCCACATCTTCGCGGTGTCCGGCAAGGCCGATGGCCAGCCGCTGTTCCCCGACGATCCCTCGCTCTCGGCCAACCGGCGCGTCACCATCACGCTGATGCGCGAGGATCCGGCGCTGCCACCCGACCTGAAGCCCTGACCGGGCGCGCTACCTGGTTACCTTGCTGCTCAAAAACCCGGAACTCGCGAACGACATCCGCGGCCGGCAGTCGGACGTCGCCCCCGGCTTGCCAGCCAAACGGCTTATGCATTTTTGCATGACCCGGGCCCAAAATCAGGATAGGTTATGATTTAAGCGCAAGGCTATATGCCGCCTCGCTTTGCTATTGTGCAGTGAAGCATTTTGAGGCCTCCACGCCCATGCCCAGCGATGTTGTAGTACCCGCCGCGGAAACGACGGCGGCTCATGGTCGTGGCAGCGCCCATTCCACCGCCGGCTTCAAGGCGCTGCTGCTCGGCAGCGTCGGGGTGGTCTATGGCGACATCGGCACCAGCCCGCTCTATGCGCTGCGCGAGGCCGTGATTGCCGCCAGCGGACCGTCGGGCGTCGTCAACCCGCAGGCCGTGCTCGGGGTTCTCTCCCTGATCCTGTGGGCGCTGATCGTGGTGGTGACGCTGAAATACGTGCTGATCCTGCTGCGCGCCGACAACCACGGCGAGGGCGGCACCTTGGCCCTGATGGCGCTGGCGCAACGCGCGGTCAAATACGGCGCCAGCACCATCGTCCTGTTGGGGATCATCAGCGGGGCGCTGTTTTACGGCGACGCGGTGATCACCCCGGCATTGTCGGTGCTTTCGGCGATCGAAGGCATCAAGCTCGTCACCGCGGCGTTCGATCCCTATGTGGTGCCGCTGACGGTGGTCATTCTGCTGGCGCTGTTTGCGGTTCAGTCGCGCGGCACCGCGCGGGTGGCCGCCTTCTTCGGACCGGTGATGTGCGTCTGGTTCGCGGTCCTCGCGATCGCCGCGATTGCGCCGATCATGCGCCATCCCGAAGTGCTGTTTGCGTTGAACCCGCTCCACGCGGTGGGGTTCATGCTCAGTCATGGCGTGATCGGCTTCGTCACGCTGGGAGCGGTGTTTCTCGCCGTCACCGGCGCCGAGGCGCTGTATGCCGATCTCGGCCATTTCGGCAAGCGGCCGATCCAGACCGCCTGGCTGTTCATCGTGCTGCCGTCGCTGGCGCTGAACTATCTGGGGCAGGGCGCGCTGGTGATCGGCGACCCCAAGGCGGTCGAGAACCCGTTCTTCCTGATGTTTCCGGACTGGGCGCTGCTGCCGATGGTCTGTCTTGCCACCGCGGCGACGGTGATCGCGAGCCAGGCCGTGATCACCGGCGCCTATTCGCTGACGCGCCAGGCCATTCAGCTCGGCCTGTTGCCGCGCTTTGAAATCCGCCACACCTCCGAGGCGCATTCCGGCCAGATCTACATCCCGCGCATCAACATGCTGCTGCTGGTCAGCGTGATGCTGCTGGTATTGATGTTCCGCTCGTCGAGCGCGCTGGCCTCGGCCTACGGCATCTCGGTGACCGGAACCATGGTGGTGACGGCGATGATGGGGTTCGTCGTGATCTGGCGGGTCTGGAAATGGTCGCCGTTCGCGGCCGCGGCGCTGATTGCGCCGTTCCTGTTTCTCGACCTCACCTTCCTCGCCGCGAACCTTCTGAAGGTGCTCGAGGGCGGCTGGGTGCCGCTGGCGCTGGGCTCGGTGGTGATGCTCCTGATGTACACCTGGCGGCGCGGCAGCCGGCTGCTGTTCGAGAAATCGCGCAAGCTGGAGTTTCCGCTGGTCGACCTGGTGGCGATGCTGGAAAAGCGGCCGCCGCAGCGGGTTTCCGGCACCGCGGTGTTCCTGACCAGCGATCCGGCCAGCGCGCCGACCGCGCTGTTGCACAGTCTGAAACACTACAAAGTGCTGCATGAGAAGAATGTCATTCTCACCATCGAAACCGCGCCGACGCCGCGAATCGACCCGTCGGAGCGGGTGCGGATGGAGCAGGTCAGCGCGACCTTCTCCAAGGTGACCTTGCGGTTCGGATTCATGGAATCGCCCAACGTCCCGAAAACGCTGGCGATTGCGCGCAAGCTGGGCTGGCATTTCGACATCATGTCGACCTCGTTCTTCCTGTCGCGGCGGGCGCTCAAGCCGGCGGCGCATTCCGGGATGCCGCGCTGGCAGGATCACCTGTTCATCGCGCTCAGCCGCACCGCCAACGACGCCACCGATTATTTCCAGATTCCCACCGGCCGGGTGGTCGAGGTGGGAACGCAGGTCACGGTGTAGCCCACCACGACAATTTGTCATTCCGGGCCTGCACTCCGCCCGGCTGTCGCCGGCCAGAGCACATCCCGGAATGACAAATGATGGATCGCTTCCGTGGCATCGTTTTTCGGAATCGCTTATTTGGTTTAAGTGAACCTTTCTGATGCTTGATTTTCGCCGCGCCAGGGGCGACCTTGCCGAACGGCGAGCATTGCCGCATCCGGCGCTGCCGGACGCGTTCGCAACAAGGTCATTGTCGGGAGGATTGGCGTGGCGGATCAGGGTCATCGGGTGCACGATTTGACGCCGGAAGATGTCTCGCGGGGGATGGCGGAGGGACGCTATCTCCTGGTCGATGTTCGCGAGCCGAACGAAGTCGCCGTCGAAGCCTATCCCGGCGCCGTCGTGGTGCCGCTGTCGCGTTTCGATCCGCAGGATATTCCCGATCCCGGCGACAAGCAGGTGGTGTTTGCCTGCCGCTCGGGCAAACGATCGGTGACGGCGTCGCTGGCGGCGCAGGCCGCCGGCCTCGCTCATGACAAGCATCTCGCCGGCGGAATGCTGGCGTGGAAGGCGGCGGGATTGCCGACGACGGCCGGCGGCTGACCCGTTCCATGATTTCCATGAACAAGGTTTTTGCGGATCTGCCCGTTACGATCTTCGAGGCGATGTCGCAGCTGGCGCGCGACAACGACGCCATCAATCTCGGCCAGGGTTTTCCGGACGACCCGGGACCTACGGACATTCGCCGCGCCGCGGCGGACGCGGTGATGGACGGCTACAACCAGTACCCGTCGATGATGGGCCTGCCGGAACTGCGGCAGGCGATCGCGGCGCATTACGGCCGCTGGCACGGCCTTGCGCTCGATCCGATGACGGAGGTGATGGTGACGTCGGGCGGCACCGAGGCGCTGACCTCGGCCATCCTGGCCGTGGTCGAGCCCGGCGATGAGGTGGTGGTTTTCCAGCCGGTCTACGATTCCTACCTTCCGATCATCCGCCAGGCCGGCGGCATACCGCGCCTGGTGCGCCTCGAGCCGCCGCACTGGCGGCTGACCGAGGAGGCGCTGCGCGGGGTCTTCACCCGCAAGACCAAGGCGGTGCTGTTCAACAATCCGCTCAATCCCGCCGCGGTGGTCTATCCGCGCGAGGATCTCGAACTGCTGGCGCGGTTCTGCGGGGAGTTCGACGCGGTCGCGATCTGCGACGAGGTCTGGGAGCATGTGGTGTTCGACGGCCGCGAGCATATTCCGCTGATCACGATTGCGGGAATGCGCGACCGCACCATCAAGGTCGGCTCCGCCGGCAAGATCTTCTCGCTGACCGGCTGGAAGATCGGCTTCGTCTGCGCCGCCCCGCCGCTGTTGCGGGTCGCGGCGAAGGTGCATCAGTTCCTCACCTTCACCACCGCGCCCAATCTGCAGGTCGCCGTCGCCTATGGGCTCGGCAAGCCGGCGGATTATTTCCTGCAGATGCGCCAGCAGCTGGCGCGAAGCCGCGACCGGCTGACCGCGGGGCTGGAACGCATCGGGTTTCCGGTGCTGCGCTCGCAAGGCACCTATTTCCTCACCGTCGACCTTTCGCCGCTCGGCCTCAACGAGACCGACGAGGCGTTCTGCAGGCGCATCGTGACCGACTACAAGGTGGCGGCGATTCCGGTATCGGCGTTCTATGAAAAGGATGCGGTGACCTCGGTGGTGCGGTTCTGCTTTGCCAAGAAGGATGCAACCCTCGACACCGCGCTGGAGCGCCTGTCGGACGCGGTGCACCGCCGATGAAGGGGCGGGTGATGCGCGGCCGCAACAGCCTTGCCATCGCCGTCGCCGCGGCGACCGCCGCGATCCTGATGTGGTTTGCGCAGCAGGCGGCGGCGCAGCAGCGCACCGTCAATTTCTACAACTGGTCGAACTACATCGCGCCCGGCGTACTGGAGGACTTCACCCGCGAGACCGGCATCAAGGTGGTCTACGACACTTTTGATGCCAACGAGACGCTGGAGACGAGGTTGCTGGCGGGAAAATCCGGCTACGACGTCGTGGTTCCCACCGCCTATTTCCTGCAGCGCCAGATCACCGCGCATGTTTTCCAGAAGCTGGACAAGTCGCGGCTGCCGAATCTCGCCAATGCCTGGCCGGAAGTGACCAGCCGGCTCGCCGTCTACGATCCCGGCAACCTTTATGGCGCCAACTACATGTGGGGCACCACCGGCATCGGCTACAACGTCAAGGCGGTGCAAAAAATTCTCGGCGCCGATGCTGCGATCGACAGCTGGGACATCGTCTTCAAGCCGGAGAACCTCGCCAAGTTCAGGGAGTGCGGCGTCGAGATGCTGGATTCGGCCGATGACATTCTACCTGCGGCGTTGAGCTATCTCGGGCTCGACCCGAATTCGACGCAAGCGCCCGACCTCGCCAGGGCCGCCGATCTCGTCGCCAGCATCAGGCCCTACGTCCGCAAATTCCATTCCTCGGAGTATCTCAGCGCGCTGGCCACCGGCGAAATCTGCCTGGTGGTGGGCTGGTCCGGCGACATCATGCAGGCGCGAAGCCGTGCGGCGGAAGCCAACAACGGCATCGAGATCGGCTACGCCATCCCGAAAGAGGGCGCGCAGATGTTCTTCGACAATCTGGCGATCCCGGCCGATGCCGGCAACGTCGCCGAGGCCTATGAGCTGATCAACTATCTCTACCGGCCCGAGGTCGCGGCGAAAAACACCAATTTCCTGTCCTATGCCAACGGCAACCTGGTTAGCCAGAAACTGATCGATCCGAAGATCCTCAACGACAGGACCATCTATCCCGACGCGGCAACGATGGCGAAACTGTTCGTGATCACCGCCCGCGATCCGGCGACGCAGCGCGTCATCAACCGGCTCTGGACCCGGGTGAAGACCGGCCGATAGCCGCCAGGCAGAACAGGCGGCTGTTTTTCACCTGGGTAAAACGGCCGCGGCGCTGCCGCGCGCTGCCCCACCGGTCTGATTTGCCGAAGGTATCAGAATGCCTCACAGGATCGGTCCAGCCTCCCGCCGGGCGGTATTGCGCTACTTTGCATGGGGTTGTTTTTCGATATTTTGGTCGACAGGCGGGGAGCAGGGTGCGGGTCGGGCCGAGAGCCATCAGCCAGCGCCCGAGGATCGTCCGCGTTCCAGAAAAAAGGGATTGACTCCTTGCTCGAACATGTTCATGGTTTGTTCTAAGTGGTCCCATCCACTGGTGTCGATAACTTGGGCGACGGTGCGGTGGCGGGAACGTCAGGTAGGTTTTTGGCCGTCATTGCGGGCGTGAGCGACGAAGCAAGCCAGTCTTTGGTTGCAGCAAGGATTGCTTCGCCAAGCGCGCAAGGACGAACCTGGGCTGTTTGACAGGTGAATCCGTTGTGTGACGACGCGCCGCGCCCCCGGCCGTCATGGGCCGGCTTCTGACCGGGCGGCCCGGTCCTTCCTGGTGTTCGTGATCAGTCGAAAGGTCGCGGCAGGCTGGATCGCCCGATCAAGTCAGGCCATGACGGCTCGTCGTGGCGCAGCGTCACGTTTTTCAGCCGTCATGATCCGTCACCGGATCCGGCGTTCGGCGAGCCGATCCAGGCATCGCCGCCCAGCGCCATCATCGCCAGCGGCGGTGCAGCCAGAGCCACTGGTCGGGATATTCGCGGATCCAGCCTTCGATGACCGAGGTGATCGCCTGCATCGTGCCCTGAACGTCGATTTGTCCGGCGGCGTCGCGTACCGGCGCTATCTCTTCGGACAGTTCGGCGCGGAAGCGGTGGCCGGGCAGGCGGATGATGCGCACGCCGTGAATCGGACACTCGATCTGGCGCAGCAGCCGGGCCAGCGTCGGATTGGCGGTGGTCTTGCGGCCGAAGAACGTCACCTCGACGCCATTGGTGAAATACTGGTCGACCAGCATGGCGACGTGCTGACCGTTTTTCAGGGCTTCCGCCATCTTCAGAGGGGCGTCGCGGCCGGCCGGGATCAGCGTTCCCATCTTCACCGCGCGCAGCTCTTCGATGATGCGGTTGGCGGAGGCGCTGTTGGGCCGGCGGTAGAGCGTGGCGGCGTCCAGCCCGTGGGCGACCGCGGCCAGGGCCGGCAGTTCCCAGTTGCCGAGATGGCTGGCAAAGATCAGCGCGGGCTTGCCGTCGAGCCGAAGCTGCGCGAACAGCTCGTGGGTGCGCGGCTGGATCTCGATGCGGCTGTCCTCGGGATGTGCCGGATCGTGCTCCCAGATGTGGTCGATATGGGCGAATTCCGCGCCGAGGCGCCCGAGATTGTCCCAGACGCCGGCGAGAATCTGCTCGATCTCCGCCGGGGATTTTTCCGGAAAGGCGGCCTTGAGGTTGGCGCGGCCTATTCTCTGCTCGCGCGTCAAGGGACCGATCAGGCGGGCGATGCGGCCGAACAGGTTGGCGGTCTTGATCGGATCGAAATAGCGGGTGGTACGCAGCAGCCCGATGGTCAATGCGCCCACCGCGGCCTCGCCGAGCGGCTTGGTGGCGTCGCGAAACCGGGCCTTGATGCGGAGCAGGAGCCGGCGCATCACAGATACACGACGATCTTACCGAACACCTGCCGGCCTTCCATGCGCTTGAGCGCGGTGGCGACATCGTCGATCGGGACTTCGGTGTCGATCACCGGCAGCATGCCGCTTGCCATCTTGTCGAGGCTCTCCGCAATGTTGCGCATGGTCGCGCCGAATGATCCGAAGATGCGGTATTGCTGCTGGAACAGTTGCATCAGGTTGATGGTGGTGGTCGGGCCCGAGGTCGAACCGCAGGTCACCAGCCTACCGCCGCGCTTCAGCGTCAGCAACGAGCCGTTGAAGGTGTCGGCCCCGACGTGCTCGAACACCACGTCGACGCCCTTCTTGCCGGTGATCTTGCGGGTCTCGTGCTCGAAGCGGTCCTTGCGATAGTTGATGACGTGGTCGGCGCCGAGCGCCCTGACGCCTGCGATCTTGCTGTCGTCGCCGACGGTGGTGATGACCGTGCAGCCGATCGCCTTGGCCATCATGATCGCCACCGTTCCGATGCCGGAGCCTCCGGCATGCACCAGCACGGATTCGCCGGGCTGCAGCCGCGCATTGTCGAACAGCATGTGCTGGACGGTTGAGAAGGCCACCGGCGCACAGGCCGCGTCGCGTTGGCTGACGCCGCCAGGCACCGCAATGACCAGCCTCTCCGGCAGGTTCATGAACTCGCGGGCGAAGCCGTCGACATGGAAGCCCATCACGCCGGCCGGTTTTTCGCAGAGATTGTCGCGGCCCTGCGCGCAGGCGGGACAACCCCCGCAGGTCAGCGCGCCGTACATCACCACCTGCTGGCCCGGGGAAAAACGCGTCACCGCTTCACCCACCGCGGCGATTTCGCCGGAGGCTTCGGCGCCGACCACCAGCGGCAGCTTGCGCCTGGCGAACGCCATGCCGCGATAGCCCCAGACGTCGATGTGGTTGAGCGCGACCGCCTTGATTCGGATCTGCACCTCGCCGGCGGCCGGCGGCGGCGGCGGCGGCAGGTCCGCAATCACCAGCTGGCGATCGGCAACAAGGGTGAGCGCACGCATGGCGCGGTGTCTCCGCAGGAAAAAATGGCTGGGTGGCTGGGTTGCGTATCGCCGGTTGGCGCGGGGGCGTCAACCGGCGGCGCCGCCCGCGGGGCTGGCGCCGGTCACACCGGCTCGCGCGTCAGGATCAGCGAGGCGTTCTGGCCGCCGAAGCCGAACGAGTTCGACATCACCGCGGTGACACGGGCGTCGCGCGCCTTGTTGGGGACCACGTCGAAGGGAATGGTGGGATCCGGAACGTCGTAATTGATGGTCGGCGGGATGCGCTGGTGCTCCAGCGTCAGCAGCGAGAAGATCGCCTCCACCGCGCCCGCCGCCGAGATGGTATGGCCGACCATCGATTTGTTCGAGGATACCGGAATCTGCTTGGCGCGTTCGCCGAACACGGTGGAGATGCCGAGATATTCCATCTTGTCGTTCTCCGGCGTGGCGGTGCCGTGGGCGTTGATGTAGTCGACCTGCTCGGATGTCATGCCGGCATCGGCCAGGGTCTTGCGCACGCAGCCGATGATCGGTTTGCCGTCCGGGCTGGAGCGGGTGCGGTGGAACGAGTCGGTGAGCTCGCCGCAGCCGGCAATGACGCCGAGGATCGGCGCGCCGCGCGCCACGGCGGCCTGGTAGCTCTCGAGCACGAGGGCTCCGGCGCCTTCCGCCATGACGAAGCCGTCACGGTTCTTCGAGAATGGTTTCGATGCCGCCTGAGGCGGTTCGTTGTGGGTCGAGAGCGCCGACAGCAGCGAGAACCGCACCAGGGCTTCCGGGTTGACCGAGCCCTCGGTGGCGACGCACAGCGCGGCTTCGGCCTCGCCGCGACGAATCGCTTCGACGCCGAGCTGGATGGCGGTGGCGCCGGACGCGCAGGCCGTCGAAAGCGAAATCGGCGAACCCTTGGTGCCGAATTTCTCGGCCAGGAAATCCGCAACCGAACCGAACAGGAAGCGCCGGTGATAGGGCCTGAATCGCTCGCCGCTGCTGGCACGCAGCAGCGCGTCATAATCGATCTCGGTCTGTCCGGTGGCGCGTCCCAGTTCCAGCCGCTGCGGCCATTCGACCTCGACCGGGGAGACCGCGAGAAACAGCGGTCCGGGGAAATCGCCCCTGCTGCCGATCGCCGATTGGCCAATGGCTTCTTCGGTGGCGATATCGGCAAGCCGCTCGGAAAGGTCGGTGGAGGAAAACGGCTCGACCGGCACGAAATCGATGGTTCCGGCCATGGTGGTCTTCAAGCCATCGGTGGGGAAGCGCGTGATGGTGCGAATACCGGATTCGCCCGCGGTGAGTTTCTTCCAGTTGTCGGTCTTGCCGGCGCCGAGCGATGTCACGATGCCCATGCCGGTGACGACGACGATCGGCCGGCCGAATTTGTCGTGCGTAGCTGTCATGTGTCCCCCGCAGGTCGCGCCGCGTTCACTTGATCGCCTCGACCAGGGCCATGCCTTCGCCCCGCCAGTGACCGGCCCCGATCACCACAATCTGGGTCGGAGCGGACGCCATTTCAACCTCCAGCGCGGTGGGATCGTTGGGCGGAAACAGCGCGCCGCGCGAGATCGAAAGCGCCGCCAGCGCCAGCCCCAGCGGAAATTGCGTCTCCATGGTGTGGCCGAAACTGGTGCCGGTGGCCCGCACCGCAAAATCCGGATGCTGGCAGAGAAACGCGCGTTCCTCCGAGGTGACCGGCTCGGCGCCGGTGGCGCCGGTGATGATGGCACCGTTGCCTGCGAGCCCGCCAAGCTTCGCCCACAGCGCCTGCAATGTTGCCGTCACCTCGCCGGGCTGCTTGCGGCGCGCCATGTCGGCGACCACATTGGTCAGCCGCGCATAGGGCTTGGCGCCGCGCGCTTCCGCGTGCGCCCGTGACTCGATGACCAGGAACGCGCCCGCCGATCCCAGCGCAAAGCCGCTGTGCTCGCGGCGCGCCCATACCGGGGCAAACCTGTCCTTGAGGTTGAAGCCGCCGAATTCGTAGAGCACCAGCAGATCCTTGCGCTCGCCATTGTGCGAGCCGCCGATCAGGGCGATGTCGCTCTGGCCTCCGGCGATGCGCGCCAGCGCAATCCGCGCCGCGTCGATGCTGGCGGCCTCCTCGCCCATGAAGGTGCGCGATGTTCCGGAAACCCCGTGCACGATGGCGATGTTGCCGGCCAGAAGGTTCGAGAGCTGCGCCAGGAACAGGGTCGGGCGCAGATCGTTCATCAGCCGCTCATTGAGGAAGCCGGGAGCCGAATTGCCCTTCGCTTCCAGACTGAGAATGTTGCAGTCCACCGCCAGATCGCGCTCGCCGCCGCCGGCGGCGATGACCATGTCCATGCGGCCCAGGATATCCTTGTTGCCCTTGACCCCGGCGGACTCCAGCGCCAGCCCGGCGGCATAGGTGCCGATGCGCTGCCAGGCTTCCATCTGGCGCTGGTCGCCTTTCTTGGGAATCTGGGCGTCGAGATTCACCTGGGCCCAGGGGTGGACAATATATGGCGCAAAGCTCTTTTCATCGACGTTGATGCGTCGCTGGTTGAGTGCATCCCAGTTCGCATCCAGCCCCTCGCCAAGCGAGGTCGCCAGGCCGATGCCGGTGATCCAGACTTCCGCCGGTGCCGCGCCTGCAGTCTTGATCTCAGTCATGGGCAATGGCCTGTTGCGGAAAGCCGATGCGTTTGGCCATCGCGTCCATGTACACGCGCAGTTCCGGATTCGGGAAGGGGACAATTCCGAAGGTGATCGTGGCGTTGCATCTCAATTCGCCGCCAACGCGGATCTTGGCTTCCGTGATCGCGTAGCCCGAACCTTCGTGAACGATGCCGGCCTCGACCCTGAGCAACTCGCCGGGACTGACAAAATTCCGCATCTTGGCTTCCTTGACCGCGGCCAGGAACGGCATGCGCTCGAACTTGGTCAGGGCGATCAGCAGCCAGCCCGATGTCTGCGCCATCGCCTCGATCAGAAGCACGCCCGGCATGATCGGATGGCCCGGAAAGTGGCCTTCGAAGATGGTATTGTGCTGGGGAACCTGCGCTTCGACCGTGATGGTGCGCTCGCCGATGTCGAGGTCGGTGATGCGGTCAATCAGATGGAAATATTCGAGCTGCATGGTGCGCGGTTACGCGCCCTTGGCCGCGACCAATTCGTCGATGCGGGCGCTGAGGTTTTTCAGGACGAAATACTGCTCGGTGGTGGCCTTGCCGTCGTTGACTTCCTGGGTCCATTTTTCCAGTGGCAGCTTGATCCCGAACGCCTTGTCGATCGCGAAGGCAATGTCGAGAAAATCCAGGCTGTCGATCCCCAGATCGTCGATGGCGTGGCTTTCCGGCGTGATCGTGTCGCGCGGTATGTCGCAGGTTTCAGCGATAATCGTGGCGACCTGATCGAATGTGGAAGACATCATTAAGCCTTTGATATATTGAAGGTAAATCCCGGAATGCGATGGCGGGCAGGTGCAGCGCCCCGGAATGCCCGATCCGCCAGCCGGTGCCGAGTGCCCGTATATCGGAGCGCCGCCCCGAGTTCAATGGAGGCCGACGGAACCCGTCGGATCGCCCGCAGGGCCGAATCGGCCCGCCGGCTCCGAAATGGCGGTCAATGCGGAGGAGAAATCTGCACGCAATCATGCCGGCCCATCAGGACGCAATCCTGGGTCCGGCGCAGATTGGCAATGCTGAAGACCAGCCATATTCCGATCGCCGTCAGCGCGATGGTGAAGGCGAAGCCGGCAATGTTCGCCAGCATGCGATGCCGGAAGTCGTCCGGCTCGTCACGGGGCTGCTCATAGCGCGAGAGGTCATAGGGCTCGGGCCGGTGGTCTTCCGGCGCGACCGGCTTGCCGGGGTTCGCCCAGCGGGCCGCAGGGTTAGCGCGCGGCCGGAACTGCAGCACGCGGTGCTCTTCATCCGACCTGATGGGCTGCTGGGTTTTCAAATGCTGCCAGCTCCGGGACATGCTTGATGTTATTTAGCACGCTCGGGGCCCATCTCACAGAAAATGTTGACATGGCACGACTGCGACAGGCTAGCCCTGCAGGGTGTCATGGAACTTGCCGTAGTCGATCCTGAGCCGGCCGTCGTCCGAGGTATCGAGGATATCGGCGTAGCGGTGGCCGAAGCGAATGTCGGGATGATCGTAGGACCTGCGGGCATGGACGGTTTGCGCTGCAACAACGTCATATCCGGACACCACCACCACCAGCGACACCTGGGCGGCGTCGAGGTCGTCGGCATCGAGCCCGTAAAGCGGGCTCTGCTCGTCGAGAACGTGGTAGAGCGTCCAGCTCAACGCCAGCGCGGGGTGTTCGCTTCGCACCAGCGCCAGCTCGTAAAACCTGCGAAAAGACTGGCCCTCCAGGCTCACTTCGTTTCGCAGCAGCCACAGCCTGGCGGTGGCATTGCCGATGACGTTGTGGCGCTCGTTGGCGAGGCGAATCATCAGGGTCGGCTTGCCCTCGTTGTTCGAGATCACCGGGTGGTCGGCGAACAGCAGCCGGGCGTTCGGCCGCGCGAACCGGGCAAAGATCAAGCCGGTCATCAGCGACATCGAGAAGATACCGGTGAAGAGCTCCACGGTCGCGACGAAATGTCCGTAATGGGTATCCGGGTGCATGTCGCCGTAACCGGCGGTCGAGAGCGTCTCGATGCTGAAATAGAGATAGTCGATATAGGCCCCGCCGGGCACGTTCGCGATCGGCTGGTTTCCGATCCAGTAGATTAGCGCGAACACCGCGTTGAAGGCGACAAACACCAGCGCGGCGCCGGCAATGAAAACCGGCCAGGACGCCGTCATGCAGCGATGGCTGATGTCGGCCCAGAAACTGAGATGCAGTCCCTCCGCGACGATGACCTCGCGGCCGCCGAGCCGGACCACCCTGGCCTTCGATGCTCGCTCGCTCGTGCTATTGTCCATCAATCCGAAACTCTTCAAGCATCGTCTGCAAGGGCATTTGATCACCCCCGGCATCATGGCATAGTCGGGCGGATTTCAGCGGGATTTTTGCCGTTCGGATATATGGGGTTTGACGTCATGGCCAATACGCGCGAACCGATCCTTCAGCCGGTTCCCATTCTCTCGCTGCACCCGACCCAGATGACGGTCGGGATGCGGGAGGTCAAGGAAAAGCGCAAGCGCTGGCGCGAACACAAATCGAAGAAGAAGCAGGCCGAGCTGCTCGGCCAGCATATGATCCCGGTGGTGCTCGGACCCGACCGGCGCCACTATGTCGTCGACCATCATCATCTGGCGCGCGCGCTTCACGAGGAAGGCGTCAAGGACGTTCTGGTCACCATCATCGGCGACCTCTCGATGGTCGAACCGGCGGCGTTCTGGGGCGTGCTCGACAATAAAAGATGGGTCTATCCCTACGACGCCAAGGGCGAACGCCGGCCCTTCAGCGACGTTCCAAAGACGGTCGACGAGTTGAAGGACGATCCGTTCCGCAGCCTCGCCGGCGAATTGCGGCGGGTCGGCGGCTACGCCAAGGACACCACGCCGTTCAGCGAATTCCTGTGGGCGGATTTCCTGCGCCGGAAAATGTCGCGCAAGAGCGTGGAAACCAATTTCGAGAAGGCGATCGAGAAGGCGCTGGCGCTGGCCAAGGGCAAGGAGGCGGTCTATCTGCCCGGCTGGTGCGGCCCGGCGTCGGATGAATAGGACAGTGGCGAAGCGAGCAGCGAGTAGGGAGTGGCGAATAGGGAAAGGAATTGAGGGTGGTGGGGCGGAACTTCCCTGTCTTGCTATTCGCTATTCGCCATTCACTCCTCGCCAGCCTACTTCGGCAGCCGTCCCATCAGGTAGAATTCATCGTTCGGGCGCATCGCGGTGACGTTGGCCATCCGGTTCGACAGCGCAAAGAACGCGGCGATCGCCGCGATATCCCAGATGTCGTCGTCGCTGAAGCCGTGGCCGGCGACCGCGGCAAAATCCTGTTCGGAAATGCTCTGCGCCGCAGTGCTCACCTTCATCGCGAAGTCGAGCATCGCGCGCTGGCGCGGCGTGATATCCGCCTTGCGGTAGTTGACGGCGATCTGGTCGGCGATCTGCGGATTCTTGGCCCGAATCCGCAGGATCGCACCGTGCGCGATCACGCAATAGTGGCACTGGTTGGCGCTGCTGCTGGCCACCACGATCATCTCGCGCTCGGCCTTGGTGAGGCCGCCGTCCTTGTCCATCAGCGCATCGTGATAGGCGAAGAACGCCCGGAATTCGTCCGGCCGATAGGCCAGTGTCAGGAACACGTTCGGAACGAAGCCGGATTTCTCCTGCACCGCGAGCAGTCGGGTGCGGATATCTTCCGGCAACTGGTCGATGGCGGGCGTTGGAAAGCGTTTGGCGATCGGCGTCATGGCGGGGTTCCGGGTCGGGCCGGGTGAAGGGGCCGCCGCCGACCATAGTCGATGGCCGCCACCGCGGAAAGCGGGTCCGGAAAAAGGCTGTGCGGCAGCCAGACGTCAGCGCAGCGGCTTTTTCAGCAGCGAAAAACGGTCGGGATCGAGACCGAGCGAGGGTTGCAGCATCGGCGCCTCGACCGTGCGCGCGGCCGGCCGTTCGTTTATGGTCGGGTCGTTGGGAACGTCGCGATGCGAGGTGGCGCCGCGCCAGCGCTCGAGCACGGCGCCGACGAAATGCATGTCGTGGCCGGCGGCGGCCGAGGGCACCGTCGATATGGTGGCCTCGCTGCGCGGCAACTGATGCAGCGGCACTTCCTTGAAGCGCAGCCGGGTCGGAAGCGCGACCCCTTCGCCGAATGCCAGCACTTCGCGGGTGCCGAGCGAGGGCACGAACGACAGCAAGTTCGCCGCGGCATCGGAGACCGCCGAACGCAGCAGCGCCTGGTCGCGGTCGTTGGCAAGGCGCATGGCGAACAGGGTACTGCACTGGGAAATGATGGTGGCATCGAGTTCGGCGGGCCGCTGGGTGACGAGCCCGAGATACACCCCGTATTTGCGGCCTTCCTTGGCGATGCGCGAGACCGCCTTGCGGGTCGGGCCGAAGCCGATGTTGCGGTCGGCCGAGGCGTAGCGATGGGCCTCCTCGCAGACGAACAAGAGCGGCGAAACGCCGTCGCTCCAGAGTCCGAAGTCGAACGCCATGCGGCACAGCACCGACACCACGGAATCGACCACTTCGGCCGGGAAACCGGCAAGCTGCATGATGGTCATCGGCCTGCCATTGGCCGGCAGCCGGAACAAATGGCTGATGACTTCCGCCATCGTGTCGCCGCCGACATTGGCGTTATCGAACATGAAGGCGTAGCGCGGATCGTTACGGACGGTTTCGATCCGCGAAATCAGCTTGTGGTAGATGATGCGCGACGAGCGGTTCTCCAGCTTGCCCATGCGTTCGTCGATCAGCGAAATCAGATCGACCAGCCGGTAGGGGACCGGCGTATCGACGGTGTAGCCGTTGGCCTTGGGGTCGATCCGCTTCAGTCCGACCCGGTCGGCGTTCTGGTACTGGGTATAGATCCCCTTCGCGATCGGAATGACCTCGGCGAGGATATCGAGTTCCTCGGGCACGCCGGGCCTGCCGGCGAACAGCACATCGACGATTTCCTCGAAATTGAACAGCCAGAACGGCAGCTTCAGATTGCGCGGATTGAGAACCAGCGCGCGATCGCCGAAACAACGGCCGTACTCGTTGTGGACGTCGAGCAGGAAGATCCGCAGGTTTGGCCGCGACTTCAGAATTTCATTGAGCAGCAGCGACACGCCGCTCGACTTGCCGACGCCGGTAGAGCCAAGTACCGCGAAGTGCTTGGACAGCATCTCCTCGACATCGACATAGGCGATGACCGATGAATCCTGCTGCAGGGTGCCGACATTGATCTGATCCGATCCGGTCGGGGCATAAACCGTACGCAGTTCCTGATTGGTGATCAGCTCGACGGCATCGCCGATGGTCGGATAGTTGGTGACGCCGCGCTGGAATTTGGGGCGGTCCGGCACGCCGAGGATTTCCCCGAGCAGGTCGACCGAGGCGCTGGCGATGTAAAGGTCGGAGCTTGGCAAATCCTCGCAGGACACTTCGGTGATCATGGCGACGATGGTGGAATTGGCGCAGCGGATGCTGATGAAGCGGCCAACCGTCGCCCTGACCGCCGACACCGACAACTGGTTTGCCGCCAGCAGTCCGACCCGGGCCAGCGATCCGCGCACTGAAATCACACGTCCAAAGGATGTCACGGTGGATAAACCTAGCATGTCAAGAGTTCGCGGGCGTTGCGCATTCGGTCGGCTCGACTATGCCGGCAGTCGTTGGAGAAACGGTTAAGCCGGCCCGGTTCCTTGTTGGCCAAATCCGCCGCGTCTCCTTCGACTGTTCTCGGAGCAGATCGCCCGGTCGGCGGATCGTGCTGGAAAACCGAGGGTTTTGGCACTACCCCGCGGTCCCGCCGCCGGTTCCGCTTCACCCGCGGTTTACCATTTCCGGATGATGGCTGCCGAGCACCGCCTCTGTTTTTGCCTGCCTGCTTCGTCCGCAAAGCAGAGCCTGCGGCGCCCGCCAAGACCCGCCGAGGCGGCGCGGTCGATTGGTCCGCGGGCCACCGGCCTGCCTTAACCGACTGCTAACCGCGACTCCTAACCTCGCTTCCATCTGTGCTGGGCAACGATGCCGCTACCGGGGGAAGGCATGAACAAATCAGTACGATCGCCGCGCGGCGAGTCCGATCGGCGCGGGGACCAGCCCATCGCATTGGCGGACGCCGGAAACGCCGGGGCCATCCGGCGGTTGACGGTCTGCGGGCTCATTCTGGCTTCGATCATCGCGACCAACGCCGCAACATGGATGTTGGCGGGGGGCTGGCAGCCGATCAAACTGCCGGTCGGCGGCATCGCAGCCGGCCTGCTTGTGGTCGCCTTCGCTGCGCTCTCGGCGGCTGGTTGGCGCTCGAAGCAGCTTCACTTGTCCTGGCGAAGGCTGGCGATGGAAAGGCGGCAGCTCAGCATCGCGGTCGACAATATTCCGCAGGGCCTCGTGCTCTACGACGCATCGGCGCGGGTTACCGTCTGCAATCGGCGATATGTCGAAATGTTCGGACTGTCGCCGGACGTGGCCAAGCCCGGCTGCACCATGCAGGAGCTGATCTCGCATCGGAAGCAAACCGGATCCTTTGACGGCGATGTCGAGGAGTTTTGCGCCGCCATCATCCGCAATGTGGCGCTCGGCAAGGTCACGCACCAGATCGCGGAGGCCGCGCACGGCAGGTCGATCCAGATCATCAACCAGCCGCTGGATGCGGACGGGTGGGTGGCGACGATCGAAGATGTCACCGAGCGCCGACGTTCGGACCAGCAAATCGCCCATCTTGCGCATTACGACGCGCTCACCGAGCTGCCCAACCGCGTCCTGTTCCGCGAGCAGCTCCAAGACGCGCTCGGCAGGATCCAGCCCGGCGAACATTTGGCGGTGCTCTACATCGACATCGACGAATTCAAGAGCGTCAACGACGCGCTGGGGCATTCGATCGGCGACGAACTCTTGAAGGCGGTGGCCGGCCGCCTGCGCGGCTGTCTCGGCGACACCGACGTCGCGGCCCGGCTGGGCGGTGACGAGTTCGCAATCATTCAGACGGCGGTGAAGCGCCCCTGCGTTACCACGCATCTGGTGGAAAGAATCTATCAAGCGATCCGGGAACCCTATGAGTGCGGCGGTCACCTGATCACCACCGATGCCAGTATCGGCATTGCTCTGGCCCGGGAAAAAGCTGCGGATCTGGACCAGCTGCTGAAGAACGCCGACATGGCGATGTATGGCGCCAAGGCCGACGGGCGCCGCACCTATCGATTCTTCGAAGCGGGGATGGATGAGCGGGTCAAGGCGCGGCGCGCCCTCGAACTGGAGCTGCGTCTGGCGATCAAGCATGGCGGTTTCGAGGTTCACTATCAGCCGGTGGTCAATCTTCGCGACAACGAGATCAGCGGCTGCGAAGCGCTGCTGCGCTGGCGCCACCCCGAGCGTGGCTTGATATCGCCGGCGGAATTCATCCCGATTGCCGAGGACAGCGGTCTGATCAACCAACTCGGGGACTGGGTGCTCAACACCGCCTGCGCGGAGGCCGCGGGCTGGCCGGATCACATTCGTGTCGCCGTCAACGTCTCGCCGGTTCAGTTCAAGAGCCGCACGCTGGCGCTGAATGTGGCGACGGCGCTGGCCGCCTCGGGCCTTGCGGCAGGCAGGCTGGAGCTCGAGATCACCGAGGCGGTCCTGATTCGTGATGATGAAGCAGCCCTCGGCGTGCTGCACCAGCTGCGGGAGCTGGGCGTTCGGATCGCGCTCGACGATTTTGGCACCGGCTATTCCTCGCTCAGCTACCTGCAGCGTTTTCCATTCGACAAGATCAAGATCGACCGCTGCTTTGTCAAAAACATTGCGGGTCCGGAGGGATCTTCATGCATCGTCCAGGCCGTCGTGAACATCGCGACCGCCAGCCGGATGACGACGACCGCGGAGGGGGTGGAAACCGAACCGCAAATGCGATTGCTGCGCGAACTCGGGTGTACCGAGATGCAGGGATATCTGTTCAGCCCGGCCGTCCCGGCCGCGGAGATCCGGGCTCTGCTGCACCCGCGCCGCGATGGCGCCGCGTCCGCGGCCTGATCCGCCGGGCTTGCCGGACCATTCGAGCACCTGGCGACGGCGGCCGCGCCGGCTGACCCGGTTGTTTCCCGGTGGACAACGGCCCCAGGGCACGGGAGAACTGCAAAGCGAACAGGAAGCGATGCCTTGAAGCTGCACCGTGTGCGAACGTTCAAATCCGCCGAGGTTTTGTCCCGAGCCGATCAGCTGGCCTGGAAGATCGCCGAGGTCGCCGCCGATGCCGTGGCAGTCGAGGCCGATGTCGCCGATATGATCGGCAACCGCATCATCGACAACGCCGCCGTCGCCGCGGCCTCCTTGGCGCGGCGCGCGGCGGCGAGCGCCCGCGCCCAGGCCGTCGCCCATCCGTTGCAGCCGGGTGCGACGGTGTTCGGGCTGGGCCGCATGCAGCGGGTTTCGCCGGAATGGGCGGGCTGGGCCAATGGCGTGGCGGTCCGCGAACTCGATTTCCACGACACCTTCCTTGCCGCCGACTATTCGCATCCCGGCGACAATATTCCGCCGCTGCTGGCAGTGGCTCAGCACTGCGGACGGTCCGGCGGTGACCTCGTCCGCGGAGTGGCCGCCGCCTACGAGATCCAGGTCGATCTGGTGAAGGGGATTTGCCTTCACGCGCACCGAATCGACCATATCGCGCATCTTGGTCCGTCGGCCGCGGCCGGCATCGGCGCACTGCTGGGGCTTTCGACCGCGACCATCTATCAGGCCGTGCAGCAGGCGCTTCACGTCACCACCACGACGCGGCAGTCGCGCAAGGGCGAAATTTCCAGCTGGAAAGCCTACGCCCCGGCCTTCGCCGGCAAGATGGCGATCGAAGCCGTCGACCGGGCCATGCGCGGCGAGGGGGCGCCGTCGCCGGGCTACGAAGGCGAAGACGGTTTTATCGCCTGGCTGCTGGGAGGGCCGCAGGCGGAATATGTCGTGCCGCTGCCGGAAACAGGCGAGCCGAGGCGCGCCATCCTCGACACCTACACCAAGGCCTATTCGGCCGAATATCAGAGCCAGGCCCTGATCGACCTGGCGCGCCGGCTGGGGCCGAAGATCGGCGATCTGTCCAGCATCGAGAGCATCGTCATCCACACCAGCCACCACACCCATCATGTGATCGGCACCGGCGCCAACGATCCGCAGAAGATGGACCCCAACGCGAGCCGCGAAACCCTCGACCACTCCATCATGTATATTTTCGCAGTCGCACTCGAAGACGGCGGCTGGCACCATGAACGATCCTATGCGCGGATGCGCGCCAGCCGTGAAAGCACGGTCGCGCTGTGGCGCAAGATCAGCACGGTCGAGGATCCCGAATGGACCCGGCGCTATCACAGCCACGACCCCAGGGAAAAGGCCTTTGGCGGACGCGTGGTGGTGACCCTGAAGGGCGGCGCGGTGATGATGGACGAGATCGCGGTCGCGGACGCCCATCCGCTGGGCGCGCGTCCGTTCCGCCGGCCGGATTACATCGAAAAATTCCGCCATCTGGCGGAAGGCGTGATCGCGCCGGTTGAACAGGATCGTTTCATCGTGGCGGTCGAGCGATTGCCCGCGCTGAAGGCGGCGGAGTTGGATCAACTCACCTTCACCGTCGATCCAAGGCAGCTCGGCGACAATTCCCTGCATGGAATTTTTGACTGGCACACCGATGCATAGTCCTGGACCAGCGTGGTAACGTCGCCACGAAACCCGTGCAGCCCAAAGGGAATTTGCGATGACCTATCTCGTCGGGGCGAGCCTGGCTGATCAGCCCGCCGGAGTGCGCTTTCGGGATCTTCTGAACCGACCGGGCATCCTGCAGATGCCGGGCACCCACAACGGCATGGCGGCGCTGCAGGCGCGGGACGCCGGATTCGATGCGTTGTATCTGTCGGGCGCCGCCGTGACCGCGTCAATGGGCCTGCCGGATCTCGGCATCATCACCATCGACGAGGTCGCCTTCTTCATCCGCCAGCTGGCGCGGGCCAGCGGCCTGCCGGTGCTGGTCGACGGCGATACCGGTTACGGCGAAGTGCTCAATGTCATGAACATGGTGCGGAGTTTCGAAGACGCCGGTGCTGCCGCCGTTCACATCGAGGACCAGCTGTTGCCGAAGAAATGCGGCCATCTCAACGACAAGAAGCTGGCTGACGCGCATGACATGGCCGCCAAGGTCGCCGCCGCGGCCAGAGCGCGCCGGCATCTCTATCTGATCGCACGAACCGACGCGGCGGCCAGCGAAGGCATCGACGGCGCGGTGGCCCGCGCAAAGCTTTACCTCGAAGCCGGCGCCGATGCGATTTTTCCGGAAGCCATGGTGTCGCGCGACATGTTCCGCGAGTTTGCCGACCGTGTTCCCGGCGTACCGCTGCTGGCGAATATGACGGAGTTCGGCCAAACGCCGTTCTTCACGGCATCGGAATTCGAGGCGATGGGCTATCGGATGGTAATCTGGCCGGTGTCGTCGCTGCGGGTGGCGAACCGGGCCCAGCAGCTTCTCTATGCCGCCATCAAGCGGGACGGCGGCACCCACCGGCTGCTCGATCAGATGCAGACCCGCGCCGAACTTTACGCCTCCATCGGGCTTCACGACTACGAAGCGCTCGATGCCTCCATCGTCCGCACCATCATCCCTGCCGGCATGCCGCAGAAGTGAGCCGGCAAATCCCGCGGCCTGGCGTGGCGGTCAGCCGTTGCCGGAACGAGATTTCTCGATCTCGAGAAGCCTTTCGCTCCGCGATTGCAGTTGAGTTGCGCCCAATTTCAAAAGCCGGACGAAATCGGCAGCCGCCGGAGAAAGCGAACGGTCATTTCGGTGGGCCACTTCGATTTCGCGCATCACCGGCGGGTCGATGAGAGGGCGTGCGACCAGCGACTGTTTGGGCAGCACCGTAAGTGCGTAGAGCGGCAGCACCGTGATGCCGAAGCCCGCCTCGACCATGGATACGATGGTCGTCAACTGGTCAAGTTCGAATGCCGGCTCCGCATCGAGCCCTGCTGCAGCGTAGCCGCGTTCGACCTGCTCACGGATGCCGTTGCCGCGGCGCAGCGCGATCAGCGGCAGGCCTGCAAGATCATTCCAGCGCGGACGCATGTTGGCGGCGAGCGCGTGGTCCGCCCTGCACAGCAGCGCGAAAAGATAGGAGATCAGCGGGATTCGGGCGATGCCGTCTTCATTGCGTCGGAAAGTACCGACCGCGAGATTGATCTCGCCGTCTCGCAGTAAATCATAAATGACCGAGACCGAACGATCGACGAGCGTCACCGCAATTCCCGGCGATGATTGCGCAAAGGCGCTGATGACCTGCGGCAGCAGCGCGGCGGCGAGGAGCGGCGGGGCGCCGACGCTGATGTGACCACGTCGGCGCGCGCCCACGTCGCGGGCCCGATGCACGGCGCCGCGGAGATCGTCGGTGAGCCGCTGCGCGTCGAGCAGAAACTCCTCCGCCGCTTCGGTGAGCTCTACCCGGCGCGTGGTGCGATCGAACAGGCGAAAGCCAAGCTCGGTCTCGAGATCACGGATCAGGCTGGAGACCATCGGTTGCGCGATCCGCAGCTTCTCGGATGCGCGGGTGAAGTTTTGGGTCTCGGCGACCGCGATCAAGGCCTCGAGCTGCCGGAGGGTGATGCTCATATCGATCTGGTCGCGCTCGCGGCATTGATAAGGATTTCATATCACTTGATCAGTTAAAGCCAAATTGTCAACTAAATCGCCGCGCCCTAGGATGAAAATGAGTAGTGAACAAATTTGAGCGCTCGGGGGTGACTTCCTGGAAAACGGCGCGTTGGGAGGATGAATGACCAACTCCGCCGTTGGAGAACGCATCGCGCCGCCGCTTGGCCGCGAGCACGTCAATGCGGGCTGGCTTGTCGTCCTCGGTTCAACGCTTGCCCTGATCGTGGGCAATGGCCCCATCATCCTCTTCAGCTTCGGCGTCTTGCTGCAGCCGATCAGCGCTGAATTCGGCTGGCAGCGAAGCGTGCTGGCGACGGCATTGGTGGTGTCGCACATCTCAGGTGCCGTGATGATGCCGTTTGTCGGCAGCTTGGTGGATCGGTTCGGCGTCAAACGGGTAACGCTTCCTGCCATCACCCTGTTTGCGCTGGCGACGGCTTGCGCGGGATTGCTGGGCGCCAGCCCGATGGCGTTCGTCCTGCTCTACGCCTTTCTCGGCCTGGTCGGTTCCGGACATTCGACGCTGACCTATGGGCGCGCGGTGTCTACCTGGTTCGACGCACGCCGAGGTCTGGCGCTTGGCATTACTCTCGCGGGCATCGGCATCGGTGCGGCGCTGATTCCAAAATACACGGAATATTTCGTTGCCAGCTACGGCTGGCGTGAGGCCTATTTTGCCCTTGGTGCGCTGCTGTTTCTGCTCGGCTTTCCCTCGGTGGCGCTGTTCGTCAGGGACCGCCCGCGGCAGGTCCTCTCGGAAGGCGCAGATCTCGATGGCCTGACCTTGAAGGAGGCGCTCCGCGGTTACCGGTTTTGGGTCACGGCACTCTCGATATTGCTGGCGGCGGCGGCGATCAACGGGACGATCGCGCACATCGTGCCGATTCTTTCGGATCGCGGCATTTCTGCAGGCATTGCGACGAGCGCCATCACGGCATCAGGACTGTCGCTCATTGTCGGGCGCGTGCTTTCAGGGCTGGCGCTCGACCGGTTCTATGGACCCTACGTGGCGGCCGGTTTTTTTGTCATACCGCTGATCGGAATGGCGATGCTTGGCCTTGGGGCGACCGGACCGGTTGCGGTTCTGGCCGCGGTCCTGCTCGGCCTTGGCATCGGCGCCGAGGGCGACATCATGGCCTATCTGACCAGCCGCTATTTCGGCATGGCGCATTACGGCGTGATCTACGGCTGCGTGCTTGCCTTCTTCACGGTCGGCTCCGGTCTCGGTCCATGGATCATGGCCCATGCGTTCGATGCATTTGGTGTCTACTCGGCCGGGCTGATCGGACTGGGGATGGCGCTATCGGCCGCCATCCTCCTCGTGCTCAGCCTCGGCCCGTACCGCTATCCGCCGCGCCGCCACCAGCGCCGGCCAACCGGCGCTCTGCATGCGCCATCGATCATGAGCGAGGGAGCCAGATGAAACAGACGGGTATGCCGACCACGGCCATTCGCGCCGCAATCGTCGGGGGCGGCATTGGCGGACTTTCCGCGGCGAACGCCCTGCACCGAAGAGGCATTGACGTCACCGTGTTCGAACGGGCTCTCACACTCGACGAAGTCGGTGCCGGCCTGTTCATCTATCCCAACAGTCTGCGGCAGCTCGAACGGATGGGCCTCGGCGAAGCCCTGGCTGCGGTCGGAGCGAAGGTCGGCGCTGGTTCGCAGTACTATCGCATGGATGGAACCGTGGTCGGGCCAATCCTCACCACCGACTCGAGCGGCTGGAATGGCATGTACGGGATGCACCGGGCCGACCTGTTGAATGCGCTGGCCGCGGCCCTGCCGGCGGGCACGATCCGCACCGCCCACCGCTGCATCGGGATCGAACAGAGTTCCGCCGTGGTGCAGCTGAAATTCGCCGATGGCCGGACCGCCGAGGCGGATGTCGTCATCGCCGCCGACGGGATCCATTCGGCCCTGCAGCAATATATCGCTGAATCAAAGCCGCCCGAATATTCGGGCTCGCGTGCCTACCGTGGTCTTGTCGCACGCGACAAGCTGACCGATTGGCGCGACGAGGCGCACCAGGTGTGGATGGGCGACGGCAAACATTTCATGGTATTCCCGGTCAGGGGCGGGCGGCTTCTGAACTATGTCGGCTTCGTTCCGACCGAAAACCAGACGATCGAATCCTGGTCGGCAATCGGCGATCGCGACGAACTTGCGGCGTCCTTCGAGGGATGGGACCCGCGCGTCACCGCCCTGCTCGAGAAGGTCGATAGCTGTTTCTGGTGGGGCCTGTACGATCGCAGACCGCTGTCGACCTGGACGAAAGGACGCCTGGTTCTGCTCGGCGATGCCGCGCATGCGATGCTCCCGCATCTCGGCCAGGGGGCCAACCAGGCGATCGAGGATGGCGTCGCCATGGCGATCCTGCTGGAGGGACGGACGGCGCGCGAAATACCCGATGTTCTGCGGCAATACGAGCAATTGCGCCGGCCCCGCACCGACATGATTCAGGCCGAGGCCCGGCAAAATGGCCTGCGCTACGATTCAAGGTACGAAAGCCTCGAACAGCGGGATCGCGAAATCGCCAGTTCAGCCGCGTTCCGCAAATCGCTTTACGACTACGATGTCGAAAAAGCCGCTTTGTCCCACTTGCGCGACAACCGGCATTCGCGAAATATGGCGGCGATGGAAAGCCCCCATTGATGCAGACGGGAAGTCATCCGATGTCCGACCCCAAGGCCGGCCCGCTGGATTCGGCGCATCCGGACGGCTTCGTCCGGAATGCCGGCAGCGCCATCTCGCCGCACGCCGGAAGATGACGATGCGCTTGCGCACCCTGCTGGGCGACCATCCCTGCACCGCGGCGCTGAAGCGTGGCGCGCTGAAGTCCGACAGCGTCACGCTCGATTTCGTCGACTATTCGCCGACCAACAAGGGCTTCAAGCCGATGGTCCGCGACGCGGCGTTCGATGTCTCGGAGATGGCCATCGTCACCTATCTGATGGCGAAGTCCGTCGGCAAGCCGATGGTGCTGCTGCCGAGCGTGGTGGTGGCCCGATTCCAGCACGCCTACGCGCTCACCCGTGCCGGGCTGGGGCCGCCGACGCCGGCCGGCCTGAACGGCAAGCGGCTCGGCATCCGCTCCTTCACCACCACCACCGGCGCGTGGCTGCGCGGCATTCTGGCCAACGATTATGGCGTCGACCTCGACTCGATCCACTGGGTGACATTCGAGGACGCCCATGTCGCCGAATTCCACGACACCACGTTGCGGGCGCCGCCGGACAAGCAGATCATCCGGATGCTGCTCGACGGCGAACTCGATGCGGTGCTCGGCGAGAAGGCGGAAGGCCCGGGCCTGCAGCCCTTGTTTGCCGACGCGAAAGCGGAAGAAAAATCATGGTTTGCCAGGCACCAGGTGGTGCCGATCAACCACATGGTGGTGGTCAGCGAAACCCTGTCGAGGAGCCAGCCCGAAACGGTGCGGGAGGTGTTCCGCCTGCTGCAGCAGAGCGCGGCGCGCGCCGAGGCCGAAGCCGCTGAAGCGCCGTTGACGTCGTTCAGCCCCGAGGCGATGAGCCGCTCGCTGGCCATGATCAGACACTACGCCGCGCAGCAGGGCCTGATCCCCCGTGCCTTCGCGGTCGACGAGATGTTCGACGATCTGACCCGAACGCTGCGCTAGCGGCAGATGGAAACGCCCATGAAGCCGGAGCCGATTTTCGATCTCGCCCATCTCGGGCATCTGGAATTGCTGACGCCGAAGCCCGACGACAGCCTGAAATTCTTCGTCGACGTGATGGGCATGACCATCAGCGGCCGCCAGGGGGAATCGGTCTATCTGCGCGGCTGGGACGACTATGAGCGCTACTCGCTGAAGCTGACCGCCTCGAAAACCTCAGGCATGGAGCACATGGCGCTGCGGGCGCGAAGCCCGCAGGCGCTGGAGCGGCGGGTCGCGGCGCTGAAGGGATCCGAATTCGCCATCGGCTGGACCGATGGCGACATCGGTCACGGCCCGGCGTTCCGCTGTCGCGATCCCGACGGCCATATCGTCGAACTCTATTACGAGACCGAATGGTACGAGGCGCCGCCCGAACTCAAGCCGGCCTTGAAAAATCAGGCGCAGCGCTATCCGGCGCGCGGCGTCAATGTCCGCCGCCTCGACCACCTCAATTGCCTCGCGGTCGACATCCGCGCCAACCGGATCTTCTTCGAGACCTATCTGGGCTGCCGGCTGACCGAGCAGATCGTGCTCGACGACGGCAGCGAAGCCGCGATGTGGATGACGATGTCGAACAAGAGCTATGATTTTGCCTATTCGCGCGATCATTCCAACACCAGGGGCCGTTTCCATCACGTCACTTACGCGCTCGACAGCCGCGAGGACGTGCTGCGGGCGGCCGACATTTTTCTGGAGAACGGCGTCTATATCGAGACCGGTCCGCACAAGCACGCCATCCAGCAGACCTTCTTCCTCTATGTCTACGAGCCCGGCGGCAACCGGGTCGAGGTCGCCAATGCCGGCGCCCGCCTGATCCTGGCGCCGGACTGGAAGCCGATCGTGTGGAGCGAGCAGGAGCGCAAGAAGGGCCAGGCGTGGGGACTGAAGACCATCGAGTCCTTTCACACCCATGGCACCCCGCCGGTCGACAATACCAAGGCTTGACGGGCCGGCGCGGCGAGGCGCCTGACCACGCGATGGATGGATCGCGATGAACGGTTGCCGTTGGCGGCTGCCCACAATTTGCGCAGCTCTGCCTAAATCCTGGGATCGCCTGATCCAACTTTTTGTACGCCCCGGGACAAGCATTGCAGCTTCGAGTGACCGTAGACTCCTTGCGAACTTGGAACATGGCATCGCCATGACAATGTCGAAGGAGAAATCAGATGCGTGAGCGGTTTTCCACCAAGACCGGGATGCGGCGGCTGCCATCCGCCGCGATTTCTGGCATACGCAATGCCGCGCTGGCTGCGCTGTTCCTGGCCGGAATTTGCGCGCCGATCTCTGCCAGCGCGGCGCCTGCCGGCTGCGCCGCGTTGCAGGCCAAATATCCTGCCTGGAAAGGCAAGACGCTGGTCAATGCGATCAATCCCCACACGCCGGGTTATGAAGCGATCGATCCGAAGGATCCGGACAAATATGTCGGTTTCGACATCGATCTCGGCGAGCAGATCGGCGATTGCCTCGGCTTCAAGCTGACCTACAAGGCCGTGACCTTCGCGGCGTTGCTGACGACCCTGTCGAGCGGACAGGCGGACATCGTCATTTCCGACATCTACGCCACCAAGGAGCGTGCCAAGGCGGCCGACTTCATCACCTATTCGAAGGTGTTCGACGGCGTGCTGGTCGCCAAGGGCAATCCGAAGAAGATCAACGGCATCAACACCTCGATGTGCGGCGCCGCCGCGGCGGAGAATACCGGCTTTGTGGAGGTTCCGCTGGTCCAGGACCTTGTTCCGAAATGCAAGGCGGAAGGCAAGCCGGAGCCGACGCTGCAGCTCTACGACAACAATGCCAACTGCATCCAGGCGATCCTGGCCGGCCGCGCCGATACCTATGTCAACGACGTCAACACCGTGGACCAGGCGGTGAAGGCCAACCCGGACAAGCTGGAAAAGGCCATCGCGGTGACGATCCCGTATTCGGTCGGCATCGCCGTGCCGAAGGACAAGCCTGAATTCCGCGATTCGGTGCTGGCCGCGCTGATCGAGATCCAGAAGGCGGGCATTCACAAGGAACTGCTGAAGAAGTGGGAGCTCGATCCGAACAACTTCAAGGAACCCGATATTCTCTCGGCCGACTGATGTCACTGTTTGCGCATTATCTCAGCCTGCCGTACCTGCTCGAGGGCATCTGGTTTACCGTCATGGTGACCGCCCTCGGACTGGCCGGCGGGCTGATCCTCGGTGTGGTGCTCGCCGCGATGCAGCTCAGTCGCTTCTGGGTGCTGGCGGCGTTCGCCCGCGGCTACACCGTGATCTTTCGCGGCACGCCGCTGATCCTGCAGATGGTGTTCGCCTACGACGCCCTGCCGCAGATCGGCCTCAAGCTCAGCGCGGTCGGCGCCGCCGGCCTGGCGCTGGCCGCCAACGAGGCGCCGTTCATCGCGGAGATGCTGCGCGCCGGGGTGCTGGGGATCGATCGGGGACAGATCCTGGCCGGGCAGGCGCTGGGGATGACGCCGGCCCTGCTGATGCGGCGCATCATCGCGCCGCAGGCGATCCGCACCATGATTCCGGCCTTCGGCAATGAAACCGTCAGCGCGCTGAAGAATTCGTCGCTCGCCAGCGTCATCTCGGTGCAGGAGCTGACACTGCGAAGCACGCAGCTGGCTTCCTCGACGTTCGATTTCTTCTCGATCTTCTTTGCGTCCGGCCTGATCTATCTGGTGCTCACGAGCGGGGTCAGCGTCGTCCAGCTGCTGGTCGAGCGGGCGCTCGATCTCGATCGCACCCCGCGGCAGGCGCGTCTTGCCATCTTCCTTCCCTGGCGCCGCGTCGATCTGGCCAGCAAGCTGAAACTGGCGGAACAGGCCTCGTCCGCTGCCGATCTGGCGCACAGCCCGCCGCTGGACGTGCCGGCGCCGCTGCCGCGCGCGGCCTCTAGGAGCGACCGGGCAAAACACGCCGCCATGGTCCAGCGCAACAACGTGGCCGTCGAGGTCACCGGCCTGCGCAAGAGTTACGGCGGCCAGACCGTCCTCAATGGGCTCGATCTGACGGTGCGGGTGGGCGAGGTGGTGGCGCTGCTGGGGCCCTCCGGATCGGGCAAGAGCACGCTTCTGCGCTGCATCAACCATCTGGAGGACTGGGATTCCGGCATGGTGCGTGTAGGCGGCCGACGTCTCGGCCATCGCGACGACGGCCGGCGGCTGTCGCCGCGCGCGATCGCCAATGAGCGCGCCAGCGTCGGTGTCGGCATGGTGTTCCAGCAGTTC